>ERZ826242.63-NODE-63-length-184525-cov-14.195717_pt1 | contig 184525 bp, 162 predicted proteins | sample MGYA00519871_ERZ826242 | MGnify/ENA primary metagenome ERZ826242 (study PRJEB31778, sample SAMEA3449226) | human gut metagenome | biome: human gut; feature: human-associated habitat; material: faeces | place: United Kingdom | collected 2010/2012 ... | reverse complement strand
GTTTTCTAGGCAATTTCCAATCTAACGGGTGTTGCACTTTCATTTAGACAACGGGCGGCCTCTCTGGCAACCCGCCGTATGGTAGAATCGAGGTAACGGGGATCCCACGTAACCGGCTCTTGAGACCGGCACATAATCCGGGGGGTTATCCCCGTTTTTCTATTTCAATACGATTTGGTGGAATCCTTCCGAGTCGAACACCCACAGCTCTTTGATGTGGGATTCATGACGGGCGTTGTACAGCGACAGTTGGTTGACGAACTTGTCGGGCAGTTTCGTGCTTCCGAAGTCCAGTACGAACACGTCCTTGACAACGCCCTGTTCGACGCCGCCGACGACGGCGTCGTTGATGCGTTGGGCCACGTTCCTGTATTTCAGGCCTGCCGGTGATTTCAGTTCGGCGTCGCATTCGTGGCTCAGCCAGTGGAAGTCGTTGCTGGGCTTGCCGTCATGGCTTTTCGGTATCCACTCGTATTCCTCGCCCAGCTTCTGGAACTTCTCGAGGAACACGATCTCGTGCCGTTCGAGGATTTCCCTGCTCGGGTCGACGCCGACGGCGAGCTGGCGCCGGTACCAGGATTCCGCAGTGCCTTTTGGCTCTCCCTTCATTGACAGGAGTCTGACGGACTGCTCCCACGGCATGGTCGGCGTCGGGTAGACGCCGTCCGTGAACGCCATGGGATTGTCCCGGCGCATGCGCTTGAGCTTCTCCCGGTAGTCGCCGCCTCCCTTGCTGGCTTCCTGCCACATGGCGGTGAGCCGTTCGGGGTTGTATCCGGCGAGTGTCTGGCGGCCCCAGCTGGGGACGATCTGGCAGTCGCAGTCCCGGTGGTATTGCATCTCCAGGCCTGCCGAGTCTTCGCTCAGGTAGGTGAAGCCCCGTGATGCGAGCATGGTGCAGAACGCGCATGTCCTTGCTCCACGCGGCACTCTTGCCCATCGTGGTTTCGACGGGTCGATGCGCATGTTGCGTTGGGTGGTCAGGCGTGCGGCGGCGTTGACCATGTCGGCGACGAACTGCATCGCGTCATCCGGGTTGCCCAGATCGGGCCACAGGTCGTCGATCGTGAGTCCCGCGCGCGACTGCCCGTTCTTGACCTGCGTGTAGGTCAGGCCGTTGTAGTCGGTGTTGTTGAAGCCGCCCTGCACCTGCCAGAGGGCGCGGTCGGGGTCGATGAGCCGCGTGTGGTCGAAGTCGTCGAGCCGGACGCCCGCGTATTCGCTCCACAGGCCGCGCACGGTGTCGTAGTATTCGTTCGCCAGCTGGGAGGCGTCTCGGGAGAAGTCGCGGATCGCGTCCTTGACGTTCAAAGGGTCGCGGTCGACCATGTTCTCGATGACGTCGGCCGCGCTCTCCCTGAGGTTGTCAAGGTCGGTCTGGTAGTCCCTGTACGCCCTGTCCAACAGCGGCTGCAGTTCCGGCGGGGCCTTCGGATTCGCTGCCATCAGCCGCCTCCGTGTCCTGCGGGTTCATCCGCTGCTGTCTGAGCTGCTCGATGTTCCTCTGCGCCTTCATCCGCTGCTGGTAGGCGCGGAACGATTGGAGCTCGCCGGCCGTGAGTCCGAGCTTGGCCAGTCCCACGTCGGAATCCGCCCAGTCGCCGTTCACGCCGGCGACCTTCGTGTAGTAGTCGGCGCGCGCCGCGTCGCTTACTTCGCGGGTCGGCGCCCACAGGGGGCGGATGCCGGTCAGGTCTGGCGGCTGCGGGCTGTTGTCGCGCAATTGCACGGCCATGCCCATGGCGTTGAGGAGCTGGCGGGAGAACATGCGGTTCTGCCGGTTCGCGGTGCGCGTCAGCTGGTTCTCGGCGGCGGCGAGCGCTTCGGCGCTGGTGGGGTTGGCCAGTCGTATGCCGAGTTGTTCGGGTGGGATGTCGGTTTCGGCCGAGGCGAGCATGGCTATGGTTTCGAGCATGTCGCCGTGGGGTTGCATCGATGCCTGGGAGACCTGTTTGAGTTCGGGGATGTCGCCGTTGATGTCGCGGCTGATCGCGTTGATGCTGCTGACGAGCGCGCTCCACGTGTCCTGTTGGAAGGATTCGCGGCTCAGGCCGAGGAACCATATTTTTGGGACCGAGTAGAATTCGGCGGACGCTTCCATGCGGACCATGGTGCGCATGGCCATGTCGGTCAGGTTCATGAGGGCGCGGTTGATGCGTGAGCGGCCGAAGGGGCGGTCCATCTGCTTGTCGTAGACGATGGGCACCACGGCCACGCGGTCGAGCCGGTTGTATTGGGGTTCCGCTTCCCACCCGTATCCGGTTTTCATGCAGGCGTAGTTGCGGCCGGGCAGCCATGCGTTGAATGCGGTGATGTTGCCCCATTTGTCGCTGTCGGTGATGGTCAGCGCGGCTTTGATGCGTCGGCGTTCGTTGTCCCATAGTGCGGCGGACCAGTCGGCCGAGCGCGGGGTGATGAGGATGCGCTCGTTGTCGTCCGGGTCGTAGTCGATGGTCAGGAAGCTGCAGGAGTGCTTGTAGCAGCTGATGACGGCCTCGCTCATGTCGGTTTCGAGCTCGTTCATGCGCATGATCTCGTCGATGCCGTGGTTGTCGGCCCCGGCGGCGGTCTCGAATCCCTCGAACACGCTCTTGTCGGCGAGCGCGCGCACGCTTTTCTGTGGCCAGCCGACCACGACGCCGGCTTTCTGGGCGACGATGTTCGGGATGCTGATGCCGAGGTTGTTGAATCGTTGTTTGGCGTCGTAGAACGCGGAGCGTAGCAGGTTGCGTGGGTATTTGTTGCGCCAGAGTTCCAGTAGGCGGGTGATGTCCGTCATGTCGTTGTCGGGTACGTTGGCGATGTGTGTCACGGACGAGGAGCCTGTGGACAGGTAGGGGTTGCCGAAGCTGATGGATTGTTCGCTCATCCGATCATGACCTCCTGTACTCGGTCCGGGTCTCGTTTGGTTATGGTGGTGCCGTAGAGGGCGAGCGTGCATGCCACGAGCGGGCTTATGTCGATGTCGCTGCCCATCGGGTTCCATCCGACGGCGCCGGATTTGCCGATGCTGCGTGTGGTGGCGTTGGCCACGGCCGTGGCGAGCGCCGGTGCTTTGTCGTCCGGCAGGTGGGTGAGTTTGCCGTCTCTGAGCATGTCGAGGAATTTGCCGCAGGCGCGGCCCATGTCGCTGTAGTTGGTGACGATGACTTTCACGTGCCGGGCTTTGAGGTCGGCCAGCAGGCTCATGGCGGGTGATTGCGAGTCGATGACCACGCTTGCTGTGCGCGGCCAGTGGTCGGCGATGTAGTCGACCGCCCATTGGGTGCCTTTGGATTGGGTGGACTCGAAGCGGCGCAGTTCGATGTGCGCGGTGCCGTCCCTGTGGTTGACGGCTCCGCCGATGGCCAGCGAGCTGCGGTCGGGTTTCATGTCGAGCGCGTATCCGATCAGTCCTTTGATGTTGGGTGTGCCGGTGGCGGCTTTCGTCCATTGTTCGGGGTTGATGGCCCGATTGGTGGCGGTTTCGTCCCAGATGCCCAGTGCCTCGCGTTTGAAGCTGTCCTTGCCGAGCTGGCGTTGCATGCGCAGCATGCTGGTTTCGCTGGTGCGGCGCGGGAAGCTCGGGTTGGCTTTCCTCCATTGGGCGCGGTCGTCGCTGTCGGCGTCGCGGTCGGCGGAGAATTCCACGTAGAGCATGTCGTCCTCGCCGGCGAGCGCCTGGCGGCGGCGTTCCGTGAACGCTTCGCCGGGGTCGGCGGGGCGCGGTGGGGTGCCGATGTAGAGGACGAGCGCGTTGGGGCTGGTGTTGGTGGCGGGCACCATGTCGCTGATGGCCTGTTCGGTCAGGATCTGTGCTTCGTCGAACACGATGATGTCTACGGCGTCGTTGCCTCGGGCGAATCCCTGGGCTCGTGCGCCGAACAGTATCTTGCTGCCGTTGGCGAAGGTGATTTCCTGCATGCCGTTGCCGCCGCGCACGCCGTCGGTGCGGCCGGAGTGGTCGAGGTATCCGATGAGCGCGGGATTGCGTACCAGGGTGCGCACGTGGTCGAACGTGTTGCTGTTGGTGCGGTTGTGGTGCGCGGTCCAGATGACGGTCAGGTTCGGGATGAGCGTGCACAGGATGACCACGAGGCTGGAGACGGTGAAGGTCTTGCCGGTCTGGCGGCAGATGCTCAACACCACGCCGCCGACGGACGCGGCGAACGTGCCGTCCTTCCTTCGGCCGAGGATGAGCGTCAGCAGTCCCTGCTGCCAGCGGTCGTAGCGGATGCCGCATGCTTTGGCGCGCTTGTTGACCTTGGGGAACATGCTGGTGACGATGCCGGAGGGCATGACGATGTGGCGTGCGACCTCAGATAGCTTCGGGTCGGAACTCTCCGTCATCGTCGTCCTCCTCCGAATCCTCTAGCGTCGTCATCCCTTGCGCGGGGTTGCCTTCGAGCCGTTCGATCTCGCGCGTCAGGGCGAGCAGCTGCTTGCTGATGCCGGTCAGGCTGCCCGGCGGGGTGCCGGCGCTGAACATGGCTTCCTTGAGCCGGGCCTGCGTGCGTTTGAGCACACTCACGTAGTCCTCGGGTCCGTCGTTCATCATCGCATCGAAGTCGGCGGCGGTGAGGGTGTCCATCGCCTCGGGCTCATGTTCCACGTCCCCGGCCGGGGCGGGAGGCGTGGTGACGCGGCTCATGCGCTTGGCCCTGCGGTAGGCGCGCTGCTTGCATTTGGCCGAACAGTACTTCGCTTTCTTGCCACGGCCGGACGGGGTGAACGGCTGGCCGCATTCCTCGCAGATCACCGCGCTCACCTCCAAAAAAAAACGTAACGGGATAACGTAACGGCCGTCCAAGGCGTTACGTTTTGACATGCCGGGGAGATATCGGCCCTGCGCCCGAGGGGGCTTCGACCGGGACGGACGGGTCTCCTCCCCACGTCACCAGTCGCCGCTCGTCGCCAACGGCATCGAGGTGGCCTTCAGGTCGGCCGTGTACCCCTGTTCGAATGTTTGTTTGATGTGTTCGCGCGCCCACGCGACGCTGTGGTTGGAGCGTATGCGGTTGCACCATCGGTGCGCGAGCCGGCAGTTGGAGAACAGGTAGGGCGAGCCGCCCTTGCTGACCGGGATGATCTCGTCCACCTCGGGCGAGCCCGGCAATCCCGGCGGCAATGATTTGTCCACGGGCCTGCCGCACAGGTGGCACGTGTCATAGGCCGCCAGCACGCGGGCCACGACCTGCCGGCGGCGCCAGCCATTGGCATGACGCCGGTTGCCACGGTGGCCGCTCATAACCCGGCCTCGGCGCACGACCGCTGCCAGGCGTCCACGAACGCCTGCACGGCCCGGCGCATGACCGGTTCGAGGGGGTCGACCACGAGATGGCCGGACGGGGTGACGCTCACGGGCACGGGCAGGGCGTCGATGTCGGCGAGGGTGTTCCCCTTGCACGTGATATGCAGGCTGATGGTCGGCATGCCCGGCATTGTCATGGCGTCATCGCCTCACAATCAAATGAAAAGAGTGGCGGGGCGAACATCACCGGCGCTTTGGACGTGCCGGCGGAGTACTCTCGCCCCATGCAATGCGGTCAGATACGCGAAAACCCAGCCACATGAGCTGGGTTTTTCGACACTTCTGCCACTGCAATCATCGGTGACAGTCGTTCATTTGTCAAATCCTTCGGACGGTCTGGCCTCCTCGCCCGGCAGCTCGTCCACGGGTTCGCCACTGATGACGAGCCTGTAGACGCTGCTGTAGGTGATGCCCTCCGGGGTGACATCGAGCTTGCCACGCTTGCGCCACACGTTGACGGTGTTGCGTTTGAGCGTGATCCCCGCAACCGTGAACGCTTTGGCGATCTCGGCCGCAGAGCCACGCCGGCTGTCATCCCAGCACAGTGTCTTGAGCCGTCGCAGTTTGACCGTCTGCGCTCGCTGTTCCCTCCCACACACGGGACACGTGACCCACTGGTCCGCCGCGCCTGCGGCGAGCATGGTCTCGCATAGTTCGCATGCGCCGATCTCCCTGCGTTGTTCGGGCGGATCCAATGCGAGGTCGACCTTGCGGGCCAGGCCGTTGATGATGTGCATGTACATGCCAGCGTCCGCGAATGTAGAGAGCCTGGGGTGGCCGGCGCATGCGATGAGCGTGGCCTTGAGGTCCTCCATGCGTGGATCCCTATGCCAGTCGAGTGCGTCGATGCCGTCGAGGCAACGCCACAGCTCACGCGCCGTCGCGTCGAGCAGATCCAGCAAATCGAGCACGTCAAGTCGTATCGGTGTCGGCGGCGTGGCCGTCTGGATGCGCACTGGCGAATGCCCGCCCGGATGCAACGTGGCATCCAGCGAATCATGCAACGGCGTGATGTCACGCGCCAATCCCAACAGCGTGCCGGCGAAACGCATCTCGCACGCCATGCAGAGGGTGGTTCCCTCTTCGGTTATATTCTGACAGTTCTGGCAGTTCACGAAACCCCTCCACATCGGCTAAACTGGTTGTTTGCTGACATGCCCTCCGCCTCGTGTGGAGGGTTTCGTTTTTATCTGGTATTTCAGTTCATTCCTCGAACAGCGGCGGTTCGATGAACTCGACCTTGCATGGCGGTTTCGGCCGACCGTCGCCCTCGCGGATGATCGCGCGCACCTCCTCCAACGGCAGGCCCAATTGACGGGCCGTATCCGTCGCGCCGTAGCCGCGCCCGTGCCATGCGAGCACCTTGTCGCGTATCGCCTGACTCGTCACTTCGCAACACCTCCCGTATGCGGATCAATCAAGTCGCATGACATGGCATCGACGCGCTCGCCGGTTCGAGCCTCGATGCATAGGCGGCGAACGTCGCCCGTGGTCTCCACCTGCTGCACGATGCGCTGGCTGGGGCCGGTGTCCATCGCGGCGTACGCGGCCAGGCCAATGGCGGATACGATGGCGAGTGCCAGTATCGCGATGATGATGGTGAACAGGAGTCCGATGGTGGATTCCACCGACCAGCTTTCGCGCCTCATCGGGTGCCTCCGGCGAGCGCACTAATGTAAAAACCGGTGGTGATTAATGTAGTTCTGTGGTGGACTAATGTAGTTTTTTTCATGGTCGTATTTCCTTGAGTACGTTGATGGAGCGGAAGAGTTCGGTGTTGAGTGTGGGGTTTCCGTTGGCGTCCGGTTTGATGACGGTGACGAGATTGTCGGCGTCGGTGAGTGTCCACCAGCCGTTCTGCATGAAGCAGGAGAGATAGCCGTCCAGTGTTTGGCCTCTCCTCGTGAGTCCGATGAACCGGTGCAGGTCAAGCTCTCCCGGCGTGGAATGCCGCCAGTCGATGCTTTCGCTCACGTTCATTCCTCCGGCTCCTGTGATTCGTTGTAGAAGTCTTTGGGAGTGATGGTCACGCTGATCTGGCATCCGGCGGCGAGCGCCGCGCTGATGATGTCGGTGATGTTCGTGTTCTCGTTCATTCTGCTGTTCCTTTTTTCTGGATTGTTGTGATGATTGCGCGCACCCGGTTGCGGTAGATGGCCTTGTTGCCCTCCGGCAGTCTGTTCCAGTCTGAGTCAAGGAGCAGGCCGGAACTGTTGCAGTCCGAGTAGTAGAGCTGTTCGGCGGCGGCTTCCACTTCCAAGCCGGTGGGCTCCCGCTGAGCGCCGAACATGTACGCCTCCTGCAAGTCGTCACTGGTGTAGACCTGGGCCAACGTGTCGTGCACGTCGTCCACCGTGCGTTCGGGGTAACGGAAGCACGCCTTGATGATGCTCATGATTCTTCCTTGGTTTTCATGGCGTTGACGGCTGCGAGCGCCGGCCCCGTCATGAGGGTGAGGTAGTGCCGGTATTCCGTGATGTCCCTGTCCAGGCAGTCGTGGACGCGGTGCGTGGGCTTGGCCCTGTGCGTGTAGGGGTCTCGGCCGAGCGTCTTGGCTGTGAGGCGCAGTGCGGTCAGGTCGAGTGCCCGGTAGGAGAGTAGGTCGTCGATGCGTTCCGCGGTTGCGCAGAATCTGAGGATTATGGGCAGGTCGAAGCGTTGGATGTTCGTGCCTGCGGGGTGCAGCGTGTACATGCCGCTCATGTCCTTGATGAATCTCACGGTCTTCCGTGCGATTGCCTCGGGCGAGCAGTGGACGGGGTCGCTGGTCTCGCATTGGGCGAGCAGACCGTTGTTCAGATGCAGGTCCAGGGCGGGCAGTTGCGCGGAGAGCATGGTCTCCCGGCTGATGTGGACGACCGCTTCGAGGAGCGCGTGCTCTCGCATCGCGTCCAATGTGGTGCAGCGCAACCCAATCTCCAGTATCGAACACTTGTTCGCATCTAATCCGGTGGTTTCCACGTCCATCCACAGCAAAGCGTCTGGTTTTTCGGGGCTCATAGTTCCTCCCCGTGGTCGGCGAGCGCGTCGGCGATGGCTTCGCGGATGATCCGGTGTTCGGCGAGGGTGAAGCCTTGGGGGATGATGATGGTTCTGGTGCCTACGGGTGTGTCGGGTGGGATGAGCATGGTCACGCTGGTGGAGTCGTCGCGTAGCGTGAAGTCCACGTTGTCGATGACGCCGGTCATGCAGGCCGTGTTGTAGGTGTTGGGGTTGGTCATTGTTGGTTCCTTTCGTGTTCGATGAGGCGGTCGAGGCAGGCGAGGGCCGAGTCGGGGAAGCCTTGCCGGAGTTTCGCCCATGTGTGCGCTTCGGCGTCGGGGATGGTGGGATCGTTGGCGAGGGTGTCGAGGATGGCGTGTTGTTGGCGTGTCCATGCGATCTTCTCGTCGTGGTCGATGACGCGGCAGAGGTACCATCGGGCTTTTTCGAGGTCTTCGACGGGCCGGCCCTTGCCGTGGTAGCGCCAGAGGTATTTGATGGCGTTGCCGAGGCAGAAGCTGGTGTCGGCGGTCAGTTCGATGCACTCCATGCCCGGGTGCGAGCGTGTGTAGTGGTTTGGTGAGTTGACGGGGTCGTTGGCCCATGTGGTGTGCATGCTTACCAGTCCTTTTCGAGTTCCTGGCAGTCGGGGCAGATGGATGACGTGGTGTCGGTGAGCGGTGCGCCGCAGATCGCGCAGATGGTCGGATCGTTGGCCGGTTCGGGTCGGTGGGCTGCTTCCAGGAGGCGGCGGATGAGTTCGATGGTCTGCGGGGCGGGGGTTGCGGGTATTCGTTTGCCGGTGTTCATGATTGTGTTCCTTGGTGTCCGGCTCGCATGATGTCGAGGTAGGCGGTGTAGTCGTTGATGTCCCTGTGGATGCAGTCTTGGACTCGGTGGGTGCCTGCGTGGTTCTGGTAGGGGTCGCGGCCGATGGCTTGGTCGGTGAGGCGCAGGGTGGTGAGGTCGAGTTTTCTGTGGTGGAGTCCTTCGGCGATGGGGTGGTTGAGGTGGCGGCTGAGGTGGACGTCGAGTTGGCGTAGGTCGAAGTCCACGTTGGTGCCGGCGGGGTGGAGTGTGTATTGGCTGAGTTGGTCGTTGAGGAATTCGTGGATGTTCCATGCGGTGTGCTGGTAGTCGTAGGTGTCCTTGGGTGCTTCGGCGCTGGCGAGCATGAGTCCGTTGGCGAGGTGCATTTCGTAGGCTTTCAGGAGTTCGGGGTAGTTGGCCCAGTTGCGTATGTTGTCGGGGTGGACGATCAGGTGGAGGCTGTCGTGGGGGTGTTTGCCGGTCATGTCGGTGACTTGCATGCCGACTTCCAGGAGTTCGCACTGGTAGGGGTCGACGCCGGTGGTTTCGGTGTCGATCCAGAGGAGCATGTCGGGTTTTCTTGGCGGGCGGGGCGGGTCGAGGGGGATGGTCCGGTGGCCGATGGCGAGGGTTGTCGTGGTGTCGTTCATTCGTTGCCTTTCTTGATGTTGATGTGGGTGGGGAGGTCTTCGGGTGGCGGGCATGAATGCCATTGGCCGTCGGTGTCGAGCAGTATCCAGCCGCGCCGGCAGCTGTACACGGGCACTTGGCTTGGCTCGGGGTCGTAGCTTTTGAGCAGGTAGCCCAATGCTCGGGCTTGTTCGGGGTGTTGGTGGATCCATCCGTGGCATCCGGTGCTGTTGTCCGTGCCGCACACGTCGATGACGTTCGATGGCGCGTGCCGTTCGGGGTCGCCGTATGTCTGGCTGCGGCGTTTCCTGTGGTGGTGGCTCATGCCGGGCCAGTTTCCCGCACGCAGGTATCGGTCGCACACGATGCACCGGTTGGACTCGCGGCCTTCCACGAGGCGCAGGGTCTCGGATGTGGGCTGGTCGCTCATGCCTGGCTCCTTTCGTTGATTTCCTTGACGAGCCTTGCGGCCACGGTCTCCGGCTCTTCGCCGGTTTTGACGTGGGCCCAGAACGTCTGTTCGACGCTGTCCGTCCACGTGCCTGAGGGGACTTGGCTGATGGCGTGCTGGTTGAGCCATTGGCGGGTGATGCCGCCCCATTCGGTGTGTGCCGGTGTGTTCGACAGCCATTTGACGTATTGCCGGTTTTCGAGCCATTTGCGCATCGATGGCGTGAACCGGTCGCCGTCCTGGCGCACGGTTTGGGCGTAGCGGATGACGGCTCCGAGCAGTTGGCTGGCCTCGACGTGCGGCACGGTCGGGTCGCCGCCGGTGATGGCCCGCCACAGGTTTCGGGCCTGTTCCCGATTGCCGGTGTGGCTCGGGTACGAGTCCCAGGCAATGGCGAACGGGTCGGCCTCGGCGCGGGCCTCGGCCTCGGCGAGGCTCGACACCGGACCGGTATGGCCGGGCTCGGCATGGTCCGGCTTCGGCATGGTCCGGCTTCGGCGCGGAGGGGCTACAGGGGAGGAAGGGTTAGGTATGGTTAGGTTAGGACCGGTTGCTTCGTTTGCTTCGAAGCAAGTGCTTCGTTTTGCTTCACCGTTTGCTTCATGGTTTGCTTCGGTTTTGCTTCGCGGTTTGCTTGAAGCACTTGCTTCGTTTTGCTTCGAAGCATTTGCTTCGCGTTTGCTTCGCCGAGACTCGCCCGAAGCGACGCCGCCGGCATGCCCGGCCTTGGCTCTTTTCTCCTTGAGTTCGCTGCCGGAAGTGCCGCCGAATTTCATCAGGGTGTCGGCCTCGACCACCATCCACCGGCCGGCGGCGAGCGCCGGTTCGAGCATTCCCGCGGCCTCCAGCTCCGCCACCTGCCGTGCGTTGCCTTTCAGCGAGCGCACGACCGTGAGGTCGAATGCGCCGTCGAATGCTGGAAATCGCAGCTGGTACGCGGTGTGCACGCAGAGTCTGACCCACAGGCCCAACGCGGCGTTTGATACCGTGCCGGGCATGGTCTGCGGGCTGAAGTTCAACCCGTCGTCTATCTGGGTCCATGTCATGGTTCACTCCGCTTCGTCGTCTTCGGGCAGAAAACACCCGTTGAGTGCCTTGTTTTCCTCGTCGCTTGTGGGGTATCCGAGGTCTGCGAGCGTGTGGTAGTAGGTTTGCGCGAGATCGATGTCGTCCTTGTCGGCCCATGTGCCGGGTTTGATGAGTGCTTCGATCTGGGCGCACAGGATGAGCAGGAGCTCCCTGTTCGCGGCTCCCTCGACGTGCTGGCGGCGATGCAGTTCCGTGAGGTTCTGTTCGAGCCACAGCCCCCTATCGCTCGTGTCGCCGTATGGCAGCGGCGTGGCGGCGAGCAGATTGTATGCGTCGAGCACGTTGTCGATGTTGTTCCATGAGGCGCCGCTGATCAGTCCGTGGCAGAGTTCGGTGCCGGTCAGCGCGAGCAGGCTCAGACGCGTGGTGGCCTTGCGCAACTGGCCGCCGTTGAACCCGGTGGCGTGCTTCCTGATCCAGTCCGTGCGCAGCGTGTACGCCAGCCTGTCGAATTCCTTGCGGGCGGCCAGCGCCTCCTGGAATGCCGCCTTCTCCCGTTCCCTCCGCTCGCTCTTGGCGTCACGTTCGGCGATCTCCTCAGGCGACAATTGCGGGAAGCACAATACGGTGCAGTCGCTGAACCGGATTATCGGCTGTCCGTACGGGTTGGCCTCATGCCATTTCTTCCACCATTTTTCGAACTGGTCGGGCTCGCCGCTCCACACGTCGTAGAACCGGTAGCCCTCCGGCGTCGTCCACGCCGAAGCCGAGACATCCACAGTCAGGCCCAGAGCTTCAAGCACTGTTCTCATGCTCTGCTGCCACGCCTCGACGCGAACCCGCGACCGCAGCTGGCCACGCTTCCAATCCCAGTTCTTGGTGCCCGCCATCGAAGCCAACTCAGCCATCATGTCGAGATAAGCCTCGAACTCCGCAAGATCATCCAACTGGGAAAGCGACAACTGAGCGAACGCCTCCGACCCGGAACGCACATCAGCGGGAATGCGCGCAATCCTCAAACGGCCACGCACAAACGACTCGCTACGCCCCGTCTTCGCCGCAAGCTCACCCACACCGACACCCAAGTCCAACAGTCCCTGATACCCGTCAGCCTCCTCCAACGGCGTCAAATCGGAACGCTGGCAATTCTCCACCAGCATCAACTCACGCTCCGTGCGAGCGTCCATCTCGCGCACAACACACGGCACCCGCTCAATGCCAGCCAGCTTGCACGCCGCCAAACGACGATGACCAATCACCACACGAAACAGGCGCTCGCCGTGTTCCTCGTGGTCGGGGGTGACCACGAGCGCCTGCTGCAACCCCTGTTCCTTGATGCTGTCGGCCAACTCGGTGACGTCGCCCACGTCCTTGCGGGGATTGTTCGGGTTGAGGATGAGGTTCTTTACGTTGATATCGATGATGTTGATAGCCACTGAATCGGGTCACTGCTCCTTGATCGATAGGTTCTGGTGTGCTGGAAGGTGCGGCATGCGCTTCCTGCGGCGGCGTTGGCGCTCGTGCTCCAGTTGTTGGCGTCCGTGCTTGCGTTTGCTCATGATTCCTCCTTGATTTCGCCGGTGTCCGGATCCACACCAGACGTGGGCAGATCACGCCACGGATCCAACAAACTGCGCTCGATATCCGCCTTCACCACGCGCTCGCGGGCCTCGACCGGATAGTTAATGAGGTCGTTGACCGCGTTGGCGGCGTCGAAGATGTGCTGCGAGAGATCGCAGGCGTCGTACAGGGCGTCGGTGATGGGGTCGATGTTCTTGTATTTTTCGATGTATTCGTCCTTGGTGGCCAGGTCGAGCATCTTGCTGGCCGCGATGCGGAACGCGGCCGCGGCGTCCTTCATGCGTGATGCCTTGGCTGTCAGGGCGAGCAGCATGAGCGGTGTTATTTCGTCGGGGATGAGTGCGTCCTGCACGCCATCGGTCTTTTTCTTTCGTGACATTGAATCTCCTTAGAATTCGGGGTCGGAATCGTTTGATGGGAAATCGTTGGAAGTGCCGAACGTGGCGCCGGGAGAGGCGGGTGCCGTCTGAGCCCACGGGTCGTCTTCCGGCATGCCGGGGTTCTGGGCCGGGGAGCTGTTCTGCCAGCCCTGCCCGTTGGCGGGTTTGGCCGGGTCCCCATACGTGCTGCCGCCCGAGTAGCCGCGTCCGGACTGCACGCGCGTCACCTGCGCGGTCGCGTACCGCAGCGAGGGGCCTATCTCATCGATGGTCATGTCGATGACGGTTCTCTGGGAGCCGTCCTGCGTCTGATACGAATGCTGCTTCAGCCGGCCGGTGGCGATCACTCGCATGCCCTTGTGCAGGGACTGGATGCAATGGCCGGCCATGTCGCCCCATGCGGAGCAGCGCATGAACAATGCCTGCCCGTCCTCGAACTGGTTGGCCTGCCGGTTCCAGTTGCGCGGCGTCGAAGCGATCGTGAAGCTCGCCACGGTCGCCCCGCCGCCCGTGGTACGCAGCTCGGGGTCGGCGGTCAGGTTGCCGACGATGGTAAGAACGGTCTCCCCCGCCATCACGCATCACCGTCCAACGCGCGCAGCAGCGCAACGGCGGCGGAACGCGCCTCGTCGGCCAGGTCGAACAGCTCCCAGTCGCCGGCGCCGGCCGCGCCGTCGGCCAGTAGGCTCGTCATGTCATACGCCCTGCGCGAGAGGCGGCGGCGGGCTTTCGCCACATCGTCCTCATGGTCCGTCGGCGTGGCGTCGTGCTCCAGTCGCAGCCCGGTATGATCCATCGCCTGGTCGAGTATGGACAGCATCACGGGCAGCGTGGGCTTGTTCGGCGACTCGGCCACCAGCGACTGCAATATGGTGGCGAAGGCCACCCGCGGCGTCGCCTCGGGCTTGGTTTCCGTTTCGGTTTGCTCGCACATCTATTTCTCCTTATGGTTTTTGGTCGGTTTGCGTTTCCACAGGCAGACCGCCGAGATCTGGCGGCGTTCCCGGTCGACCAGCACATCGCCGAACCGGGGCGGCAGTATGGTCAGCGGCCATGCGTCCGTGCGGTTGAGATGCTGGATGGTGGCGAGCAGGCTGTCCAATAGCTCGCCGGCACCCATGCGCATCCCCGCACTGTCCAACGGCCATTCGAACAGGCTTTCGCCTTCCTCGCGATGGTCGTAATCGGATTGCGTCATCACACCCCCTCTCCTCGATGGTTGAAATGATTTCGTGGACCGAGCCGAATCGAACGGCATCCCGCTGTTTGCCCCGCGTACATGACACCGCGTGATCTCCAGCGGGGGCGAACCTGCCGGCCCCACATGCGCCGCACCCGCTGCTCCGAGTACGACGCGATGGTGTTAGCGACTGTCCTTGTCGATTGCCGGGGAAGGAAAGAATAGGAACCCCGGCAAGTCCTTATTCGACGCCCGCCTCGGCCTCGAGCAGGCAGATCAGGCGAATGGGCACGCCAATGAAAGCGACCAGCGAACAGATGCCGTTTCCCAACGGGTAGCGGCATGCCTCGTGCGTCATCACCCACACCAGACAGGCCACGAGGACGACCGCCAGCACCGTCAGGTGACGCATGAACCGTTTCGACGGACCGCCATCGGCCTTCCTGTATCCGGAGGCGTGATGCCCGTAATCATGGGAGTCCATCTATTCCTCCAATGTTTTGATGTAACGGCGCATCTCTTCCTTGCGCACATGCCTGCGACCGGGCTCCCCCCGCTTGTTCAACGGGCGGAACACATCGACGTCACGCTGGTTCACCGCGACCAGCAGGCCGTCGTAATCGATGTTGAACACCTGCGCGGCCTGCGGCAGCGTCAACGTCTCGCGCTCCCACAACGGCACCGGATTGCCGTCCGTGCGCACTCCTTCAGCTGTTATGGGCATCATGGGTCTCCTTAATGGATTCGTCATCTTGTGAACGAGGCCCTGCATCGCACTCCACTACGCTTCCGTCTTCATACAGGTAAATTTCACGATATGGACCCGTATTGGAAGAGCGAGCTTCCGGACATGCAAGCTCCTGACGCACGAACGGATCATCGGTGATGAGCATCGGCGCACGCGTCATACCCCGATTCCTGGCTCGGATGTTCCCAATAACCAGCAGGATGATTGCGATGGATTGCAGGATGTCTATGAGATTCTGACCGCTCATCGCTTCGCCTCACTTGGGTTGGACAAGGGTGTTGACCCCGTCCGGGGTGACAATCAACTGGTCGGCGTTGTCGAGCGCGTCGATGTAATGCTGCCGAAGCACACTATCGGTCAGGGAGTCGTTGAGCACCTTGTTGGCGTCGGCCTCGCCCTGCGCCTTGATGCGTTTGGTCTCGGCCTTGGTCTTCTCGACCTCCTGCTCGTTCAACGCCTTCTGCTTGTCGATCTCGGCGGCCTGCGCCTCCGCATACTTCGAGGTGATGGACTTCGGGTAGCGGACCTCCTGCACCGACACCTGTTCGACGCGCAGACCCATGTCCTTCCATTTCGCGGTCAGGGCCTTCTGGATGGCTGCGGTGTACTTGCTGCGGTCGGTCAATAGTTGGATGGTGTCGAATTGGCCGGAGACCTCGCGGGGCACGCTGCGCACGTCCACCGCCGCCACCGATTTCACGAATGTGGTCTGCTTGCCGTAGTCCTTGTACAGGTCCATCGCGTACTTCGGGTCGAGCGAATAGTTGACCTGGATGTCGATGTCCGCCTGCGCGCCGTTCTTGTCGTTGACGGTAACCTGCGGGCCGCGTGCGGAGCCGCCGTCGTAGTCCTCCTTGCCCTTGGCCACGTAGCTGATGACGTTGTTGCGGGTGTCGTATTTCACGGTGGACTGCCACGGGAGCTTGCCGTGGAATCCCGCGTCGGCGGAATAGCCGGCGATGGAGCCGCCCATGTTCTTCAGCACGACGACCTCGCCCGCATCCTGCGAATACAGACATGCGGGAATCATCAGCAGACCCGCCACGACGATGGGGACAAAGCCGAAGCCCGCGCCGTCGCCGCCGGTGGCAAGGGCGACGGCGATCATGCCGACTCCGATGAGCAGGAGGACGATTGCGATGATGAACCAGACCATGATGTTTCCTTTCTCTGGTTTTCAAGGGTTGGTTCACCTCCCCTAAGCTGGATATCGCGTAACTACTAGCTATGAGAGGAGGTGAAGAATAATGACGTATCGACTCGTGTTTGAGACGACCGCCGATAAGCGACGGTTTGTCGATTTAGCGGGAGAAGAGTATCCGTCGAAGATTCTCGATGAATTGGAGAGCGCCGCCACGTCGGGTGGCGTGGTCTCGGTCCGGGGTCGGGCTCTCGGTGTCCCCGAGGGGTCTCTTATCTATCTCAATCCGCGTGCCGCCCTGTGGTGGTCGCTGGTTGAGATTGACGACTGACTCCGGCATGGCGGCGGCGCGGACGGAAGGATATTCGCCGGTCCGCTGCATGCTCATGCTGATTTCATGGTCGAGCTGTTTGGCGATGGCATTCCGCGCGTCAATAAGGTCGCTTGCCGACTGGGGATAACCGATGATGAGAACGATGCTCCCGAGCCCGTATCTCAGGACTTTGAAACCGTCTCCTTCTTCAATGTGAGTGTTGATGGTTCCCATCACGCCGCCTCCTTGCCTACGAGCTTGAGTGAGACAATGAGGACACCCACGCAAAGAAGGGAGGTGATTACATGGCGCAATGGAATATCCGTTTTAACGACGAGCTGATCGGACCGTTCGACGACGCCGAAACGCAGGCGATCTCCCAGAAGCTCACCACGTCGACCAGGACGCAAGGAGGGGTCGTCTTCAGCGGCAAGCTCGCGGATTCCGGGAACGACGTAACTGCGTACTGGACGCCCGGATGCCCCATCAGCTTCGAACAGATCTGAGAACGGGCCGTGACCGCGCCCCTGCGCTTGCACCGCAGGGGCGTCTTCATGCAGTACCTCGCGTACAGCACTCTTAATCAGGATGAACAGCTGGGAATGGGAGCGCACGAAGTCGTCCACGCTCATCGGTTCGTCATGGTTGTCCATCGTCGCTTCGCGGACGGCTTTTTTCATAGCGTCGTACTGCCCCGGAGCCTGCTCGATGAACTCATCGGCGGATTGAGGGATGAGGAACTTAACATCTTTCAGGCCACTCATTCCGCACCTTCTTTGCCGAGCGCTGGAATAGTGTTCTCGGCGTTGAGCGCGTTGGCGAGTGTTTCGATTGGGTCGCCGCCTGAGAGTTGTTGTGCGGCGATGTATGCGGCGAGGCTGATGTCGTCGCCGTCTAACCATTTGGCGACGGTCATGCGGTTGCGGCCGCAGGCTTCGGCGATGCTGGTCATTTTGGTTTTGGATAGGAGCACGCGGGTGCGGGTGTCGTGCACGGCACGTTTCGTGGCTTCAACTGCTGGTAGATTAGGCATGTGCTTGTTCCTTTAGCTGATTGGGGGTCATGGTGAATCCGGCGGAATACCTGTTGAAGTTCTTCAAGGTCGAACCGCGAATCGAGGGCTTCGATGATTCAGCTTGTTCGGCGTTTGACGCAATGGCGCGGACGGAACGTCTTGTCGCGGGTCTCAAAGCGTCTGGTGTGCGGCGATTGGACACCGTGGAGCAGCAGCTTCCCGCTATCTGGGAAAGTCTTTGGAAGTCATTCGCGGATGCGTATAGTGATGGTTCTCTCCGGTACTTCAGCACGCATCCGAAACATGATGAGACATTGTCTCCGGCGTCGATTCTGAGCTTGCAGACGATTGCAGATCGCTCGTTCTCCATGCGATACGAGTTGAACGACGACCGGGCGAAGAACCTCACTGCCTTCCTGAACGAGCTCGTCGAGCTCATCAAATCGGATGATTCCCTACCACCGGCGTTGAAAGCGCACATCATGAAACTGGTCGACGAAGTGCGCAGGAACATCGACAACTTCGAGGCCGGTATCGACTTCGACATCAACGATTCGCTCCAACGACTGTTCGGCTCCATGTACATGGCCGAATCGGCCACACAGGAGAAATCGAAGTGGCAGACAATCAAGGACAAGTATCTGGGGAACATGCTTGCGGATTTCATCGTCCAGCTCCCTGCCCTCGGTCTCGCCGTATCTCAGACTCTGCAAGCGATCGGTAGTTGACCTCGGCAATCAGGTTGTTGACCGTTGTCATCTCATACTTGTCAATCGCCTCGGCGGTCAGATTCATCTCGCTTAGCAGGCGACGCATATCGGAGCAGAACCCCATCACGAGATTCATGTACAGATACAGCTCCCTGACCGGAATCTTCCTGTAATCAATCTGTGCCATCTCAACCACCTCTGCTATCACGTGCTATCTAACGACGGTTTTAAGATAGCACGTGATAGCATTGTTTGCACGTGATAGCGTGTCGCGTATAGAATTAGTTCATGAAAAAATTTTCGTGGTCCGTTCTCGATCAAGCTGCATACAGAAAAGTGACTCAGCTCATCAAGCAAAGCGGATATTCAGACCGCACAATGGCCTCCAAAATAGGGGACATTGTGAGCTACAACCGCATTCGCGATATACGGCTAGGCCTCAAGGCCCCGGTCAGGATGTCGGAATATTTGGCCATTTGCGACGCTTGCGGTGCCGATCCGGTGCAAACCCTGCGCGAGATCATCACCGAGGCAAGACGCATAGAACTCGAACAACAAACCGCAACAACAAAGAAACCCGCTGGCGAGCGCTTTGTTGACGATGAACAGGCGCGAATAGACGAAACGCTCAAGAAACTCCATCGTGGTGACATGGACATCGTCGCACTTGAGGATGAGCATAAGTTCGACGGTGATGGAGACGATCCGGCGTGATGTTTCACGCCTCTAATGTTCCATTTCGGCGTTTTGGAACATTAGGAGTATGGTTTTCGTTTATATAAACGCTCTTATGAAGCGATTGGAACAATACGATGGACTACAAAAGCATCCGGCAAACCGTGCACATGAGCCGGTCCACGGAAACACCGGAGACCGTAGCCGAACGCGAATACCGGCAACGACTCAACGGATGGAGCACGTTCCGATCCGGCATCACGCTACGCGGCAGCGAACTCTTCGTCGTCAACTTCCGCGAACTCGCCACGATCACCGACAGCATACGCGACCAGGAAAACAAAGTCGCCGAACTATGGAACGCGCTGCCCCCAATCGCACGCCGCGCCTACCTGCACGACCTCATCGGCACGGAAATGCAAAGCACCAACGACATCGAAGGCGTCCGCTCCACACGCAGGGAAATCAGCGACGCCCTCGAAGCCGCGCTCAACGACGGGCCGCACAAGCGCTTCAGCGAATTCGCGAAACTCTTCCTCACACTCAGCGGCGAACAGCCCGAACCCATGCCCGAAACACTCAACGAGATCCGAGCCATCTACGACAAAGTCATGTCAGGCGAACTCGCCGAGAAGGACAAGCCGGACGGCGAACTGTTCCGCAACGGACCCGTCTACATCGACAACCCATCCACCGGCAAAAGGATCCACACCGGCATCACCCCTGAATCGGAAATCAAGGTCCTGCTCACGCAATGGATTGCTCTTTCCCGCAACCGGGACGTGCCCCCGCTGATCCGCGCGGCGATGTGCCATTTCGCGTTCGAATACATCCACCCGTTCTACGACGGCAACGGGCGCACGGGACGATTCCTGTTCGCGCTGCAGCTCAGACAGCATCTGAGCGCGCCGACCGCCATCAGCCTCAGCCCCGTGATCTACGACGGCAAAGACCGCTACTACAAGGCCTTCGAAGACGCGCAACATCCATTGAATCGGCGCGACGGAAGCATATTCGTATACCGGATGATGAAATTCGTCGCGGACGCACAGAAAAAACTCATCGATGACTTGTCTGAGAAAGGCTACATGCTTCTTCACGCCGTGAACCGGCTCGAAAGCCTGAAAGAGGAACGGCAGTGGGACGACGTCGAAGCCAACATAATCGCGGTGCTCGTGCAGGAGGAACTGTTCGGGGAATCCCCGCATAGGGTGACCCGCAGACAGCTGGGCGAAGGACTGGGACTGGGAAGAAAGAAAATCACGCAAGGCCTCGGCTCTCTGGAGGAGACTGAGGCGGTGTCGCACAAAGGCACCCGCCCGGCCTTCTACTCGCTCACTGATGAAATCCGTGCGAGACTGCTTGCCGGAATAACCGGAGGAGGGGACGAATGAACTACGGATGGCGGAAAGAACCCCTCCTTCCGGTGTCACCGCGTATGAACTACGGGCAGATGCGCATGGCGTTGTACAAGGTCGCACCCGATCTGCAAGTGTCCAGTGCCCTGCTGCCCGGCAAGCTCGATGGAATTTACTGCCTGGCCACGAACACGGCGCTCATCGACCGGCGCATAACCTATGTGCGCAAGCGCTGCGCCCTAGTGCACGAACTCGTCCATTGGCGGCATGGTGACGACACCTCGGACGGATGCGCGGGCAGTAAGATCGAGCGCCGATGCAGACGCGAGACCGCAATGCTGCTCATCAACCCCGCCGGATACGCGCTGGCCGAACGCATGTATGACGGTGAGTCCCACCAGATGGCCGCCGAGCTCAACTCACCCTCCAAATCATAGAGGACTACAGGAACCTGCTGCGCGACCGCATCGTGGCGTGACGAAAAAAATAATATGAATCGCTCCGACCTCTCTGTGTGCGCCGGAGCAGTTTTGTATCGTGTGGCTAATCCTTCTTTTTGCCGCTTAGGGATTTGCAGAAGGAGATGATTGCGGCTATGACGATGAGCGCGCAAATCGTTCCTATGACTAGCGCGATTGTGCTGCCACGCATGTTTTCGGGGTGGATTGCCAGGCGGGAGTATCCGTACCATGCGAGGTAGAGGAACAGCATGGCTCCGAGTAGTGCTGGGATGGCGAGTAGGTATAGGAGGGCTGTGCCGCATCCCATCTTGTTGTCGAGGTATGGAGTGGGTTCGTTTACGATGTCGGGGCTGATTTCGGGCAGATCGCTGGATTGGCTGCGTCCGTCGAATCGTCCGGCTTCCGCCATTCGTTCTTCGCGAAACGCGGCCCTGTCTCTCGCGTTTCTCTTCTTCTCGTCTTTTCGGTTGACGCGACTCGTACTTGCAGTTCGGTTCTTAGTTCCGGATGCTTTCGCAGTCTTTCTTTTCCTTCCGCCGGTAAGACTCGTCTCATAGCTGACACCTGGCGCGAGACGGGTGGTCGCTTTGCCCCTCGTGTTCAAAGTGGTGTTCCCGATCTTCACCGACGTGGACAGGCCACGCTTCGACACATTGACCCTGACACCCTTGCCCAGGCTAATGGACTTCCGCATCCTAAATCCCATGGCTAAACCTCCTTGCTCCCACCAACGATTCTACCGTCACATACACCAAACCGTCCCGATCGCTCTTTGCGAGCGCCGGGGCGGTTTGGTTGTCAGAGCTTAGGTAAAGGAGTCCGTGTTCATCTGACAATGCGTACCCATGATTTTTGGTTGCTGTTCTCGATCATCTTTTTTGCTTGGCTGCGTTCGAAGCTTGCCATGTAGGCGTGATGGATAGTGAGTACGCAGTCTTGCAGTACGTTGTCGTCTTCCAGATCCACTATTTTCAGGCCGTGCGCTTTTGCGTCTTTGGCTGAGATATGACGATTATGCATTGCGGAATTCGCGTGGGTACCAAGCCATTCCGCAATGTTTCGTGCTTTGTCCTCTGCATCTTCATCGTCTTTGAACATGCCTGTTTCCAGCCAGGTTCTGACCATCTTTTGTGAGGCTTCGACTGCTTTCTTGCAGTCGCCGAGAAAGGTGGGAGGATACTTGCTTATTATCTGCGCCCACATGGGCACGGACGAGGGATTGGAGGTTGTCTCTGCTACCGCCTGTGCGAATTCTTCCAGAACGCCGCCGGCTGGTATACCATTGAATTGCGGGTCGGTGGGACCAATCGACGATTGTCTCCCCATGTAAATCTTCTTGCATGCGCAGGCGATCATGGTTCCCGCTGACATGGCCATGTGAGGCACGAACGCCTCGATGTCCCCGTCGAAGCAGTCCCGCAGATAATCCACCAGCTTTTCCGCGGCAGCAAGATCGACTCCTGGGGTGTGGAGAATCAAGTCCAGCCCCTTAGACCGATCCAGTTCATGGACATTGGTCATGAAACCCGTCATGTCAGTATCCAACAGACTTGTTTCCTGAACCCCTTGGGAATCCTGCAGCCAGCCGGAGTAATAGCATATGACGTTCCTGCCCCGTATTTCGGCCAGCTTGGAGATGTACTCCTTACGCGTGATATCGATAACGCCGTTCGGTGCAGACTCGACCTGATTAATAATCTCATCCCATGAAGGCATGCTCAGACTCCCACATAGGTTCTGGTAATCACTTTCTGCGGCTCACCATACAGAGAGGGCCGCCTAAATAGAGCCGGGTCGACCTTGTCTCGATCTGGGATTACTGGCACGACCACTATTTTTTTGTATTGCTCAAGCAATGTCTGCTCGTCAACATCCATTACGGTTCTCGTCATGATGATTGCTCCTATTCACGGCACACGACGATCTTCCCTTGCCATCCCGTCGCGCACAGTATGTCCAATCTACACGCGATAGATGAACTTGTGCACATTTTTTATCGGAATGTGCATAAGTTCGTCCCATTTTTGGATTGCCCGCGCGTGTCGCAAAATGATACGAGCGCGGCACTGCGGGTGTTGAACACGGCATTTTATGACACGTCCGCGCTGTCATCCGTGAGGCTGGGTATGGCTTCGCGCATCATATCGGCGAGCGCCTTGGTGCCCCAGTGGGTGTATCGGGCGGTCATTTGGATGTCGGTGTGGCCGAGTACGGCCATGCGTTCGTCTTCGCTGGCTCCTGATTCGGCGACTCTGGTGGCTGTCCAGTGGCGGGCGGAGTGGATTTTGACGTATGGGAGGCCGGCTGCTTGGAGGGCGTTTCTCCAGCGTCGGTTTTCCTGTTCCTGTCGTATGGGTCGGCCGAGGAGGTTGTTGAAGATGAACTGGTGGGGGTGCATGCCGAACATGATGATGCGGTTCCATAGCCGGTTCCACAGGTTCCATGTGATGGGCACGAAGCGTACGCCTTTCTTGGATTTGGGTGGTACGAGCCAGAGTCCGCCGACCACGTGGACGGCGTTGTGCCATTTGGGTATCACCGCGTCGGCGCCGCCGACGTAGTCCTGGAGCTGCTGTTGGACGAAGATGCCGGGTATGCCGTCGCGTATTTCGAGCTCGTAGGGCATGAGCGCGTATCGTTCGCCTTCCCTCATGCCTGTGGCGAACGCGAGTTCGAACAGGATGGCCCACATCTCGGTGTCCTCCGGGGAGTCGTGCGGGCCTCGCCTGCCTCCGGCCATGGGTGCCTTGACGGCCGCTGCGATCAGTTCCTTGGGCTGTGATTCGTCGAGTATCCTCTGCGGGGTCTCCTCGTAGCGTGGCGGTTTGACCCTGCGGCAGGGGTTGCGGTCGATGAGCTCCTCGAGTTCGGCGTCGTCGAGCGCCTGTTTGAGTATCCCGTGGTATTCTCGCACGGTGCGCGGCGCGCGGGTTCGGCCGAGCCTGTCCATCATGAGGCGCACGTGTGCGGGCGTGAGCTCGGCGAGCCGCACTCCCCCAATGGTGTCGGCAATGATGTTGCACCGCTTGTCGAGGTTGTACCAGGTGTTGGGTTTCAGGTCGCGGCGGCGCTGCCCGCACCATCGGATGATGTAGTCGCGCAGGTAGGGCGACTGATTGGAATGGATGATGCCCGTGCGCTCGTATTCCCTGAGCTTGTTCTCGTGGCGTTGGCGGGCGTCGGATTTGACCAGTCCCGTGGTCTCGATGATGCGGCGGTGCCCGGTGCCGGGGTCGGCCGTGATCTCGGTGCGGAAATGCCATTTGCCGGCCTTGTCCCTGAACACTCCTCCCGCGCCCTTGGTGCGGCGTCTTTTCGTTGCGGCCATTGGGTTCCCTCCCTGTTGGGAGTCCACTCTATAGTCCACTCTATCTGGGTGTAAAACGCGGCATAACGCGGGTATTCCCGCAACTCAGCACCACGCAATGAAATCCGTATGAGACCTACTGCCACCTACGTTTTCCGCACCATTCCAACGATTCTCACCACTCGTCAAAACCCGCGTGAAGCGTGTGCTGTGAATAGACTCAAGTTTTGCAGAACGTGGAATACGGTGAGGCGACGAATCTCTTCGCGCATGCCATCAAGATGGAGTTCGACGGCTTTGAGCACTTCGGCATGGTCCGGGGTGAGGCTTGCGGGGATGCGCAGGCCCACATACACCAGTCCGGCCGGCTTGTCACCGTCCGGACCGGGGCCGGCCACGCCGGTGGTGGAAAGGCCGATGATTCGGTCGCCGTATTCCGGCTGGCTGTATAGGCGAGCGGTACCGACGGCCATCTGCCGGGCGACTTCGGGGTGTACGGCACCTTCTCGATCCAATAGGGCCTTGTCCACGTGCAGGATCGAGGCCTTGGCATTGATGTCGTAAGTGACAGCGGAGCCCAACAACACGTTGGAGGCGCCGGGAATACGCACGAACGCATCGGCAAGCAGGCCACCGGTCAGGGATTCAGCGCAGGCGATTTTCGTATTGTTCGCCTCGCAAATCTTGAGGATGCCGGCCGCGAGACTGTCGCACAATTCCCGCATTGGAATATCCGTCACTTCCGCTTCGGGGCGACGAACGTGTTGTACAGGTACACGGCACCCGAGTAGAGGCACAGGACCAATGCCACGTAGATGATGGCGTAGGTCAGGAAGTAGTAAGCGGTCATCCAGAACGGCGTGGCTTGTCCGTTACCCAGAGACCAGAACGGCAGCAGCAGCATGGACAGACCCACGCACTGGAATACGGTCTTGAGCTTGCCGGGCCATGCGGCGGCGATGACTTTGCCGCCCGGACGCTCCATGACGAAGAAACGCATAACGGTGATACCAATTTCGCGAATCAGGAACAGGATGGTTACCCACCAGCCGAGCTCGCCGAACGCGGAGCATACAATCATTGCGCCGCAAGTGAGCAGCTTGTCCGCGATCGGATCCATGAGCTTGCCCATTTCGGTGACCTGATTGTATTTGCGGGCCATCCAACCGTCGATTTTATCGGTGGACGCGGCGATGATGAACAGCACCGCGGCGACCCAGCGCATGGTCAGGTTGTTCTCACCCCAGGCACCGGCGAGAATGTCGAGTGTCAGGAAAAACACCACGAGTACGATGCGCGAGTAGGTGACCAGGTTCGGCGGCGCGTTCCATCCGTCGAACAGCGATGATTTGGGCGATGACTGCTTGTCCATTGTGTTCTCATCCATAGTGTTCACGTTACCCCCACACTTCTACCTTGAGTGAGTATTGGCTGGATATTGACTGCCATTATTCGGGAATCAGGTTGCGTGCTGATGGCCGCGTGGCCGCGCTTCTCTCTCCGCCCCTTCGGGGCACCTCCCTCATCAGAGGAAGGTCGATGGGTGAATTATTCGCCGAGTTCGGGCTGTTGCGGGGCGGTGGCTTCGAGCGAGCTGGTTTCGCCTCGGATGAAGGCGAGCACCTGCGGCAGGTCCTGCGGCTGGACGAGCACTTCGCGGGCCTTCGAGCCTTCGGACGGCCCGACCACGCCACGCGATTCGAGCAGGTCCATGAGTCGGCCGGCCTTGGCGAAGCCGACCCTGAGCTTGCGCTGCAGCATCGAGGTGGAGCCGAATTGGCTGGTGACCACGAGTTCGGCGGCCTGCAGCAGCACGTCCATGTCGTCGCCGATCTCCTCGTCGGGCTCCATGCTGTCTTTCTTTTCGGCTTCCTTGGCCATCTGTTCGATGTCTTCGCGGTATTTCGGCTTGCGCTGGGTGCGCACGAACTCCACGGCCTTGCGAATCTCGGATTCGGACACCCACGAGCCCTGCACACGAATCGGCTTGGCGGAACCCATCGGCAGGAACAACGCATCGCCCTGACCAATCAGGGTCTCGGCACCGACCGTGTCAAGAATGACTCGCGAATCGGTGGCGGACGAGGTGGCGAACGCCAGTCGGGATGGAATGTTGGCCTTGATCAGACCGGTGACCACGTCCACGGACGGACGCTGGGTGGCGAGCACCAGATGCACACCGGCGGCTCGTGCCAGCTGGGTGATGCGCTGGATGGAGCTTTCCACATCGTTCTTGGCCACCATCATAAGGTCGGCCATCTCGTCGACCACCACGAGGATGTACGGATAGGGGGCCACCTTGCGCTGGGAGCCGGCGGGCGCATGTACCTTGCCGGCGCGCACGGCCTCGTTGAAGTCCTTGACGTGGCGGAATCCGAAGAATTCGAGGTCGGAGTAGCGTGCATCCATCTCTTTGACCACCCATTCGAGGGCCTGTGCGGCTTTCTTCGGATCGGTGATGATCGGGGTCAGCAGGTGCGGGATGCCTGCGTAGGCGGACAGTTCCACGCGCTTGGGATCCACCATGATCAGACGCACCTGTTCGGGCGTGGCACGCATGATGATCGAAGTGAGCATCGAGTTGATAAAACTCGACTTACCGGAACCGGTGGCACCGGCCACCAGCAGGTGCGGCATCTTGGTCAGGTCGGCGGTCACGAAGTGGCCTTCGACGTCCTTGCCGATGCCGGAGAGCATCGGGTTCGGGTCGCCCACGGCCTTGTCGGAGCGCAGTACGTCGCCCAAGTGCACGATTTCGCGATCCTCGTTCGGGATTTCGATGCCGATGGCGGACTTGCCGGGAATCGGTGAAAGGATACGCACATCCGAACTGGCCACCGCGTAGGCGATGTTGCGCTGCAGGTTGGTGACTTTCTCCACCTTGACGCCGGGGCCAAGCTCGACCTCATATTGGGTGACCGAGGGGCCACGCAGGAAGCCGACGACTTTGGCATCCACGTTGAACTGTTCGAAGGTGGAAGTCAGCGCCCGGATCACGCGATCGTTGGCCGGGGTGCGCATCGCATGGGGCTGGCCTTTGGTCAGCAGGTTCAGGTCGGGCAACTGATACGGCCTATTGGCGTCGTCGTCTGTATCGTTGCCGGCGGTGGCATTCGGCTGGCCGCCCGTATTGGGCACGCCCTGGCCGACTCCGCTGCCGTCCGCATCGGCACCCGCGTAGGCTCCGGTCGCGGCTGCCGCAGCCGCGGCACCGGCGGCTCCGGCCGCTCCCATCGCACCGGCTGCCCCTGCGAGCGCGACAGTACCGGCCTGGGCGGCACTGGGTGCCCACGGGTCGTCTACCGCTCCCCCACCGGGCATGGCGACGGTCTGGCCACTGGTGATGACGCGGGTTCGGGAAGCGTCGCCATCATCTGCATCGGCAGCAGGCGCAGGGCTGGATAGGTGCGGACGGCCGTCGTACGAAGACGATGCAATGGTTCGCGCACCGATAATCTCGCCGGTCATCGGATCGACCACCGGGGTTTCGGCGGTGGCACCATGCTGGCTGGCGGCACGGTCGAATGGATCGTCGGCAGCATACTTGTCAAGAGTTTTGTCGTCTTCGGTCTTGGATTTGCGGCCGAACAGTCGTGCGAACAGGCTGGGCCGTGCATCGCCGGCCTGATCGTTGTCGCTTCCGTCATCGTCGCCGTCATGCGAGGGAACACCGTCGGCAAAGGCGAGAGTGGTATCTCCCACACGGACCTCGTTGGGGAACTGGCTGGCGCTCCCATCCGTCTCCTGGCCCATCGGCACATACGGTTTGCGTTGGATTTTAGCGGCGATTTTGCGCGCATCCTCCGGCAAATCGGTGACGTGGGTGCCGGTAATCATCAGCAAGGAAAACAGGCCGACGACCACGAAAATGATGATGGCGAACACGTTGGAAAGGCCCCAGGCGAGCGGTGAGCCGAGGAAGAAGCCGAACAGGCCGCCGGCGGATTGCAGAATCGTGATGTCGAATCCGGTGTGGTCGGCGGCGATCGCCACGTCGATGATCGAACAAATCGACCACATGAGCAGCACCCAACCGGTGACCACACGCGGGTTATTGGACCCTTTACCGGAATTGCGCATGAGTCGGAAGGCCACGGCGGCGAGCAACACCGGCAGCACGACGCTCATCAGACCAAGCACACCGGCCGCGATGGCGTGAAGCAGCTGGCCGAATGGACCGCTGACGCGGAACCATTCGGACGCGCAGAACAGTACGGCGAGCACGAGCAGCAGGAAGCACAAACCGTCACGACGGTAGGCTGGATCGTATTCGCCGACGCCGGTGACGGCGCGTACGCCGGAGCCGAACGCGCGCGGAATCGCGAGCAGGATCTTCTTCCACAACGGCTCAGGTTCGAGGTCAAGCTCGGGCTGGACCTTGGTTTCGCCATCATGGGTAGACCCGTTGTCTTTGGATTTACGGGGTTTGGTGCTGTTGGAGGATGCTGTTCGTGCCATATCGGGTCTGATTCTACTAGTACGGGGGTGCATGGTTGGTGACGACACCGTGACGATATGGTCGATTGACGAATCCCGACAGCCGATTCGCCGCGTTCGTCTGAGTCGATTCCCCGCTGGGGCGCGAATATGCCTTATCATGGGTTGCATGACACCCGCAGAGCGTGCGAGCGCAGTCGCATTTGCACTCAAGAACTGCGCACTGGAAGCGATGACGCCGGGCGAGGCAACGATGCGCGCCGCGGCTGCCTACGAACGCGGCTTGAAGCCCGTGACCCATCTCATCGACGTGGCGGACGAACAGACCGCCATGCGTCTGCGCGCCGCCGCCGACCCTGCCGGAAAGGATCGTCTGGCTGCCGGCAGTCTGGATGATCATGCCACGGATCGGGCGGATGCGGTGTTCGCACGTACCGTGTTGTTGGCGGAACGTCGATGGAATCCGTCTGGCGACTTGGATGAGCTGACCGCCATTCATAAGGGGCTGTTCGAAGGCGTGTTTGAGGATGCGGGCAAGTTGCGTACCTCAAACACCACACGCGAGGTGACGAACGACCGGGCTCGAGCCGCGAATCCTGAGGCGTTCTTCCCGGCTGGGCTCATTGAGACCGGCGCGCACAACATCGCGATGGAGTTGGCGGACAAGCGCAACCTGCATGCGTTGGATCGCGACGTGTTCGTTCACGCGTTCGCTTCTATTTATGATGAGCTCGGTTATCTGCATCCGTTCCGTGGCGGCAATGCGATGGTGCTGCGTATATTCGGTTCACGCTTGGCGCATGACGCCGGCTGGGATCTCGACTGGGGCTCAGTGACGCGCGAAGAGTATCGCTCCGCCAAGCACTCGGCATATCGGGGCGACACGTCTGCACTGGAGACGATGTTCGACGCGATACTACGCCCGGCGAATCCGACGCGCGTGTTCTTGATCGCCGGCTGGAATCAGGGGCCTGCACACTGATTGCGGGTGATTGCATCGGCCTTTGGCTGATTCCTACGCCGTGATATCGCCCAGATGATGCTGGGTGTATTCGTCGGCTCGGGCGTCGATCGGGTCGTAGTCGCCGGCGTCGGCGTGCGCGATAATGGCCATCGCGTTGTCGACCAGTTTCGGGTTCAGGGCCTGCAGCCAGTGGATGCGCGGGTCACGGCCGAACCATCCCATCTGTTTGCGGGCGAGTCGCTTGGTTTTCTGTGCGATGTCCGCGAAGGCGTCGTTCACATCCCAGATGCCGTCCAGCAGGTCGATGATCTGCTGATAGCCGAGCGCACGTACGGCGGTGGCACCCAGATGCGGGCGCAACCGTTCGACTTCTTCGATGAACCCATCGTCATACATCTGCTTGGTGCGCAAATCGATGCGATGGTCCAAATCCGGGCGGTCCAGGTCGAGTCCGATCTGCACGGACGGAATCACGTACCGGTAGCGCGGCAGACTGGCCGAATACGGTTTGCCGGTAAGCTCGATGACCTCCAGCGCACGGATGGTGCGGCGTGGATTGCGTGGGTCCATGCGCGCGGCGGCCTCGGGGTCTTTGGCCCGCAACTCGTCGAACAAAGCACCGGCACCCTCGGTTTTCTCGCGTTCCTCAAGACGTGTGCGCACGTCGGGATCGGTGCCGGGGAAGGTGATGTCATCGATGGCCGCTCTGGCGTACAAGCCGGAGCCGCCGACGAGAATCGGCCGGATGCCACGTGATTGCAGGTCGGCGATGGTCTCGCGCGCAAGCTGCTGGAATCGGGCCACGCTCATCGTGTCTTCGGGGTCGATGATGTCGATGAGATGGTGCGGCACGGCCGCCTGTTCCTCGGCGGTGGGTTTGGCGGTGCCGATATCCATGCCACGGTACATCTGGTAGGCGTCCGCGTTCACGATTTCGGCCCGCTCCCCCGCTTCGGCCAGACGCCGGGCGATGGCGATGCCCAACCCCGTCTTGCCGGACGCGGTGGGACCGACGATGGAGACGACTCGTTGCGTCATATACGCCCCCTCAGTGCCGCACGGAATAGGTCTGGCCGGCGGCCACGTCGGGGTCGGCAAGCAGATTATGGCGGCCGGCGTGTGTGACGGTGGCCGTGACGAAATCGCCGATTTCAGGTACCGGTTCGCCTTCAGGCACGCCGATGTGCACCAGCACGCCGGTTTTCTCGCGGCCGGTGACACGGTGGGTGTCGGTGTCCTTCTTGCCGAGTTTGCCGGTGATCATCACTTCGACGTCGCGGCCCTCGAATGTGGCGAGGTTCTCTTCGGTGATCTGCTCCTGCAACGCCACCAGACGGTCGAACCGGTCCTGCACCACGTCGCGCGGAATCTGTTCCATTGCGGCGGCCGGCGTGCCGGGGCGTGGCGAGTAGATGAACGTGAACGCCGAGGAGAAGCGCGCCTGGCGCACCACGTCCATGGTCTGCTGGAAGTCCTCTTCGGTTTCGCCGGGGAAGCCGACGATGATGTCGGTGGAGATCTGCGCGTCGGGCATGGCGGCGCGGATGCGGCCCAGTATGTCGAGGAACTTGGCGGAGCGGTAGGAGCGGCGCATCGCGCGCAGGATGCGGTCGGAGCCGGACTGCAGCGGGAAGTGCAGCTGGTGCATGATGTTCGGCGTTTCGGCCATCGCGGCGATGACGTCGTCGGTGAAGGCGGCCGGGTGCGGCGAGGTGAAGCGCACGCGTTCGAGACCGTCGATGGTGCCGCAGGCGCGCAACAGCTTGCTGAAAGCGTATCGATCGCCAATACCATAACCGAACGAATTCACGTTCTGGCCGAGAAGCGTAACCTCCTTGGCACCATCGGCCACACATTGGCGAATCTCATCAAGAATGTCACCGGGGCGGCGGTCCTTTTCCTTGCCTCGCGTGGTGGGCACAATACAGAACGTGCAGGTGTTATTGCAGCCCACGGAAATCGCCACCCACGAGCTGATGCGGGAGGCGCGGGCGGCGGGAAGCTGGCTCGGGAACTGCCGCAATTGTTCAGTGACCTGGACCTGCGCCTTGCCGGTCGCACGATTCTGATCCAACAGCTTGGGCAGATCTTCGATGTTCTTGGTACCGAACACCGCGGAAACCCATGGCGCAGTATCCGCGATCTTCTTGCGGTCAAGCTGGGCCATGCAGCCGCCAACGGCGATCTGCAGGTTCGGCCGAACCAGTTTGACGCGATTGAATCGGCCAATGGTGCCATACATGCGTTCGGCTGCGTTCTCGCGTACCGCACAGGTATTGAGCACCAGCAAATCGAGGTCATTGTCATTGATCTGGTCCTCGGTTGCAGGCACGTAGCCATTGGCCTCCAGCACGCCGGCGATGCGCTCGGAATCGTGCACGTTCATCTGGCAGCCGAGCGTATGGATATGGAACACGCCCTTGCCGCGTTTCCCCAGCAAACCATCGGTTCCATCGGCTGCAATCGAGGCGCGCTCCGCCTCGGTCATCATGTCTTCATTCATAACGACCGATTCTATCGACGGGGTTCGTCATGCTCCGGTCACGTATGCCATTGGTTGTCACGATGTCAAATTATGGGTTCTTGGAAAGATTCCCCGCGAACGTCCAGATTGGCTGGAATCCGCCGAGTATATTGGTGGACGTGATACTTGACCGACATAGCCGACTCAAAACCTCCGATCTGCAAGCCCGTCTCAAAGCGTTGGATCTTCCGGGAGGCACCTTCACTCCCGAACAGGTCGTTGAATTCGTTGACCTCATGCAGGTGTATGAAGGCGCGATGTACGAGATCAGCACCAAACTGGAGATTCTCGACGACGAGTTCCAGGTGCGGTTCAGCCATGACCCGATACATCATATGGAACGCCGTCTGAAGTCGGTGAGCTCGATCATCGGCAAACTGGAGCGCAAGGGTCTGCCGATCGGCGTCAATTCGATTAAGGACAATCTGTTCGATGTGGCCGGCATCCGCGTGATCTGTAATTACCGCGACGACGTGTATTCCGTGTCCAACTATCTGTCGTCGCAGTCCGATATTCAGGTGCTGCGCGTCAAGGATTACATCAAGAACCCGAAACAGAACGGGTATCGTTCATTGCACGTAATCTACGCGGTGCCCGTGTTCCTCTCCTCGGGCGCGCATTACACGCCGGTGGAGGTGCAGTTCCGCACCATCGCCATGGATTATTGGGCGTCGCTGGAGCATGCGCTGCGCTACAAGACCGATTTGCCGGACAACAAGCTCGCCGAGCATTCCCAGACGCTGCTCGACTGCGCGCGCTCATTGCAGAACATCGAGGTACAGATGCAGAACATCCACCGCGACATCAACGGCGCGCCGCAAGTGGGCGAAGCGCCTAAGACCTCGGACTGAGGTGCTATGGAATCGGCCTGCGGCCGATTCATTCACCGTTGCGGCCACTTCGGCAGCCTGGCCGGCGCTTGGGCCAGTAGGGTGCCGAGGAAGATGAGGGCGCAGCCGAGGTAGCCGCGCGGGGTCATCACTTCACCGAGAAGCAACGCACCGCCTACCGCCGAGAAGAACGATTCGAGGCTCATCAGCAGGCTGGCTCGCGTCGGTGGCACCCATTGCTGGCCGACCACCTGCAAGGTGTACGCGATGCCCACCGAGCCGATGCCGGCGTACAGAATCGGAATCCAGGAATGAGCAGCGCCGGCCCAGTCGACCGAGCCTTCGATCAGCGAACCCGCCCAGCTCAGCACGGCGGTGGTGCAGAACTGGCCGAATGAAAGCTTGATGGCGTCCACGGTGCCGCCCAAAGTATCGATCACCAGAATATGCACGGCGAACAGCACGGCCGTGAACACGAGCAGGATATCCGCCAGGCCGATCGAACCGAAACCATCGGTGATGCACAGCAGATAGAAGCCGGCGATGGACAGCGCCACGGCCACGAACACCAGCATGCCGATGCGCCGGCGCAGGAACACGAAGGCCAGCAACGGCACCATCACGATGTACATGGCGGTCAGGAATCCCGCACGGCCGGCCGATTTGCCGTACAGAATGCCATACTGCTGCAGGGTGCTGGCGGTGAACAGCACGATGCCGCAGATCACGGAAATGACCACCGGGTTGGCGAGCAATCGCGCCACGGCCGAATCGGGCTTGTTCGCATTCAGCTTGGCACCGGTGATGGTAACGACGTCGGATGCGCCGTTCGATGCGGCATCTGTGGAGACGGCCACGGATGCCTCGGTCCCAACGACATCGGCCCCGGCTGTATCGCCCTTATCCGCGCTCCCCCGGCCACGCATCCACAGCAGAATCGGCACCAAAGACAGTGCTCCCAGCGTGAAGCGCGCGGCGTTGAAGAACATCGGCGACATCGAATCCATGCCCTGGACCTGCGCCACGAACGCAAAACCCCAGATCAGCGCGGTCAACAACAGGCTCAGCATGCCTACGAGTTCTTGTCTTTTCACGGGGAGCCAGCCTAACGTGCGAATGTGACAGACATGAAAAAGCCCGGCCACAATGTGGTCGGGCTGTGACGTTTGACGGGCAGGCTACATGCCGCTCGCCAATCGGCTGTCGAGGCTAGTCCCTGTTGCCGAGCAGCTGCAGGATGTACAGGAACATGTTCACGAAGTCGAGGTACAGGTTCAGGGCGCACAGGATGGAGATCTTCTTGACCATTTCCGGGCCCTGGGCCTCGTATTCGGTCAGCAGCGCGCGCGTGGACTGCGCGTCGTAGATGGTCATGCCGGCGAACAGGATCAGGCCGATGGCGCAGACGATCTTGGTCATGCCGTCGACCTGCACGAAGGCGAGCACGATCTGCGAGATGATGAGCACAATCAGGCCGATCATCAGGATCGGGCCGGCCTTGAGCATGTTGAACTTGGTAGTCATGCCGAACATGGTCAGCGCAAAGAAGAACGCGGCGGTGACACCGAGTGCCACGCCGATCGAGCCGAGGTCGTAGACCATGAAGATCGAGCTCAAGGTGAAGCCCATCAATGCGGCGTACACATAGAACATGACGCGCGCGGTGGCCGACTTCATCTTGGTGACGCGCATGCCGAGCACCACGGCCAGGGCAATCTGCGCCACGCACAGGCCGATGAGGCCCACCATGCCGGTGGCCATGAGGAAGCTGTAGTAGGCTCCAGTGATCTGGCCGAGCACGGCGACCACGGCGGTGACGAGGATGCCGATGGTCATCTCGCCGTACACCTTGGTCACTGAGACTCGGCGGGCCTCCTCGTAGTTGTAGGTCATCGTCGTGTTGATGGTGGCCGCACCCGCACCGGCACCAGTACCCTGCGGCACGTATTGGTAGGTGGGAGCGCCCTGCGGCTGGGCATAGTAGTTCTGGCCGTAACCGGACTGTGCGTATTGCTGGCCATATCCAGACTGTTGGGCGGCGTTGTAATCAGGCGTGTTGTATTGCGGGTTGTATTGCCCGTTGTTCTGGGGCTGCTGACCGAATGTCATAATCGCTCCTTTAGCGTTTGTTCCAGTACCAATCTTAGAGGAACAAAGCTGAACATTCCATGAATATGATCGATCGGCTCGTTCTGCTCATCTCAAAGCGTAACGGGCGTTTCCACCATGCGCGTGGCATGCACTTGAGATTCGATTGACATTCGATCGCAGCTTGGACCGCCGCGCGATTCACTGCAACGTGAAGGTATGCGTCACCTTGGTGTCTTGATCCGTTGATAGGAACGCAGTGACATCCACCGTAATCGGCGAATCGTCTTGCAGCACATAGCCCAGCGTCACCGTTGCCGCGGTCCCGGGCTGTGCTTGGGCCAAATACGAATTCGCGTCATAGCCTTCAGGCTGATCGAAGTATACTGCCGTCTCCAGTTCGGTGCCGTTCTGGAACACGTTCGGGTGAGCCAAAGTGGCGAACGAGTTGTTCTTGGACGTGTTGTTCGTCCATTCATAAGTCACCAGAGCGGTGGGCTTGCCGTTATAGTCGTTGACGCTTTTCACGGCGGAGACTATTTTCACGTGGGCACCTTCGATATCACCTTCCAAATCCTGCTCGCCCTGCGCTTTCTGCTCGGATGCCTTGCTCTTGGAGGCATCAGACGATTTGCCCGCGGACTTTGATGATGAGGATTGTGACGTGTCGATGCCCTTGGACTCCTTAATGGAATCGTCAATGGCCTTGCTGGCAGCGGACTGCATGGCCAGCGTGATCACAATGGCCAACACCGACAGCACCGCCGCCACAATGGACAGCACCTTGCCGCGTTTCTTGCCCCGGAAGGTGCCCACTATGGCGATAATCGCCAGTATGACGCCGATGAAGCCAAGGATTGCGGCGATATTGTTGACGATGGGAATAAAACTCAGCACCAAACCCAACGCGCCAAACACCACGGCCGCGATGCCGCAGATGGTGGTATGCAGATGTTGCGGTTGCGGCGGCTGAGGCTGAGGCTGTTGTGGCTGGTACTGCTGTGGGGATGAGGGAACCGGCTGCGGGGCGATGTTGTGGTTGGACATGATGTGCTCCTTCTCGTATCTTCCCCGAAATAGGGATGTGAGCACGACGCTACCGGCCGCGAAACAGCGACGTTAGTGGACGAACGGTCATTGTTCGTTGCCTGTTCGGGCAATACGGAGGTGATAACGGTGCCCGCATGTCCAGTGGCGGGGGCCGGATGCAGGTCATACAGTGGAAAGCATGACGAACCCACAACGCGCCGCCGGGCCATACCCCGGTTTCCGACCCGGCTCACGGCCTGACGCTCGCCCTATGCCCGGCACGGGGTCCCCGGTTCCTACACCGGATACGGACGAGGTGCCCGTGACTACGCGCGTATGGTGTTCGGTCGTTATGGTGCCATTGGCCAGTTTCATGTGCATGGCGCAAACCTCGTTCTTCGCCCAGAATTTTGCGCAGGATTCCGCAGGATACACGCTGATGGTCCTCTGCACCTTGCTGGCATTCCCGGCAGGGTTCCTGCTCTTGGCCCGCAGCGAATACCCGGAGGCGACGTTCTGGATCGCCTGCGCGCTGGTGGTCGTGTTCCCGTATGACTCGCTCATCGCACTGATGGCGATGACCTCATTGCTCGCCCGTCGTTCAAACCGGAACACGACCATCCGCGCCACGGTTGGCGGCACCATCGTGACGCTCATCTCCCAGCTCCGCGACGCCCTGCAACAGCCCAAAGCCTCGATTTGGCATCTGATTTTCGCTCAACCGCATACCGGCGGCGATTCAGGCTCCCCGATGGTGATGCTGGTGGAGGAGCCGACCGTCATCATCACCGCCACGGTGGCCTCACTGGTGTTCGTGACCATCGCTACGCTCATCGGCCTGCATATCCGTTCGCGCGCCCGCCTGCGCACGGCGAATGCGGTGGCCAGCGCGGCCACCACGCATGCCGCGACCCTGCAGACCGACCTGACCAACCAGCAGCTCGCCGACGCCATCGCAGCCGAAGCGCACGACACCCTCGCGCATTCCCTGTCCCTGATGGCCCTGAACGCCAGCGCGCTCAAGGCGGAGGCGGCCAAGCTCGGCGACTCCCCCGAAGCGCAATCGTTGGCGGATAAGGCCGAGGACATCCGTCGGCAGTCGGCCGGGGCATTGGACGAGGCCCACTCGATCATCGACATGCTGCGCAACCCGCACCAGGCATGGGAGCAGCTCGCCCCGTCCGACGACACGTCGCTGACCCGCGAATCGCTGGATGCGCTGATTGCGGACACGCGCAACTCGGGCACGTCGCTCAACACCTGGATCGATATCCAGCAGCTGAGCGTGATGGATGAGTCAATCGGCAAGGTGGCCTACCGCGCGATCCAGGAGGGATTGACGAACGCGCGGCGGCACGCGCCCGGAGCGCCGGTGTCGTTGGAGGTCTCCGCCACGCCGCAGGCGGGCGTACATATCCATATCAGCAATCCGATCGCCACGGATGCGACCGAGACGCAGCGGGCCCATGGGGCCGGACTGCCTGGTTTGGCAGCGCGCGTGCACTCGGTCAACGGGCAATGCCGGTATGGGATGGACGATCGGCACCTGTTCCATGTCGACGTGCAACTGCCTTGGCGCAGCTAAGATGGCTAGCGTGAGTGAGAAGAACGGGAATAGTGTGTCTGGTGGAAAGCCCGAACGCGGCGGTCTGACCGGAAGCGGCACCGGCTTAGAGCCCAAGCCGATCCGGGTCAGCGTCATCGATGACGATCCGATGATCTGCCAGGCGATGAGCCTGATCCTCAACGATTATTCCCACGGGCGCATCGAAGTCGTCTCCACGTCCACCGATGGCGAGACCTGCGTGAGGCGGGCTGCCGAGGAAAAGCCGGATGTGGTGCTGATGGACATCGCCATGCCCGGCGTGGACGGCATCGAGGCGACCCGTCTGCTGCGCTCGCTCTCCCCCGCGCCGCACGTGCTGATCCTGACCTCGTTGAGTCCGTCCGGCACCGTGGAACGCGCGGTGGAGGCGGGCGCCGAGGGGTTCGTGTCGAAAACCGATGCGGCGGACGATATCATCCGCCGCATCATCGGGGTATGCGAGGGCGCGCCGCAGTTCAACACGGCCAGTCAGAAACAGCTGATCGACGATCTGAGCGTCACGCGGCCGCGTTCGCGCCGCGATGAGGCGCGCGCCCTGCTCGACGCGCTGCCCGACCGCGAGCGCGAGGCCGTGATGCTGGCGGCCGAGGGCTATACGAACGCCGAAATCGCCTCCCGCATGTTCATTTCGGAGCGTACGGCGAAGGCGCATCTTTCTTCCGCGGCGAACAAGCTCGACATGGGCCGCGTGCAGATGGCGCGGCTGGTGGAGCGGGCCGATCTGCCGGCGCGGCTGTAAGTCGTCCGGTTGTTGAGCCGTATCAGTCATAATGGGAATATGAGTGAAGCGATTATTCGAACATTACGTAGGGATGACTATCCGGCGCTGATCGACCTGGTGCGCCGCACCTGGTATGCCGAATTCAATGAGCGGACCGGTCTGCTGGCGGCCGAAGCGGACTGGGAGAACTGTCTGGCGCGCACCACCAACGCGTTCGTCGCCGAACTGGACGGCCAGCCGGTCGCCCTGATCGTGGGGCGCGTCGATGCGCTGGACCATCGGAGCCCGCTCAACTCGCATCGGATCAACTCGTGGAACGCGCTGGCGCGGCTCGTGTTCGCGAAGGGCGGAATCAAGGCCGCCGGCGAGATTCTGGGCATTCTCGGCATCGACAAACGGCTGCGCGCCCAGGCCGCGAGCGCCGGGCATGACTATGCGGCGGAAGTGGTGCTGTTCGTACTTGACCCGGCGGCGCGCGGCCACGGGCTGGGCCGGCGCATGTTCGAGACGCTGATGGACGCGTTCCGCCTGGCCGGCGTGCGCGACTACTTCCTGTTCACGGACACCACATGCGATGTCGGGTTCTATGTGCATCGCGGCCTGACGCAGGTGTGCGAGCAGTCACTGCCCGCATCCGTGCCGGGAGAAAACCCGTCTTCGTTCTACTTGTATGAGGGGTCGGTGCCCGAGCCGGCGTGATGTGCCCGCCGTCGGGCAAACACTGGTAGGCTTGAGCACAAGTTGGTATGCCGGCATACCGTCCACAGGCCGGCGACGAAGGGGCTGACATGGCAATCAGTGCGAAGGAACTACCACTCGGGAAAGTGTTCACCCCGGATTTCCGGTTCACGATCCCCTCATTCCAGCGGGCCTACATCTGGAAGACCGAGAACATCCTGCAACTGGTAAGCGACTTGGATGACGCCTGCAAGTCGCCCGGTACTCCGTACTTCCTCGGCTCGCTAATTCTGGTGCGCGAGGGCGATAACCGTTACGACGTAATCGACGGGCAGCAGCGGCTGGTATCCCTGTCGATCATCATCGCCGTGTTGCGCGATCTGGAGCGCGACCCGGACCTCATGCGCCAACTCGATGCGCTGCTGGTGGAGCCCGGCGACAAGCTGCGCGGCATCGTCACCGAGCCTCGCCTCACGTTGCGCGAGCGCGACGCAGCGTTCTTCCGCGAACACGTGCAGGAAGACAATCTCGAATCCGTGTTCGATATGAACGACGATGATCTGGCGACCGCAGCGCAACGCAATATCGTAGCCAACATCCGTAAGACGTACGACGAGATTTCCAATTGGTCGGATGCCGAACGCCAGCAATTCGCGCAGTATCTGGTCAACGAGGTGACGCTGGTCATCGTGACCACCGACGATCTCGACGGCGCGCATCGCATCTTCGACGTGATGAACATGCGCGGCCTGCCGCTCACCTCGTCCGACGTGTTCAAGGCGCGCGCCACGGCCGGCCTGTCGACCGCCGAACTTGACGTGTACGCCGCCCGTTGGGATGACATCATTGACCCGATTGGCGACGATCCGCATGACTGTGAGGAATTCTTCGCCTATCTGCATCTCGTGCTCACGCACAAGCCGGCCACCGACAAGCTCATCGAGGATTTCCTGGCCGACGTGCTGCAACCGTACATCGACAAAGGCACGGTGCCCACGTTCATCAACCAGGTGCTGGCACCCTACGCGATGGCGTGGCGGATCATCGCACGCCCCAGCGATACCGTACTGCCCGCCGAGGTGCGTAGCCGGCTTGAGGGATTGGATGATTACCGCAGCCACGAGTGGAAGCCCGTGGCCATGTGGGCGTTGGTCAATTCGTATCGCGGGCTGGGCGACGCCGATTTGTCGCCGTTTGTGGTTCGTGCCTCGCGTATCGCCAGAACCACGGCCACGCTGGAATCGTTGGGTGCCCATGACGAGCGTCGGCTGCTGGAAATTCTGACCGCATTGGAACAGGTGACCGGCATCCGCACGCTGAATCGCACTGGAGCGTTGGAGCGGCGCGGTTATGCGAACGCCGCCATCCGTGATCTTGACAAGGGCTATTTGGTCCAGCGCGTGAACGGGTTGCATGTCTCGGACGGCGACCGTGAAGGCGCATTGGTCCGTTTGCATGGCGAGATGCAGGGTGACGGCGATTTGGTCCGTCTGCTGCTGATTCGCGCCAACGAGCAGAAGGCCGGCATGCAGTTGGATCGACCACGCCGGTTCAGTGCGCTGCCGATTATGCCGTTGGATATCGAACGATCGAAATCGTTTGCGGACTGGCCGCAGGATCAGCATGATTTCTGGATGTACCGACTCGGCAATATGGCGCTGGTGCAGGGCCCTGAGGATCAGTTGGACAGGTTGAGTGAATATCCGGCACGCCGCGACCGCATGCTGTTGCGCGCGGATTCACGTCGTTTCCCGCTGACCAACCAGTTGAAGGATTTCGCTGACTGCACACCCGCATTGCTGGAAGCGCGGCAGGAAGAGGCGGTCCGACTCATCGTGGAATACTGGGGCATCCGGTATGACAAGGACGCCCGCGATCTGACCAAGCAGAATGTCGATGAGTTGTCGAAGACCTCTCCACGGCCGTCTCATAGTTCGCGGCGCGTCACGATCCGGCAGGTGATTGACGCGGGTCTTCTGGTGCCGGGCGAGCGTCTGGTGTGGGAGCGGCCGCGCAAGGGCGAGCGCTGGTTTGCCACGGTCACCGAAAACGGTCGTCTCCGTCTGGATGACGGCTCCGAATATCCGACTCCGACCGCCGCGGCCCGTGCCGCCGCCGGAGGACGTCGCGGCGGCGGTCTGGACGTGTGGAAGCGCACGCGTAACGGCCAGAAGCTCAGTGACATCTGGAAGCAGTTCCGTCTGCAGGCGCAGTAGCCGGCACATCATTGGTGGCTCCCCTCCGTGAGGGGAGCCACACGCTTGTCTATGCCAGCGCCGCCACGATTTCAGCCGGCGTTTTGCAATATTCGGGAAAATGCTTGGCTAGTTTTTTGTCATACGTCACCACATAGGTGGCCCCGGATTGTTGTGCGGCGGCGATAATAAGGTCATCCTCGAAATCGTTATGCGCGTGCCGCAACGACTGCGCCAATTCACATTCCTCCGCGCCAATCGGCACGATTGTCATGAGCTCCTTGAGTTTGCTGATTCCCGACCATGCCACCTCCGGCAATATCAGCTTGGCGGTGGTCGCAACGACCATGGATTCGTCATTCATGAATCGTTCTTTGAATCGTTCCGGGGTGATGTAGAACACGTCCTTCAGCGACAGTGACGCACAGGACAGCTTTACCTCCCGCTCGACGCATCGCTCGAACAGTTTCATGACATCCTTGATGAACCGAGGCGTACAGAGCATGTAATAAATAAGGATATTGGTGTCGCACAAGATCGACACCTGCTTTGACTGCCTCATGACAGACTCCGCTCCTTCTCCAAATAACGCGCATAGTCCGACTGATGCCTGTATTCCTTCAGCCGTTCGTCAGCTATCTCATCGCGGAACTGCTTGTAGGTAAGGCCTTCCATGAGGTCGGTGTCTTCTGAGATCAGTCCGGCCTTGACCAGTTCCTTGTGCACGTATCCGGCACCTTCTCGAATCAGTTTCAGCTTGCGCTGCTTTTCCGCCTCGCGGGCCTGCTCTTCGGCGGTCGTTTCCAATGCCGGCACTTCCTTGCGGTCGGCGATGTACAACCACAGCGACCGGATTACGTCACTCACCGATACGCCTTTGCCCTTGAGGACTTCTTCGACCTCGTTCTTCAGTTTCGCATCAATGCGAACGTTCATTTGGACCATGGTCATGGCAACCTCCATTCCAAAGATGCTATACAGTATAGCATACTGACGTGCATGAAAAAGGCCGGCATCCGTTGGTGGATACCGGCCTTTACTCCCCCTCAGTCAGCTTCGCTGACAGCTCCCCTCAGAGAGGGGAGCCAGAATAAGTCACTTCATGAGGTTGCGCAGCACGTACTGGAGGATGCCGCCGTTACGGTAGTAGTCGGCCTCACCGGGCGTGTCGATGCGGACCACCGCGTCGAACTCGGTCTTGGAGCCGTCCTCGTGGGTGGCGGTGACGTGGACCGTCTTGGGGGTCACGCCCTCGTTAAGCTTCTCGACGCCGGCGATATCGTAGGTCTCGGTGCCGTTGAGGCCCAGGGACTCATAGGATTCGCCTGCCGGGAACTGCAGCGGCAGCACGCCCATGCCGATCAGGTTGGAGCGGTGGATGCGCTCGAAGCTTTCGGTGATCACGGCCTTGACGCCGAGCATCACCGTGCCCTTGGCGGCCCAGTCGCGCGAGGAGCCGGTGCCGTATTCCTTGCCGGCGAGCACCACGAGCGGCACCTTGTTGTCGATGTAGTCGCGGGAGGCTTCGAAGATCGTGGTCGGCTTCTTGGCGAGGAAGTCGTAGGTGAAGCCGCCAGGCGTCACCTCCTCGCCCACGGAGGCGAGCAGCTGGTTGCGCAGACGGATGTTGCCGAACGTGCCGCGCACCATGATCTCGTGGTTGCCTCGGCGAGAACCGTAAGAGTTGAAGTTCTTCGGCTCCACGCCGCGCTCGGTCAGATACTTGCCGGCCGGGCTGGAGGCCTTGAACGCGCCTGCCGGGGAGACGTGGTCGGTGGTGACCGAGTCGCCCAGGAGGGCCAGCACACGGGCGCCGTGGATATCGGCGACCGGGTCCGGCGTGGCCTTCATGCCGTCGAAGAAGGTTTGCTTGCGCACATAGGTGGACTTGTCGTTCCACGCGAACAGCTCGCCTTCCGGCACGTCGAGGCCCTTCCAGCGGTGGTCGCCGTCGAACACGGAGGCGTAGTCCTTGAGGAACATCTCGCGGCTCACGCTGCCGTCGACCACGGCGGCGACCTCGGCATTGGTGGGCCAGATGTCCTTCAAGTACACGTCGTTGCCGTCCGCGTCGGTGCCGAGCGGCTGGGTCTCGAAGTCGAAGTCCATCGTGCCGGCGAGCGCGTAGGCGATGACCAGCGGCGGGGAGGCCAGGTAGTTCATCTTGACGTCCGGGCTGATGCGGCCTTCGAAGTTGCGGTTGCCGGAAAGCACGGCGGTGACGGTCAGGTCGTTGGCGTTGATCGCCTCGGAGATCTCGGGCAGCAGCGGGCCGGAGTTGCCGATGCAGGTGGCGCAGCCGAAGCCGACGAGCTGGTAGCCGAGTGCATCGAGGTCGTCCTGCAGCCCCGCGGCCTTGAGGTAGTCGGCCACGACCTGCGAGCCGGGGGCCAGCGAGGTCTTGACCCAGGGCTTGGGCTTAAGGCCCTTGGCATGTGCGTTGCGGGCGATCAGGCCGGCGGCGATCATCACGGACGGGTTGGAGGTGTTGGTGCATGAGGTGATCGAGGCGATGGCCACGTCGCCGTTTTCGATGTCGAAATCGCCACGGAAGTCGGTGGACACGGCCACCGGATCCTTGACGGTCTTCTCGGTCTCGTAGGCGGGGGCGGTCTTCTCGAACATGCTCTTGGCTTCGGACAGCAGAATGCGGTCCTGCGGGCGCTTCGGGCCAGCGATGGACGGCACCACGGTACCGAGGTCGAGTTCCTCGTATTCGGAGTACTGCGGTTCCACGTAATCCGGGTCGGAGGCGTCGCCCCACAGCTTGTTGGCCTTGGCGTAGGCTTCGACCAACGCGACCTGCTCTTCGGAGCGGCCGGTCAGGCGCAGGTAGTCGAGCGTGACATTGTCAATCGGGAAGATGCCGCAGGTGGAGCCGAACTCGGGGCCCATGTTGCCGATGGTGGCGCGGTTGGCCAGCGGCACGGAGGCGATGCCTTCGCCGTAGAATTCCACGAACTTGCCGACCACGCCGTGCTTGCGGAGCATGTCGGTGATGGTCAGGACCACATCGGTGGCGGTAACGCCCTCCGGGATGGAGCCGGTGAGCTTGAAGCCGACCACGCGCGGCACGAGCATGGAGATCGGCTGGCCGAGCATGGCGGCCTCGGCTTCAATGCCGCCGACGCCCCAGCCGAGCACGCCCAGACCGTTTTCGGTGGTGGTGTGCGAGTCGGTGCCCACGCAGGAGTCGAGGTAGGCGAGCGCGTTGCCGTTGGCCTCGGCCTTGCTCATGACCACCTTGGCCAAGTATTCGATGTTGACCTGGTGGATAATGCCGGTTCCCGGCGGCACCACGCGGAAGTTCTTGAATGCCTGCTGACCCCAGCGCAGGAACTGGTAGCGTTCGCCGTTGCGCTGGTACTCGATGTCCATGTTTTGCTGGACCGCGTCGGCGATGCCGTACTTGTCGATCTGCACGGAGTGGTCGATGACCATGTCGGACTGGACCTGCGGGTTGATGACCTCCGGGTCGCCGCCGAGGTCCTTGACCGCGTCACGCATGGTGGCGAGGTCCACGATGCAGGGCACGCCGGTGAAGTCCTGCATGATCACGCGGGACGGCGTGAACTGGATTTCGTGGCTGGGTTCGGCGTTCGGATCCCAGTCGAGCAGGGTCTTGACGTGCTCGTCGGTGATGTTGGCACCGTCGATGTTGCGCACCAGATTCTCGACCAGCACCTTCAGCGAGTACGGCAGATGATCGATGCCGTCGAGATTGGCGATGTTGTAGTAATCGAAGTCCTTGCCGGCTGCCTTGAGGGTAGCCAGCTGGTCGTCGCGTAAGGACATGCTTCCTCCGAAATCATGAATCGGCTTATGATGCCGCTGATTATCCGCTACACATGGTACGGGCACGTTACCGAGGCTCTGGCGTGTCGGCTTGAAGTATGAGACAATCGCGCCGCCGTCTCAATGCCGACGCGAGAGCTTGCCCGTCAGTCCGCGCACGAGCGGCGCCAGCCACAGGCACAGCGCGAAGATCAGCGCGGAACCGGCCAACGCGATCAGCGTGGCCACCATCGTGGCGCCGGTCGGCAGAATCAGGGCGAAGAAGTTCGCCACGAACGGGACGAACGCGCCGATTACGCCCGCCGCCGCGAACACCGCCACCAGCACGCCACGCCAACCGTTGAGTGGTCTGGCCACGCGGGCCAGCACGAACACGCCCATCGCGAACAGGATGATGGCGCTGGTGGCGCGCAGGGCGGACAGGTCCGCGGCATCGCCGGTCACGTTCCAGCCCATGACCGGCGGCAGCACCCAAGCGGCCAGCAGCACCGACAGCGCGGTGGCGATGCCGCCCGGCAGCGCGAACGTGACCACGCGCTTGAGGAATCCCGGAATATAGCGGCGCGTGTTCGGCGCGAGCGCCAGAATGAACGCGGGCATGCCGATGGTGAGAGCGCCGATATACGTGATATGGCGCGGCAGGTATGGGTATGGGATTTGCGTCAGCACTACGCCGAGCGAGATCAGCGCGGAGTACACGGTTTTGACGAGGAACAGGCTGGCCACGCGCTCCATATTGGCCATGACCTGACGGCCCCGTGCCACGACGTCCGGCAGGTGCGAGAACTTCGAATCCACCAGCACCACCTGGGCCACGGCCTTGGTGGCGGGCGCCGCATTGCCCATGGCGATGCCGAGGTCCGCCTCCTTGATGGCGAGCGCGTCGTTGACGCCGTCGCCGGTCATGGCAACCACGTGGTTCTGCGTGTGCAACGCCTGCACGATGGCCTTCTTCTGGTCAGGCAGCACGCGGCCGAGCACATCGACGTTTTCGAGCACGCGGGCCAGTTCGTTCACGTCCTCGGGCAGTTCGCGCGCGTCCATCGCCACCGGCTCATGGTCGCCTGTCAGTTTCACTCTGCGGGCGATGGCACCCACGGTCACTGGATTGTCACCGGAAATCACACGACAGCGCACACCCTGCTCACGGAACCAAGCGAGCGTCCGCTCGGCGTCCTCGCGAATCTTCTCAGAGCACAACACCAACGCCACCGGCTCAGCCTGCACATCCAGTTGCCGGCCGTCCGAGACATTGGCTCCCTCAACTGCTCCCCTCAGTCGCTTTTGGCGACAGCTCCCCTCGGAGAGGGGAGCTGTAGACCGCGCAACCAGCAACACACGGTTGCCGTCATTGGCATACTCGTTAACCTGCTGCAACACCGACGAATAGTCACCCTCAAGCGCAGAAATAATCACCTCCGGCGCTCCCATGTACCAGGTCTCGCCGGATTTACGCACCGCACTCCATTTGCGCGCCGAAGAGAACGGGACACGAGACTCAACCGCACCTGCCCCATATCCTTGGGCCTTGAGCCCGGCGAGTACGGCTTGGCCGGTGCCGTTGGGCTGCTCTTCGTTGCAGCAGTCGTAGAGGGCCTGCGTGGCTGCCTGTTCCGCAGCCGCATTGGCGGAATCGAGCATCACGAGCCGGTTGAAGGCGATACCGCCATCGGTGATCGTGCCGGTTTTATCGAGGTTCAGCGCGTCCACGCGAGCCAGTGTCTCCACGGATTCAAGCTCCTGCACCAGCGTATTGTGACGGGCGAGACGCATGGCGGCCACCGCGAAGTTCAGCGAAGTCAGCAGCACCAAGCCTTCGGGAATCATGCCTACTACGCCGGCGACCGCGGAAACCACGGCTTGCCGCCATTCGCCGGTGGAGAGTGCCGTGCCCCAACCGCCGACCGTATGAATCTGCGAAAGAATCAGCAGAATGCACAGCGGTACCACGAGGAAGGTCATGAATTTCAGAATCGTGTTGATGCCCTTGTTCAGGTCGGACACGGTTTTCTTGTATACCTTGGCCTGCGCGGTGAGCGTGGCGGCGTAGGAATGGCTGCCGACCGCATTGACCTTGACCAATGCCATGCCGGAGACCGCGGTGGCGCCGGAATACACCTGCTCCCCCACCTTGTGGCGCACGGTACGCGATTCGCCGGTGAGCATGGACTCGTCAAGCTCCAGTCCCCAGGTCTGGATGATCTGCCCGTCGGCCGGCACCTGTTCGCCGGCACGGATCCACAGCAGGTCGTCGAGCACGATCTCGTTGTGGGGCACCTCCACGTCCCTGCCGTCACGATGCACGAGGAATTCGGAGGCCACAAGGATGGAAAGCCTGTCCAGCGTGCGCTTGGCCCTGAGTTCGGTGACGATGCCGATGCCCGTGTTGATGATGATGACGAAACCGAACACCGCGTCCCTCCAGGAACCGGTGATCAGCACCAGTACCATCGCGGCGAAGATGATGCCGTTGAACAGCGTGAATACGTTGGCTCGCACGATATCTTGAACCGAACGCGAGGTGGATGTTTTCACCGCATTCGATTGGCCACTTTCGATACGCTGCACCACTTCTTTGGGGGTAAGACCGGTCGCTCCGATCTCAGGCATTTCCACGGCTGTTGTTGCACTCATATTCTCCAGCCTACCGCGTCTTGTTTCGCAATCCGCTAAGGCTCAGGGATGATTCAGGGTGCTTTCTCAGCTTCAAGGGCCTGATTCGGCTCAGGAAACGGTGACTTTGATCTCGCGTTCGTGGGGTTCGTCGCGCGTGATGGTGAGCACGGCGTCAGTAATAGTCATTGGCTTGGTATCGGCAGTGTCGCCAGAATCGGCACTGTTGGTGTTGAGGTGAAGGATGACGGCGTACAGCAGTTCATCTTCGGGCGCATGCTTTGGATCAATGAGAGCGACTGGAATACCGGCTTCACGCGCATTGGTCAACGTCTGGTTCCAGCTCTCCCGGTTGGCGTCGGTAACGTCGATGCCGCTGATAACCACGATTTTGACCGCGCGAGCTACGAAATCGGCAACACCCTGCTGTGCGGTGACCGCATTCTTGTCGACGCCAGTATGAGCATCCATACTATCGGCACCGTTTTCGCTGGTAGTGCCGGCGTCAGAAGATTCGGTTTCACCGGATACACCATCAGTTGCGTTTGCCGAGCTTGCGGATGTTTCGAGCGAGGCATAGTAGACATTGAGTTTGTCATCAGACAGCGCATTGATGACGAACTCGTCTGCGGCGGTGTCAGTCGACCCCACAAAGCCGACTGTGACATCCGTGGGATGTGTGGAATCGTGGGCGACTTCCGGCATGCTGTCTTGGGTATCGCCGACCGCCCTACCGGCCGGCGTGCAGGCGGCCAAGGACAACACAGCCGCCATGCAGGCCAGCAATCCGAGAATTCGTCGTGTCATATGCTCACCTGTCAGCGGGTAAACAGGGCCACCGTCTCAACATGGTGGGTCATCGGGTAGATATCGAAGGCACGGATGTCTTTGAGCTCGTAGCCTTCGCCGATGAGTGTCGCGGTGTCGCGTGCGAGGCTGGTGGGATCACAGGCGATGTAGACCACGCTGGATGCGCCGGCCGCGGCAATCTGGCGGCAGACCTTGGCACGAGCACCGGCACGCGGCGGATCAAGCACTACGACATTCGGCTTGGCCAGATGCGCCGGCACATGGTCCAGCGTGCGCGAGACGTCACCCGCGCGGGCGTCCACGTCGTTCAGGTTCATGGCGCGCAGATTGCGCTGGGCGTTCTTGACGGCCACACGCGCGCCTTCAACGCTGAGCATGCGGGTGCGTTCACCGGTCATTGTGGCCAGCGGCAGGGTGAACAGGCCGGAACCGGAATACAAATCCCAGATTACGGCGTCCGCCGCTGACTGCAGCTGCCCGTTGACCAGGTTGATCACGTGCGTACCGAGGGCGATCGGCGCTTGGCGATGCACTTGCCAGAAACCGTTGGCGTCAACCTGATAGTCGAAGGTCGTGCCGTTGATGGTCACCTGTTCGGTGAGCAGCTGGGAGCCGGCGCGCAGTTCGCCGTCCACAAGTACGGCGTAATTGTCGTCTGCTGCCGCGGTATCGACGATCTCGCCGCGCGGTTCGGGCACGGAAAGACGAATCTGGGAGCCGGGTTCAAAGCCGCCTTCCCACACGTGTTCGCGCTTGGCGACGTCCAGCAGCGTGCGCGTGGCAAGCGGCATGGTGTCGATGGCCACGCGGTTGTGTGTGCCGCGCCGGCGCATGGATGGCATGCCGTTGTCGTCGGCAATCATTTCGATGCGGGTACGCCAATTGAGGCCGCCGGCTGCCTTGTCGCCGGGCATGCGCTCGATGGGAACGGCCACGTCGATATGGCCGAGTCGGCTCATCTGTTCGGAGACGGTGATGGCCTTCCACTTGAGCTGGCCGGGCAAAGAGACGTGCACGAGATCCGCGCCGCCCACTCCCCCGCCCATCGCCAAGGGACCGGCAAGTGGCCATGCCGGGGTGACTCGGTCTTCGGACGGCTCGAGAACCTCGACGACTTCGCCGGTCCAGAACCGGTCGTCCCGGTCGTGGGGCTCGTCAAGTTCGACTCGCACGAGTTCGTCGGGCAAGGCGAAGCGGACGAACACCACACGACCGTCGATATGGGCCACGCAGCGGCCTTGGTCGGCGTATCGTTCGATACGAACTTCAGCTTGCATCATCGTCCTTTCCGGTTGCGCTCGGTTCGAGTTCGGCATCAACAGCGACTTCAGTCTGTATCTTCCTAGCCGCGACCTTATGCCGGTGCATCGGCGTGGCAATAATGAGGTAACTCACCCAAATCGCCAATGCCCAGAACGGAATGCCCATGAGCAGGCGGGTCACGCCGAGTGCAGCTACATGGTTGGTCAGATACAGCGGCACCTGCACCACCAGCCGCAGCAGGAACAGACCGACCCACAGGCCGGTGACAATCATATAGGCGCGTTTCAGGGCCTTGTCGTCCATCCAGTCATGGAACCATGCCTTGAAATGCTCGGTGGGCAGGCTACGGATGAATTCGACGACCAAACCCAGTCCGGGCACGCGCGCAATCAGCGACACGGCAAGCAACGCGGCATAGCCGGCATTGGTAATGAATCCGAAGATGTAGTAATTGCGGGCCTCATGAGTCTGCCATGCCCAAATCAGGCAGATGCCTACCGCCACCAGACCAGAGACCGCGCCCATTACCGACTGGCGCTGAATCAGTCGCACAATAACCTGCAATACCGCCAACACGGCCGAAACCGCAATGGTGAGATTCAGATTGCTCGTGGCCACGAACAGTACGACGAACACCACGCCAGGCAGCATGGATTCGATGACGCCACGCGGGCCACCGATGGCGTCGATGACGGAGAAATCCTCGCCTTCATTGCCGGCGTCGGCTAGAGCGGACAGGCCGGTGCGTTTGTTGTCTGCCAAGTCTCTTCCTATAAATCAGCGAACTTCGGAGAACATCGGGCCGCGAGACAGCGTGGTCTTCACTTCGGTCTGCTGGTCCTGGCTCAACGGGCCCTTCGGCTTGTTGTCCGGAATGTCCTTGAAGTGTTCCTTGCCGTTCGCCTCGCCGGCTTCGGCCGCGGCCTTGGCGGCCTTACGCTCAGCGGGGGCGACCGGCGGATGCATCGGGATCAGATCGCGCGGCGCCAAAGGCTCCTCACCACGCTCGACGACGATGCCGGCGAAGAACTTGTTCAGCGCCTCGGTCTCCGGGCTGTCCGGATCGATAGCAGCCTTGCCGGAGAAGATGCCACGCAGCATCCAGCGCGGGCCGTCCACACCAACGATGCGCGTGTTCACGGTCTTGCCGCCCTTGACATTGACCGGCAGCTTCAGTTCGGTGCCGAACACACCGTCCACTTCAGAAGCGGCCTTGTTGGCTTCAAGCAGGTCACCGCGAACGTCATCCCACAGTCCCAGGGTCTTGGGTGCGGCAAAGGCTTCGATCTCCAGGCTGGAGGAGCCGAAGGTGATGGTGGAACCAAGCACTTGCTGGGTGGCGCGGTTGGCCTTGATACGCAGTTGGATGCCCCGGAGGAAGGGCAGGTAGTAGGCGCCCAGATCCAGATAATCGTCATAATCGGGCACGTCCTCATCATTGACGTCCCACGGGCCTCGCTCTTCTCCGCGGCCCTGGTATTCGCTGGCCGGTTCGGCGAGCACGGTCTCCGCGCTCTCGGCCTTTGCGGCAGCGTTCGCTTCTGCGGCAGCCACCTTGTCTTCATCGACAGGCTCAACGGCCGGCTCGGCTTCCTTCTTGCTCTTCTTCTTGCCGAATCCGAACAGTCCCATAATTCCTCGTTTCATGTAACGGTTGCAACCTTGCTAACACTAGCACTCAGGCTTAGAGAAAGCTGAGTCACACGTCGTATGTGATGGTAAGTGGCGCGTGGTCGGACCAACGCAACTCGTATGTGGGGGCCTTGTCGATCACAAAGCCGCGCGCGGTCTCCGCCAGCTCGGGCGTGGCGAACTGGTAGTCGATGCGCCAGCCGACATTGTTGTCGAAAGCGCGCCCGCGCTGGCTCCACCACGTGTACGGACCCTGAATATCACCGGCGAGCGAACGCATCACATCCACAAACTCATATTCATCCAGCCACTTGTCCACGTAGGCGCGCTCCTCGGGCAGGAAGCCGGCGTGCTTTTCGTTGGCCTTGGCGTTCTTGATGTCGAGCGGCGTGTGCGCGATGTTGAAATCGCCGCACAATACCGCCTGCTTGCCGCCGTGCGCGGCCTCGTCGCGCAACTCGCCCATGCGAGTGAGCATCGTGTCCAGAAAACGGTACTTCTGTTCCATCTTGGTCGAATCATCGGTGTTGCCGGCGTGCACGTACACGCAGGCCACGGTGATCGTGTATCCCTGCGGCGTCTTGACATCGGTCTCAATCCAACGGCCGGAATCCACATCCTCGCTCAAGCCCGGAAGTCCATAGCGTTTATCGGTCACCTCAAGATCGGTGAGGAGCCCGACTCCGGCACGACCCTTGACACGGCAGACCTCGTTCAGCGAATGCAGGTCAGAGGGTGAGGCGATCTTGCCGGCGGTGGCATACTCGAAACCGAATTCGCCGAAAATCGAATCGACATCCTCTTGCGGGGCGCGCACTTCCTGCATACACCAGACATCCGGAGCATGTTTGCCGGCCCAGTCCTCGATGCCCTTGCGCTTTGCCGCGCGAATGCCGTTGACGTTCGATGTGGTGATGGTGATGGTCATGCAGCCATACTATTTTGGCCTCTCTACCAGTACCGCACTCACGATTACATTGAGGTATAAAAAATTAGCTCCCTCATAAGAGGGAGCTAATTTAGAATGTCCTATCAGTCCAAACCGAGCTGGAGCTTGCCGCCGGGGATGGCGTCGAGCAGGTCTCGGGTGTACTGCTTCTGCGGGTGGTCGAAGACCTCGTCGGTGGTGGCATGCTCCACGAGCTTGCCGTGCTGCATCACCACAACCTCGTCGGCGATCTGACGAACCACGGCCAGATCGTGGGTGATGAACAGGTAGCTCAGGCCCTTTTCGGCCTGCAGATCGTTGAGCAGGCGCAACACCTGGTCCTGCACCAGCACGTCCAAAGCGGACACGGCCTCATCGCACACGATGACGTCCGGGTCCAGAGCCATGGCTCGTGCGATGGCGATGCGCTGGCGCTGGCCACCAGAGAGCTCGTTCGGGTAACGGCCCATCACGGAAGCCGGCATCTCGACCATGTCTAGCAGTTCCTTGACACGGTTGGCACGCCACTTCTTGTCGCCGATCTTGTGGATGCGCAGCGGCTCCTCAATGGAACGGAAGATGGAGTACATCGGGTCGAGCGAACCGTAGGGGTTCTGGAACACCGGCTGCACGTGGCGGCGGAAGCCCAGAAGGTCCTTGGACTTGAACGTGGAGGTGTCGCGACCTTCATAGAACACTTTGCCGGAGGTGGGCTTCAGGAGGTGAAGCACCATGTTCGCCACGGTGGACTTGCCGGAACCCGATTCGCCCACAATGGCCAGTGTGGTGCCACGCTTGACGGAGAAGGACACGTCATCGACGGCCTTGAACATCTCCTTCTTGCGGGGCAGCTTGAATTCCTTGGTCAGGTGGTCGACGGTGATGATGTGCTCGCTCTTTTCGAGCGTGCTTTCGCCGGCGATGTGGTGATCGAGCAGAGCGTCCGCATCCTCACCACGCTCCTTGGCGGAGATGATGCGCTGGGAGGCCAGCGACGGGGCAGCGGCCACCAGTCGCTTGGTGTACGGGTGCTGCGGGTGCTGGAGCACTTCAAGGGATGGGCCGGATTCGACGACCTGACCCTTGTACATCACGACAATGTGCTGGGCGCGCTCAGCGGCAAGGCCCAGATCGTGGGTGATGAACAGCACGGCGGTGCCCAACGAGTCGGTGAGCATGTGCAGGTGGTCGAGGATGCGCTTCTGCACGGTCACGTCGAGGGCGGAGGTCGGCTCGTCGGCGATCAGCAGATCGGGGCGGCAGGCCAAGCCGATGGCGATGAGCGCGCGCTGGCGCATACCACCGGAGAACTCGTGCGGGAACTGACGGGCACGGGTAGCGGCGTCGGGCAGACCGGCCTCGGACAGCAGACCCGCGATACGGTCATCCATTGTGGAGCCGGTGACGTACTTCTTAGCCAGATACCAGGCCTGGTCGTCGGCCACGCCGGCCTTGATGAGGTCGTCGGCCACGCGCCAACGGGTTTCGGAGCCCGGAACCCATTCGTTGGTGAAGCGGGCGACGGCCTTGTCGAAGGCCTCGCCGGACACGCCGGCTTCAGTCAAAGCCTTCTTGGCCTCGGTCATGAGCTCGGGCAGTTCCTTGGCGCCGAGGAAGGTCTCGTCGTCGTTGCCCTTGACTTCGACCTCGTCGCCGGCCAGAGCCTTGGCAAGGGCGGAGCGCTTTTCGTGAGCCACGTCCATGTTGTTGGCCTTCAGTGCTTCCTTGACCTGGGTGCCGATACGCCACACCGGGTTGAGGTTGCTCATCGGGTCCTGAGGCACGAGACCCATCTTGGTGCCGCGCAGCTTGTCGAACTCGCTCTGCTTGGCGCCGGCGATTTCCTCGCCGTCGAGCTTGATGGAGCCGTTGACCACGTGACCGGTGCCGGGCAGCAGACCCAGCACGGCCATGGCGGAGGTGGACTTGCCGGAACCGGACTCGCCCACGATGGCCACCCACTGGCCAGGGTAGACGGTGAAGTTGGCATCGCGCACCGCGTGCACCGGCTTGCCGGTGTCAGTGGTGAAGTCGATGGCCAGATTCTTGACCTCGAGCAGCGGACCATGCTCTTTCTGCATAGCCAGCATCTTGGCGTTGGTGTTGTCAGTCATAATGTTTCTCCACTCCCCTCGCTCAGGCCGTACGGCTCTTCGGATCGAGGGCGTCCTTGACGGCGTCGCCCATCATGATGAACGCAAGCACGGTGATGGCCAGTGCGGCGGACGGGTAGAACAGCACCAGCGGATCAGTCTGCAGGTTGGTCTGTGCGCTGGAGATATCGCCACCCCAGCTCACCGTGGTGGTCGGCAGGCCGACGCCAAGGAAGCTTAGGGTTGCTTCGGCCACGATGTAGGAGGCCAGCGAAGTGGTGGCGATGACGATGATCGGGGCCAGGGAGTTCGGCAAGATGTGACGGAACAGGTTTCTGGCAGGCGTGGAGCCGAGGGCCGTGGAGGCGGTGTTGAATTCGAGGTTCTTCGATTCCAGCACGGCGCTTCGGGCGATACGGCATACGCCGACCCAGCCGAAGAGCGTCAACACCAGCACGATCTTCCAAATGGACTTGGAGGTCTTGAACATCTGAAGCACCACGATGGCGCCGAGCAGCATAGGCAGCGCGAAGAAGATGTCGGTGATACGGCTCAGCACCGCGTCAATCCAGCCGCCGAAGAAGCCGGCGACGGCACCGATCAGGGTACCGACGATCACGACCAGCAGCGTGGAGAGCACGCCGACGGACAGTGAGGTACGGGTGCCGTAGACCACGCGGGTGTACACGTCGCAGCCCTGCAGGTCGTAGCCGAAGGGGTGTCCGGCGGAGGCGGGGCTCAAGGAGTTGCCCAGATCGCAGGCGTTCGGATCCTGCTTGGTGAACAGACCGGGGGCGATGGCCACCACGATGATGAACAGGATCAGCAAGCCGGAGATGATGAACAGCGGGTTGCGGCGCAGGGTTCGCCATGCGTCGGCCCACATGCTGGTGGCCGGAGCGGATTCGTCGACGGAATCGACGTCCTGCAACGGGGTCTCGTCGAGAGGAGCTACGTAACGGTCCTGACCGGGCAGGGTTTCCATGAAGTATTCGGTTCCTGGCTCGCCGGTCTGGTTGAGCTCGTTTTCAGTGGTTTCGTTTGCCATGTGACTCACTCCTCCCTATCACGCGTAACGGATACGCGGATCGAGGGCCGCGTACAGCATGTCGACAACGAGGTTGCACACTACGAAAATCAGCATGAGCAACGTGACGATGGACACTACCAGGTTCGCCTCGCCCTTCAGAATGGACTGGTAGGTGAGGAAGCCGATGCCGTGGATGTTGAAGATCTGCTCGGTGATCATGGCACCACCCATCAGGGCGCCGATGTCCTGGCCGAGGTAAGTGACGACTGGAATCAGGGAGTTACGCAGCACGTGGCGCAGCATGACCTGACCGTTCGACATGCCCTTGGCGCGTGCGGTGCGCACGTAATCCTCGGCGATGTTGGAGGAGATTTCGGAGCGGGTCAGTCGGATGATATAGGCCATCGACACCGAACCGAGCACCATGGCCGGCATGAGCAGATCAAGGAAGCCGGGGTCGGCGCCCGCCGTCACCGGCAATATCGCCCACTGAATACCAAAGACATATTGCATGACGAAGCCGGTGACGAAGGTCGGCACGGAAATAAGCAGCAGAGAGACGATCAGGATAACGGTGTCGTACCACTTGCCCTTCTTGAGGCCCGAGATAATGCCGAAGACCACACCGAAAATCGCCTCGAACACGAACGCCATCAAGCCTAGCCTGATGGTGACCGGGAAGGCGCGGGTGATTTCGTCGAGAACGGGCTGGCCGGCGAAGGTATCGCCGAAGTTCAGGGTCAGTGCATTCTTCAGGTAGATAAAGTACTGAACGATGAACGGCTGGTCGAGATGGTATTCTGCGCGGATCTGGGCTGCGACGGCCTCATTGACAGGCTTGTCTCCGAACATGGCCTTGACGGGGTCGCCCGGCAGGGCGAATACAAGGGCATATACCAGAAGAGTCGTACCGAGAACCACGGGAATCATCTGCAGAATGCGTCGCAGAAGATACTTACCCATACGGTTGCTCCTTATTTCCTAGACCGGCCAGAAAGGGTATAGTACGCCCCCACCGGTCGATAAATACTCCGACAGTTTACCGCATGCCCGGACTGTGATATGTAAATTTGCGTTAACGCAAGGTTTGAGATTGGGCAATGCTGGTGGATATGTCCATGGTTGCGGTCGGATAGTGGATACTTTAACTTGGTTCCCGCTGGCGGGAGCAAGCACCCCTCACACAACAAAAAGGGCGGGGATCTTGCGATCCTCGCCCTTTATTTCCGAACTACCTAACGGTATCCGTTCAGTGAGTCAGACTCACTTCTTGGACATCTCGGTGTAGGTCGGGAGGTTCTGCCAATCGAAGGCGTAGCCGGACTTCACGTTGAGGGAAGCCACACCGGAGGCGTTGGAGTAGTACAGCGGGATGGCCGGAAGGTCGTTGAGAAGGATTTCCTCAGCCTGCTGGTACAGCTTGTTGGCGTCATCGACGGACTTGGCGGCAGCGGCCTGCTTGCACATGTCGTCGAAGGCCGGGCTCTTGTAGTCACCATCGTTGGAGCCGTTGCCATCAGCAGCAGCGGTGGAGTACAGCTGCCACAGGTAGTTCTCGGCGGACGGGTAGTCAGGCTGCCAGCCGGTACGGAAGGCGCCCTTCATCTGACGGTTGGTGACCGCGTCACGGAATTCCTGGAAGGTCGGGATCGGGTTGGTGGCCGCGTCGATGCCCAAGTTGTTCTTGAGCTGGTTCACGACGGCGTCGTAAAGCGGCTTGGCACCACCATCGGCGTTGTAGGAGAAGGTGAGCTGGCCGTCGTACTTGGAGATGGCGTCAGCCTTGGCCCACAGTTCCTTGGCCTTGGAGGCGTTGAACTTCAGGTTGTCGGCACCCTTGAGGGAGTCGGAGTAGCCCGGGGTCTTCGGGGAGGTGAACTCGGTGGCGGCGGTGGCGTTGCCGTTGAGCACCTTGTCGATGAGCTGGTCACGGTTGATGGCCATGGAGATGGCCTGACGACGCAGCTGGCCTTCCTCGTCGTTCTTGAAGTGGTCAAGGGAGGACGGGATGGTGAAGGCCTGGATGACGGAGCCGGCCTCGGAGTAAGCCTGGACCTTCTTGTCGGTCTTGAAGGTCTTGGTGAAGGCAGCCGGGACGGACTCCATCACGTCGAGGTTGCCGGCCTGAATGTCGCGGTAGGCGGCGGAGTCGTCGGTGTAGACCTTGAAGGTCACGCCATCGTTCTTGACGTCCTCGTTGCCCTTGTAGTCGGGGTTCTTGACGAGGGCGATTTCCTTGTTGTGGTCCCACTTGGAGAACTTGTACGGGCCGTTGCCCACAGGAGCCTCGCCGAAGGCCTTCGGGTCCTTGTAGAAGGACTCGGGCAGCGGGGCGAAGGCCGAGTAGCCGACCTTAATCGGGAACACGGAGTCGGACTGGTTCAGGTCGACGGTGAAGGTGGTGTCGTCCACGACCTTGAGGCCGGAGAGCTGCTCGTCACCCTTGAGGCCATCCTTCTGCAGATCGTCATAGCCGGCGATGGCGGAGAAGAAGGAGGAGCACTTCTGGGCGTTCTTGGCGTTGGCCACGTAGGACCAGGCCTTGGTGAAGGACTCAGCGGTCACCGGAGTGCCGTCGGTGAACTTCCAGCCAGACTTGATCTTGATGGTGTACTGGGTGGCGTCATCGTTCGGGGTGATGGACTCGGCCACTTCGTTGGAAGCCTTGCCGTCCTTGTCGAAGGAGACCAGACGGGAGAACAGCAGGTCGACCGGCTTGCCGCCGCCGGTTTCGTTGGTGTTGCCCGGGATCAGCGGGTTCTGCGGTTCGGAGTTGTACGCAGTGATGATGTTGGAGCCAGCGGTGTCACCGGAGGCAGCGTTGCTGTTGGAGCCGCCGCAGGCGCTCAGCAGCATGGCCACGGAGCAAGCCATGGCAGCGAAAGCAAGAGCTTTCTTCTTCATATGTTTTCTCCTATTCATTAGGTTGCAGGACGTCTCAGCCCCGCCTCATGCGAACGGGGTCGGATTTCCTCATCGTCGGGACACTTACGCTTCCCGCCGCTTCGGACACCCAACCCCGTTGCTGTTACCTGTCATTTTTGCGCACTTGGGAGACAAGCAGTGTATTTTTTGTTACACCCATGTAAAATTCAGGGGTTCTTGCCGGCTAGGTTCAGTCTTTGCTGAGTTTGTTAACCAATGTCCACATAGTGGTCATGCCCGCGGAAAGGCCTGTCCGTAACGGTTCTTGAGCTGCTCGATGGAGACGTGCGTATAGCGTTGTGTAGTTTTCAAGGAGGAATGCCCGAGCATCTCCTGCACCTCCCTCAAATCGGCGCCGCCATCCAGCATGTGCGTGGCCGCGGAATGCCGCAAGGCGTGGGGACTGATATCCGGCACTCCGGCCTCTCGGGCCGCTCTGTGCACGATGTCACGGGCTATGCGTTGGTCGATACGGCCGCCTCGTGCGCCGAGGAACAGGGCGTTGGCAGCACGGGACTTGACTGCATCCGTTGCCGTACGGGCCAGTACCGGCCGCCCCTGTTCCAGCCAAGTCTCCAGCGCACGCTGGGCGGGTAGTCCGAACGGCACCACGCGTTGCTTGTTGCCTTTGCCGGTGACTTTGATGGTGCGATTGGAGAAGTCGATGTCGGCGATATCCATCGACACCAGTTCGGCGACACGGATGCCGGTGGCATACAGCAGTTCGAGAATCGCGGCGTTGCGCTGCGATTCGGCGGTGACTCGGGCGTTGTCGCGCTTGTCTGCACGGGCGGGTGCCTCACTGCGGTTTACGGTATCGGCCGACTTATCAGCTGTCTTGCCAGCTGCCTTGCCGCTGCCGGGCGCGGCTGCCGCTCCCCCATCGTCCTTGTACTGGTTTGTTGCAACGGCATGTTCAGCGACATCCAATAATTGCTCGGCCTGGGATTCGGTGAGCACCGCGGGCAGCGTGCTGGGAATCGAGGGAGTCATCAGTGTGGCGGCCGGGTCGGTGGTGGTCAGCCCATGCTCATAGGCCCACGCGAAGAACCCGCGCACGGCCACGGTTTTGCGGGCCATGCTGCTGCGGGCGTGATCGCGCGATTCCACCGCCATCCAGCTGCGCAGATCATCCAGCGTGATCTCGTTCAGATCGGTCACGCCGCGCAGCTCGAACAGGTGCAGGCATGCCGTGAGATCCGCGCGATACGCTTTGAGCGTATTCGCTGACAGGCCGCGGTTGGACTTCAGATAGGAGACGAAGGAGTCGATATCGCCGTCGAACTGCGTAGATGACACTCTCGTTCTCCTCCGAATTCTTTATGGCCTTGGGTTACGGCCGGGGTGGCGTGTTACGCCGCTCCGGCACGGGTTTCAATGTGGCAATCTGTTCCTGATGGATGGTCACGTTCTGGGCCGGGCGCGAACCATTGGCGGCGGCGTCACGCACCATCTCCAACGTGTATCCATCCCAGGAAACCACATGCCCCACATAGTCGCGGAACTTCATACGGTGGTCGACCGGGTCAATGCCGTCGGTGATGCGCACCACCACGCGGGCACCGGCCGGAATCTGCCTTGGTAACGTCATACGTCATCATCCCCTTAACCATCCACCGCATCAACTTCGATGCGTTTCCCGAAAAACGGTACAGACTACCTTACTCCTTTGGGTCTTTCGAACAGCGGAGCCACACGGTCTTCTCACGAAAACAAGCGGGAACTTCATCCCCCTCGCGTAGCCTTCTTCGTGACGGGCGGCGAGGGGAACCTGCACACGGGCTACATGGCGGGGCGCAGTTACATGGCGGGGCGCAGTTGGACGATGGCCTGACGCGGATGGATGAAACCGGTGATGGCTTCTCCCCGGCGTGCGGAGAACAGCAAGGTCTGCTGCCAGCCGGCTTCGGGGACGGCGAGCTCGCGTTCCGGGAATCCGGCGGCAGTTGTGCCGGCTTGCTGCGCGGTGGCCGTACCAGCTTGTGCAGCGGTGATGCCGGCTCGCGTCACGGCGGCCTTGTACCGGCGGAAGGGGTCGCCTTCGGCGAAGAATCCCATCACATCCTGCTCGCCGTCGGCACCAGCGTGCAGTTGGTCGGCCATATCGGTCAGACGTGCCGCCATGCGGCGCAGCAGCACTTCGACGTTCAGCGAGTCTTCCTCGACCATCGCGCGCGTGCGGTCCGGGTCGGTCAGGGACACGCGGGTCATGTCCCTCCAGCAGCCGGCGGCCAGCGCGGCGGCGATGTTGCGGTCCGGGTTGGCGACCAGTTCGTTGATCAGCGCGGTGGACACCACATGCGGCATGTGGGAGATCATCGCCGCGGCCTTGTCATGCGTTTCGTCGTCCACGACGATGACGCGGTTGCCGACGTCCTTGGTGATCATCGCGGCGACGTCGAGGAAGCGGCGGTAGTCCGTGGACTCGTCCACGGTGATGGCCCATAGGGCACCGTCGTACAGATGCGGGTCGGCGGCCTGCCAGCCGGACAGTTCGTTGCCGGCCATCGGATGGGCGCCGACGTAGCACTTCCCCAGCCCGGCAGCCTTGACCTGATCGCGGACCATGCCCTTGACCGAGCCCACGTCGGTGAGCGTGGTGTTCGGATGGTCGCCCATGAGCGGGGCCAGGGCGGCGAGGATTGCGGGCATCGCCTTGAGCGGATTGCACAGCACGACCACATCCGGCTCGGCATCCATGAGTTCGGAGAGCGTGCTCTTGCAGAAAATGCCATCGGCTTCGGCCTGGGCGTAGGGGTGCGGGCGATGGTTCCACGCGACGACGCGCACGCCGCGCTCGGTCAGGCGGCGTGCGAGCGAGCCGCCGATCAATCCGAGTCCGACGATTCCGACTGTATCTACCACAGCAGTTCCTTCCTTGCTTCCTCGGTGTACTGCCAGCCTTCCGGCGCGCGATTGGTGATGTGGACGCCGCCCTCGGGCAGCATCCAGGCGTCGACCGGCGGGTTCGGGCGTTCGCGGCGTGGGTAGACGGCCAGGGTTTTTGCCCAGTCGCCGTGTCCGGCGATCTCTTCCAGCGCGGTGCGGAATCTCGGCTCCCAGGGGGCGGCGTCAAGGGTGGCGATGAAGCTGTAGGTTCCGTCGTGGCCTTTGATCGGGCGCGAGATGAAGCTGGTCATGTTCAGTCCCGCATCGCGCAGGACGTCCAGCAGGTCGGCGAGTACGCCGGGGCCGGTGACCAGCGGGATGAAGGTGATGATGGTTTCGAAGTCGCCGGCGTCATTGCTGTGGGCGCGGGCGTTGAGCTCCTGGACCACCTCACGCGGGGCGATGACAAGGAATTCGGTGTGCGCGCCATCGAAATCCTGCACATGTTCGGCGAGGGTGTCGAGATCGTAGAGTTCGCCGCAGAGGCTGGGGCCGAGCGCCACGCGGCCGGGCTTCAGGTCGCGGCAGGCGGCGGCGTTGGAGGATGCGGGTTCGGGCTGCAAATGGTGTTCGGCGATGAACCGGGTGCATTGGGCCAGACCGTGCGGGTGGGCGCTGACGGGGTTGCCGGTGCAGTCGTAGATGCTGTGGCCGCGCACGGTGAAGGCGTTGAAGGCCACGTCCACACTGATCCGGGCGAAGCCGGCCGCGTTGGGGGCGTCGATCAGCGCGTCGAGATTCGGGACCACATAGCCTTCGACGTTGTTTTCCCATGCGATGACGCCCCAGCCTTGGCGCGACTGTACGGCCTGCATGATCGCGGGCACGTCGGGCAGAGCGATGAGGTCGAAGTCGCCGAGTGTGGCGAACTGGTCGGCGGCCGTCATTGCCGCCTGATGGGTGAAGGTGCCCTCCGGGCCCAAGTAAAACAGTTTCATGCGTGCCATAAAGTTCTATGGTAGCGGCCGTAATCCCCTACGCCCGCCGATACGCGACGCATTCCCGGGAATGTATCGCCATATATAGTTACGCGCGCGATTCAGAATGAGTGGGAATGACGAACCAGCGGGCGGGAAGAATGAGCAGGACGACTTGGACCAGTATCAGGCCGTACAGCCAGATGTAGCCGGCATGTTGGGAGAAGAACGGCATGTCGCCTTGGAATCCGGCGACGATGAGCGCTTTGCCGGATGTGGTGGTCAGCGCCATGCCCCATGCGGTCAGTGAGGAGGCGATGAGGTGCAGGGCCAGTCCGACCGCGCCCATGCGCGAACGGGCGCACCATGTCGATAGGCCGATCAGCAGAAACGCCAGCACCAGACCATACGGAATATTCAGTTCCGCACCCATACGGTGGGCGAACGTGCCCACAAAGGCGGAAGCCACGCCCGCCGCAATCGTGATCAACGATTTGACCAGCGCGTTCTGGCGATACGACCACGGACGCAATTCAGTAGTGCTCTTCACAGTCATGCGTTTCAGTATAGGTGGGGATATGACTTGGTGAGGAATAAACTTAGCTCCCCTCAGAGAGGGGAGCTAGAGAGAATGGTCGGCTACAGCCGCACCAAATCACTTACCCTGCTGGGCGGCGTTCTGGCGGCGCTGCTTGGCGCGCCACTTGTACCAGTCCTCACGGCCGAGGATGATCTTGCGCACGCGGATGGACTCCGGGGTGACTTCCACGCACTCGTCCTCGTTGGCGAAGTCCAGGGACTCCTCAAGGCTCATCTTGATCGGCGGGGTCAGGGTTTCGAGCACGTCAGCGGTGGAGGAACGCATGTTGGTCATGTGCTTGGCCAGCGTGATGTTCACGTCCAGCTCGTCGGGCTTGTTGTTCACACCCACGACCTGGCCTTCATACACCGGGGACTGCGGTTCGACGAAGAAGTTGCCACGGGCCTGCAGACGCTGCATGGCGTACGGGGTGGCGATACCCTTGCGATCGGAAACCATGGAACCGTTCTGGCGAATGGTGATGGCGCCAGCCCACGGCGCGTAGCCGGCAGAGATGGAGGAGGAGATGCCGGTGCCACGAGTGGCGGAAAGCAGCGCGGTGCGGAAGCCGATCAGACCACGGGACGGCACGGTGAACTGCAGACGGACCCAGCCGGAGCCGTGGTTGGTCATGCCATCCATACGGCCCTTACGGTCGGCCATGAGCTGGGTGACGGTACCCATGTACTCTTCCGGCACGTCGATGGTGGTGTTTTCCATCGGCTCGTTGATCACGCCGTCGATCTTCTTGGTGACCACCTGCGGACGGCCGACGGTCAGCTCGTAGCCTTCGCGGCGCATCTGCTCGGCAAGCACGGCCAGCGCCAGCTCGCCACGGCCCTGGACTTCCCAAGCGTCGGGACGGTCGGTGGGCAGCACCTTGATGGACACGTTACCGATGAGCTCGCGGTCCAGACGGTCCTTGATCATGCGGGCGGTGAGCTTGTGGTCCTTGCCCTCGGTGCCGGCCAGCGGGGAGTCGTTGGTGCCGAAGGTCATGGAGATGGCCGGATCGTCCACATGGATGAGCGGCAGCGGCTTCGGGTCGTTGGGGTCGACGATGGTCTCGCCGATCATGATGTCGTTAACGCCGGCAACGGCCACGATGTCGCCGGGGCCTGCGGATTCGACCGGGATACGCTCGAGGCCCTGGGTGCGCAGCAGTTCGGAGACGCGGAAGTTCTCGAGGGAGCCGTCCACACGGGACAGGCCGTAGGTCTTGCCCTTCTCAAGGGTGCCGTTGTAGATACGGACCAGACCGAGTCGGCCGAGGAAGTCGGAGGAGTCGATGTTGGCCACGTGAGCCTGCAGCGGGGCGCCCTCCTCGTATTCGGGGGCCGGGATGGTGGAGATGATGGTTTCGAACAGCGGCTCGAGGTTGTCGTTGTCCGGCAGGCCACCGTCGGCGGGCTGGTTCACGGAGGCGTAGCCGGCCTTGGCGGCGCAGTAGATGACCGGCATTTCAAGCAGCTGGTCAAGGTCCAGGTCGATGCCCTCGTGCTGCACGTCGTCGGCCAGGCCGAGCAGCAGGTCGGAGGTTTCGCCGACGACCTCTTCGATACGGGCGTCGGGGCGGTCGACCTTGTTCACGCACAGGATGACCGGCAGCTTGGCTTCGAGGGCCTTGCGCAGCACGAAGCGGGTCTGCGGCAGCGGGCCTTCGGAGGCGTCCACGAGCAGCACGACGCCGTCAACCATGGAGATGCCGCGCTCGACCTCGCCGCCGAAATCGGCGTGGCCGGGGGTGTCGATGATGTTGAGGGTGATGCCCTCCGGGTGGCCGTACTTGGCGGCCAGCGGACCGGTGTATTCCACGGCCGTGTTCTTGGCGAGGATGGTGATGCCCTTCTCGCGTTCCAGATCGTTGGAATCCATTACACGATCCGGCACTTCCTCACGCTCGGAAAACACGTGCGACTGCTGAAGCATGGCATTGACCAGGGTGGTCTTGCCGTGATCGACGTGAGCCACAATCGCCACATTACGGATATCTCCACGAACCGCCATCGAAACCTCTCTTAATACTGATTCTTTTGCGTAATCGTTCGGTACTTGCGTTCTCGAGTACTTAAGTACTTACTCTGAGGTGTTTATTCATACCTACACACAAACCGTCACGATGGTACTCGCACACCTTGACTATGTCGGAACATAGAAAAGCACCTCACAACGGCAGAACTCCCGCGTCTCGACGAACCCCTCGCGGGATTTCTGCCGTTTTTACGGCCTTCAAACGGCAGAACCCCCGCGTCCCTTTCGCCGGGACGCGGGGGTTCTGCCGGTAATCAGGCAAATATCTGTTCTCCCGTCATCGACTTCCGTCAGTCTTCGAGATCGAGGCCTTTGCGTTCGGGCAGGCAGAGGGCGGCGACGCAGGCGATGATGAAGGCGGCGGCGAAGATGATGAAGGCCACGGCCTTGTTGCCGCCGGACAGGGTCAGGAACCACGGCATGAGGAGCGGCGCGATGATGGCGGCGATGCGGCCCACCGCTGCGGCGGCACCGGCGGCCGCGCCACGCAGGCGGGTCGGGTAGATTTCCGGGGTCACGGCGTACAGCACGCCCCACGCACCGAGGTTGGAGGCGGACAGCAGCATGCCGAACACGAGCACGAGGGCCACGGATCCGGCCTGCGAGAACGCGAAGGCGGCCACGGCGGAGACGGCCAGGAAGATGCTCAGCGTCTTGCGGCGGCCCCAGACCTCCACCAGCCAGGCGGCTAGGAAGTAACCGGGCAGCTGGGCGATGGAGATGGCGAGCGTGTAGCCGAATGACTTGGTCAGGGAGCCGAACTGGTCGGCGAGCAGCGACGGCATCCATGTGAACGCGCCGTAGTAGGAGAAGTTCACGAAGAACCACGTGGCCCAGATGGCGATGGTGCGGGCCAGGTACTTGGAGCCGAACAGTTCGCGCGTCTTGATCTTCGGCAGCGGCTTGCCCTTGGGAGAGGTTACCGGGGCTACTCCCCCGGCTTCCTCGAAGTAGCGCACGGCCTTTTCGGCTTCGTCTTCGCGACCCTTGGCTTCGAGGAATCGCACGGATTCTGGGATGTGCACGCGGGTGACGATTGCGTAGAGCAGTGGCAGCGCGCCGATGGCCAGCGCCCAGCGCCAGCCCCAGTCGCCGGTGTTCGGGATCACGAAGTAGCCGATCATGGCGGCGACGATCCAGCCGACGGCCCAGAACGATTCCAGCAGCACAGTCATGCGGCCGCGCTGTTTGGTCGGCGAAAACTCGGAGACCAGCGTGGAGGCGACCGGCAGTTCCGCGCCCAAGCCCAGTCCGATGATCAGTCGGGCGCCGAGCAGCATGCCGAGTGACCAAGATAGGGCCATGGCACCGTTGGCGATGCCGAAGATAATCAGTGTGGCGGTGAACACGGTTTTGCGGCCCACGCGGTCGGCGATGAAGCCGCCCACTGCCGCGCCGATGGCCATGCCGACGAAGCCGATGGACAGCACCCATGACTTTTCGGTCGGGGTGAGGTTGAAGTGCGGGTCGGCGGCGATGGCGGCGACTACGAAGGAGACGAGGCCGACGTCCATGGCGTCGAATGCCCAGCCGATGCCGGAGGCGACGAGGAGTTTGCGGTGCGCCTTGTTGAAGGGCAGCCGGTCGAGGCGCTCGTTGCGGGTGAGCTGCGCGGGTTGCGCTGAAGTGGTGGTGCTCACGTCGTTTCCTTTCTGGTAAGTGGCGTCAGATTTAATGGCGGGTCAGGTCGGTGTAGGACTCTTCGATGGCCAAGCTGATGCGTTCGACTTGTTCGCGGGTCAGCGGCTTGCGGAAGGTCATGCGTAATGCCGATTTGGCGATGGACGGTTCGAGGCCCATCGCCAGCAACGTGGCAGGAATCTCGTGGCGCCCGATGGCGCAGGCCGAGCCGGATGAGGCAGCGATGCCGCGCGCGTCCAGGTCGACGAGCAGCGCTTCCCCGGTGACGCCGGGGAAGATGAAGGAGGCGTGACCGGGCAGACGGCGTTCGGGGTCGCCGGTCAGGTCGGCGCGAGGCGCGACCCGGCGAACCGCGTCGATGAGCATGTCTCGGGACGCGACCAACTCACGGTACTGCGCCTGCATGCGCGCATTCGATTCGTTGAGTCCGATGGCGAGCGCCACGGCACCGGCCACGTTCTGCGTGCCAGAGCGCAGGCCGCGTTCCTGCCCGCCTCCGGACAGCACCGGTTCGATGGGTGTGCGGCCGCGTACCAGCAGCGCTCCCAGACCTTTGGGGGTGCCGAATTTGTGTCCGGATACGGACAGGGCGTCCACATCCCAGTCACGAAAACGAATCGGAATCTGCCCGGCGGCCTGTACGGCGTCTACATGGATGGGCACGCCGTGCGCGTGGGCGATGCGGACCAGTTCCTCCACGGGTTCCACGGTGCCGACCTCGTTGTTGGCCAGCATGGTGGAGACCATCGTGGTACGTTCACTGGCCTCGCCGTCGAGCTCGCGTTCAAGTGCGTCGAGATCGAGATGTGCTTGCGCATCCACGGGAATGCGCACGACTTCGAAACCGAACCATTCGTGCAGCCATGCCGCCGATTGGGCCACGGCCGGGTGCTCGATAGCGGAAATGATAATGCGCGGGCGACAATTTGCCGGCTGTTTGCCATCGGCTTCGGCGAATCCGCAGACCGGCCGCAAGCCCAGTTTGCGCATGCGCGCCATGGCGATGCCTTTGATGGCCAGATTGTCCGATTCGGTGCCGCCTGAGGTGAAGATCACGTCATCCGGCCGGGCGCCCAATGCCGCGGCAAATGATGCGCGAGCCGCGTCCAGCGCGCGGGCCGCGGTTTTGCCGGGCTGGTGCACGCTGGCCGGATTGGCGTAGGCCTCAGTCAGGAACGGGGTCATGGCCTCGATGACTGCCGGGCTCACTGATTCGGTGGCGGCGGCGTCCAGGTACAGTTCGCCGGGTTCACCGGATGCGTTGGGGGTATCGGCCATGACTAGTTCCAATCCAATCCGAGGTCGATGCTGCGCACAGAGTGGGTGAGCGCGCCCACGGAGATCACGTCCACGCCGGTGACGGCCACGGCTGGCACTCGCTCCAGGCTCATGTTGCCGCTGGCTTCCACGATGGCCTTACCGTCGATGAGCTCCACGCCGCGACGGGTGTCGTCGAGCGAGAAATTGTCCAGCATGATGGTGTCCGCTCCGCCGGCGAGCACGGCGGGAATCTGGTCAAGGCGGTCGACTTCCACTTCGATATGCGTGGTGTGGCCCACCTGTTCGCGCACGTGGCGGATCGCGCCGGCCAGGTCGATGCCGCGCGCGGCGAGCGCCGCCAGATGGTTGTCCTTCATCATGACCGCGTCGGACAGTCCGTAACGATGGTTGTGGCCGCCGCCGCAGACCACGGCGTATTTCTCGAACGGGCGCAGGCCGGGCGTGGTTTTGCGCGTATCGACGATGCGGGTGCGCTCGTAGCGGCGCGGCCGGGTGACGGGTCCGTCATAATCATCGCCGTAGATGGCGTTCACCGCGTCCACGAAGGCGGCGGTCATGGTGGCGATGCCGCTCATGCGCTGAGTGAAGTTGAGGGCGATGCGCTCGGCGGTGAGCAGGTCGCGTACCGGGCCTTTCACGGTGGCGAGTATCTGGCCGCGCTGGAATCGCTCGCCGTCCTTGATGGCGGCGGTGACGGTGACGGCCGGGTTCTGTGCGGCGAAGGCTGCGGCGAACACGTCGATGCCGCTCATCACGCCGTTTTCGCGCGCGGTGAGGTGGGCCGAGCCGGTTTCGTCCGCGGGGATGGTGGTCTCGCAGGTGATGTCGCCGTAGGGCGCGTCTTCGGCGAGCGCCGCTTCGACGGCGACGCGGATGATGTGTGATGTGAGCATGGGTCAGTCCTTGATGTAGGCGACGGAGTGGGCCCAGTTGTCGACTGGCTCGCTGTGGTCGGTGCGGGCGTGGGCGCCTCTCGACTCGGTGCGGGCGAGCGCGGCGGTGGCGGCCACATAGCCTACGGTGAGCATGTTGCGGTTCTCCAAAGCCTCAACGCTGCTTGCAGCACCATCGGCGTTTACATCAGCCTGGGCGTTTGCGGCGGCGAGGCCTTGGCCGAGTTCGGCGATGGCGGTTTTCAGTCCGGCCTCGTCGCGCAGCACGCCGACGCCATGCCACATGGTGTTCTGGATGCGGGTACGATTCCACACCTTGTCGGCGGCGGTATCGTCAGCAGCAGCCGTAGCGGCAGGGGCGGCCAGCGCGATCGGCGCATGGTCGAACACGGCACCGGTGGCGGAGTTCAGGAACGGTTCGGGTGCCCAGACCGCGTCGTCACCGTCCGCGACGGCGGCCAGACCGGCGCGGCGTCCGTAGACGAGCCCCTCGAGCAGCGAGTTGGAGGCAAGACGGTTGGAGCCCATGACACCGGTACGAGCGCATTCGCCGGCCGCATACAGGCCGGGAATGGAGGTCCGGGCGTTCAGATCGGTGCGAATGCCTCCCATGTAGTAGTGCGCGGCGGGCGCCACCGGAATCGGCTCCTTGCTCCAGTCGAAGCCAAGCGAACGCGTATAGGCGTCGATGGTCGGGAATCGGTGGGCCAAGAAGCTGGCCAGGTCGGGGTTCTCGCGGGCCATCGGCGAGACGTCGAGCATCACGGGCTTGCCGCCTTGCGCCTGCATCACGCGGAAGTTCTCGCGGGCCACGACGTCACGCGGCGCGAGTTCGGCGCGCGGATCGATGTCCTTCATATACCTGTGGCCATGCTCATCCAGCAGCACCGCACCTTCGCCGCGCACGGCTTCGGAGACGAGGAAGTGCTCGCCCACGGCCATGGCGGTGGGATGGAACTGGTAGAACTCCAGATCGGCGACCTGGGCACCGGCACGCCATGCGACGGCGAGGCCGTCCGCGGTGGCGACCGGCGGATTGGTGGTGTACGGGTACATACGGCCTGCTCCACCGGCGGCCAAGATCACCCGGTCGGCGGCCAGATCCTTGTCCTGCCCGTCGATCAGCAGGTGGACGCCGGCGATGTGGCCGCCCCGCACGATGAGATCTTTGAGGAAGGCGTTCTCGATGATGTGGATGCGCGGGTTCTTGCGCACCATGGCGGAGACGTCCAGTTCAAACACTTTGCCGGTGGCGTCTCCCCCGGCATGCACCACGCGGGCGCGCGAATGAGCCGCTTCCAGGCCGCGCAGCATGTGTCCATGCGCGTCGCGGTCGAAGTGGACGCCGGCCGCGGCGAACTCGCGGACGCGCTCCGCACCCTCACGGGTGAGGATGTCCACGGCCTTCGGGTCGCACAGGCCGTGGCCCGCGGCCATGGTGTCGGCGGCATGCAGCTTCGGGTCGTCGTCGGAGAAGATGGCTGCAGCGATGCCGCCCTGCGCATGATAGGTGTTTGATTCCACCAGTTCGGCCTTGGTTACCAAGGTCACGTCGTGTCCGGTGCCGGCCACGGCCAGTGCCGCGGACAGTCCGGCGACGCCGGCGCCCACGACGACGATTTCAGTGTTGCTCATTGTGTTGCTTTCCTCTGTTTTTGCGTCATCTGCTCCCTTCAGTCCGCTACGCGGACAGCTCCCCTCATGTACGAGGAGCGCCAGGGACGAATCACGGGTGAACGCGCAGCATGCGCTCCAGTGCCACCTTGGCTTCGCGGGCGGTGTCTTCGTCCACGGTGATGCGATTGACCACGTTGCCGGCTTCGAGGTTCTCCAAAGCCCAAGCCAGGTAGGCCGGGTGGATGCGGTACATCGTGGAGCAGGGGCAGACCACGGGGTCCAAGCAGAACACGGTCTTGTCCGGGTACTGCGCGGCCAGACGGTTCACCAGGTTGATTTCGGTGCCCACAGCAATGGCGGATCCGGCGGGCGCGTTGGCGATCTCCTTGACGATGTACGCGGTGGAGCCAGTACCGTCGGCGGCATCGACCACCTGCATCGAGCACTCGGGGTGCACGATCACCTTGACGCCCGGGTATGCCTTGCGGGCACGTTCGACCTGTTCGACGGTGAAACGCTGGTGCACGGAGCAGAAGCCCTTCCACAGAATCATCTTGGCGCGGGCGTAATCGGCCGGATCGGCGGCGCCGCCCTGTGCCTTGAACGGATCCCACAGCGGCATCTCGCTCAGCGGAATGCCCATCGCGCGGGCGGTATTGCGGCCCAGATGCTGGTCCGGGAAGAACAGCACGCGCTTGCCGCGGGCGAACGCCCATTCCAGCACGGCGTGCGCATTGGAAGAGGTGCATACGATGCCGCCGTTGCGTCCGCAGAACGCCTTCAGCGCGGCGGATGAGTTCATGTAGGTGACCGGAATGATCTGCTGCAAGCCATCGGAGTCCGGCTGGGTGCCGCAGATCTCGCCGAGCTGGTCCCAGCATTCCTGGACCTGGTCGATGTTGGCCATATCGGCCATCGAGCAGCCGGCGGACAGGTTGGGCAGGGTCACGCTCTGTTCGGGCGTGGAGAGGATGTCGGCGGTTTCGGCCATGAAGTGCACGCCGCAGAACACGATGTGGTCGGCGTCCGGGCGTTCGGTGGCGTTCTTGGCCAGCTGGAAGGAGTCGCCCACGAAATCGGCGTGCTTGATGATCTCGTCACGCTGGTAGAAGTGGCCCAGAATCAACAGTTTGGAGCCGAGACGCTGCTTGGCGTCGGAGATGCGCTGCTGCAGTTCCTCGTCGGAGGCCTTGCGGTATTCGTCCGGCAACACCTGCTGGCGCGGCGCGTTGGCGGGCAGACGGTCGAGCATCGAGGCACCGGGACCGTAGCTGGGTGTGGTGGTGTCGAAGTGCCATGGGTCCTGGGTCAGTCCTGCATCGCAGGTGCTTTGCGCGCCCAGCTTGGCGATGATCTCGTCAACGGACGGCGCAGTGAATAGTGCGGTCATAGTGGTTCCTTTCCTATATACGTCTGTGATACCGGCCCGAAGCGGGTCGGCGGGAAAAATCAGATGCGCGCGGATGGGATCAGCGCGTCGAGAGCGTCTTCACGCTCGCCTTGTCTGGACAGTTCCACGATGTCGTCACCATCGGATTCGTGGGGCGTACCGTTCTCGACAGGTCGTTTGGGGATGTAGCGGTAGACGGTGGCCGGTCGTTGGCGGCCTTCGCGCATCTTCTCCCCGGTGTCTTCAAGGTCGCCCGAGGCAAGCATTTTGCGGCGGAAGTTCGCCAAGTCGAGGGGTTCGCCGCCAATCGCCTCATAGACGCCGTGCAGTTGGCGCAGGGTGAACGTGGGGCCGAGCAGTCGGGTGGCCACGTCGGAGTATTCGATTTTGGAGCGCAGGCGGAGCAGCGCGTAGTCGATGATCTGGCGATGGTCGAACGCCAGCTCGGGCAGTTCGTCTTCGGGGAACCATCGTACGTTGTCACCGTCCTCGAAGCCCGCGGCCTCGGTCTGGCCGACGAGCGCCCAGTACACGACGGATACCATGGGCAATCCGCCATGGGACCGGGTCGGGCCTCCAAAGGTGTACAGCTGTTCGAGGTATCGCGGGTGCAGGTCTGTGGTCGATTCGAGGGCCGCGTAGGCAGACTGTTCCAACGACCGGTCGGAGCGCAGGTCACCGCCGGGCAACGCCCAGCAGCCCAGGAACGGCTGACGGACGCGCTTGACCAGGGGCAACCAGAGACGGGAATGGGCCGAGTTCGCGGCGTTGCCGGAATCGGCGGCACTGTTGCCGGTATCGCCTTCCGGGCCGAGTGCCAGAATCACCACTGACACGCCGACCTGTGGCGGTGCGCTGCGGCGCTCGGACACATTGCCGAATCCCATGCCATGCCTCTTTCCATACCGGTTGTTCTCCCTGCATTGAGAGCATAGCACTACTTATAGTCACAATGACCATAAATCACATATCGGATGGTCTAGCGCACGAATATTGGTCAGGCAGCGGGCCCCAATCGCTACGAAATCACGTCCGTATCTTCCGATTTCGACTGTGTCATTTCGGCGACGGACGGGAGGAATGGCGCTAGGGAGGGTAGTTCGTCGAGACTCTTCAGACCCATTTGGTCGAGGAAGAATTCGGAGGTGACCAAGAGGGCCGCGCGGGATTCGGGGTCCACGCCGTCTTCCTTGATAAGGCCGCGTACCGTGAGCGAGCGAATCACTCCATCGGAGTTGACACCGCGGATCGCGGCCACTTGGGCTCGGGTGACGGGTTGGCGATAGGCCACGATGGCAAGCGCCTCCAGTGCGGCCTGACTGAGTCTCGCAGTCTGGCCGTCGGTGACGAATGATGAGACGACCGGCTCGAACGCGGCGCGACTGGCGAACTGCCAGCCACGAGCGGTGCGGCGCAGTTCGAAGCCGCGCGGGCGGATGTCACGGGATTCATCGCCCTCATAGTCATCGTGCAGGGCTCGCAATGCCTCTTCGACTGTGTTGCGATCCAATGCCAAAATACGGGCCAGCTCGGTGGCGGTCTGCGGCTGGTCGGCGACCATCAGAATCGCTTCCAGACAGGCGGGCAGCCCGCCGGGAAAATCGTCTACCGCGAAATCCACGTATTCGGGGTGCGTCTCCTCCACTCCCCTCACCGCGGCCTTTGCGGATTCAGCCGTCGATTCGGCATCCGCCATGTGTTCGGTTGTATTCGTTGCGTCAATCTGTTCAGTCACCAATCGCCGTCCTTACGCAAAATCACCTTCGGAAATGTTCACGTCGCTCATCGTTTCGGCTACGCCGGGTACCCACCTCAGGTGCAGTTCGGCAAACGGACCATCTTGCTGATACTGCAGCACACCTTGTTTGAAGAACACGAGCACGGCCATGAACCGAGCCACCACCTCAATACGAGAAGTGCAGTCCCGGGTCAATTCGCTGAACGATATCGACTGGTCGCCCTTGGATTCCAATGCCGCGATCAGCCGGTCGCGCACCACCAGCGATTGGGCCCGCAGATCGACCAACGGCACGTGCAGCTGATGGATCGACACTTCGGAGGCGGGCGCGTTGGCGATGACCTGGGCGGCCAGTTGGGCGAGTTCGAGCGGAGTCAGCGTCCATACCAGCTCAGGCAGCATGGCGGCAACGCCCTCGTCCATGGCCGCCGGATGTGGGAATCGGCCGGAGTTGGCGGCGATACGCGCCCGGAAATCACCGGCGGCCTGCTTGTAGGCGCGGTATTGGAGGAGTCGGGCGAACAGCAAATCGCGTTCGCGCAGCACTTCGAGGCTCTGCTCGTCGTGCTGGCTGTCTTCGCCGCCGGGCAGAATCGCCACGCTTTTGGCCTCGACCAGAATAGAGGCGATATCGAGAAAGGCGCTGGCCTCATCCATGTTTTTTGTGAAATCGAGCCCGCGCACGTATGTCAGGAATTCCTCGGTGATCGAGGAGAGGGAAACTTCGGTCAGCTCGAGTTTGTTGTTGGCGATCATGCCGAGCAAGGCATCAAACGGACCGGAATAGACTTCGAGGTTGACCCGGAAGCCGGAAGTGGCGGATTCATCCGTGCTGATTTCGGCTTCCGCGGAGCTCCCCTCAGCCTCGCTACGCGAGCCAGCTTCCCTCAGAGAGGGGAGCCGAGAAAGGGAAGTCTCATTCATCGTTTATCGAAACAATCGTTACGCCACGATGCCGCGAGCAATGAGCTCACGTGCCACCTCACGGTATTCCTTTGATGTCTTGTGCTCAGGGGCATAGACCACCACGGGCGCGGCGGCAACCGTGGAATCGGGCAGTTTGATGGAGCGGGAGATGAACGTGTGGAACACCTTTTCGCTGAACGCCTCGTAAACGCGCTGGCAGACCTCTTCGCAGTGCAGTGTCTTGGTGTACATGGTGATGAGCACGCCATCCACTTCCAATGCGGGATTGATGCGGGACTGCACTTTTTCGATGGACTGCATAAGCAGGGCCACACCGCGCAAGGCGAAGAATTCGGCGGCCACGGGAATGATCACGCCATCAGCTGCGGCAAGCGCGTTCACGGTGAGCAGGCCGAGCGATGGCTGGCAGTCGACGATGATGAGATCGTATTCCGACTTGAGCTTGCGCAGCACGCTGTTCAGGATCTGCTCTCGGCCCACTTCGGTGACCAGCTGGACCTCGGCGGCGGACAAATCGATGTTCGCCGGAATCACATCGATGTTCTCGAATGCGGTGTGCTGCACCACATCATGTGGGTCCACGGAAATATCGAACAGCGCGGTGTAAATCGTGTTCTCCACGGTATTCGCGTTGACGCCCAGTCCCACAGTGGCGGCACCCTGCGGATCGAAATCGACGATAAGCACGCGGCGGCCATACTGGGCCAACGCACCGGCGATATTGATGGAGCTGGTGGTCTTACCTACGCCACCCTTCTGGTTGCACATGGCAATGACACGCGCCGGACCGTGCTGTTGCAGCGGTTCGGGTGCGGGGAAGGTTTCGTATTCACGTCCAAGCAAATCGGTAGGCATACTGTCTACCTTATCAACATCCGGGTTCGCTGGGGGTGCAACGACATACGTTCCTGTCATAGGCAGCGTTCCTTGACGGAATGCGCTGTCTTTATCGCGGGTATCTCGCCAGTCGTCCATCGTTGCCCTCGCCCCCTTTGTCGGGAATACCTGCTCGCCCATCCTAATGTACTCGCCGGGCTCGCCTCGGAACACCGTTTTGCCGCTGGTATTCCAGTGTTCCGAGGTTTATGGATCTCGTCTCGTACTATGTCGATGCGCTTACTCGGTGCGCAGTGCGGTGGCCGGGTCTTGCTTGGCTGCCTTACGCGAGGGAATCAGGCCGCCGATCAGCGTGAGCACCACGCTTAGGATCACCAGCACCACGCCACCGGTCACCGGCAGGGCGGCATTGACGTCCGCATTGCCGATGAAGTGGCGTAGCACGGCGTTGATCGGAATATTGAGCAGCACGGTCAAGCCCACGCCCAACAGGCCGGAGCATAGGCCGATGATGCCGGTCTCCGCATTGAACACCTGGGATACGTTGTGCTTCGAGGCACCCATTGCGCGTAGGATGCCGATTTCCTTGGTGCGCTCCAGCACCGAAATGTAGGTGATGATGCCGATCATGATCGAGGAGACGATCAGCGAGACGGACACGAACGCGATAAGCACGTAGGAAATCACGTTGACGATGGTGGTCACCGAACTCATCATGAGCCCAACGTAATCCGTGTAGGTGATCTTGTCTTTCTTCGAGACGGTGTTGTTGTAGTCGGTGATCGCGTCGGCGATGTGGTCCTTGTCTTCGAAGCTGTCGGCGTAGATGTTGATCGAGCTGGGCGCGTCACGACTCACCACACCGAATGCGGCGAGGTTGTCGTCGTAGGTGCCGGTCGACACGTACTGGTCGTAGATCGCGACAAGCACGTCGTTCGAAGCCGTGGCGATATACGCGTCGAAACTGTCGGCGAGCTGCTGTTCGCTCATCGCGGCCATGGCGGCGGCCTGATCGCCGGCACCCGCCGCGCCAGCGACACCTGCAGCACCAGCACCAGCGGCGTCCGATGCGCCCGTGCCGGACTGCTGCCCGGCGCTCATCATCGACTTGGCCATGTTCGCCTTCTGCGTCACGCCCAGCGAAGCCACGTAGGTGCGCGCGTCGGACACCTTGGTGGCATCGTCCGAGGGCGAGAACGTCATGCCGTTGAGCACGTTCGTGTTCGGGTTGGCCTTCTGATCGGTAACGATGGCGCTGGAGGCCGCACGGTCGATCAAATCATTGGTCAGAGCGCGCGCGTACCCCACACCAGCGGCCAACGGCGTGGCCGAAGCATCCTTCTTCGCCTTGACGACGCCCACCACCTTGAGTTTGGTGGCCGTTTCGAGGCGCTGTTCGATTTCGTCCTTGTCGTTGCCGATGAAACGGTAGTGGCCGTCATCGCCCTTGACGTACTGGTCGGATGCCGGAATCATGTACAGCGTCTGATCGAGGGCCTTAGCATAGTCGATCTTGTCTTGTGGAGTGCTGACCTTGTCGCCGGCGTTGAGCTTGGACATCATCTCGTGGTAATCGGAGGCGGGCAGCAGGCCGAGCTCGTACAGCGTGGTCAGCGGCACGCTGTTGTTGTCGTCAAGCACCAGCACCACTTCATCCTTGGACTTCGGCCATGAACCGTTGACCACCTGGTAGTTGTCGGTGATAACCTTGCCTACGAGCTTGCTGTCGTCCGCTCCCGGCATGATCTCGTTGAACGAGTCGGGCGCGGCGTTCTCATCGGTTTTGCCGGTCAGCATCGACATCTGCTGCGAGGTGATCGACGAGGTGCCGGACATGCCGGACGAGCTTGTGGACGCCATCTGCGAGGCCATCGAGGCAGAGTCGCTGGATCCGATCGTCACGCCGTCCGCATTGACCAGCGTGCCGTCGGGGTCGTGGTCGAACACGGAGAATTTCACGTCATATGTGTACTGGATGCCGGTGGAACCCACATACTGGTGAATCTCGCTCTTGGAATTATCCAGGTATTTCTTGAAGCGGGTCAGGTTGTTTTCGGTAATCGAACTGGTCAGGCTGGACGCCTGCTTGACGCTGCGGTCGTCCGGGTAGATGCCGTCGGTTTTGTGCGTCTTGCCGCCGTATCCGTCATCGCCGCCCATCTGTCCGCCCATCATGCTGCTCAGGTCGAAGGTCTGGGAGTCGACGGTGATCGGGTAGGCGGTCATCGTGTCACGCTGGATGTCACTGATGTATGTGTTCACGCCAGTCGACACCGATAGAATCAGCGCGATGCCGATGATGCCGATCGAGCCGGCGAACGAGGTCAGCAGGGTGCGCGCCTTCTTGGTCTTCAGATTGTTGAAGCTCAACGCCAGCGACGTGGCGAACGACATCGACGCGCGGCCCATCGTCTTGTACACGGCCGGCTGTTCGGCCGTCTCGTCCACGACGAACGGGTCGGAGTCGGAGCGGATCACGCCGTCGCGCAGGTTGACGATGCGCGTGGCATATTGTTCCGCAAGTTCGGGGTTGTGGGTGACCATGACCACGAGGCGGTCCTTGGCCACGTCCTTGAGCAGGTTCATGATCTGCACGGACGTGTCCGAATCGAGCGCGCCGGTCGGCTCGTCGGCCAGGACGATGTCCGGGTCGTTGACCAGTGCGCGGGCGATCGCCACGCGCTGCATCTGGCCGCCGGACAGCTGGTTTGGCTTCTTGTTGATGTGTTCGCCGAGTCCGACCTTCTCCAGCGCCTTGCGCGCACGTTCGCGACGGTCGGCCTTGCCGATGCCGGAAATCGTCAGCGCGAGTTCGACATTCGACAGAATCGTCTGGTGAGGGATCAGATTGTAGCTCTGGAACACGAAGCCGATGGTGTGGTTGCGGTACGAATCCCAATCGCGATCCTTGTATTGGCGCGTCGAGATGCCGTTGATCACCAAATCGCCGTCGTCATACCGGTCGAGGCCGCCGATGATGTTGAGCAAGGTGGTCTTGCCGGAACCCGAGGGACCCAGAATCGCGACGAATTCGCTGTCGCGTAGGTTCAGGCTGACTTTGTCAAGCGCCTGCTGAACGAAATCACCGGTTTTATAGCGCTTCGAGATCGATTTGATCTGCAGCATGAATACCTCTTCCTGGCTGACGGTTCGCTGTTATGTACTGTATTGTCACGCCTTGAATTTCCGGCCGACTTTGGTGCTCCCCCGCCGCGATTCCGCTATGGGCGGACGCGTCGCAAAATGGTGTGTCTCACCGCGCTCTGGGATGTGAGGTCAGATACGTTTCGATCAGGGTTTCAGGGCTTACGTGCGTGTAGATCTGCGTGGTGGTCACGCTGGCGTGCCCGAGCAGTTCCTGCACGGTGCGCACGTCCGCGCCGCCTTGGATCAGGTGCGTGGCAAAGGAATGGCGCAAGGTGTGCGGATGGAGTGGTTTGGTGATGCCGGCCCGCTCCCCGGTTGCTTTGACGATTTCCCATACCGATTGCCGCGAGATGCGCTTGCCGCGTTTGTTGAGAAACAGTGCGCGCCTCTCGGGAATCTTGGCGCTGGAGCGCTGTTCCAACTCGCCACGCCCCGCATTGAGGTATGCGGTGATGGCCCGGCATGCGCAACTGCCCAATGGCACAAGCCGCTGCTTGGAGCCCTTGCCCATGAGTCGCGCGATGTGCTCGTCCAGGTCGATGTCGTCCAGATTCGCACCGGTGGCTTCCGAGACGCGGCAGCCGGTGGCGTACATGAATTCGAGCAGGGCCTTGTCCCGTAATACCACCGGATCGGTTGAGCCGCCGACTGCCGCCGCGTCGAGCAGACGGGTTACCTCGTCCACGGTGAGTACGTCGGGCAGGGTGCTGGCGCCTTTGGGCGCCTTGACTGCGGCCGAAACATCCGCCGTCACCGCGTGCTGACCGAGCGCGAAACGGTGGAATTCGTGGATCGAGGCCAGTCTTCGGGCTTTGGAGCGGGCGGACTCCCCCGCCTGGTCAAGGGCGGCGATGTAGTCTTCGACGTCTTGTTTGGTTATGGCGTCCGGTTCGTGGATGCCGCGGGTTTCGAGCCAATCAATGTATTTGGCGATGTCGGATTCGTAGGCGGTGACGGTGGCCGTGGCGAGCCCTCGCTCCACGCCGATGTGGACGAGGAACTGCTCGGTGAGTCTGGTGAATCCGTTGGTCATAGTGCCCATGGTACAAAGAAACCCCGCTCGGAAGCGGGGTTTCTAGTGTGAAGTCACGACTTCAAGCAATCAGGCCTCAACCGGAGCGTTGACGTCCTCAGGCAGGGCGGCCTTGGCGGCGTCCACGATGGTCTTGAAGGTGTCCGGGTCGGAGACGGCGATCTCAGCCAGAGCGCGACGATCCAGCTCGATGCCGGCGAGACGCAGGCCCTGGATGAAGCGGTTGTAGGTGATGCCCTCAGCGCGGACGGCAGCATTGATGCGCTGGATCCACAGCTTGCGGAAGTCGCCCTTGCGAGCCTTGCGGTCACGGAAGTTGTAGTTAAAGGAGTGCAGCAGCTGTTCCTTGGCCTTGCGGTACAGGCGGGAGCGCTGGCCACGGTAGCCGGAAGCCCTCTCGAGAACAACGCGACGCTTCTTGTGGGCGTTCACTGCGCGCTTGACACGTGCCATAATCTATTCCTCAGCTTTCTAAAGTCTTGTTATTTCCGGGTAAGCCCTATGCTCACTTCTGCAGAAGCTGGTGCAGCTTCTTGGCCTGGCCGCCGCGCAGCACATCGTCGGCGGACAGTTCACGGCGCTTGCGAGCGGACTTGTGCTCGAGGTTGTGGCGCATGGCGGAACCGACATGCTTCACCTTGCCGGTGCCGGTGATCTTGGCGCGCTTGGAAGCGGCGGAATTAGTTTTCATCTTCGGCATTGCTGCCCTCCTTGCTGGTTTGCTTCTTGTCGGAAGTCTTCTGAGAAATCGCGGACTGCGCGTCGGCCGCGGCCTGAGCCTGAGACTCCTGCTTGGCCGCGAGACGAGCCGCCTGGCGAGCCTGACGCTCGGCGCGGGACTCGGCGCCACGACGACGCTGCTCGGACTGGGTGTGCACCTTCTTGCCCTTCGGCGCAAGGGTCATGATGATGTTGCGGCCCTCCTGCTTCGGCTTGGACTCGACGGTGCCGTATTCCTCGACATCGTCGGCCAGACGCTGCAGCAGTTCCACGCCACCAATCGGGCGGGAGATCTCACGACCGCGCAACATGATGGTGACCTTGACCTTGTCGCCTCCGTTAAGGAAGCGGGTCACATGGCCCTTCTTCACGTCGAAATCGTGGTCGTCAATCTTCAGGCGGAAACGAATCTCCTTGATTTCCGCGGTGCTCTGGTTGCGGCGAGCTTCACGAGCCTTGATCTTCTCGTTGTACTTGAACTTGCCGTAATCAATGAGCTTGGCGACCGGAGGCTTCGCGTTCGGGGCCACCTCGACGAGATCGAGGTTTGCCTCCTTGGCCAGGTTCAGCGCGACGGAAGTCGCGATGACGCCCACCTGCTCGCCCTTCGGGCCGATCAGGCGTACCTGCGGGACGCGAATCTCGTCGTTAATACGTGGTTCGTCGCTGATGATGACTCCAATCCTCTACTTCAATTCCGTGGCGAGGGCCTTTGCTGGAGTCCTGTTCAATGCTTTGGGTTCATGGCAAGCCAAAGCCCGCGCCAATATGCGCTCAGCTTCTGCAGACGCATATCAGTTCTTTGCGTCATTCCTGATTACGCGTTGTATATCGCAATCGCTAGGCTGTTTGCCTTGAACCCGAGGCCTTGAAAGGCTTCCAGGTGGGGTTGCCCCGCTTTCTTGATTTCTCAAGCCAAATGGAAAGTCTACCATACGCCCGGACATTCGCGGTCCGTGTGTCGAACCTACTGCACGGCGCGCAGCAGACCGCCGAAGCCTTCGTCTTTGAGAATCTGCCGATATGGGCCGGCCTCATCGGCGATGATTTGATCGATGGCATGCATGCCGAGTACTTCGACCGGCGCCTTGTCGTCGGTGAGAATAGTCGACGCTGAGTCCGGTTCGTTCACCTTCCGGAATCGAGAGGCGACCTCTTCCATATACCATTCGAGATCTTCGCTGCCGGTGCGCTCGTAGGTGGTCTCACGCAGGTTGAGCGCCTTGGAGGCCTGCTGCATGGAGTTCTCTTCGGAGCCGGAACCCGGCTTCTTGGCGAACAGTTCACGGTTCGTGGTGTTCGGCACGTCGGCCGTCAGTGTGTTCCCATTGCCGAACACGCTGGCGATGGTATCGCTCAACGCCTCGTTGATCGAACCTTGGCCGTCCGAGATCATGTTCATGTTCACCACCATCACGCCGCCGGGGTTCAGGTGCTCTCTGACCATGGTGAAGAACTCGGTGGAGCTCATCTGGAAGGGAATGGTGATGTCCTGATACGCATCGACCATGATCACGTCGTACTTGTCATGCGAGGCGGCGAGCCAGGCTCGGCCGTCATACGTGGTCACGGGGATGTCGGCGGGCTCATCGAAGTATTCGCCGGCCTGATCGGTGATCTTCTGGTCAATCTCCACGCCGGTGATGTTCATTTTCGGATAATACTGCTTCAGCTGGCGGGCGTAGGTGCCGGTGCCCATGCCGAGGATCAGCGCGGAATTGGCATTGTCGGCGAGCGCCGGCGCAGCCAGGGCCGTGTCGTAGTACATACCTGTCAGTCCTTTGTCTTTCATCGTGACGGACTGCACGCCGAACAGCACGTTGGTGGACAGGATCGTGCGGTCGGAGAGGTTCTTGACCTGCAGGTAGTTGTAGATGGACTCGCCCTCATAGGCCAGGTTGGTTTCCCAGAACGCGAAGCCGGTCAGGGGCGAGACGCAGGACGTGGCCACGAAGATCACGGCGCTGACCACGCAGGCGATGCGCTTGGCCTTGATCGAGATGAAGTAGATCAGCGGACATGCCGGAGAAGAATTCGGTGATGTAGAGGAATATCTTTGATTTGAGAATCGGCCGTTCGCTTGCCTCGGTGATCTGTGCCATCGCTCCGCTCCCCTGCCTGTGCGCCTATCGACTACTGTTCTGATGCGTAGCCTATCAGCATTTTCCCGGCCGATGGGTGGATACCGGCTACAGTAGGCATCATGACTCAGGTATGCGTGATTTTTGGTGCGGGCGAATACTATGCGGGCACGCCCGTGGTGCCGGCCGGCGCGTATGTGATTGCGGCCGATGGCGGGCTCGACCATACGCGCCAGTTGGGTATCGTGCCCGATGTGGTGGCGGGCGACTTCGATTCGCTGGAGGGCCGGCCGCCCCGCACCGATGTGCGCACCATCGCGCTGCCCGCGCTGAAGGACGATCCGGACATGCTCTCCGCGCTGAAGGTCGGTTGGTCGGCGGGTTGCCGCGAATTCCATGTCTATGGCGGTTTGGGCGGCCGCATTGACCATACGATTTCCGGCATTCAACTGATGGCATTATTGGCCCGGCATGGGGCAAGCGGGTATCTGTATGGTGATGGGCTCATCGTCACGGCCATCACCGATGGTAGGCTTTCGTTCCCCGCGCATCCGGTGCCCGAGGACGGCCGCATGGTGTCTGCGTTCTCCCACTCCGATGTTTCGCTTGGCGTGAACGAGCCGGGGCTGAAATATGAGCTTAAAGACGGCACGCTGACCAATACGGTGGTGCAGGGGGTCAGCAACGAGTTCCGCGACGGCGTGGACGCGGCCATCAGCGTGGAGCACGGCACACTGATCGTCACCTTCCCCATCGAGGTGGCGTTGCCTCAGGTGAGTCGATTCCACGAATTTGGCGGCGATATCGGCGAGCTGGACACCGCAGTGTCCAAGCTGCTGGTTCGCTGACTTGCATGCCGCGCGCTTGCTCATGATGATTCGAGACATTCCTCCAAAGGAGAGGAAAAATCACATGTCGGTTGCGGGCAATCCGAATTGTGAGCGCTCACAGAAAATACGGCATTTTTGCCCAAAACGCACGCTGAAACGTTGCCATGTGTACAGAGTCGGCATTACAGTAGCAACTGTTGGTAAACAATGGCCCGGTGTGCCAAAGCGCGCCAAGGCCACCCTACAAGGGAGAATTACATGACAGTTAAGATTGGTATCAACGGCTTCGGTCGCATTGGTCGTCTCGCCTTCCGTCGCATCTTCGAGCTGCAGGCTCGCGGCGGCCAGGCTGGTGACATTGAAGTTGCCGCCATCAACGATCTGACCACCCCGGCTACCCTGGCTTACCTGCTGAAGTACGACAGCACCCACGGCACCTTCCGTCATGACGATGGCACTCCGGTTGACGTCAAGGCCACCGAAGACTCCATCATCGTCGACGGCAAGGAATACAAGGTCTACGCCGAGAAGGACGCCAACAACATTCCGTGGGTCAAGAACGACGGTGTTGAGTACGTGCTCGAGTGCACCGGCTTCTACACCTCCGCCGAGAAGTCCCAGGCTCACATCAACGCTGGCGCCAAGAAGGTCCTGATCTCCGCCCCGGCCAAGGATGACACCACCCCGACCGTTGTGTTCGGCGTGAACCACGACATCCTCAAGGCTTCCGACGTGATCGTCTCCGCCGGTTCCTGCACCACCAACTCCATGGCCGCCATGGTCAAGCTGCTGGACGAGAAGTTCGGCATCAAGGCCGGCTTCATGACCACCATCCACGCCTACACCGGCACCCAGATGCTGCTCGATGGCCCGCGTGGCACCAAGACCGGCCGCAACCTGCGCGCCGCCGCCATCAACACCATCGCCCACTCCACCGGCGCTGCCAAGGCCATCGGCAAGGTCGTTCCGTCCGTGAACGGCAAGCTGCAGGGCCACGCCCAGCGCATCCAGGTTCCGGACGGCTCCGTCACCGAGCTGACCACCGTTCTGAACACCGAGACCACCGCCGACGAGATCAACGCCGCCTTCAAGGCTGCCTTCTCCGACACCGATTACTACGGCTACAACGATGAGGGCATCGTCTCCTCCGACATCCTCGGCGACACCCACGGTGGCGTGTTCGACCCGACCCAGACCGACGTCAACACCATTGATGGCGTGACCCTGGCTCGCACCGTGTCCTTCTACGACAACGAGTACGGCTTCACCTCCAACATGATCCGTACCCTGCTGTACTTCGCTGAGATCTCCGAGTGAACCATTGCGGTCTAGGCCGCTACGGTTCGTTTGAGAACTAAGCTGTGAGACCCCCGCCTTGTGCGGGGGTTTCTTCGTAGTAGAACGGTAATCATGGCAAAGAAAAGCAAGCATGATAAGGGCGCGGGTTCCACTCCGGCGACAGTCCAACTGGAGAAGGCGGGCGTGGAATTCCACGTATACGAATACGAGCACTCCAACGACCATATGGATGACGGCTACGGCGTGGAGGCGGCCACCAAGCTCGGCTTCGACGAGCATCAGGTGTTCAAGACGTTGATGGCGGACACCGGTGCCGAACGCGTGGTGGGCGTGGTACCGGTGAGCGGTCATATGGATTTGAAAGCCTTGGCTGCAGCCGTAGGTGCCAAGAAGGCCTCTATGGCCGATCCCAAGGTGGCGATGCGTGAATCCGGTTATGTGGTTGGCGGCATCTCGCCGTTAGGCCAGAAGACACGTCATAAGACTGTGTTGGATGAAAGCGCCCTGCAATTCGACCAAATTCTGGTCTCCGGCGGCAAGCGAGGCCTGTCTGTGGGCGTGAATCCACAGGACCTGCTCAAGGTCTTGAACGCCGTTGCCGCACCAATCGGCACGTGGTGACCGTTCTTGGCTCCCCTCACGGAGGGGAGCCAAGAATGACTACTTCTTCCTGCGCAACTCCGCCGGCAGCACAAAGTGCATGTTTTCTTTGATGGTTTCGACGGACTTCATACCGGTGAAACCCAAGTTTTGCAGAGCGTCAATCACACCGGACACCAGTTCGTCCGGTACGGAGGCACCCGAGGAGATACCTACGGATTCCAGACCCACGAACCATGCCGGGTCAAGCTCGCTGGCATCATCCACGCGATACGCTTTGCCGCGCTCCCCCAAGCCCTCCTGCGCCACCTCCATCAGTCGCACGGAATTCGAGGAGTTGGCCGATCCGACAATCACCACGCAATCGGACTGCTGGGCCACCAGTTTGACCGCAGCCTGACGATTCGACGTGGCATAGCAGATATCCGAACTCGGCGGCTCTTGAATCCAAGGGAATTTGGCCTTCAGCGCGGCAATGGTATCGGCGGTCTCGTCCACGCTCAACGTGGTCTGCGAGAGCAGCACCAGCTTGGTGTCGGGCGCAAAATCCAGCGAATCGACATCCGATTCATGCTCGATCAAGTGCACGTGTTCGGGGCTCTCCCCCACTACACCGACCGCTTCATCGTGACCTTTATGCCCGATATAGACGATTTCATACCCCTCGCGCACGAAACGCAGCACCTCACGGTGCACCTTACCCACCAGAGGGCAGGTGGCATCCACCACATGCATGCCACGACGTTCGGCTTCCGCCTTCACTACCGGAGATACGCCATGGGCGGAAAACACCACCGGAATACCCGCTTGGGCAGCAGCATCCGGAATCTCCGCCAATTCCTGGACGAACACCGCGCCTTGCCCGGCCAAGTCCTCGACCACATGCTTGTTGTGCACGATCTGCCGGCGCACATATACCGGGGGCAGCCCATCCTCGCGCGTCCGCTTTCCGGAAGCCTCCGCGGCTTTGAGAATGGTCTGTACGGTAAGAATCGCACGGTCCACACCCGCGCAGAAGCCTCGCGGATCAGCGAGCACAACGCTTTTGGTCATCGGAACCTCCTGAACGTCAATAGTGTTTTCCAGTGTAAGGCAGGGATTACAGGAATCTGCCGTCACAACTTTTCCGCGTCTCCCACAAATCACCGGTTTCCAAGGAATCCACGTGCTTCTCGCATGATGGTGTGAGACTCGTCACTCCACGTATTGCTACCGTGTTTATACGAATTGTTTATTATATGCCGCATATCGCCAATCCCCGCCTCGATAGAGGAGACGCGCTAGACTGGGGCCAGCGATAGCAGGAGCTACCGGCCCACCAACCTCACTACGGGAGTGATTCCATGACGAGTAAAACACCACGCACCGGAAATCAGTATTCGATTCACTATGGCGATTATTCCGCCGTCATCTGCGAACTCGGCGCCAAGATTCGCCGATTCGATTATCAAGGCAAGGAAATTTTCTGCCCGTTCGGCGTCAACGACCTGACCCCCACCTGTAACGGTTATGTGCTGGCCCCGTGGCCAAACCGCATCGAAAACGGCGAATACGATTTCAATGGCAAGCATTACTGCGCGCCGGTTAACGAATATCATCCCGCACCGCGCAACAATGCGAACCACGGATACGCCTACCACTACATGTGGAAGCTTGAATCGTTGACCGATAGCGCCGTGACGCTTTCGCTGCGCTTCCCCAACTTGGACGGATACCCGTTCGATGTGACCGTGACCGTCACCTACGAACTCGGCGACAACGGCATGACCGCGACCGTCAATGCCCGCAATGATGGCGACGAACCGGCACCGTGGGCTCTCGGCCTGCATCCGTGGCTGGCCAACGGCAAGCAGGGCGCAACTGCCGCCGAACGCGATGCCGACTCCGCCGCCTGCCACCTGCAGATTAAGGCCGCCAGTCATGTGACGGTGAACGAGGCGCTGATTCCCACCGGCACCGAACCGGTTACCGGTATCTACGACCTGAACGATGGCCCGACGCTCGAAGGCCGCGCCTTTGATGATGCCTGGGTTGACGTGGAGCGTGCCGCCGATGGTACGACCACCACCACATTCACCCGCCCGGACGGTATCGAAGTGAAAATCATTGGCGATGAGACGATTAATGCTTGGCAGTGCTACACCGCCACTGGCGCACCGTTCGCCGAGCATCCGTATGGCATCGCCGTCGAGCCGATGACCGCCCCGGCCAATGCCTTCCGCACTGGTGACCACTTGGTGACGCTCGCCCCCAACGGCGACTACACCACTGTGGTCCGCTACGAAGTAGTCCAGAAGTAGTTCTGTTACGCTGGCTCCCCTCCAGAGGGGAGCCAATTTTTTATCCTTATGTGCCGCCGCGTCTTGGGACTTATGCGATACGATTGTGAGCGATAACAATTTGTTCCACAAAGGAGTGTGCACTATGGCTTTGAAGCCTCGCACTGGTAACCAATATGTCATCTCGTCCGGCGAATGGAGTGCCGTCGTCACCGAACTGGGTGCCAGCCTGCGCGAGCTGAAGTGGCGCGGCGAAGACCTCATCGTCCCCTTCGACCCGAACAAGGTCATTCCCTGCTGCAACGGCTGGGTGCTGGCACCGTACCCGAACCGAGTGACCAATGGTCAGTATTCTTTCGATGGCGAAGACTACCAGATGCCGATCGACGAGTTCGACCGCCAATCCTCCCTGCACGGCTATGCCTACCGCTACATGTGGGAGCTCGTTGATTTGCAGGAATCACACGTGACGCTCTCCTGGCGCTCCCCCGACATCGCCGGCTACCCGTTTGATATCACCATCACCGCCACTTATGCACTTGACGAGAACGGTCTCACGGAAACCTTCACCGTGCACAACAACGACAGCGTGAAGGCACCGTGGGCATTTGGCATCCACCCGTGGCTGGCCAACGGCAAGCACGCCACCGGTCAGGCCATTACCGCCGACAACGAGCCCTGCCGTCTTGAGCTGCACTGCGACACCCACGTGACCGTAGACGAACACTTGCTGCCCACCGGTGAAGAGCCGGTTTCCGGCATCTTCGACCTGCGCGATAACCCCACGCTGGAGGGACGTGGCTTCGACGATGCCTGGACCGATATCACCAACCGCGGTGAAGACGGCAGCACTTCCGCCGTGTTCACCCGCCCCGACGGCATCAAGGTCACGCTGACTGGCGACAAGACCATCAACTCCTGGCAGGTGTGCACCGGCAACGAAATCGGCGAGAAGGCTCGTCAGGCCGGCGTGGCCGTCGAACCGATGACCGCCTACGCCGACGCCTTCCGCACCGGCAAGGATCTGGTTGTGCTCGAGCCGGGCGATGACTACACCACCGTGGTCACCTTCCACGCCGAACAAATCTGAAAAACCGAATAGCCAAGCCTGACGCTCATCGCCACATGGACACCCGTGTTGCATCACGTCGTGCTCATGTGGCATAATTCCGAAGGCTTATTTTTTTACTGCAGCAAAGGAGTCCATCATGGGCATGCGCGGACGTAAGCGCAAGAATCGTCGTAAGAAGGCCGCCAACCACGGCAAGCGTCCTAACGCCTGATTCTTCGCGTTTCTTATGGAACGCTCAAGGCCCGTCTGATGATACATCAGACGGGCCTTGTTGTATATGTCGTTACTTATCTTCGCCGCAGCAGTGATCAAGCGTGGCCTTGAGCCGGGCTATCAGACATTCGGGTGCCACATCCGGGCGCAAGTAGGCACGCAACGCGGCAATCAACGCCTGTTCACGCTCGTCGCAGCAGGTACGGGGGTCAAAACAGTCGCCCTCCGTAACGATATGCACGTCCGCCTGGACCGACGCAGAGGCCGAGCCGGTATCCACTGAACGATGATGCACCGCCGTGATATGCACTTCGGTCTGGCTGACCATGCCATCGGCCCCCGTACGGGTTATGGAGATATGGCGAGTACGCTCTACCGGCTGATCGTTCATCAGATCTCCTTTCCCGAAAGCTTGCTTGACTGTTGTGGCGTGCGGGCGCCAGTCGCATGACTATGTCTCACTGCGGCTTGCGTGTCGCCATTGCTACCAACAGTTTGTTCACTACTTCCATTATGGCCGGAATCGGCGATTCGACCAACGTTTTCGCCCAACTTCGCGGATGGTGAACCAGCCGACGAACCAGTCACGTACCCGCGCTCTTTCGCATACGAGGCGAGCTCACGCTTGAGTTGCGTGCGGGCGCGATTCAGGCGGCTCATCACCGTGCCGATTTTCACGCCCTGCTCATCGGCCACCTGCTGGTAGGACTTGCCGTCGATGGCGGCGTCGATGAACACCTGCCGGCGTTCCGGCGAGAGTTTGGCGAGCGCGGCCATGATTTCCTCGGGCGCGAAGGCGTCCAAATATTCCTCTTCAGCGGACTTGAGCCCGTCCGACGTATGTTCGGCGGCATCGTAAATGTCCCAGTCGTCGTATTCACCGGTGGAGTCGTTGGCACGCTGCGGGCGCCGCTTGGCCTTGGCATACTGGTTGAAGTAGGCATTGCGCTCGATGGTGGTCATCCACGCCTCGAAGTTGGAGCCCGGCTGGAATGAGTCGAAGGCCTTGAACCCGCGTTCGAAGGTGTCCTGGACCAGATCCTGCGCGTCATCGGGATCGTTGGTCAGCCTCATCGCCTGCCGGTACAGTGCATTGACGGCGGGCATGGCGAGCTGTTCAAATCTGGCGCGCTTGGCTGCCATGGACTCGCCCGATCCGGCTGACTGCCCGGATTGCATAGTTGCTTCGCTTGTCGTCACGTTTCACCATTCTAATCAAATCATGTGCCCATATCGTGGTCGATGACGTGTGAGCCACAACACGCTGCACCCCACCTGTAGAATGGCGTATCGGCTAGATAATAGGGAGTAACAATTATGGCTTTGACTTTGGCTTCGGCCGCTGACCTGCTCAAGGAACACCATCTGCTGCGTGAAATCATCCAAGGGGATGTCTGGACCGACGACCCGGCCCGTATCGCTTCGGCGGATGAGCCGTTCGCCGGCATCACCTACGACACCCGCAAGGTCACGCCGGGCACCCTGCTGTGCTGCAAGGGCCAGTTCAAGGCCGAATATCTGAACGGCATCGACGAAGCCGGCCTGGCCGCATACGTGGCCGAAACCGAGTACTCAGCCGCAACCGCCACCCCCGGCCTGATCGTCAACGACGCACGTAAGGCGATGAGCCTGCTGTCCGCCGCGTTCTACGGATATCCGCAGAACGAGCTCACGGTCATCGGCGTCACCGGCACCAAGGGCAAGACGACCACCTCGTACTTCACGCAGGCGCTTATCAACGCCGTCTCCGGCGGCAAGGCCGCATTGTTCTCCTCGGTCGATAATTGCCTTGACGGCCACACCTACGTCGAATCCGATCTGACCACACCCGAATCGATGGACGCCTTCCGCATGATGCGCGAGGCGGCCGATAACGGTATGAAGTATCTGGTGATGGAGGTCTCCTCCCAGGCGTACAAGGTGGACCGCGTCTATGGCCTGACTTTCGATGTGGCCGCGTTCCTCAACATCTCCCCCGACCACATCAGCCCGATCGAACACCCCACGTTCGAGGATTACCTGTATTGCAAGCGCCAGATCATCGTCAACGCGAAGTCGCTGGTACTCGGCGCGGACAGTCTGCACGCCGATCTGTTGCGGGAGGACGCGGAGGCAGCCGGCATCGGCGTGACCACCTTCGCCCTGCATGACGCGGATAATGCCGGCACCAGTGCGGACGTCGTCGCCTGGCCCGCCGACCCGGCGCACGCCTCCTTCCACATCGCCGACGGAGATCAGGCCCTTGGCGACTACCATCTGTCCATCGATGGCGACTTCAACTACCTCAATGCGGCGGCAGCCATCGCCATCGCCCATGCGGTTGGCGTATCGCTCGATGACGCCGACGCACTGCACGCCATCGAATCCGTACGTATCGCCGGCCGTATGGAACAGTTCCGCGACCCGCAGTCAAACACGCTCGCCATCGTCGATTATGCGCACAACTACGCATCCGTCACCGCGCTGCTTGACTTCGTCTACGAGCGTTGGGGCGAGGAAAACCCGCGTATCACGCTGGTGACCGGATCGGCCGGCAACAAGGCCTACGATCGTCGTAAGGAAATCGTCGAGGCTGCCGAGAACCGTATCGCGAACTTCATTTTCACCGCCGAAGATACGGACACCGAGCCGATCATCGACATCTGCATGGAAATGCAAGGCTACATCACGAACAAGGATGTGGTCTCCACGGTGATTTCCGACCGTCTGACGGCCATCACCAACGCCATTTACGATGCCCGTGCGCACGCCGACCGATTCAACATCCTGCTGATCATCGGCAAGGGCAACGAGCGTTGGATCAAGGACCATCGCAAGCATGTGCCGTTCGACGGCGACGATCACGTCGTCGAACGCATGTTTGGCTTGTGACGGGATTCCGGCCAATCAAATCCTGATCGGATCCCGATTAGCCCACATCAGATCACGCGCAATACGACCAAACCAGAAACACGACATACGGATACAAACGAAAAAGGATAGCTGAATCGTAATGATCACGTTGGAGAAAGTTGACGGAGCCACACTGGAAGCCGAAGCCGAGAAGGCCGGCATCACGTTGCCTATCGAACAGACCAAGGTTTGGTCTGGTTTTCAGGCGGATATCGACGGACGCACACCATGGGGCAATTATCTGATCAAGCGTGATGGTGAATTGGTCGCCGTGATCTCCTTTATCGATTTTGAGACGCACGGTTATCATTATCTGCGCTCGATGCATGGGCCGGCGTGGGTCGCCAAGCCCACCGAGGCTGAGGAGCGCGAGGTCGTCGACGCCATCGTGGACACCGTCAAGAAGGCCGACAAGAGCATCGCGTTCCTGCGTATCGACACCTGGTTCGCCGATGGTACGGAGAAGGTGCTGTCCACAGTGCCGTACGACCAGACCGTGGTCATCGACATCACCGGTGGCGATGATGAGATTCTGGCTCGGATGAAGCGTCGTGGACGCCGTGACGTGCGCAAGTCTCTACGTGAATGCCCGGCCGAGGTTGCCGATGAGACGGATAAGGCCCTGACCGATTTCTCCGAATATTACGATGTGATGGTCGAAACCGGCCAGCGCGATGGATTCACGCCTGCTCCGATGAGCGACTACTCCGATATGATCGGCGCGTTGGGTGCCGATCATTGCCGTGTGTTCGCCGCACGTATTGAAGACCGTGTGGTGGCATGGTCGATTGTCACCGTGAACGGCACGCATGCGGTGCGCTACTATGCCGGCATGCGCAACGAGGTTATGCGTCTGCATGTGACCGACAAGCTGCTGTATTCCGAATGCTGCATCCTGGGCTCGCAGGGTATTACGGAATACGATCTGATGGGCATCGGCTCCGATTTCGCGCCGTCGCTCAAGGGGCTTAACGAGTTCAAGTGCAAGTTCACCGAGGAAATCACCCCGGTGGCCCCCGCCCGCGACGTACCCATCAAGAAGGTCTTCTACAAGACGCTGCAGACTGTGCAGGGCGTGCGCAAGGCATTACGCTAATACCACCCCGCTCCCGCTGGCGGGAGCTGTCGAACGAAGCGAAACTGAGGGCGGTCTTTCGATATGGACCGCCCTCTGTCACCTGTGGCACCAGTTCCTGTCAGCGGGAACCATTCATTTATCGTTCGAGTTTTTGACTCACCACGGCTGTTACGCCATCGGCTCTCATGGTTACGCCGTAAAGCGCATCGGCAATCGACATGGTGCGTTGCTGGTGCGTAATGATGATGAGCTGCGCATGGGCGCGTAGCTCATTGAACGCATTAATCAAACGGGTCAGGTTCACGTCGTCCAACGCGGCCTCGACCTCGTCCATCACATAGAACGGGCTGGGGCGGGCGGTGAAAATCGCGAACAGCAGCGCCAGCGCGGTCAGCGAACGTTCGCCGCCGGACAGGAGGCTCAGCTGTTTGACACGCTTGCCGGCCGGGCTGGCCTCGACCAGTACGCCGGTGGTGAGCATGTCTTCCGGGTTTTCCAGGCGCAGTCGCCCGGTGCCGCCTGGAAACAGCGTGGCGAACATCTGCTCGAATGCCTCGGCGGTATCGTCGAACGCGGATTTGAATACCTGGACCATCGTGGAATCGAGATCCTTGATGAGCTGCATCAAATCGTCACGTGATTTGACCACATCGTTGCGCTGATCATTGAGATACTTGTTCCGCTCCTCAAGCGCTTCGAATTCCTCGGTGGCCAAAGGGTTGATCTTGCCGAGTGCGGCCAGATCGCGGCGAGCCTTATCGAGACGCTTCTTCTGCTCCTGACGGTTATACGGCACGGTCTTAAAGCGGTCGGAATCGCCGTTGGTGCCGGTCTCTCCCCCGGTTTCTCCCTCTTCGGTCTCAGCCTCAGCTTCCGTCTCATCCAACGGCACAGGGTTGCCCTCATCATCCAGCACGGGCACCGGCTGTTCGGGGCCGTAATCACTAACCAATTCCTCCAAAGTGAGACCGAGTTCGTCGGACACTTTTTGCATGAGCTGCCCGGATTCGGCGGCCAACCGTTCGCGGTTTACATCCAAGGCATGTTCGCGCCCGGTCAGATCGGTGACCTTGGGCTCGATCTGGTTGCGCTGCGCGCGCAGGGCCTTGAGTTCCTCGTCATGGCTGGAGGCGGCGGCCTGCAGCTCGTCTCGTTTGGCGGCCACGTCATGCAGCGTATGCTCTACCATGGCGGCCACTGCTCGCGCGTCATCGGCCACGCCTTGCAGGTGTGCGGCCTGCTCGCGTCTGCGATCGTTCAACGCCTCGATGCGGGCGCGGCGTTCGGCGGTTTCTTTGGCGTTGTCCCGCAGCAGCCCGGCCTGTCGGCTCAGTGACTCCCCTTTGCGGCTTGCTTCGGTCCACGCGATTTTTGCGGCGACCTCATGCTCGCGAGTCAGGTTCAGTTCGCGCTCCAGCGTGCGTTCGCGTTCATCGAGTTCGTCGAAATCGGCATGTTCCGCTGTGGATTGCCGGGCCGATGCCAAAGCGCGATTGAGGTCGTCAAGCTTGAGCTGATGCTCGTTGCAATTCTCTTGGGTCTCGGTGATTTTCCTATCCAGCTGCTCGAGCTGACGGGTGAACGATGCGACGCGATCTGTGGCGGATTTCAGAGATTTCTCCGCCTGCTGGGCTTTGAGCCGGGCTTCGGTGCGTTTGGCGGATTCCTGGTCGACGAGTCGAGCCGCTTCATCGCGCTTGGTTTTGGCCTCGGCCACTTGCTCAGCCATTCCGCCGTCTTGGGCGGTCAACTGTTTGACCTGTGCCAATGCTTTGTCTCGGCGGGCGGCCAGAGACAGGTCCGATTGAGAGATTGAAGAGCCGCCGACCGCCGCCACGCCGTGTGTGAAGGTCTCGCCGTTCTTGGTGACGGCCCGCATGGCTTCGCCGAATGCCACAATCTGTTGGGCTTCGTCGGCGGTGCCGGCCGCGGCTACATCAGCCAGCAGGAGACGCACGGTGCGCACGACCGCTTCGGCCTGTGCCGGGTTCTCGGCATCCGGGTTCGCGGTGACGAGTGCTGCCAGCGCGTTGCCCGATTGCGGAGCGGCCCCCGCGTTCTCGGCGCTACTCTCCTCCGACTCCGTGCCCGGCTCTGTGGCGGGATCGCCGGCAATGCTCGCGGTCAGCACCACGGCTTTGCCGAGCTTATCTTCCCGAGCGCGTTCGAGGGCGTGCAACATGTTGCCTGCCGCGGGTACCACGATGGCGCTGGCATACTGGTCGAGCGCGTGGGCCACGGCTTCTTCCCAGCCTTCGGCCACATGGATGAAGTCGGTGAGTCGGCCAAGCGAGGCCACGTCCGTATCGCGCTCCAACGATCCGGAGGCATTGCGGCTGTCTAGCGTGTCGGCAAGCGCATCGGCCTTGGATTTGAGCGAGATGATCTTGGACTGTATCTCGCGCTGCTTATCGGCGCGTTCATTCAGTCGTTCGCGGCATTCGGCGAGCGTTGCACGTGCGGCGTCCAATGCGGCACCGTCATCGTCGGCAATGGAGTCCGCTTCGCTGCGCAATGCGTCCAGCTGTTGCTGGGCATCGTCGCGCTGGGAAGTCAGCGAGTCGCGTTGGGAGGCGTAATCCTTGGCGCGGCTGGTCGCCAGTTGCACGGCGGATTCCTCGCGGGCGATGAGTTCGCGCAGTCGGGCGATTTGCGCATCGCGTTCCTGTGCGGTTTTGCGCAGTTCCGTCAAGGTCTGGCGGACTGAGGCAAGCTTTTTCTCGTCGTCGGCGCGTTCCTCGGTGGCCTTGTCGAGTGCGATGCGCGCATCGGCCACGGCCTTGGTTTGTGCCGCTGCCTGAGACTCCAGTTCCTCGGCTCGTTTGACAAGCATGCCGGGATCCTCACCGAAGTTGGTGACGATCTGGCCGGCGAGTGACCGGCTGCGCTCTTCGGCCAACTGGGCGAGCGCGTTCAGTCGTTCACGGGTCTGCGAGAATTCATGCCAGTATTGGTTGGCCTTGGCGATGGCCGGACTGGATTCAGAGCTCAACGCCTCGACCTGTTCGATGCGTACTTTGACGTGGGCGAGTTCACGTTGGGCGACGGCCAGCTGGTTGCGCACATCGCCAAGCTCTTGACGTACCGTGTCGCGGCGGCTCATCGAGCGTTGGGCGTCTTCGGCATACAGGCGTGCTTGGGCGTCGCGTACGGATATCTGAATCGCGTCGGCGCGCCGGGAGATGCGTGCCTGGCGTCCGAGGGGGCCGAGCTGGCGGTGAATCTCCCCCAGCAAATCGTCAAGTCGACTCAGGTTCGTTTCGGTATTGGCCAACTTGCGCAACGCGCGTTCCTTGCGCTTGCGGTGCTTCAGGATGCCGGCGGCCTCTTCGATGAACGCGCGGTGGCCGGACGGGTCGGCCTTCAGAATCGCATCCAATCGTCCCTGACCCACAATCACGTGCATCTGCTGGCCAAGACCGGTATCGGAGAGGAGTTCCTGAATGTCGAGCAGACGGCATTGCGAGCCGTTGATCGCGTATTCGGAGCCTCCGTTGCGGAAGATGGTGCGGGAGATGGTGACTTCCGTGTAATCGATATCGAGCGTGTGATCGGAATTATCGATGGTCAGGCTCACCTGTGCACGGCCTAATGGCGGGCGAGAAGACGTGCCTGCGAAAATCACGTCCTCCATCGAAGTGCCGCGCAGGTTTTTGGCGCCCTGCTCACCCATCACCCAGATCAGGGCGTCGACGATGTTCGACTTGCCCGAACCGTTGGGGCCGACGACCGCCGTGATGCCGGGCTCGAAGCGCAGCGTGGTGGCGGAGGCGAAGGATTTGAATCCGCGGAGGGTGAGTTCCTTGAGATACATGGCGTGAGACTGTTTTCCGTATGCCGGGTGTCCGGGTATCCGATATGCCTTGGATGCGGGTTACCGGACGTCGGCGGAATCGTCGGTGTCGGCGCTGGCTGTGTCAGTGCTGTCGGTGTCGGCACTGGCCGTGCCGGTGCCGGCGTCACCGGCCTGTTCCTTACCGAGGCCGAGGACGTCGAACACGTCGAAGTCGTCCGGGCTCACCGAATCCTCGAGGTTGTCGGCGGCCTCATCCTCGGCCTTGTCTGCCGGCTGATCCGAATCGTCCGGGTCAACTGCCGGCTGATGAACGGCCATAGCCTGCCTCATCGTGGGGCTGGCATGCTCCTCAAGCATCAGGCGTGCGTCGCCGGCGGTGACGAAGCTGCCGCAGATAAGCACGCCGTGGCCGTAGCCCACGCCCAGCTCGTCCTCGGCATCGACCATATTGACGGCGGTCTGAATCGCGTCAGGCAGGTTCGCTTCCTTGATCACACGGTCACGACCGAACACGTCCACGGCAATCTTCTCAAGCTCGTCGGCCGGCATCACACGCTCGCGCCACGAATTCTCGGTGACCACCACGGAGCTCAGGATCGGCTCCAGAACACCCAGATATTCCTCGACCTGCTTGTCGCGCATCATGGCGACCACACCGACCAGCTGCTTGAAGTCGTAGCTTTCCTCGATGGCCTTGCGCAGGGCTTCGGCGGCATTCACGTTGTGTCCGCCATCCAGAATGATGGTCGGTGAGGTGCGGATCTGTTCGATGCGTCCGGGAATCTTGACCGAGCTCAACGCCTCGCCCACCAAGTCGCCGTCCAGCGGACCGTTGACCGGAATCACCACTTCAGAGGCGGCAAGCGCGGCAAGCGCGTTGTGGGCCTGATGCTCGCCGAACTTGGCGATCGGCACGCCCTCGTAAGTGCCGTTGGGCGTGGTCAGGGTGGCGACTTGGCCGCCGACTGCGGCCATACGGTCGGACGCGGTCATTTCGTAGCCGTCGCGCACGAGCATGGCGTGGTTGCGTTCGGCGGCTTCGGCGAGAATCGGCATGACGGCTTCCTCATGCGGCTGCGGGCCGATGATGGCGGTGCAGTTCGGCTTGATGATGCAGGCCTTTTCGGTGGCGATCTGTTCGACGGTGTCGCCCAGCCACTGCATGTGGTCCATGTCCACCGGGCCGATGATGGCCGCATCCGCGTTGAGCACGTTGGTGGCGTCCCACAGGCCTCCCATGCCGACCTCGACGATGGCCACGTCCACGGGCGTGTCGGCGAACTTCCAGATGGCCATGGCGGTGAGCACCTCGAAGAAGCTCATCTTCGGCTTGCCTTGCTCCTCCATCTTGGCGTCCACCAGGGCCACGAGATCCTTGGTCTGGTCCCAGATGTCGATGAAATCGTCATCGGACAGCTGCTGGCCGTCGATGGCGATACGCTCGTTGATCTTCTCCAGATGCGGCGACGTGAACAGGCCGGTGCGCATACCGTAGGCGCGGCAGATGGCCTCGGCCATGCGTGCGGTGGAGCCTTTGCCGTTGGTGCCGGTGATATGAATCACGCGGAACGACTGCTCCGGGTGGCCCAGGATGTCGAGCATCAGGTTCATCCGGTCGAGATCCAGATTGGTGGTGTTATGCTCCGGCGGGCGGCTCATGATGTCCAGTTCGACGTCCCGCATGCTCTCATTGTTCCGATTCGGATGCTCGAATGACATATCCTCTTCTAACCTCTGCTCGTGTTGCTGTTGCGCCGTTCGGAGTGCGTATGCCACTTACGTGTTCGCGCCATTCTCGTCATGTCTACGCATGCCCGCATATATTCCGCTTCCGCATGCGCAGGAAGCTCCCCTTGCACAGGTTTGCCCTGCATGGTTCGGGATTCTTGCCTTCACGCGTGGAGCCGCACTCCCTCAATTCCCTCTATCCTAGCCGCCGGGGTGGTTTATCGTGCGCGCACAGTGAAACCGTCTCATATGTCGCCGCCGCGCGGGCAGTCTCTACCTGCAGCCACGCACAGTGAAGCCGTCTCATATAGTTGCAATGCGGCTCTTGCCGTCGGCATCCCATTCTTAGTCGGCTGCAATCCAAAACTTGTATGTCCGGCGACGCTGATGCTATTCAGCGTCGGTACAGTGCCAGCTTCTGGCGGTACACCGACGCTATGATGCTCTTGCGAGTCGGTGGCTGGCCAAAACCTGGATTAATCCCGACTCCATCGCCTCTCAGTGTCGTCTCCTCGCCAAGGCATGCCATTCTGCCGTCGTTGAGAAATTTCAACGTCGTCAATCGACCATGTCTTGCCCCGGAAACGACTCTCACAAACGTCCTCTACATCATCTTTTGAACTCGCAGAGGCTCATTCACTGTTATGACTGCTCTCACCGTCGGCAGCCGTCCAAGCCCTGGATCTATGCCGCCAATAAATTGCAGCAAATCGTCGGCCCCGATACAACCATTGGACTCACGCCGACGCTAGATTCCACACTCAGACAGAAGCCAGCCAATATCTGAACCAGCACCGACGGCGTACAAAGCATAAGCACCGTTAACCGTCAATTCGCCGCCCTCTACCAGCTACATCCGCCTTCGCCGATGATATCTTGTTCGAATCCCCAAAGCACGTTGTTCGAATGACATTACTGATGGTGGATAAGTTTTGTATGTTATCCACTATTCCGAATTAGCGGCCTAATACCTTGAAATTATCGGGAGCATCTCGCTCTAAGACAGCCAAGCTCCGAGGCTAGAACCACAATGGCTGAAATTCATACTTACGCTGCTTCGTTCCGGCTACGCTCGACGTCATGAAGACACACAAAGCAGTGGCCTCGCTCATATCAGCCGCGCAGAATGAGCTGAGATGCGTCTATTCAAGAAATGAAGCGGAACAGACCGCTCTACGCCGCCGTGCCCAGAGTGGTGAGTTGTTGAAAGTGTATGACGGCATTCCCAGTCTTTATGCAAATACTGCATACTGGGATGGTTTGACGCCGCCGGAGCGAACGTTGCATATAGCCCGCGCTCTTGCGCAAGAGCATCCTCAGTGGGTTTTTGGCGGCTTGGTGGCAGTAAGTGCCTATGGATTCGAACATCAATGGCATTTGCATGATGACTGCATAACCATCGTGACTTCCGATCATGGATCTCGTCAATGCCATCAGCGCTTACGACATGTCTATATGCCCGATATGAACAATCCGAAGACACATTACGAGGCCTCCGGCCTATCCCTGATATCACCGGCTAGAACCTTGGTCGAGGCCGCTATAGACCTTGATTTTCGGTTTGCGTTACCGATCTTTGACTCGGCCCTTGCCAAGGGAATAACCAAGGAAGAGATAGCCGCCGACTGCGTTCAATGGAGAATCGATTATGCCCGAGTATTCCGCCTGCTGCGCTATGCAAACGAAAGGAGCGAGAATGGTGGAGAATCCCTCGCGCGAGGCACCATCATCGAAGATCGCTTCCTCACGCCGCGTATTCAGGTAACGGTGACCGACCCACAGACGAATACCGAGTACCGCGTTGATTTCGTATGGAAGCTCGATGACGGGCGCGTGATAGTGGCCGAATACGACGGCACACAAAAATACGTGGACCCAGCCATGACCGATAACCGCAGCATTCAGGAGGTGGTGGCCAAGGAACGCGCACGCGACGAGGGACTGAAACGAGCCGGTGCCACCGAAATCGTCCATTTCACATACGCCGACGTCATCGAACGTACTCCGCTGCGGGTAAAACTGATCAAAGCCGGGGTGCCTCAGGTGGAGACCTCCGCATAGCAGTGAGTCCCGCGACGCGATAAACCTTCATCGCATGGGTTCACATGGATTCAGCCCACAGAATATGTCAATATCAATCGGCAAGCTCCAGCCCAAGCCCATGCCCCTCTCCTTCCCTACCGAGAACAATAAACGGGCCCGCATTCCAGCCCGCCGCACTCGCCATATGGGCATGTCCGGAAGACCGTCCAAATTCCGTACTTGGTTTTACCGTCAGCCGTCAATCGTGGCACATCGCATAAAGCCGACTAATATGAGGTGGGAATCGATGATTCGACAACAACTACATACAGGAGAGTGGCAATGGGTGAAGTGATCACCGCCAAGGACAAGGAATATGAGGCCGAAGAGCGCGCTACGGCACCGGGCGCGAACCAGTCGATGAGCGACCGCGTGAACAACCGCTCGCTGCGCCCGCAGTCGGCCGCATTCAAGGAGTTCATGAAGTCCGGCTGGGCCGACGATGATCCGGAGATTAATCCTCTCGAATCCTCCAAGTTCACGCCAGCCCGCCTTGAGGCGCTGGGCAAGGCCTTCCCGGGCGAACGTCTGGTCATTCCGGCCGGCCAGCCGAAGGTGCGCAACAATGATTGCGATTACATGTTCCGCCCGGACACCACGTTCGCCTACTACACCGGTCTGGGTTCCGATTACGAGGCCGGCGCCGTGCTGGTCCTGAACCCGGTCGACCCCGACTCCCCCGAAGCCGCCGCCGGCAAGACGCACACTCCGGAACTGTTCGTGGCGCCGCGCGCCGACAACTCCACCGAGGACTTCTTCATGTCCGCCCACTACGGCGAATACTGGGTTGGCCCGCGTGCCGGTCTCAAGGAGATGCAGGCGATGACCGGCATCGAAACCCACGACATCGCCCAGCTGGCCGACGCCCTGTCCAAGGACGTGGGTGCCGAAGCCGGCGCCGTACGCGTGCGCGTGGTCAGCGAAACCGACCCGCAAATCACTTCGATGGTTGAATCCATCCGCGAGGCCAACGGTTTCGCCGATCCGGACAAGAACTCCGCATCCGACGACAAGCTGCACGAGTTCGCCGCCGAGGCACGCATGGTCAAGGACGGCTACGAAATCAACGAAATGCGCAAGGCCGTGGACGCCACCAAGCATGGCTTCGACCGTCTGCTCTCCGCACTGCCGGCCGCGCTCGACAAGCCGCGCTCCGAGCGTATCCTCGAAGGCGCGTTCAACGCCGTGTCCCGTGAACTGGGCAACGCCGTCGGTTACGACTCCATCGTGGCCTCCGGCCCCCACGCCCCGATTCTGCACTGGATGCGCAACACCGGTGTGGTGAAGACCGGCGACATGCTGCTGGTGGATGCCGGCGTTGAGGTCGATTCCCTGTACACGGCCGACATCACCCGCACCTTCCCGACCAACGGCAAGTTCACCGACTTCCAGAAGCGTCTGTACCAGGCCGTGCTCGACTCGCAGCAGGCCGGTTTCGAAGCCGCCAAGCCGGGTGCCACCTACTCCGACATCCACCACGCCTGCATGCGTGTGATCGCCGAGCGTCTGCACGATTGGGGTCTGCTGCCGGTGAGCGTCGAGGAGTCGCTGTCCCCGCAAGGCCAGCAGCACCGCCGTTGGCTCGCCTGCGGCGTGGCCCACCACCTGGGTCTTGATGTGCATGATTGCGCGCAGGCCCGTTTCGAGTCCTATCAGAGCGCGCCGATTCGCCCGGGCATGATCTTCACGATCGAGCCCGGCCTGTACTTCCGCGAGGATGATCTGCTGATTCCGCCGGAATACCGCGGCATCGGCATCCGCATCGAGGACGACGCGCTCATGACCGAGAACGGCCCCGAATGGATTTCCGCCGGCATCCCGAAGCAGATCGACGACGTCGAAGCGTGGATGCGGAGCCGTAAAGCAATCAGTCCGGTGGACTGATTGTAGGCGACGCCGAACGCTGACAAGCGCGAGGAAAATGAAATCATGCGCGAAGCGCACCATATTAAGCAGGCTGCCCAAGCCAAGTAACCCTTAAGCTCCCTCATCAGAGGGAGCTCCTTTTTTCTACTAAGGAGGCAATGTGTCCACTCCGGAATTTGTGTTGGAATTGCGTAAGAAGATCGGCCATGATCTGTTGTGGCTCAATGGCGTGACCGGTTGTGTACTGAACGAACATGGTCAACTGCTGTTGGGCCGTCGTTCGGACACGGGCGAATGGGCGATGGTCTACGGCATCAACGAGCCGGGCGAACAGCCGGCGGACACGGTGGTGCGCGAAATCAAGGAGGAGACGGGCATCGATGCCATCGTCACCGATTTGGTGGCCGTCACCTCGTCAAACAAGGTACTGACCTACGCCAATGGCGACAACACCATGTACATGGATCATTCGTTCCTGTGCGCCCTGAAGCCCGGAGGCAATGCCGAGCCGTTCGTAGGCGACGAGGAAAGCCTGAGCGTCGGCTGGTTCGATCTGGATGACCTGCCCACTCCCCTGGCGGCCAGCACGAGCGAGCGGCTGGAGCTGTTCCATACTTACATCGAGAACAAAAAACACGGCGACGCCCACGCCCTGTTCCAGTTCGATGGGCAGCAGTACTAGCGGATATAAAGTTAGCTCCCTCTGACGAGGGAGCTCCAATGCTATGCGATTACGCCTCTTGGGCTAGGAGCTCGTGGAGGTGGGCGCGGTGTTGCTGCTGTTCGCGCGGGTCGGGCACGGGCAGGGAGGCCAGCAGCTTCTTGGTGTACGGGTTCTCCGGGTGCTGCATAATCTGGTCGGCATCGCCGTGCTCCACGATCTGGCCCTTATGCATCACCATGATGCGGTCGGCAAGCATATCGACCACCGCCAAATCATGGGTGATGAACAGGCACGCGAAGCCGATTTCCGTCTGCAGTCGCTTGAACAGCTCCAACACCTTGGCCTGCACCGACACGTCCAATGCAGAAGTCGGCTCATCGGCGATCAGCAGCGACGGCTTCAACGCCAAACCACGCGCCAAAGACGCCCTCTGGCGCTGGCCGCCGGACAGCTCATGCGGGAAACGGTTCATGTAGGCGCGCGGCAGCTGGACCATCTCCAGCAGATCGCCCACATAGTTCTTGGCATCGGCCACGGAACCGTACTTGTGGTGCACGAGCAGCGGCTCGGCCACATTCTCCGCGATGGTCATCAGCGGGTTGAACGAGGAGCCCGGATCCTGGAACACGAAACCAATGTCCGCGCGCTTGGGCTTGAAGTCACGCTCCTTGACGCCGTTCATCTCGATGCCGAGCACGTTCAGGGAGCCGCCGGACACCTTCTGCAGGCCGGCGATGGCACGGCCGGTGGTGGACTTGCCGGAACCGGACTCGCCCACCAGGCCCAGCACTTCGGAGCGGTGGATGGTGAAGTTCGCGCCGTCCACGGCCTTGAAGTCGGGCTGCATGAGATGGCCCGGGTACGTGATGGTCAGGTTCTTGGCCTCGACGGCGATCGGCTGTTCGCGCCAATCGGCCTTGCGCTCGATCGGTTTGCCCTCGCGGTCGCGCACGACCAGCTTCTGACCGATGCGCGGCACGGCACCCAGCAGTCGCTTGGTGTAGTCGTCCTTCGGATGGTAGAAGATCTGCTCCACGTCGCCCTGCTCGACCACGTGGCCGCGGTACATGACGACCACCTGGTCGGCGATGTCCGCGATCACGCCCATGTTGTGGGTGATGATGAGCACGGAGGCGTCGAACTCGTCACGGGCGAGGCGCAGCAGGTCGAGAATTTCGGCTTGCACGGTCACGTCGAGGGCAGTGGTGGGCTCGTCGGCCAGAATCAGGCCGGGGTTCAGCACCAACGCCATGGCGATGACGATGCGCTGCTTCTGGCCGCCGGAGAACTGGTGCGGGTAGTAGTCCACGCGGGTTTCGGCATCCGGGATGCCGACCTTCTTCAGGATGTTGATGGCCTTGGCGCGCAGTTCCTTCTTGTCCTTCATGCCGTGGGCGCGCAGGCCCTCTTCAATCTGCCAGCCGATGGTGTACACCGGGTTCAGCACCGAATTGGGCTCCTGGAACACCATCGCGGCCTCGGAACCACGCACTTCGCGCAGCTGTTCGCCGCTCAGGGAGAGCACGTCCAGCGAATCGGAGCCATCGCGCTTGGACAGGTAGACGGCACCGGAGGTGGTGGCCGTCTCCGGCAGCAGCTTGATGATGGAGCGCGCGGTCACGGACTTGCCGGAACCGGATTCGCCGACCACGCCGACCACGGTCTTGCGCGGAATGGTGAAGTTCACGTCCTCAACGGCCTTGATGGAGCCGGCGTCGGTCATGAAGGAGACGGACAGGTCCTTGATATCGGCGAGATTCTTGTTGTTTTCGCTCATCTCTCACTCCTTGCCTTCCGGCTTGCCCTCGCCGGTCCATTCGGAGGCGACGATGGTCGGGTCATGGTCGGTGACGGTGGCCGGCGGGTCGACGTTCGCGTCGAGTTCGGCAATCACCTCGTTGCGTGCGGTCGGCTTCTCGTTTGGGTCGACGGACGTGTCTTCGATCGATCCGACCACTTCGCCGGCGGACTTGCGGGCGCGCAGACGCGGGTCGGCCAGATCGTTGAGCGATTCGCCCACGAGCGTGATGCCGAGCACGATGAGCACGATGGCGATGCCCGGGAACACGGCAGTCCACCAGATGCCGGCGGTCACGTCGGAAACCGAGCGGTTCAGGTCGTAGCCCCATTCGGCGGCGGCGGTCGGCTCGATGCCGAAGCCGAGGAAGCCCAGGCCGGCGAGGGTCAGGATGGCTTCGGACGAGTTCAGCGTCAGGATCACCGGCAACGTGCGGGTGGAGTTCTTGAACAGGTGCTTGGTCATGATGCGCCAGGTGGAGGCGCCGACCACGCGCGCGGACTCGACATACGCGGATTCCTTGATGCGGATCACTTCGGCGCGAATTGTGCGGAAATACTGCGGGATGTACACCACGGTGATGGAGATGCCGGAAGCCAGGATGCCGCTCCACAGGCCGGACTGGCCGTGGGAGATCATGATGGCCATCAGAATGGCGAGCAGCAGCGAGGGGAAGGAGTAGATGGCGTCGGCGATCATCACCAGAATGCGGTCCACCCAGCCACCGTAGTAGCCGGAGACCAGGCCGAGCAGCACGCCGGCGAAGATGGAGAGCAGCACGGCCACGACGATGGCGATGACGGCGGTGCGGGCGCCCCACACCACACGGGAGAACACGTCGAATCCGGCGGCGGTGGTGCCCCAGATGTGTTCGGCGGAGGGTGCGGCCTGCGCCGGGAAGGACGTGCCGTCGGCGGCCTTGATCTGGGCGTGGCCGTAGGGGGCGATCAGCGGGGCGAAGAGGGCCACGAGCAGGAAGAACGCGGTGATCGCGAGACCGGTGATCAGCATGCCCTTCTGCCAGCCGACCGCCACGCGCAGTTCCTTGATGATCGGGATCTTGGTCCAGAACGGCGTCTTGGTGCTGACGTTGAGCTTGGTAAGGCGGTCGTCACCGGGGACGGTGATCTTGTCTTGGGATGCGGTGGTCATCTCAGTACCTCACTCTCGGGTCGATAAGCGCGGCGATGACGTCGACGAGGAAGTTGACGACGGCCACGATGATGGCGATAAGGATCACGATGCCCTGCACGGCCACGAAGTCACGGGCCTTCAGGTACTGGGACAGCATGAAGCCCAGTCCCTTCCATTCGAAGGTGGTTTCGGTCAGGACCGCGCCGGCGAGCATCAGGGCGATCTGCATGCCCATGACGGTGATGATCGGGATCAGGGCCGGCCGCCAGGCGTGCTTGTTGAGCAGGCGCTTTTCGGAGACGCCGCGCGAGCGGGCGGCCTCGACGTAGCCGGAATTGTAGGTGGAGATGACGTTGGTGCGTACCAGACGGATGAACACGCCGGCGGTCAGGAGGCCTAGGGCGACGGCCGGCAGCACGGCGTGGCGCAGCACGTCGACGAGCACGTTCATGTCGCCGAGCTGGATGGCGTCGATGATGTAGAAGCCGGTCGGCGAGACCAGACGGGTGAACTGCATTTCGGAGTTCAGGTCGGAGCGGCCGGAGGCGGGCAGGATGTTGAGCCAGACGGCGAAGATGAGCTTCAGGACCAGGCCGAGGAAGAACACCGGGGTGGCGTAGCACAGGATGGCGAAGGTGCGGATGCCGGCATCGGCGGCACGGTCGCGCTTGCGGGCGGCGAGTCGGCCCAGGCCGATGCCGACGATCAGCGCCACGATCAGGGCGAGGAAGGCCAGTTCGAATGTGGCGGCGCCGTAGTGCGTAAGGATGCTGATCACCGGCTGGTTATCGGTCAGCGTCGTGCCGAGGTCGCCGTGCAGCAGGCCGCCAAGATAGTCGACGTATTGCACGATCAGCGGGCGGTCATAGCCGGCCGCGTGGATGCGCTGCTGGAGTTCGGCGGGTGTCAGGCGGCCGCCCAGGGCGGCGGAAATCGGGTCGCCGGTGGCGCGCATCACGAAGAACACGATGGTGACCAGAATGAAAACGGTGGGAATAATGAGAAGGAACCTCGTCAGCACGAAGCGGAAGAAACCACCTGACAGTCGGTTCTTCTTCGTCTTGGCTTTCGCCGGAGTGGTGCTGGAGGTCGCTATGGCGCTGTCTGACACGCGATGCTCCTTGGTGTTGGTAATCGGTATATAAAGCAATAAAGGCTCCCCTCTCCGAGGGGAGCTGGCGGCGAAGCCGACTGAGGGGAGTCATACGAGTTGGGCTCCCCTCAGTCTGCCGTCGGCAGACAGCTCCCCCCCCCCTCAAAGAGGGGAGCTCATGCTGGATCAGCCCTTGGTGACGGAGGCATAGCGGAAGCGGAAGGAAGCGTCGAGGGTGACACCCTTCACGGAGGTGCCGGTGACGGCGACCTGGGCACCCTGCAGCAGCGGGATGGTGGAGAGGTCTTCGGTCTCGAGCTTCTGAATCTGCTTGAGGATGTCTCCACGAGCGGACTCGTCCTTCTCGCCGGCCTGCTTGACGATCAGGTCGTTGACTTCCTTGTTGGAGTAGCCGTTGTTCACGAAGTTACCATCGCGGAAGAACGGGGACAGGTAGTTGTCCGGGTCGGAGTAGTCCGGGAACCATCCAAGCTGGTAGACCGGGTACACACCGTCGGAATCGTCGGTAACCACACGATCCTTGTTGTACTGGGTCCATTCGGTGGACTGCATGTCGACCTTGAACAGGCCGCCTTCCTCAAGCTGGGACTTCAAGGCCGCGTACTCGTCGGCGGAGGCGGAGCCATAGTGGTCGCTGTTGTACTGAAGCTTGAGGTCGACCGGGGTGGTGACGCCGGCGTCGGCGAGGACCTTCTTGGCCTTCTCGGTGCTCGGTTTGCCGTTGCCGTCGCCGTAGGCGGACTTCAGCGTGTCATCGTGACCGGCCAGGCCGTCCGGAATGAAGGAGTACATCGGGGTGTAGGTGCCCTTGTAGACCTTGGTGGCGAGTTCTTCGCGGTCGATGAGGTTGGCGACGGCCTGGCGCACGGCCTTGGCCTTGTTGGCATCGGCGTCGGGCTGGGATTCGCCGTAGGGCTGAATCTTGAAGTTGAAGGCGATGAAGCGCTCCTCACCGCCCGGGCCCTTGACGACCTTGACCTTGGAGTCCTTGGAGAGGTCCTCGATGTCGGTCGGGCTCAGGGAGCGGTAGGCCACGTCGACCTGGCCCTGCTGGACGGCCATCTTCAGGTTGGAGGCGTCGGCGAAGTACTTGACCTGCACGGCGGAGTTCTTGGCCGGGGTCAGGCCCTTGTAGGAGTCGTTCTTAGCGTAGGCGGCGGACTCGTTGATCTTGAAGGCGGTCAGCGTGTACGGGCCGGCGAAGGCCTTCTTGGAGACGATGGTGTCGGCGTCGGTGAGCTTGTCGGCGTCGAAGGTATCCTCATCGACGATCGGGCCGGCGGGGCTGGACATGACCTGCTTCAAAGTCACGTCGAAAGGCACGGAATCCTTGAACACCACGGTGGTGTCGTCCTTAGCGGTCACGGATTCGACGTTGGCGAGCAGGGAGCTCGGGCCGTTCGGGTCGTTGATCTTCTTGATGCGATCGTAGGAGAACTTGACGTCGGAAGCGGTCAGGTCGTTGCCGTTGGCAAACTTCAGGCCGTCCTTGAGCTTGACGGTGAATTCGGTGCCGTCATCGTTCCAGGTACCGTCATCGGCGGCGATGTCCGGGCTCAGTTCGGAGGTGTTGTAGTCCTGGGCGTACAGGAACGGGAACACCTGAATCTGCACGGCGTATGAACCGTTGTCGTAGGAGCCGGCGGGGTCCAGGCTGGTGATCTTATCGGTGGTGCCGATGGTGATGGCGTTGCCGGAATCGGCGCCTGCGGTGGTGTCATCCTTCACACCGCCGCAGGCGGTCAGGGATGCGATGGCGGCCACGGAGACGGCGGCGGCCAGAATCTTCTTGGAATTCAACAGGAATCCTCTCTCATAACTTGTTTCCACGTCATCACTGCGGGCGTGGATTACCGCCTGACTATGGTGCGGATGTGTTACCTCTGCGTTTCCATAGTCATCGACTTATGTTTCGCTTGTGGCGACCAAGGCCGGTTTTATGCGGTATCGAGCAGTATTACGGATTCTTGTATTACGACGTGAATAACGGTCACATGGTGAGACAAATATACTATCATCTCACCATGTGACCATGTTCGTAGACGAATGCCTTCCATTCGTCAACCGGTCGGCCTACTGCTACTTGAGCTTGCGGCCCGCGCACCACACCTGTTCGACCGTCCAGTCGGCCGGGTCCGCAAGGTTGAAATCGGCGGCGAAGCCGGGGGCGATGAGGCCGATCGGCGCCCCGGTGACCGGGTTCGGCCGGTCGAAGCCGAACGCCTTGGCCGGCGTCAGAGTTGCCGCCTCGACCGCGTCCACCGGGCTGAAGCCCAGTTCGCACACCGCACGGCGCACGGCGACCTCCAGCAGCAGAGTGGAGCCGGCGATGGCGCCGTTGGAGACCAGGCGCGCATGCCCGCCGACCACGTTCACGTCCAGCGCGCCCAACTTGTAGGCGCCGTCCGGGCAGTCGGTGGCGGCCATCGCGTCGGTCACGAAGGCCGTGCGGTGAGGCGCGAACCGGAAGGAGAGGCTCACCATCGGATCCTGCACGTGGAATCCGTCGTTGATGAGCTCGATGGTGACGCGCGGGTCCTCCACCGCGGCCGGAATCGGACCGGGTTCGCGGTGATGCAGGCCGTTCATCGCGTTGAACATGTGGGTCATGATGCCCGCGCCCGCGTCGAAGCCGGCTTTGGCGGTCTCGTAGTCGGCGTCGCAGTGGCCCACGGCCGGCACCACGCCGGCAGCGGCGAACTGGCGGATGGCGGAGATGCCGTGGGGCAGTTCGGGGGCGATGGTGATCTGGCGGATGCAGCCAAGCTTGCCGGAGGCGGGGTCGGCACCGGAGGCCTCAAGCATCTTATCGACGATGTCAGGCACCGGATCCTTGAGACATTCCGGGTCATGTGCGCCCTTGCGGGCCAGGGCCAGGAACGGGCCTTCCAGATGGCAGCCTAGGATGTCGGGGCGGCCGGACTCCATTGTGGCGCGGACGGTGCGGATGTTGCGGCAGATCACGTCCACGGGGTTGGTGATCAGCGAGAGCACCTGGCGCGTGGTGCCATGCACGGCGTGGCCGGCCCGCGCCACGTCGATGCCGTCCGGCCCGTCATCGAAGCTCTTCTCCCATGCGCCGTGCGCGTGGATGTCCACGTAGCCGGGGGTCAGAATACGGCCTTCGGCGTCGATGACCGCGTTGCGATCGGCCGGGTCGAGCCCCACCGTGCGGCAGCAGTGCTCGAAGGCCCCCTCCCCCGTGCCGGCCGCCACGATGACGCCGGCGGCATCGGAGACGACCCAATATCCGCGCCGTTCGCCGCGCGCATCCACCTTGCGCGCGTTACGAATCGCCACCGGAGCCGGCTTGCCCTCCAGTGCCGCGGTCACGCGCGAGACTATCTCGTTCCTATCAGACATGTTGTTCTCCTTACCGCTCATGCGCTCCCGCTGGCGGGAGCCAGCACACGATAACTCAGATGCCCTGCCAGGCCGGCTTGTGGGTGTAGGCATAACGGTAGTAGTCCTTGTGGCGCAGGCGGGACGCGGCCTCCTCGTCCACGATAATCGTGGCGTGCGGGTGCATCTGCAGCGCGGAAGCCGGGCAGAACGCTGACACGCCGCCTTCCACCGTCTCCTCGATGGCTTCGGCCTTGCCGGCACCGAACGCCAGCAGCACGAGGTGACGGGCCTTCATGATCGTGCCAATACCCTGCGTGATGCAGTGGGTGGGCACTTGGTTGATGTCGTTGTCGAAGAAGCGCGCGTTGTCGATGCGGGTCTGTTCGGCCAAGGTCTTGACGCGAGTGCCGGAGGCCAACGAGGAACCGGGCTCGTTGAAGCCGACGTGGCCGTCGGTGCCGATGCCGAGGATCTGCACGTCGATGCCGCCAGCGGCTTCGATGGCACGATCATAGGCCGGGCCGGCCAGCGCGACTTTGTCGCCGTCTTCGAGCGGAGTGCCGTTGAGTACGTCGCCGGGCACATGGACCTTGGCCGGGTCCAGGCCAAGCGGTTCGACCACGGTGCGATGGATGGTCGCATGATAGGACTCGGGATGGGTCAGCGGCAGCCCGATGTATTCGTCAAGCGCGAAACCACGCACGCCCGAAACGTCAATGGCCTCGTCCTTGACGATCTTGGCGAGCGCCTGATAGGCGGCCAGCGGGCTGGAGCCAGTGGCCAGGCCCAGCACGGCGTCCGGCTTTGCTTTGATCAGGTCCGCCACGCAACGGCCGTAGATCTCGCCGGCCTCGGCTTCGTTCTTGACAATGATGATTTCCGGCATCGGTTTCCTCCAGTTCCGTGCGGCCCGCCCGATGCGAGTCGCTGTACCGCCGCCCGTCTTGCGGATAATGGCAACATCCTTGTCACGTCCGGGTGCCGCGCGGCGTTCCAACCACCGTTCGGCGTAGCGCCGATTGGTGATTCGCTATTTGTTAATGATACTAACAATTTTGGACCTTATGAACACTCACGGTGTTTCCTGACGCTTCACACAGGTACACTGGAATTTATTAGTGAAGTTTCATAACAGTTTCAACGACGAAATTGCGCTTCACCGTCTAAGCTGTGTATGGAACAACAATCGCCGTCCACTCGCTCACCATCAGGCAGGAGGAAACATGTCATATCTCGGTCTCAACACAACGACCGACGACCATGCGGCCAAGGCTTCCCCCGCCGATGTGCGCCGCAAGAACCGCCAACTTATCTTCAGGTTGTTGTTCCCCACCAACCAGTATTCGCGCGCCAAGCTCGGCCGACGCACCGGATTGAGCCGCGTGGCCGTTTCCGATGTGGTCGGTCGGATGCTGGAGGAAGGATTGCTGCGCGAGACCGGTCAGGCACCCAGCGGCGGCAAAGGCAAACGAGGCACACTGCTGAGCATCGATATCGATCGACTGCGCATCATCAGCATCGACCTGACGCAGGAGCACCTGCTGCACGGCGCAGTCACCAATCTGCTCGGCCAGCCGCTGCGTCACGCCGAAGTCACCCTGAACACCGGCTCATTCGTTTCCGTGGATGTGATCATCGAGCTCATTGAGAAGATGCTGGGCATGTCCGATGGCGAGGTCATCGGCATCGGAGTCGCCTCCCCCGGCGTGGTAGACAACGGCGTGGTCCGCTCCTCCACGATGCGCGGCTGGAACAATCTCGACCTGTCCACGCCAATCGCCGAACATTTCGGACTTGAAGTAAACGTCAGCAACGACGCCACCGCAGCCATGCTCACCGAACGTTTCTTTGGCCAAGGCGGGCCGAATATGCTTTTCGTGCGCATCGAAAGAGGCATCGGTTCGGCGATTCTGCTCTCGGACACGCCGGTAATCGGCGAACTGCACGCGGCTGGCGAGCTCGGCCATATTTCCATCGATCTTGACGGGCCGCCGTGCCCTTGCGGCAAGCACGGTTGCTTGGAGACGATGATTTCCGGAACCGCATTGAAGAAGCAACTCAGCGCAGCAGACGTGGAGCAGCATCAGAATATCCTTGCTCGGGCGGGCCGCTATCTTGGCCAAGCCCTGGCCATGCCTGTGGGCCTTTTGGATATGGCAGACGTATGCGTCTATGGCCAGCCGAACATCATCAACGCGACGTTCATCGGCGCGGCCCAGCAATATCTGGATGCCGCCACATCCTCGTCCTTCCACAAACACACGGTGATTCGGCGCTGCGAATGCGGACCTGACATCACCGTACAGGGCGAGGCCATCGCCGTGGTCTTCCAACACTTGGCCAAATAAAAGCCGGTCACCCCGGCAACGAAACGCGCAAGGCCAAGCGCGGCACAGCGCGGCACAGCGCGGCACAGCACGACATAAAGCGATATAGGACCGCATGGAAGATGCGGTCTCGGAGACAAATCCGACGCCTCATCTTCCATGCCCCGGCACTATGCCAGGCTACGCCGCCATGGCGGCACCGATGGCTCCGACCGGTTGGCCGACAGGTGCCAGACGCAGCCGGGCCGGCAGGTCCAGCGTTTCGAGGAATCGGCATTGCGATTCGCGCCGGCGCAGCTCAGCCGTGATCACCTCGACCAATGGTTCGCCGGTTTTGGCCATGCCACCGCCCAAGATGATGAGTCGCGGATCAACGGACTGAGCCAGGATTTGTATGGTGTCGCCGATGGCGCGCACTACCATGTCCAGCACATCGACGGCCTTGGCCTCCCGCTTTTTCGCGCGACGAATCAGGTCGGGCATCGGCGGGTCGGCGTTGGGCCACAGACGCCCCACGGATGCGCCCGAGCAGACTGTTTCCAAGCATCCGTATTGCCCGCAAGGGCACTTGAGGCGATGAGGTTCGACTGGGATATGGCCGATTTCGCCGGCCGCGCCGCTATAGCCATGCATCAGCACGCCGTTTTCGACAATGCCCGCAGCCAGTCCGGTGCCGAAGTTCAGGAACGCAATGGTACCGGCCATGCCGTCCGCACCGCCCAATACGGTGGCCGCGCCGACGGCGGCGGCATTGACGTCGTTTTCCACATGGGCCGGCACGCCCGAACGCTGCGAGACCAACGGCCCCATATCCAGCGAGACCACGTCGAGATTCACGATATTGCCCACATGCCCGCTGGCCGAATCCACCGTGCCCGGGGTACCGACACCGATGGCCCTCACCTCGTCAAAACGCTCACCCGCCGCCTGATGCGCTACAGCGACGATGTCTTCGATCACGGCATCGTTGCCATGTCTGGCGGGAATACGGGCGGAACCCAATACCGTGCCCATTGCGTCAACCAGCACAGCTTCGATTTTTGTTCCGCCCACGTCAACACCGATTTTGAGATTGTTCATAGTGTTTTCGGACATCAGTCCTCCCCTGTTCTTCATCGAACGTTTCGCTTGATATCAGTGTACATCTGACTATTGACAACTATCTTAACAAATTCACCCAAGACGACACTCACATGCACGACACGCCGAATGACATATTGATTGCGTCAATCAATTAACAGCGTTAATATCTTAATCAAGTTCAGATTCAAAGACGAGCGGAACAACTCGCAGCGGTGCAGACAAGGAGGACTTAAGACCGATGGCAACAAACACCACCCACGCCACTTCCCAGGCCAGTGTCTCCGAATCCAACCGCTCCCGCATCGTCAAGCACCTGTATCACAACGGCATCAGTTCCCGCGCGCAAATCGCCAAGGCACTGGAACTCACCCCCGCGGCCATCACCAAAATCACCGCACGCCTTATCGAGGCCGGCATGATTGAAGAGACCGGCGATCTGGAAGGCTCCAAGAACCGCCGTTCCATCGGACTCAAGCTCAACACCACGCACTTCCGCATCATCGGCATCAAATTCGCCCGCTCGCTGGTGCAGATCGGCGTGTTCGACCTGTGCGGCAACACCCTGAGCTTTGAAAACCTGCCCACGGTGTGCGACAACACCATCAACGACTCCATCGTCACCATCCACCAGCGCGTCGAACAACTGCTCGACAACGACCCATCCATCGTGGCCATCGGCATGGCAGTGCCCGGCCCCTATCTGCGTAACGTAGGCCGCACCGCCGTGGTGTCCAACATGCAGGGCTGGCGCAAAATCAACTTCATCGACGAATTCGCCACCGCTTTCCGCGTGCCAGTGTTCATCGAACAGGACGCCCGCGCCGGCGCCCTCGCACATTATCTCTTCGACCCGTCGGTGCACGCCGACGACAACCTCGCCTATTATCTGGTCGGCGAAGGCGTGGGCCTCGGCGTCATCGACAACGGTCGCCTCATCAACGGCTTCCTCGGTGCCGCCACCGAAATCGGACACATCTCCATTGACGTCAACGGCCGCCCCTGCGATTGCGGCAACGTCGGCTGCCTTGAACGCTACTGCTCCACCCCCGCCATTCACGATACGCTCATCGCCGATGGCACCGTGGTTCCCGGCGCGGCCGATATGACCCACACCGAAGCCGCCCGCGCCCTGTTCGCCAAAGCCGGCGACGGCGACGAAGCGGCAATCGCCATTGTCCGCGAAGTCGCCCGATACGTCGGCTACGGATGCGTCACCATCTTCAATGGATACAATCCCGAGCACATCATCATCGGCGACATCGTGTCCGAAGCCGGCCCGATACTGCTCGATGAGGTGCGCGCCACGGTGGCCGAACGGGCCATCCCCGAAATCAATGCCTCCACTTCCATCAGCCTATCCACCTTGTCCGCCGACGCGGCGGTCTCCGGTGCCGCAGCAGTGGCAGTGACCCAATTCCTCGAACACCCCTCGGTGTTCTTCGACGTCTCCTAAACCAAGCGCCGACATCACAAGATTTTCCATACGAAACACCCGATAAAGGAAACAAAGGAAAGGAAACCAACCATGACTACCCCGATCGTTCTGAGCCTCGGTGAACTGCTGTGGGACATGCTGCCGAGCGGCAAGCGAGCCGGCGGCGCCCCCGTCAACTTCGCCTACCACGCGATGAAGAACGGCACCGAAGGCTGGGCCATCAGCGCGGTCGGCGAGGATGAACTCGGCGACGAACTGATTGCCAAGGCCAACGAGGCCGGTATCAACACCGTCATCCAGCGCAATGCCTGGCCGACCTCCACCGTCGAGGTCGCACTGAAGAACGGCATCCCGGAGTACACCATCGTCAAGGGCGTGGCTTGGGACCACATCCTGTACACCCGCCAGCTCATCGACGTGGTCTCCAAGGCCGACGCCGTCTGCTTCGGCACCCTGGCCCTGCGCTCCCCCGAATCGCACGCCACCATCACGGAGCTGCTCAAGCACACCAAGCCGGGCGCGATGAAGTTCTTCGACATCAACCTGCGCGGCGACCACTACTCCAAGGAGCTTATCGAGGAACTCCTCAAGGTGGCCACCGTCTTCAAGATCAACGACGAGGAACTCCTGCTGCTGCGCGACATGTTCGACATTCGCGGCACCTCCGGTGAAGACGCCTCCCGCTGGTTCCTCGAGGAATTCGACCTCGACTACGTGATTCTGACCGCCGGCTCCGCCTACTCCACCATCATCTCCCGCAAGGGCGAGGTCTCCACGCTGGACACCCCGCGCGTCGAGGTGAACGACACCGTCGGCGCAGGCGACTCCTTCTCCGGCACCTTCACCGCACGCATCCTGTTGGGTGACACGCTCGCCGAAGCCCACCGCAAGGCCGTCAACACCGCCGCCTTCGTCTGCACCCAGGCCGGTGCCTGGCCCGAGTACCCGGCCGAGATGCCCGACTATCTGGCTGAAATCGGCAAGTAATCCACCCCCACCCCATTTTCCCGATGGCTTTGCCGCTCTATACCGGCAAAGCCATCTTGTTCAGAGGAGTCACCATGTCCATTCGTGACACCGTCACCGGCGTCCAGCATGTCGGCATTCCGACCACGAATCTCGAAGGCACCATCGCCTACTACGAGCGTCTCGGCTTCGAATGCCTCGGCATCTATCCCAACGGTGAGGACCGCTGCACCTTCCTGCGCCTGAACAACCTGACCCTCGAGGTGTGGACCATGGATCCCACCCCGATGGAAAACGGTGCCATCAACCACTTCGCGCTGGATTCCACGGATATCGAGGCGTCCTTCGCTGAAGCGCAGAAGCTCGGCCTGAACTTCGCGGAAGGCTCCATCCAGCACATCGACACCTTCTGGAGCAACGGCATCCGTTACTTCAACGTACTGGGCCCGAACCACGAGGTCATCGAATTCTGCCAAATCATGTAACACCCTGATGGAACCCGGCAACAGGACTATCACTATTCACTAGTCATCATCCATTGATCGATCGATCTGTCATACGTCCATTTATAGAGAAAAAGGGAATACATATCATGGACAAGACCGCATCCAAGAACGTGGCGTGGGTGGAAAGCCCTGACGGCTACCTTGATCGCACGCCAGTATTGCAATTTTCAATGACTTCGGTGCTGTTCGCCTTCTAGGCCATCGCCGCAAGCCTCAATGACATTCTTATCACCCAGTTCAAGGCCGTATTCGACCTGAGCGACATGAAGACCGCGTTCGTGCAGTCCGCATTCTATGCCGGCTACTTCATCGTGGCCATCCCCGCCTCGCTGTTCATCAAGAAGACCAGCTACAAAATCGGCATCATGACCGGCCTGGCGTTCTTCGCGCTCGGCTGCTTCATCTTCTTCGTGGACCGTATCTCCGCCAGCTACCTGCTCTCGAAGGTCCGCGAGACTCGCGTGCTGACCGTCTACATGATTATCGGCTGCGTGATTCTTCTCGGCACCGCCTTCATCCTGCCCCGCCATCGAGCTGTTGGTCGTCGGCCTGTACTTCCTGACTGAATTCAAGCGCGACACGTACACCCCGCCCCAGCTCAAGGCCATGGACGAGAAGAACGAGGCCTGATTCCGCCCCCTTTGTTCGTCATTCGTGTGACTTCACGAATCGACTGACCGCAACCGGTGAGATTCTCCGAACAGGAAATCTCACCGGTTTTTTCATATGGTGTACTCACGGCCACGCTCTTCACATCCTTTCGCGTGTCTTCAACTAAAGCGGTTTAGAATAATGCTGTTCCCTTGATATGTATATCCCTCAAACAAAGAAGTTGAATTTATGACGACCACCGCGATACCGAAGTCGGTCTCGGATTTCTTGCAGCGCATCACGGACCTATGTGGCACCGAACACGCTGATTGGGCCGAGAACTTCAACGCCTGCTTTGCCGATACCCTGACCACCACGGTCAAACGGCATGACGACGGCACCACATTTCTGCTCACCGGCGATATCCCGGCCATGTGGCTGCGTGATTCGACCGCGCAATTACGCCCTTACCTAGCCCTTGCCGCCAAAGACGACGACATTGCGAACTTGATCGCCGGTCTGGTTCGCCAGCAGTTCCGCTACATTACCATCGACCCGTATGCGAACGCCTTCAACGAGGAACCGAACGGTGCCTCCTGGGACAAGGACGATCAGTCCGACTTCTCCAGCCCTTGGCTTTGGGAGCGCAAGTACGAGGTGGATTCGCTGTGCTACCCCATCCAGTTGGCTTGGATGCTGTATGCGAACACCGGCAACACCGGTCATTTCGATGCCGAATTCATTGCCGGCGTCAAGAAGATTCTTGACGTATTCGAGACCGAGCAGCATCATGAACGCTCCCCGTATTTCTTCATCCGCGACACGGACATCCCCACCGAATCGCTGAGCAATAACGGCAAGGGGTCGCCGGTGGCGTACACCGGCATGACCTGGTCCGGCTTCCGCCCCAGCGACGACGCCTGCACCTACCACTATCTGGTGCCCTCGAACATGTTCGCCGCCGTGGTGATGGGCTATCTGGAACGCATCTTCGGCGGTGAGATTCTGAATGATGCCGATATCGCCGCCCGTGCCGGCGAGTTGCGCCGCACCATCACCGAAGGCATTGAAGCCCACGCCAAAACGACGAACCGCAATGGAGAGACGATCTACGCATTCGAGACCGACGGCCTGGGCCACGTCAATATCATGGACGACAGCAATGTGCCCTCCTTGATGGCGGCCCCTTACTTGGGATACTGCGCACCGGACGATCCGACATATCTGGCAACCCGACGTACGCTGCTCAGCGACGAAAACCCGTACTACTACGAGGGCGAGTATCTCAAGGGCATCGGCTCACCACACACCCCGCCGCGCTATGTGTGGCCCATCGCCCTGTCTATCGAGGCGATGACCAGTGACAACAAGGACTTCAAGGCGCATATCCTCGACCGTCTTGTAGCCACCGACGCCGGTACACATCTCATGCACGAAGGCATCGACGTGAACGATCCGACCAAGTACACGCGCGAATGGTTCAGCTGGTCGAATATGATGTTCTGCGAACTGGTCATGGACTATTTCGACATTCGCGTGAAACACTAAGACGTGCCCGCTGAATGCTCATTGTGCACCCACCGCATGTTCTCGTTAAGGAAAGGAACAATCATTATGACCAATAACCCACGTTATACGCTCGGCACCGAAGCCAACCGCATTTTCATGGCTTCCGAAACCTACGAGCTGCTGAAGTTCGGCAAAGGCTTCCCAGCACCGAACGGCGGTTCCGGCTGGCTGAACGCCGACGGCACCCTCGACCCCTCCCACGGCGTCGAAACGTGGATCACCAGCCGTATGGCCCATGTGTATTCGATTGGTGCCATGCTCGGATACCTGGGTGCGGGCGAGCTGGCCGACGCGGCGCTCAAGGGATTGACCGGCATTCTGCATGACGACGAGCACGGCGGCTGGTATCCGCAGGTGTTCGCGGACGGCACCCATGCGCCGGGCAAGGTCTGCTATGCGCATGCCTTCGTGATTCTCGCCGCGTCCTCCGCCCTGCTGGCCGGGCGTCCGGGTGCCAAGGAACTGCTTGACGAGGCACTTGCCACGTATGACAAGCATTTCTGGAATGACGAAATCGGTTTGGCCGTCGATACCTGGAACACCGAATTCACCGAGCTCGACCCGTATCGCGGTCTCAACGCCAACATGCACACCACCGAGGCATTCCTAGCCGTGGCGGATGCCACAGGAGACAACGCCTATCGAGTACGCGCCGGACGCATCATCGATCATGTGATCGGCTGGGCGAAGCACAACGAGTGGCGCATCCCCGAACATTTCAAGTCCGATTGGTCGCTGGACCTCGAATGCAACGTCGACAAGAAGGATGATCAGTTCAAGCCGTACGGCGCCACGCCGGGTCACGGCATCGAATGGGCCCGCCTGATCACGCAGTGGGCGTTGAGCTCCTTTGCCAACCTTGACGGAGCACAGCCGTACGTCGACGCCGCCGAACACCTGTTCGCGCGTGCCGTGGCCGACGCATGGAACGCCGACGGCACCGTGGGACTCGCCTACACGACCGACTGGAACGGCAAGCCCGTGGTCACCGATCGCATGCATTGGACGCTGGCCGAATCGTTGAACACTTCCGCCACGCTGTACGCGGCCACCGGCGAGGAGATGTACGCCAACTGGTATGCCACGTTCGCCCAGTATGTCGACGAACATGTCATCGACCACGAGAGCGGCTCCTGGTTCCACCAGCTCGACAAGAACAACCACGTGATCGGCACGGTCTGGCCGGGCAAGTCCGACCTGTACCACGCCTTCCAGTCCACGCTGATTCCGTTCCTCGACCCGGCCGTGTCCATCGCCACCGCGGTCAAGAACGCGGCCTGACCGGCAATATCTTAGCCTTCTTATCTCCTCCTTCAACGACGTTGGCCCCCCGCTTGATAACGAGGGCCAACGTCGTATGGATTGGAAGTGCTGACTCAGAATCGGTGGTTTCTATATTCCACAGGAGTTACAGGGTTTGGCCGTGCTGTCCCTGACCACCAGTTTCGGGGTGAGGATTCGACGGTTGCCGCTCACCTGTTCGCCGGCGAGCACTTTGAGCAGCAGTTTCGCCACTTTGGCACCGTATTCACTGGCGTCACGATGCGCTGAGGTAATCGACGGGTACGCTGCCTCACAAATAAAGCTGTCTTCAAAGCTGACAATAGCGGGCAACCCGTTCGGATAACCCGCAGATTGCCCCTCCCCTGTTTTCAGTTGCCCGGTGGTATATGCTTCGGCCATGGCATGCAGACTGGCCGCGGCAAGAATTTCCGTCTCGTAGATGAATGCAGTAGGAGGCTTCGGCGAACGCAACATCTCCAGCGTAAGCATCGCGGCCTGCGCGGCATCGAAATTCGTGAACTCGATGTTGATGGATTCCAGTTTGCGCCGTTTTGCGAACGACCGAAACGCCGACACACGCCCCTGCGAATAATCGAGATTGGAATCGCCGGACAGATAGGCGATACGGCGGTGCCCCAGTGACGACAGATGTTCAAGCACGGTGCCCATGGTGCGCGAATCATCGATGGACAGCGACGGTACATAATTGTTCGGATCAGGGCCACCGGCCAGAACCGCACGCACACCCAGTTCCTTCAGCAGTTTCGGGCGTGGATCGTCGGCTCGCAGATCAACCAGAATCACCCCGTCCACACGCTTGCGTGACGCCCAGTCCCTGTAGACGCTCATCTCCTCGTTCAGCGAACGGCAAGGGCGATACAGCAAGCCGTATCCCTTAGGGCTGAGCGAGGTATGCACACCGGCCATGAAGTGCAACATGAAGGTTTCGTCCGTGAGTCCCTGTGCGGAGCGTGCGGGGGCAAAGCCTATGGTCATGGTTTTCGACGAGCCCAACGCTTGCGCGGCATAGACCGGCGTCCACCCAAGTTTGGCCGCAGCCTCCTTGACTCGTCGTTTGGTTTCCGCGGAAACACCAGGCCGATCGTTGATGGCAAAGGACACCGCGGTTTGCGAAATGCCCAACTCATCCGCGATGTCTTTTAAGCTCACACGCTGCGTGCCTGTGGACGATGGTGATGCCTCGCGAGCAAATCCCATGAATAATCCTCCTTGCAGCCACGCTGCGAATACCACGCTACAACAGATTATTTCCCACTTTGGGCCGCATGTAATCAGCTGTGTTCTAATACCTATGATATCAACAACTAAAACGTTTTAGTCTATGGGTCTCAGCATATGTTCGGATATAAAAAGCGGGATATAGGGGGTGTCTACGGGGACAACCACCCCATATCCCGCTTAAGGCACGGGTATCAACGCACCCGCATACGCAGCGAAACTATTCCATCTTGCTACGAGCACAAAGCACCACCGTGCCCGCTCCGAGCAACACCACTGCGGCAGTCACAATCGCAATAATCGAAGAGCCCGTCTTACTCAGCGAAGAGTCCGATGCGCCATTCTTATCATTGTTCTTGTTGTTGTTCTGGCCAGGCTTGTTGTCGCCGGGCTTATTCGGCTTGTCCGGCTGGCCGGGCTTGTTCGGGGTCGCCGCGACCTTGGTGAATTCGATGGCGACACCCTCACCGATGGACTTGTCGCCCAGTGCGGCCTTCACCGTGTACTTGCCCACCTTCGTGGACACGACGTTCAGTGAAGCCACGCCAGCGGCATCAGTCTTGACAGTGGCGTTGCCGTCAACGGCCGTGACACCCTCGGGCAGCGTAAACGCCACCTCGGCGTTGGTCAGCGGATTGCCGAACGAATCCTTGACCGTTGCCTGAATCGTACGTGTAGCCTTGCCGTCGGCCACGGCCGAGCCGTCAACGGCGGTCAGCGTGGACTCCTTGGCATCCGGCTGAGTCGGGTCAGAGACCGTGCACTTGGCCAGTTCGTCGGCGGTCTGAATCTTCACCGGTTCGGTCTTGTTGCCGTTGTAATCCTCGACCTGCACCCACAGTTCATGGCCAGAGGGGATGGACTTGGTGTAAGAGCTCGGCGTAGTGCGACCACGGATGATGCCGGTGATTGGCGGAGTGCTCTGCGAGTAGGTGTAATTGGCACCCAGCTGCTTCTCCTGCTTTTCACCGTTCTCGTCAGTCCACTTCTCGGTCATGTAGAGGTAGCGCCAGTCTTGAGTCTCCGGACGGACCAGAGTGACTCTATCGCCATTCCATGTCACCGAGCAAGCCGGATACGGCTCAATGGTGGCATCGGCAAATACACCTGTTGCCGTGGCGGTAGTGCCGCCTGCGTTATCGACGGTCACCACATAGCGGGAACCGTCAACCGGCGCATTCGGAATCGTCGCTTCGCTCTTATCGGCAGAGACCTTGACGGTCTGGGAGTACGGCTGCGCGGCGTAACGCCACGAACCATTGTCAGACTTGACGGTCACGGTCTTCTCGCCGGATACCTGCGGATTGGTCCAGGAGACCTTGACGTTACCATCCTTGCCGGGTTCGACTTTCACGCCAGACACGGCCGCTGCTTCGTTCAGCGGCGCTTCGGCGGCCAGCGAGCGCGAACCGTCCGCACCCACGGCGTACAGCTTCAGCGTGCCGGTCTTGGCAGGCAGGTGCTTGACGTACAGGGTGTCGTCGTAACGGCCACCGAGGAAGGTGTTGTCCAAGTAGAGCAGGTAGTTCTTGGCAGTAGAGTAATCGGCGAGATCCCACTTGACGGTCAGTTCGTCGGAGTCCGCGTAGGCGCGTTCCACTTGGAAGTTCGTCGGAGCAGCCGGCGTGTAGGCAGCACCGTCGGTGACGGTAATCTTGCCGATGTTCACCTGGTAATTGTCGATTGGGTTCGCCCCGGCCTTGACGATCAGGCCCAGGGTGGCGATCTTCTTACCCGCGTACTGAGAGAGGTCTACAGTTGCGGTCTTCCAGCCGTTGCTTGCCCCACCGTCTGCCATGTCCACCGGCACTATAGTCTTGGTGTCGTCGGCGAAAATGAGGCCGAGTTGCAGCTTGGAATCGTCGCTGTTGAGCTTGTTGTAGGTCAGTTCGACCTTGGAGCCGGCAGCGACGCTCAAGTCGGTCTTGTAGAGACGGACGGTGTTGTCGCTGGACAGCTTGCCGCTCAACACCAGCGAATCGCCGCCTTCGTAACCACCGACCTTGGTGTACTTGAAGCGTGGTACCGCCTCGTAGTCCTTACCGTAGTCGAAGTCGGCCTGCAGCGGGTCGGAGTCGGCATCGATCCACCACTGCCATGTCGGCAGAATATCCTGCAGGTTGATGTTGCCCCACTGCTGGTCGCTGGTCCGTTCGCCGCCATCACGCCATTCGAGACCGTGACCGGTGTTGAACGACGTAGAGAACATGGAACCGCCAACCACGGAGCATTCGGCGATCTGGGAAGCGAAGCCCTTCCAACCGTCATTGCTCGTGCCGTCGTCGATGTAATTGTCGGCGATGTCGGTGGTGCCCTTCTCGCCGGTGGACGAGCCGGTCCACATTCGGCGTTCGCGGTCGAACACCTGGTTCTGGTATTTCGGATAGACCTTCTTGTCGTCGCCCAGTTCGCGGGAGACGAAGTCGGCGCCGAGCGCGGCGAGGCTCACATACGGCTTACCTGTATCGTCGAGATTGACGTTCATATAGCCCGCATTGCTGCCGATACTGTCGAACTTCTTCTGTCCGGACTCGATGCCAGCAAACACCGCATATTTCGGATCGATGCCGAAACTCTCGGCGTGAGCGGCCGAATCCTTAAGCATGTTGCCGCTGAACCAGTAGTTCAGGAAGATGGAATCAGAGATCTTGCCCTTGTCCGTATCCTGCACATACGGCGAATTGCTGCCGTTGAACATGTCTTGGTAGCCTACGCCGCCACCCGGGTATGTGGCTGAGTCGTACCACTGGATGTAAATGCCCTGATCGACGATCTGCTTCATGAAGTCCTGGTAGGCTGGAACATCGTCGGCGACATCGCCAACTTCAAAAGCGCGGCCCACCTGGCCGCCTACGCCGGCATCGCTCCGGCCACCGGCCAGTCCGGCACCAGCATCAAGGGCGAGAGACCCTCCAGACGGGGCAACAAACGCCTCAGGAACGCGCTGTGGCAGTCCTTGTTCGTCGCGTCCGCCAAACACCCGCCGTCCATCGCCTACTACAAGCGCAAACGCGAACAGGGCAAGCACCACAACGCCGCTGTCATCTGCCTCGCGCGCCGACGCTGCGACGTAATCTACAGCATGCTCAAAAACGGCATCCTCTACCAGGAACCAGCCCTCGTAGCCTGAATCGGGCCACACGGGAAAGGACGCCGGATGCCACCGGCAGGGCGAAGCGCGCCCACGACAGCCAACCGGAATCCCGACACGTCAACTCCCCAAGGAGTTGACAAAAACATAGGAACACCCCCATGGCATTGTGTCGGTGGCGCTGGCCGGTGCGGCCAACGCCGCCAGCGTGGTCATCGACAATACCGCGGCCAGACCGCTGCACAGCCATTTCCTGTGTTGAGCCCGGGCAGAAGTACACCCAGCGGGATCGCCTAGTGACAATCTCATCTATAATCTCCTTTGACTTCTTCCGGCTTACGCCGGAGATCAACCGTCTGCGTACTACTTCGTCCCTACCGATGTGGGCCATGGGATACGGCGCTTCGCATATCGCGCCGTATCCCAAATACTGTTTTTCGGTTCATTCGAACCGGTGTTATCCGCGGCGGCGGACTGCGAATACGCTGATACCGGCGAGCGTCATAATCACGGCGACCGATAGCACGACGGTGCCATCGGAACCGGTGCTTGCCAGACGTCCGGTTGCAGACTGTGGCTTGTTGTGTGATGCGTCACCGGAACTAGGTTTGTCCGTTTCGCCTGTGCCTGGCTGTTGCGGCTTGGGCTTGCCGCCCGTTGCATCTGCGATTGCGGTGTTGAGCGATGCCGTCCAGGAGACAACGTCAGCTCCGGTATACAGCTTGCTGGTCAGGCCAGTGACCGCCGCGTTTCTGGCCGTGGTCAGCGTTGTCCGCACATCGGTATCGGTTGCGCCGTCAGCTAGCAATGCATCCGCCTTGGCTATGGCACCGGTAAGTGCCGTGGTGTCGATGGAGGTCAGGGAAAGTTCGAGCGTCGGATCATATGTGTTGCTGTATCCGTCGTTCCAATCCGCGCCGAGCACCGCCTTGTTCACCTCATACAGGTTGGTGGCCGCTGCCACGGTTTGGCGCGTTTCGGCTGGAACATCCTTGGTATAGGACATACGGTCAAGGAAGTGGTTGGCAGCCTGCTTGGCGTTTTCCAGACTCACGCCTTGGCTTTGTGCGATGGCTGTCTTCGTCCAAATCAGATTCGACGGTTTGATGTGTGCCAAATCATCGTCGGAATAGGTGCGTCCGTCGCGGTCGAGCGCGTAGACGAACATGCCTCCGAGATTGTGGTCGTACGAGTATGAGGCCACATCATAGAAATGACTGTCCAGGTATGGTTCGGTCGCGTCGTTCCACCGGTTATTCATGTCACCCTCTTCGGGGAAGGTCAGGCCGGGAACGAACTTGGTCGAGTCGATAAACTGTTCGTAGGTGGCAGCGGCCTTGGCCGTCCGGTTCGAATCGGAACCGTACTGCTGGTAGGCAACATAGTCGAAGCAATCAGAAACGTTCTTAAACGGAGCAGTGTAGCTGCCATTGGTGTCGTAAAGGAACATCGTGCCTTCCGGATTATCCGACTTCGGCCCGATGCGCTTGGCGAGGGCTGTGATGACCTGATCGGAAATCGCCACCTGCGCGGCATCCGGGAAAGTTTCCATATCGATGTCAAGACCGTCGAGGCCAACCGAGGTCATGTACGTTTCGATGACATGATCGGCGTACGCGTCATAATCCGATTCGGTCGCGCTATCGACGTTTTTGCCCTGCTGAGCAATCCACGTCTTGAAACCGTCGACCATAACACCGCTGTAATCCAAACCTCGTACGAGTTTGATGCCTCGGGCATGCAGATACGGCGCGTAATCGCTCTTGAGCTTGTCATAGAACGGCTGGGCCGCCGCTTCCTGGCCACTGGGAACGTAGCTGAACACATTGACGACATCGATGCCGTATGGAATGTCGTACATGGAGATCCAATTGTCATCCGGTAAATCGGTGTTCACGCCTTTCATGGTCACGTCACGCCATGCGCGGTAATACACCATGAAATGCTTGTTGCCGTTACCCTCCTGCGACGCCGCAACGGGGGAATCCCCCTCCTGGGCGTTAGCAACCGTTCCCATGGCCAGCGAACATCCGAGCATCAGTGCTGTGGCGACTACGCCCGCCGCGACGGCGGCGAGTCTGCGTCCGATGGACGAGCGCCCTTCACTACCTTGTGAGCAACACATATATAATCTCCTTTGTTGTTTCCTCTATCGGGTGACAACCCGCAGACTTGCAGGTTGCGAGGATGGATGCCTTGCGGTTTCAGGCTCCATCCGGGGGTGTGATGCGGTTCCAGTGCTTCGCACCCCACATTCATACATGCCCCCTAATATTCCCCCGGCAGCGTCGCCGTGACCGTATGCGTCGAATCTCCATCCAGCGTGCAGGTCACCTGAACTTGCCCGTCACCGACATCCCGCAGACGATCACACGGCACGTGGAACGCGATATCGCGACGCTCTCCCGCGTTCAAGTCCATGTATACCGAATCGACAAGCATTGCCAAACGTGGGATGCGGCGGCCGCCGCTGACATGCGCGAACAGATTCACGGCACCCGCGGCCCCGTGATCGTCAGCATGTGCCGTCACCTGCACCAGCACTTCACCTGGATGCGATTGCGTATCGGCGTGCATCTCGCTGAACGTCACCGCCGCCAGCGAACCGGCTCCATAGCCGAAGCCGCGCAATATCGGTTCCGCCGCATCCTTGTAGACATGCGCGGCACTTTGGCGGTCATTGTATCGAACGGGAATGGCTGCGGGATATGCGGGTAAGGTCACAGGAAGGCGACCAGACATGTCGGCTCCGTCAACCAATACGTCGGCTACGGCCTGCGGCCCATATTGGCCGGCATATCCGGCCCAGATCGTCACGGCGGAGCGTTCCAGCACATCGGTCAGTACATGCGCGCGACCGCACACCGCCACCGAAACAATTGGAGCGGTGGTCAATGCCGCGACTTCACCTAGCATGTCATCCTGACTCCAGGGCAGGCGGATGTCAGACAAGTCCACGCCTTCGCCGCAGGTGGCACCGTATTCGGTTACGGCCTTCGCCGCGCCATTGTCGTCGAATTCACTGTCATAGCTGCGTTCGCTGGTGCTGCCGCATACGAATACCACGGTCGACGCACGCGCCCATTGATCGGCCGGCGCATCGCTCGGCTTGGCGGCCAAGAGAACCCGGTCCTCCCCGAGACGTGCCACCAATTGCCGGTAGACGCTTGACTGTTCATCGGCGGGCAGAGGGGCGGTGTAATCGCCCAGGAAGCAGCCGAAATCGTCGGCGAACGGGCCGGCGACAATCACAGGGCCGGCTTGAGCATCAGCTATGACGCTGCGGATATCGTCGAGCGTGGCGGCAGACTGGCCATCATTGATCAGCGTTATCGCCTCGCGGGCCATGCGCTTGGCCTGCTCACGCCCATCCGCAGTGGCCTGCGCGATGGCGTCGGCGCTCGGCATGGCAATTGCGGCGGTATCGGCACCGTCTTCGGGCAAGAGACCGAACATGGCTTTGAGTTCCAGCACCCGGCGCAAGGCCGTGTCGACAGCGGCCACTACCTGTTCGTCATCCGCATATTCTTCGAGGCGGGTGAATCCTTCATCCCACAGGGAGACGTCCACGCCGGCGAGCAGTGCGGCACGCCCTGCCGCGGGAATGGAGCCGGCCATGTCTTCGAGCCGATCCACGGCCAGGCCATCGGCCATCACGATGCCGTCGAAACCGAGCTGGTCGCGCAGATAATCCTTGAGCAGCCACGGGTTGGCGCAGCAAGGTACAGAATCGATATCGTTGTAGGCTGCCATAAAGCCCAAGGCACCGGCGCGCACACCGGCGGCCACCGGCGGCAGATGAATTTCATGAAGATCGTGCGGGCCCAGTACGGCGGACTGTCCGTTGCGGCCGCCCACGGCCTCGCCTTGCGCCGCCAGATGCTTGAGCACCACGGCCACTCCCCCGTGGCCGACCTTGCTGCGATGCTCACCCTGCATGCCGGTAACGATGGCCTCGCACATGCGGGCAGCCATCAGCGGATCCTCGCCGAAGCATTCCTCGCAACGGCCCCAGCGTGGGTCACGGGCGATGTCCAAACCGGATACCAATGCGATATGAATGCCGCTGGCGGCCAGTTCTGCGGCAACCGCGGCTTCCGCTTCCTGCACCCCCTGCGGGTCAAACGTAGCGCCCAAACCCAGATTGGTGGGCAGCACCGTGCCGCCCAGCGCCTGATGCCCGTGAGGCGCCTCTTCGCTAAGTAATACGCCGATGCCGTGCGCGCCACGTTCCAGCACAGTTTGCTGCACCACGGCAATCGCCTCAGTCCGCTCCTCAGGGCGTATGCCGTTACCCCAATGTTGACCAGACCATGGGTCGGCTCGCAATAGACCGTACAGGGTGCCGAGTCCACCCCATCGGTCAATCTCCTGCTTGAGCTCGTCCGAGGCCACCAGCCGTCCCGCAGCATTGCGTTCCACGGACTTCCAACCGAGCAGACGCTGGTTCAACTGGCCAACTTTCTGCGTGAAGCTCATCGAATCAATGAGTCGGTCCACTGCGGCGCAATTGATGCTCATTGAGCGCTTCCCCTTCTCGTATATTGTCTTCTCGTTCTTCTCGCTCTTCGGCGAGTACCGGGTCTTATGTTTTGCCCTGCGCACTGCAATTGTGCGCACTGCAATTGAAAATATCCGGCCGTGGAACAAGGAGTAGATGATTCCACAACCGGATATCGGTTTAATCAGCCGTTTCGAACGATGGGTCCGAAACCGCAGTGTAGTAACGGGCGGCATAGGGGTGTTCGTCAGCGTGCAATTCCAGAATGCCACGCTGCGCGAGCGCCTCTTGATTGGCCGCCACCTGCGAGGTGATGATGGTCGGGCGCTGGCCCGCCACCTGCAGCTTCATCCACAGGTCGCACACCGAGCCTCCCGGGCCGAGCGCACTGCGGTTCACCGGGTTTCCGGCCTCATCCACATCAATCACCACGGCGACGGTCTTCGGCTGAGCCGGCAATGCGGAACGGTACTGTGCGGCGAGTTCCCCGAACGTACGGCCGATCGGCTTCAGCTGGCCTTGCTCGTCGAACAAGCCCAGAGAGTGCTCGAAGAACGGGAAGTCTTCCATGCTGGCGGGCACATCGTGCGAGCACCACCACGTCACACCCCACAGGTTCCGGCAATCCATGGCACGTTCAACGGTCTTGCGGCAGAATTCCGGCGTGTAGTCGGTTTCCAGCACATTCTCCGGCGCACCGACTTCCTGGAGCCACACCGGGCGCTCGGAATCCTTGCCGAACGCCTTGGCCAGCTCGGCCAGGTACAGTGCGTACGACGAGCACTCCTCACTGGTGGCGCCGTATCCTTGCGCGATGCCGTTGAACACCCAGGAGTGAATCACTGTCATATCACCCTTGGTGGCGGACTGCACCGGAGTGAACGGGTGCCCATCGATGAACCAGGTGCCATCGTTGACGCTGTACAGCGCGTTGTGCCCTTCACCGGCGGCGGTCGGAAGCAGCGCGTCCAGCCATGCGTCGATCTGCCGGTCCGTGGCGCTCATCTTCGTGGGATGCGGCCTGTCAGACAGCTGATTGACCTCGTTGCCCAAGGTCAGACCCTTGAACGCGGGTTCCTTGGACAGCTCATCGGTCATGGTCTTGACCAGTTCACGCTCGGCCGCAACGGCGTCCGCATCGGTGAACATGTTGCCCGCATGCCAGGTGACCAGCCATGAAGGCAGGAAGTCGAAGCTGGACAGATGCCCTTGGAACACGTCCACATAGGCATCCAAACCGTGCTCGCCGGCGATGTGCACCATGCGGCGCACATCCGCCACGCCCTTCTTGTTGATCCAGGTGCGATTAGGTTGCAGATACGGCCAGATCGGGAAGATGCGCACATGGTCCATACCCAGTTCGCTGATCTGCTTGAGATCGTTGTCGATGCCGTCCCAGTCCGGGTCGAGCCATGCGTGGAACCAGCCATGCGACGGCGTGTAGTTGACTCCGAATTTCATTGGAGTACCTCCTTTTTCCAGTCCGCTCAGCCCTTGAGTCCACCCTGTTCCAAGCCACGGAAGAAGTAGCGCTGGAAGCAGCAGAAGAAGACGATGATCGGGATAAGCGAGACGAGCGCACCGGCGGCGATCAGTCGCGGATCTTGGATGAACATGCCCTTGAGTCGGTTCATGCCGAGGGTCAAGGTGTACTTGCTTTCATCGGAGATCGCGATCAACGGCCACAGGAAGTCGTTCCAGGCACCGACGAATGCGAAGATGCCGACAACGGTCATTGTGCCTTTGACCTGCGGTACGCAGATGTGGAAGAACCGCTGCCATAGGTTGGCACCGTCCACCATGGCCGCCTCTTCGAGTTCCATTGGAATGGATTTGAAGGCGTTGGTCATGAGCAGGATGTTGATGGCGCCGCACAGGCCAGGCAGTGCGACTGCCAGCAGTGTGTTCTGCAGGTGGATGGAGCGAATGATCAGGAACTGGGAGATCATCACGCCTTCGATCGGGATGACCATGGTGCCCATGAACATGGTGAACACCAGTCCGCGGCCACGCCACTTCAGGCGTCCCAGTGCGTAGCCGGCCATCGTGGAGAAGACCACGTTGCCGAAGATGGAGATCAGGCAGACCACCAGCGTGTTGAGCATGTAGTGGAATACCGGGACCTGCTTGAACACGGAAATGTAGTTGTCCAGCGTCGGGGTCTTCGGCATCAGGTAGGGAGGCACGGCGTAGACGTTGTCGCCCTTGCCCTTGAACGACAGGGACAGTTCCCAGACGAACGGGCCGACGAGCAGCAGGAACATCAGAATCAGAATCAGATACTGGACGACTTTGCCGACGGTGACCTTATGCGTGTTGGTATTCATCAGTCCTCACCTCGCTTTTGTACGATCTGCTGCACGATGAGCATGACGCCGACGATGACGAGCACGACGATGGAGATGGCGCTCGCGTAACCAGTGCGGGCCTGGATACCGGTGCCTTCGCGCTTGATAAGCATCGACATCGTCATATCCATGCCGCCGGGGCCTGCGGAGCCGTTGGTCAACACGTAGATTTCGTTGAAGACTCGGAATGCGGCGATGGTGGACAGCATCATGATGAGCATCATCGTGGAGCGCACGCCGGGCATTGTCACGTAGATGAACTGGCGGACAGGGCCAGCGCCGTCGAGGGAGGCGGCTTCGTAAAGGGATTCATCGATGTTGGCGAGGGCGGTCAGGTAGATGACCATGTAGTAGCCGAGGCCCAGCCAGATTGTCACGAACATCGAGCTGAAGAGCACGCCCCATCGATCGGTGAGGAATGGAACCGGCTTGGAGATGATCTTCAATGCCTTGAGCACGGAGTTGACCAGACCGGCGGAATCCAGCAGGTTGGTCCAGATCATACCCACCACAACGGCGGACATAACCACCGGCATGTAGAAGGCGGTGCGGAAGAAGCCCATGATGCGGGAGTTGCCCTTGACCAGATAGGCCAGGATCAACGGGAGGATCACCATGAACGGCACTACGCAGATCACGTAGAGTGTGGAGTTCAGCAGTGCCGTGAGGAAGTACTCGTCATGGAACAGTTTGATGAAGTTTTCGAGTCCGACGAAGGTTCCCGGACGGAGCAGCGTGGAGTTGGTGAAAGCAAGCCTGAAAGTGTTGAGTGCCGCAAGGACGATGAATACAAACACAATCACGAACGCTGGCAGAACAAACAGGTAGGGGGCAATGATGGTGCCGAAGCTACGATTCTGCTTCTTGCCGTGGTTGAGGTTCATCGGTTCAGGCCGGTCGGAGGCCGTGCGGGCCTCCGACCTGTCAGCGGCGAGTGCCGCGTTGCTCACTGTGCGAGCTTCTCGTTTGCGAACTCGACGGACTTGTCAAGGGCTTCCTTGGCAGTCTGCTTGCCCTGCATAGCGAGGGCGATCTGCTGCTGGAAGTTCTTGGAGCCGTTGTTGTCGGTGAACTCGGACGGACGAGAGCCGTAGCCGTCCTTGACCTGGTCGAGCGTGATCTTCAGAGCCTTGCCCTCAAGGGTGCTTTCGTCGATGCTCTTGTAGTAGTCGTCATCCAGACCCCCCCTTGGCGGACGGGAACACGGAGGCCTTCTTGTCGAACTCGATCTGGTTCTTCTCGTTGGTCACGAATCGGGCGAAGTCGATGGCGACGTCGGGGTGCTTCGAGTTGGCGCTGATGCCGAGCATCTCGTAGGCCACGGAAGCGGACTTGCCGTCGTTGCTGATACGCGGGCCGACTGCGAGGTTCTTGTAGAGGTCCGGAGCGTTCTGCTTGAAGCCGTCAGCGGAGTAGGCGGAGCCGGCCATGGAGACTAGGTTGCCACGCTGGAAGAGATCGGCGGCCTGGCTCCAAGAGGAGTCGAGGGCCTCCGGCGGGATGCCGCCTTTCTTGTACAGCTCAACGAAGCGGCTGATCTGCTTGACGCCGGCCTCATCATTGAAGGTGTACTTGCTGTGGTCATCGTTCATGAAGGACTTGACGCCTGCGGTCATCAGGTCTTCGGTGTTGTAACCCATCGTGGTGCCCAGGTAGACATCCTTGCAGTTCTGCACGATGGTGTCGCCGGCGGCGAAGTATTCATCCCATGTGGTCGGAATCTTGTTCGGATCAAGGCCGCACTTCTGCATGAGCTCGGTGTTCCAGTAGGTCGGGCCATCGTTGACATACCACGGCAGGCCGTAGGCACCCTTCTCGATGCCGTTGCCCTGCATGGTCACGGACTTCCATGCGCCTTCGTAGTAGTCCTTTTCCGCATCCGGAGCCTGCTTGGAGACATCGAGCAGCGCACCGGCCTTGGCAAGACCGTACAGGATGGAGTTGCCGCCGTCGACGATGTCCGGCAGTTCGCCGGCCGCAGCCTGGCTGGACAGCTTGTCTTCGTAACCATCGGACGGGGCGTCAAGCCACTTGACGGTGACATCCGGGTGGTCCTTCTCATAGGCCTTGATCAGCGCCTCGAAATACGGGGTGTACTTGTCGTTCTTGAGGTTCCAGGTCTGGAAGGAGATCTCCTTCTTGCCGCCGTCATCCCCCGCAGTTCCGCTACCACAGGCAGCCACCGATACGAGCATCGCACCGGCACCGGCGATGGCGAGAATCTTCTTCATAGAAAACATGATGTTTCCCTTTCCTTTCGATTCCTTTTTCATCCCGCCCTACTGTGGACGGAGAAACCTAATCGTTGTGCTCCAGCACAGTCACCCGTCGCGGTGATTGACGTGGTATCACAACCTTTATTCAGTTCTCATCGCTGAGACTAAACCGCTTTAGTTTCCGGCCAGTTGCGAGCCTGTAAACTAAATCGGTTTAGCAAAAATATAACACAATCGAAACATGCACGCAACGAATTCATCGTCGCGTGTCGCATTGATATTTGTCCAACGGGATCGCTCTCCCTCTTCTCATACAATAATGGGCCGCGCCCAACCGTATGGCAGAGCCGGTCTGTTCCGGTTCCGTTACGGTTGGGCGCGACCCAAAATATCGAGTCTAGGCCCAATATCCCTTATCGGCGAATACGCAGCGTGGCGAGCTGGAATGGCGCCAACGAAACGACCGCACCGTCGGCAGGCATTGGTTCGTCACCGGCGAGCGCGCGCGGCAGTTCGGCATCCAGCTCCGGCTCCTCCATGAGATTCACCTCCCGCACGCCGGCCTTGGCATCGGAGAGAGCGGCGTCAAGGCGCAGTGTGGCCGTGGCATTGCCGCCGGCGGCCTCGTACAGGCGCACGATCAGATCGCTGGAACCGTCATCGGCGAGCTTGATCCAGTCCAATACGATGACGCCGGTGGCGTCGGCGAGCGAGACCAGCGGCGCCATATCAGGCAACTCCCCTATTACGGGGCTGTTGAGTCGCGCCGCTTCGTCCAGCACCGCATTCATATCGGCGTCAGCGACCAGAGACCACGCGAAGGAGTGTGCGCCTTGGTCGGTGCGTGGGTCGGGGTACAGCGGTGCGGACAGCAGCGAGAGCCGCACCATGGTGCCGCGGCCGGTGCCATGTGCCGCATCGGCGTGGATGGGGCTGACGTCGGAGCCGTAGGTGGAGGCGTTGACCACAGCGGCGGCATAGTCGGCGTCGGCGATACGCACGAAGCGGTGCGTGCAGCTTTCGAATTTGGCATCATCGCTGCGCGTGTTCTTGTTGATGGGGCGTTCGACCAGACCGTATTGGCATTCGTATTGCGCGTTCACCGCTTGCACGGTGACCGGCATATCCACTTTGAGGAACTGTTCGACGGCATGCCAGTCCACATCGGCGGTGAAGTCCAGTGTGGCGGAGCCCGGCCTTAAGGCAATGCCCGTACGAATTTCAACGCCCTTCGCGCGAGTGACAGCATGCACGACGGCCCCACCGTTGGCGGTTTCGTCCACGCTTGCAATCGATGCCTCGCTGAGCGCGTTGGCGGTGAGGAATGCATCGCGTTGAATATCCCAAGCGTCCCAGTGGAAGGGTTCGTCTTTGAGCATTTCGTAGCGGCCCAGTCGGGTGCCGGCGGGCACCAGTTCACGATTGGTTCGCTGATCGACGATTGACGAAACGGTGCCGTCGGCTTCAATGCGCACGTGCAGTCGGCCGTTGTCGAGCACAATCGTATCGCCGTCATGGGTAACGGCGACCCGAGCCATGGATGCGGTTCCCGCTTCGGCTCGGCTCGAAGCCGGGCGTACCACCCACGTCTCACAGGCTTGGCGGGAATATGGGGCGATTACGGCGTCGGTTATGGTTACGTCATCGGGTTCCACGACTGCGATCGCGCGCCCGGCTTCAAGGGCGATCTCGTTCAGCCGAGCGATGTCACGCGCGTATTCGGTCCGCGCCTGACGGTGTACCCATGCGATGGCCGAACCGGGCAGAATGTCGTGGAACTGGTTCAGGAGCAGCGTTTTCCAAATACGGTCCAGCTCTTCGCGCGGATAGACATAGTCCGGGTTCTTGATGCGGGCCGCGGCGCACAGGTATTCGGTGACGCGCAGCATCGACTCCTCCTGGCGGCAGCCGCGCTTCATGTCCTGCTGGGCGGTGAGGGTAGCGCGGTGCAGTTCAAGGTACAGTTCGCCCTTGAACACCGGGGTCTCCCCTTGCGCATCGTCGACGATATCCTTGCGCACACGGTCGAACAGTTGGTCGGGAGTACCGAATTCGATCTTCGGCGCGCCGGCGAGATCATGGTCGCGGCGGATGCGCGCGGTCATCTCACGGGTGGGGCCGCCGCCGCCATCGCCGAAACCGTAGAGCAGGATTGCGTTGCGGGAGAGGTCCTTGTCCAGGAAGTTGCGCTGCGAATACATCAGCTCGTGCATGCTCATCCACGAGCAGTAGGTATCCGAGGGCGGGAAGTGCGTGAGAATACGCGTGCCATCGATGCCCTCCCACATGAACGAGTGGTGCGGGAACTTGGTGGTGTCGTTCCACGAGATCTTCTGCGTGAGGAACCATTCGTACCCGGCACGGCGGGCGATCTGTGGCCATGCGCCGGTGTAGCCGAAGCTGTCCGGCAGCCATACGCCCTTGGGCTCCACACCGAGATGTTCCTTGAAGTATTTGCGGCCATATGCAATCTGGCGGATCAGTGACTCACCGGCGGGCAACATGCCATCGGCTTCCACCCACATGCCGCCGACCGGGATGAACCGGCCTTCTTCAATGCGCCGCTTCATGCGCTTGAAGATGTCCGGATGATCCTCTTCCAGCCAGGCGTACTGCTGGGCGGAGCTCATCGCGTATTTGAAGTCGGGGTCGGCGTCCATCAGCGCCAATGCGTTGGATACGGTGCGGGCCACCTTGCGGCGGGTCTCGCGCACCGGCCACAGCCATGCGGAGTCGATATGCGCGTGGCCGATGGCGATGTGTTTGATTGCGCTGGAGGCGGCCGGTTCGGCGAGTACGCCGGCGAGCGCCGCACGGGCTGCCGACACGGTTTCCAAGTCGCGTTCATCGTAGATGTTCAAGGAGCGTTGCAGCGCTTTGGCGAGCTGCCAGTAGCGCGGGTCGTCGTCCTTGAGCTCACGAATCAGCGAGGAGACGGTTTCCAGATCCATGTAGTAGGCGAACACGTCTTCGTTGAAGATGGTGACGTCCATACGACTCAGTGTGTATGGAAAATCACAGGTGCCGGTGGCCTCTTCGCCGAGTTCGGTGGGTGAGAACGGGGTGGGGCCTTCGACGAATGGGTTGGCGGCGGCTTCGATATAGACGGTGAAGTCGCCATGCTCATCGAGTTCGACAGTGCTGCTGCCGTCCGCGTAGACGAGTGGAATCCAGTGGTTGCGTGGGTTCGCGGATTTGATGGCGGTGCCGTCGGCACGATAGACAAGTCCCTCGGATTGGAATCCGGGGCCGCGGTGATCGAGCCAGCCGAGGTCTACCATGAGTTCGACTTTTCGTCCTTTGACCGCCGCCATGTCGATGTGGCCGTTCACCTCGAACCATGTGGTGCCCCATGTGGTGCCCCAGACTCCGGGAACGCGGAAAGGTTCGAAGGGCACTTGGCCGTTGCGCACTTTGGCTAGAAATTCGCTGGAGGGCACCGGTTCGCCGGGATTGTGGAACGAACGCAAGGTGCATGCGGCGAGTGTGGTGTGGATATGCGGTTTGACGCGCTGCTGCATGACGCGGTCGCAGCGCTCCAACTGCTGATCGGGCAGAAGAAACATGGAGAGTTCTCCTTTGCTGTGTCTGATGGAAATGATGGGTGTGGTGGCAATTGGGAAAACCGTAATACGACATGCTTCTGCCGCCTCATGGTTCGAGGAGGCAGAAGCGTCAGACGGGAATTCAGCGCGTGATGCGCAGGGTGGCGAGCTGGAACGGGCCGAAGTGCAGTGTGGCGCCTTCGGCGTTCTGCCTACCGTCTTGCAGCGCGACTGGAAGGTCGGTGGCCAGATTGTCGCCTTCCAGCACATTGGTCTCATGCACCGAAGCGCCTGCGAGCGCCGGGCAGATGTGCAGCGTGGCATCGGCCTGGCCGCCGGCCGCCTCATAGGCACGTACGATCAGGTCGCCGGAACCATCATCGGCCAGCTTCATCCAGTCCAGCACCACGGTGCCATTGACGGACTCGATCGAGGCGAGCGGCGTGATATCGGGCACATCATGGAGTACCGGTGCGTTGAGCACACCGGCGGCGCCAAGCGCACGGCCCACCGTGGCGTTGGCCACCACGGACCAGTCGAACTCGTGCGAGCCGATATCGGTGCGCGGGTCGGGGAAGGTCGGCGCGGAGAGCAGCGACAGTCGGAACATGGTGCCCGAGTCACGACCTTCGGCGGCGTTCCCGGAGATCGGCGTGGCATCGGACCCGTACACCGATCCGTTGATGACGGCCGCCGCGTAACCGGCGTCGCCGATAAGGGCGAAGCGGTTCGTGCTGCTCTCATACTTGGCTTCGTCGGATGCGGTGTTTTTGACGATTGGGCGGCGGACCAGACCATACTGGCAGTCGTAGGTCGCCTGATCGGCCACAATGCCCAGCGGCAAGGCGACCTTGAGGAAACGTTCGCGCTCATGCCAGTCGATATCGGCATGGAAATCAAGCGTGTGCGAACCCGGGCGCAGCGTGATGGTGGTGGTGATAACGGTGTCATCGTCGGCGGTGCGCACGCGAACTCGTGCCGCACCGTTTTCGGTATCGACCGATTCGATTGATCCGGTCATGGCATTCGCCATGAGCAGGGATTCGCGTTCGATCTCCCAGGCATCCCAAACGGCGGGTTCGTCCTTCAACAGCTCGTATTGGCCCAATCGGGTGCCGGCCGGAACCAGTTCACGGCCATGCTCCTCGTCAAGCAGCGACGAGATCGTACCGTCGGCCTCGATGGTGACGGACAGTACGCCGTTGGCCAGCAGTACACGGCCGTTGTCCAATGTCTGGGTCAGTACGGAAAGCGCGTTGGTCGGTTCGTTGATGCGGCTGGCACGCCAAGACGCGCCGTCATTGCGGAACTGGCTGATGCGGGCTTCGGCGAGCAGGTCGGCCTGTGGGTTGGCCTTGCGCAGCACGGCGCACATGTCTTGGGCGATTTCGGCGAGACGCTTCAGGTCGCGGCGATAGTCCTCGCGGGCTTCGCGGTGCACCCATGCGATGGCCGAGCCGGGCAGGATGTCGTGGAACTGGTTCAGCAGCAGCGTCTTCCATATGCGGTCCAGCTCCTCGCGCGGGTAGACGTACTCCGGATCGGACAACACGGCGGCCGCGCCCAGGTATTCGACCGTGCGCAACAGCGATTCCTCTTGGCGGCAGCCGCGTTTCATGTCCTGTTGCGAGGTCAAGGTGCCACGGTGCAGTTCGAGATACAGCTCGCCCTTCCAGACGGGCATTTCTGGGCCGGCGTTCTCTGCAAGCTGCTGATGCGCCTTGTCGAAGAAGTCATTCGGCTCTTCGATGCTCACCTTGGAGACGCCTTCGAGGTTCTCGTAGCGGTGCAGGTGCTCCATCATGTTGCGCGTGGGGCCGCCACCGCCATCACCGAAACCGAAGAGCAGAAGCGAGCGGTCGGAGAGATCCTTGTCCTGGAAGTTCTTCTCGGCGTAGTCGAGTTCCTGAACCTTGCACCAAGCAGCATAGGTATCCGCCGGCGGGAAGTGGGTGAAGATGCGCGAGCCGTCGATGCCTTCCCACATGAACGAGTGGTGCGGGAACTTGGTGGTGTCGTTCCACGAGATCTTCTGCGTGAGGAACCATTCGTACCCGGCACGGCGGGCGATCTGTGGCCATGCGCCGGTGTAGCCGAAGCTGTCCGGCAGCCATACGCCCTTGGGCTCCACACCGAGATGTTCCTTGAAGTATTTGCGGCCATATGCAATCTGGCGGATCAGTGACTCACCGGCGGGCAACATGCCATCGGCTTCCACCCACATGCCGCCGACCGGGATGAACCGGCCTTCTTCAATGCGCCGCTTCATGCGCTTGAAGATGTCCGGATGATCCTCTTCCAGCCAGGCGTACTGCTGGGCGGAGCTCATCGCGTATTTGAAGTCGGGGTCGGCGTCCATCAGCGCCAATGCGTTGGATACGGTGCGGGCCACCTTGCGGCGGGTCTCGCGCACCGGCCACAGCCATGCGGAGTCGATATGCGCGTGGCCGATGGCGCTGACGTTCATGGCCGAGGCATTGGCCGGCTTGGCCAGTACGCCGGCGAGTGCTGCGCGCGCGGCTTCCACGGATTCGGGGTTGCGCTCGTCGTAGGCGTTCAGCGAACGCTGCAATGCTTTGGCGAGTTGCCAGTAGCGCGGCGACTGTTTGTCGGCGAATTCCATCAGGGAGCTCACCACGTCGAGATCGACGGAGTAGTTCTCGTAGCGTTCATCGAATTCGGCCAGATCGGCGGACTTGAATACGTACGGCTCGTCCGGCTTGCCGGTGGCATGGTCGCCCAGTTCGGTCTCAATGAACGGAGGCACGCCGAGCAGCAGCGGGTTGCTGGCGGCTTCGAGGTACAGGGTGAAGCTGCCGTCTTCGGCGACCGGCACTTGCGCGTTGCCCTCAGCATCCATGAACGGCACCCAATAGTTGAGCGGGTGTACGGCTTTGATGGCGGTGCCGTCGGCACGGTAGACGAGGCCCTCGATATGGCCGCCGCAGGAGTGCGGGTACCAGCCGAGGTCGAGGATGAGCTCCAGCGGCTTGCCTTTCGGGTAGCCGGCCGGCACGGTACCGGTCAGGCGGAACCAGACTGTGCCCCATGTGGTGCCCCATTCACCGCCGAGCGTAAACGGCTTGAAGTCGATGTCACCTCGATTGAGCTTCTCGAAGAACTCGTCAGTGGGCATCGGCTCTCCGGGAATGTCAAAGGACTCCACCGCAAGCTGTGCGATCGATGGGTGGATATGAGGGTCCACGCGCTGGCGCACTATGCGCTTGCACCGCTCCAGTTGCTGTTCAGGTTTCAGGAACATCTGCTGTTCACTCCCCTTATCTCTGCCGCTTGTGCGGCCACATCATTGTGCTGCCCGTTCATGGGAAACATATCGACATGCGCCCTCGCCCGCAGAAGACTAAAGCGCTTTAGTAACATATTGGAGGGAACGGGATATGATGTCAAATTACTATCGCAATTCAGCGTGTTCCGTCAGGCATGTCATGCTCGGTGTCGATGACGATGGTCACCGGCCCGTCATTGACCAGTCCGACCCGCATATGCGCACCGAAACGACCTTCCTTCACCGGCACTCCCCCGGAGCGCAACGCCTCGTCGAACTTGATCCACATGAAATCGGCATGCTCGGGCTTGCCGGCCTTGATGAAGCTCGGGCGATTGCCCTTGTGCACGTCGGCGAACAGCGTGAACTGCGAGATGGAGAGAATCTCGCCGCCGATGTCCTGGATCGAACGGTTCATCTTGCCCTGCGCATCCTCGAACACCCTGAGGTTCAGAATCTTATGGGCCAGCCAGGCGATCTGCTTGTCGCCGTCCTCATCGGTGACGCCCACCAGAATCATGAATCCCGGGCCAATCTGCTGCGGCTCGAACGTGGGATCCAACGTGCCCAACTCATTGACCACGTCCACGGACGCTTCGGATACTCGTTGCAATACGACTTTCATGGCTCCCTACAGTACAACGTGTGCAGTCATCACCACCGAACCATGCCAATACTGCGGCAGCCAGCAGGTCGAGGCACCATGGACGCTCTGCCAAGGTTGACCGCAGGCCGCGCACCCGCAGGATAATCGGCGTCTGCCCCGAATGCAGACGCGAAGTGATGGCCGCGAAGGGCGAGGCGCTGCGCCCGTGCAGGTGCGGCAATCCCATCAACGTGCAGGAGCTGCGCGAGCAGAGCCGCGACAAGGCCGAGGCAATACACCTGACCAAGACACCGGCAGGCATGAGCCAATGGCTCAAGGGAAACTACGGGTACGAGGTCAGCCGTAAGCGGATCAGCAACTGGCTCAACCGGGGCAAACTCCCCAGCTCGAGACCCGTCGATGACGGCTACTGGGAGTTCAACATACGGGAGATTCTTGCGTTGGCTATGGGCTCCAGCGGCCGTTCGCTTGACATGATGTAGTCTGTAGGATACAATAGAGGTATGGAAATCAAGCAATCCGCCGAATACCGCAAGTGGTTCAAGAAACTCAGGGACCACAAAGCGAAGGCCGCCATCCAAGCCCGGCTCGATGTCTGCAAGCTCGCAGGCAGGCCATTCGGCGACATCAAACCCGTGGGAGGCCCGGTCAGCGAGATGCGGTTCCACACCGGGGCCGGATACCGCGTCTACTTCGCCATGCAGGGCAACGTGCTCATGCTGCTGCTCGCAGGCGGCGACAAAAGCACCCAGCAGACCGACATCAGACAAGCCCACGACATCCTCAACGACTACAAGGAACAACGACAATGAGCACCGAATTCACCGACTACGACACCAGCGAATACCTCGAAAACGAACAGGACATCATCGCCTACCTCAACGCCATAGCCGAATACGACGACCCCGCACTCATGCAGGCCGCGCTCGGCAACGTCGCCAAGGCCCGGGGCATGACCCAGATCGCCAAGGACGCGGGCGTGGGGCGCGAAAGCCTCTACAAGAGCCTCAGCAAGGACGGCAACCCCAGCTTCCAAACCATCGCCAAGGTAATCCACGCCCTCGGCGGACGCCTCACCATCCAAGCCGCCTGAAAAAACAAAACACAAGCGGGAGTAGGGTGAATCCACCCCGTGGCATACTCCGTATCAGGATTAGTGTGAAAGCCTCTGAATCAACCGGTTCAGGGGCTTTACTCATATCCACCCAATGGTCATGTGCCATGGCAATCAACCGGCATGACCGCCTATGCGCGTAGCTCAGCTGGTAGAGCGGCGGTCTCCAAAACCGCAGGTCGTCGGATCGAAGCCAACCGCGCAATCCCCAGCCGCGTCTACGACATCCTCAAATGGTTGGGCCTCATCGTCCTGCCCGCACTCGCCCTGTTCGTCAGTACGGTCGGCCCCGCATGGGGCTGGACTCACGTGGACGCGATAGTGACCACGGTCAACGCGCTCGGCATCCTCGCCGGCGCGCTCATCGGCGTCAGCGCCATCAAACAGCGCCTCGACCTCGCCGCATGACCACCACGCACAGTTCGGCCCCGTCCGGCATCGCAGACGACTCAACCCGAGTCGGCCTACTTGCCGGTCGGGGCCGTTCTCGCGTTGTGGCAGAGGGCTTCGCGGGCTCGATTTTTGCCCACATTTTGCCCACATTATCCCGTGAAACCGAGAGAATACGAGGGAATCGACGGGAATAAGAAAAGCCGCTCAGCCTTACTTTCGTAAAGCCAAGCGGCTTGTTTCCGCCGAGGCGGATTGGTGGAGGCGCGGGGAATTGAACCCCGGTCCGATGACCGAGCCCACAGTCTTCTACGTGCGTAGTCTGCTGGCCAAGTTGGCGATTTTTCTGCCCTCATCGATGTCGCAGACAACTGATGGCGAGCATATCCGCAGTTAAAGTCCCGATGCAGCCCTGAGGCTCAACTACATCAGCAAGTCTTCTAAACGACGCTCAGCATCCTCCCAAAGACGAGGAGGAGTGAACGGAGCGGCTGCTCACTGGTTAATCCTGACTAAAAATCAGGCAGCGAGAGCGAACTCAGTGCGGTTAGATTTAGCACTTATTCTTTTGCCGGGGTCATCCACGAGCGGACCCGGCGTTCTCGGCACGCTTCCCTGCAGCGAACAGGTCACCGTCGAAACCGATCGCCCCCAATCTTGAGTTATCAAGCTTCCGGCTTTTCGGCCGGACTTTTCAGCATACACCCTATGGCGCGACTCGCGCAAATCGCCGGCAGCGAACATCGCCCCGGCATTGACGGGACCAACGTTGTCAGCAGGACCAACGGAGCGAACGCCGCCCCGGAACCAACGGAACCAACGGAACCAACGGAACCAACGGAACCAACTGAATCGCCGTCACTTGATGATGGGCTTCTGGGATGAGGAAACATCAATCTGATGTTTCCCGGCAAAGCCAGCCGTGCCAGCGGTGATGTTCTTGTCGATTTCCTCGACTTCCGCCAACTTCAGCTTCAGTTGCGAGGAGTCGCCCCAAATGATTACGCGGTCACCGTCGTTAAGCGTGGTGGTCACCGAATCCTGCGTCTCAGCGGTGACCTTGGTAATGGACTTACGCATCGATTCCGGCAACGCGCCCAGAATCGTCAGCGCCTCCTTCACCGAACGGTTCTTGAGACTGGCGTCTATATCCTTGACCTCGATCACCGGGATGCCATCCACGTTGGCGTTCTTCACCGAGTTCAACACACGCGCCTGGGAATCCACCGCGGTCAGGGTATCGCCTCTTTTCAGCATGGCCGCGGGCCGTTGCGCCTTGACTTCCACGCTCATCGACTTGGGGAACTGTTTGGAGACCTTGGCCTCGCTGACGCCGGGAATGGACTTGAGTTGCTCTGTGACCTCATGGGCGGAGACCAGGAACAACGACTTTCCAGCCTGCTTATCGGCGATGACATGGATGGTCTGCGCACTCACCCATTCGTTGGCACCGGATACGCCGATCTCGCTGGTTTCCAGACGAAACACCGACGAGAAAAGCAGCAGCCACGTTAGCCCCGTCACTACAGCCACACTGACGACCGCAATCAACACGCGTAACGCAACGACGCGCACGTTTGCACGCTTGCGTTCTTTGGCGCGTTCGGTGAAATTCACCACTTTCGGGCGTGATGCGACTCCTAGGGAGCCGGTGGTCTGATGCAGCGTTTCGGCAACGTAATCCTCGCTGTGCAACCGCCGTGCATCGACGAAGGCACCGGCCTGGCCCTTGGCTACCGTCACATCGTCGATGATCTCCGGCTTGTCGATCTCATGCCCGGAAGACACGGACCGGGGAGCGCGAGACTTCGACGAGCGACCCGTGTTTCCGCGTGAACCGATGGTGCGCGGCTTGCGGGAGCTCCCAGACGAACGACGTGAGCCGTTGTCATTGCCCCCGGATCTGACCGTGCGCCCGGACATCACTCGCAGCTTTCCCGATGGGCCTCAAGTGCGGTGAGCAGCACCTGATCCATGTCGGTGATGTCGCCCGCGCCCACGGTGAAGATCACGTCGCCGTGGTGGGCGCGCATGGCCATCATCTTGGCGGCCAGGCACATATCCTCGACCGGCTGAATCCACGTGCCTGCGGAAGCATCCTTGAGTCCCGCAGCCGCGTCCACGATGGTGGAGGGGCTGATGTCCGGGAAATCGGCCTGCTTTTCACGGGCCGGGAAGATACCGGTGATAATGACGTCATCGGCTTTGGCCAAGGATTTGGCGAACTGGTGCGCGAAGAACTTGGTGCGGGAGAACAGGTGTGGCTGGAAGATCACACGAATGGTCGAATCGGGGTACCGGCGTCGGGCCGCATCCAGCAGGGCCGCGATTTCGGTGGGATGGTGGGCGTAATCGTCCACTACAGTGACCTGCTTGACCGTGCCGCGCACCTGGAAGCGGCGTGCCGCACCGAGGAATGTGCCGGCCGCATTGGCCGCGTCTGCGGGGCTCACGCCCAGCAGCACGGCAGCGCTGATGGCGGCGGCCGCATTGCGCGCATTGTGCACGCCAGGAACCTTCAGGGCAACGCTCTGAGACACCGGCTCCCCCGCCGTCACCGCGGCCGGCAGATGCAGGGTGAGCTGTTCGACGCCGCTGCCTGCGGTCTCGCTTTCCGAAGCGATCCAGACATACGCGGCACCGCCCAAATCGGGCAGGGATTCACGCGCGGTAGTGCCGTAGGCAACGGTATGGGATTTCACGTCGGCGGGCATGGCCTCCAGCACGGCAAGTCCGTCGGGATCGTCGATACTGATGATCACGTGACCGGTGGCCCGGCCGGCGTGGGCAACGAACGCGGCACGGTAGTGGGCTTCGTCGCCGTAATGGTCGAGATGATCGGCTTCACAGTTGGTGATAATGGCGATGGTCGGATGGTATTTGGCGAAGCTGCCGTCCGATTCATCGGCTTCGGCCACCAGGATATCGCCTTTGCCCGCGTGTCCGCCGTCCAGCGTGGTGCCGTCCGGGCCTTGGATAAAGCCGCCGATGGCGTAGCTTGGATCGGCACCGGCGTTCACCAGAATGTGGGACAGCATGGAGCTGGTGGTGGTTTTGCCGTGCGCTCCGGCCACGGTGACGGCTCGTTTGCCGTTCATGAGCAGGGCGAGGATGTCACTGCGATGCACAATACGCTTGCCCGCCGCGTGTGCTGCGACGATTTCCGGATTGTCCGGTTTGATGGCGCTGGAGTAGACCACGGTCTCGGCCTGGGCGACATTTTCGGCTCGCTGCCCGAATTCAACGGTGATGCCCAGCGTTTCAAGTCGGTCGGTTTTGGCGCTGTGTGCGCGATCGGAGCCGTCCACCGCGACTCCTTCGGCGTGCAGCATTTCGGCCAGAACGCTCATACCGGCACCGCCGATACCGATGAAATGGGTGGCGCCGAGATCCGCGGGGCGGGCCGCAGCATCGAATGAGGCATACGTGGGGTCAAGCACTATGGGCTGATCTTGAGACAATTCAAAACTCCTTTAGGGATTCCAGCACCCTATATTATGACCGTATCTCGTGCTGCGGAACGGAATTGGTCAGTATCGCGCACGGAATGATATCTGAATACTACTTGGATGGTTCGGCTAATTGCAGAACGTGCCGGGCCATGATTTCGGCAGCGTTTCTGATGCCGTATTCCCATGCCTTGCGGCCGAATTCGGCAAGTCGTTCGTGATCGGCGAGCAGATCGGGCACATGCTCATGCACCCACTGCGGGGTCAGGTCCTTGTCTGCGACCAGAAGGCCGCCGCCGGCGTTCACCACTGGCTCGGCGTTGAAACGCTGCTCGCCGTTGCCGATGGGCAGCGGCACGTAAATGGCCGGCAGGCCCAGTGCAGCCAGCTCGGATACCGATCCGGCTCCGGCACGGCAAATCACCAAGTCGGCACAGGCAAAGGCCAGATCGATTCGTTCCAGATATTCGGCGGTATGGTAGTCACCTTGTCCGGCCGATTCGGGGCCGATGCCGGTAAGCACGTCCGCGCCGGCCGAGGCCGTGACCAGTTCGCGTACTTCGCTGATTTTGCCTCGCCCGGTCAAGTGGATGATTTGTGCGTGGGCCAACAGGTCTGCGGCGGAGGAGGCGATGGCACGGTTCAGGCTTTGCGCTCCCAGCGATCCGCCAGTGACCAGCACCAGCGGACGGTTCGGATCGACGCCAAGCTGCGCGGCCGATTCACGGCGTACGGCGGCACGGTCGTCACCGATGCGTTTGGTCAGGGAGGCGATGGCCGGGCGCAACGGCAGACCGACGCGCTCGACGTCGGCTCCGGCACGCGGTTTGAGACCGGTGCCCTCGTACACGGTACCGATGAAATCGGCCCAACGAGCGCCCAGTTTATTGGCCATGCCGGCACGCGCATTCTGCTCATGGATGGCAATCGGAATGCCCATCTTGTGTGCGGTGGCGTAGACGGGGGCGGAAGCATACCCGCCGAATCCGGCCACGACATCCGCATGCCGCGTTTCAAGAATGGAGCGCACCTTGGCGGTTTCTCGCTTCCATTTTGCCGGGAAGCGCAGCATGTACAGGTTAGGGCGACGCGGGAACGGCACTTTTTCGATGGTGTCGAGCTCGTAGCCGGCCTCCGGCACCAAATCCTTCTCCAAACCCACCGCAGTGCCGATGACGGTGACCTGTGCCGTGGGTTCGATGTCGCGAATCGCCCCGGCGACCGCGAGCAGCGGATTGACATGTCCGGCGGTACCGCCGCCAGCAAGAACGATATGTGGTGTGCCTTGATTCATGATTACCGAGTCTACTTACGCGCTCTGACGCGACTGTTTTATCTGCGGTTGAGAGCGCATAAGTCCCACAACCAGTCCGGCCGCCGTCAAGCACATAACCATGGATGAGCCGCCTGCGGAGACGAACGGCATAGGCACGCCCAATACCGGGAACACACCCACGACCACGCCGATGTTGACCATGGCCTGGCCCACGATCCAAATGGCGACGCACATCAGCACCATGGCAACATAACGATCGGTGACCTGCAATGCGATGACGATCATGCACCAGGCGAGAATCGCGAAGAACAGCAATACGATGGCGCAACCGACGAATCCGGTCTCCTCGCCGATGATCGCGAAAATGAAATCGTTATGGGCGGCCGGCAGGTAGTTCCATTTCTCCCGCGAATTGCCGATGCCCAATCCCAGAAAACCTCCGGAGGCGATGGCGTACTTGGCGTGAATGGACTGGTAGCATACGCTCTGCGCGTCAGCGGCCGAGCAATCGCCATATGTGGCCAGAATACGACGCAAGCGGTTCGGGCTGGAAACCGCCAATGCACCGACCATAACCACCGCGCCCAATACGCCGACTCCCATCCATTTGCCGGGGAACCCGACGATCAGAAAGGCCACGCCTCCGATGAAGACCAGAATCATGGCCGTGCCGAGGTCCCTGCCGCCCATCACCAGCGCCACGCCTATCGCATACAACACCAACGGCGCGGCATATGCTTTGATTCCCTTCTTGTGGTACATCTTGCTGCAGGCATGCAACGACGAGGGCAGCCATATGCACATCGCGAACTTCATGAATTCGGCCGGCTGGATAGTGGTGAAGCCGAGGTCCAGCCAACCTCTGTTGCCGTAGACGTCGTGACCCAAAGGAGTAAAGGTCAGCGCCTGCAACAGGCAGGCACCCACCACAAAGAACACGCCGGTCCGTTTCCAGAACGTCACCGGCATCATCAATGCCACGAAGCCCAGCACCAAGCCGATCAGGCAAAACGCGCCCTGGTTCAGAAGCTGAAGGAACGGCGACTTGCCCAGTGCGGCCATGGTGACCGTGGAGCTGGAGAACACCATGATCAGGCCGAAGCATGTCAGCCCCACCACGGCCATGCGGAAGCCGTGGTAGCACCATAGCGGGTTGAGCAAGCTTCGCCAACCCGTGTAGTCGGCGATTTCGAGTGAGGGCTTGTCAGGGGCTCTGTATGCCTTACGCTTATGGGTATCAGTGGAGGCCATGCACCTCGCTCCACGTCTTGGCTGCGGCGGCGAATCGATTGCCTCGATCCGCATAGGACTTGAACTGGTCCATGGAGGCGCAGGCCGGAGCCATAAGCACGATGTCGCCGGCGGCGGCATACGTGCCGCAGGCTTCGACGGCACGGTCCATGACGGTATCGTTGTCTTCGGGATCGATGATGGTCACCGGGATGTCCGGAGCTTGGCTGGCAAACGCTTCGATCATCGGCTGCTGGTCTTTGCCGATGATGACGGCCGCTTTGATGGTGTGTGCCTGGTCCTTGACCAGGTCCTCGAATCGACTGCCTTTGGCCAGACCTCCGGCGATCCAGATCACAGACTTGGCCGGGAAGCTGGACAGCGAGGCGCGTGCCGCATGACCGTTGGTGGCTTTGGAATCGTCCACAAAACGAACAGAGCCGCCCTCGACTGCGGCCTCAGCCACGGTTTCGATGCGATGGCCGCCCGGCTTGAACGAGGTAAGCGCCTTCAGCGCGGTATCGCGATCAGCGCCAAGTCCCAGCACCAACGCCAATGCCGTCAATGCATCGGCCACCAGATGCGGGTACAGTGAGCCGTCCGGCTCTGCCAGATGCGTGAAATCGGTGATGGCGGCCAGTCTGACCGACTCTCCCACTGCGCCGCCGGCCACGCCGCTCCTGTCCACGATCCAGCCATCTTCAATGCCGATCTGGCCGGCCTGAGGGGCCTCGAGCGTGAATCCCACCTTGCGGCATCCTTCGGCAGTCTGAGCCGCGGCCGCCAGTTCGCTGACTTTGGCGTCCTGCGCATTGTAGACGATGGCGCGTTTGGCGTTGTGGAACACCTTGGATTTGTCGGCGGCGTAATTCTCGCGCCCGCCATGCCAGTCGAGGTGATCGTCGGCGATATTGGTGATCGCCGCGCAGTCAAGTGCCAGCGAATCGGTGAAGTGCAATTGGAAGGAGCTCAGTTCCACGCACAGTACGTCGTGCTGAGGATTGGTGGCGCAACGAGACAGGCTCATGCTCATGTCTCCGGAGGCGATATTGCCGGCGGTCGGCGCGTCGAGTCCGCAGGCGGTGAGCATTTCCGAGGTCATCTCGGTGGTGGAGGTTTTGCCGTTGGTGCCGGTGATGCCGATCCATGGAGCCGGAGTACCGGTGCGCTCGTTATTCACACGCAGCTGCCATGCGAATTCCACCTCGCTCATCACGGGGATGCCACGGCGTTGGGCTTCCAGCACGAACGGGGTGCGGGGGTTGAACACCGGGGACGACATGACGTAGTCCACGTGGTCCCAGTCCACGTCATCAAAGGAGTGGAGATCGGCCTCGGGCTTCCTCTCGTCGACGCCAATCACGTGGGTGCCGCGTTCCCTCAATACCTCCGCCAACGAGGTGCCGGACACCCCCAGTCCGGCGATCACCACTGTCTTATCCGCTACTTGCATTGTTCCTCCTGATATAGGAATTCCGTGGGTGAGCATAATCCACCCAGATTTCCGCTAGCTGAACAGCAGGCCGGAGCGGGTGACCCAGTCGCCGTAGAAAATCGTCAGGGCGAGCAGCACGAAGATGAGTTCGATCATCCAGAACCGCACCACCACCTTGGTTTCGGTCCAACCCTCCAGTTCGAAATGATGGTGAATCGGCGCCATTTTGAATACACGTTTGTGGGTCATCTTGAAGTACCCGACCTGGATGACGTCGCTCATGGCTTCCATGACGTACAGTCCGCCCAGAACCACCGCCAGGAATTCGGTGTGCGTGGCGATGGACAGGGCTGCGAACAGACCACCCAAGGCCAGGGAACCGGTATCACCCATGAAAATCGATGCGGGGTTCGAGTTGTACCACAGGAAGCCGAAGCAGGCGACGGCCGCGCATACGGCGATGACGGTCAGATCGAGAGGATCGGACACGGCATAGGAATATCCGCCATGGCTGCCGCCCTTGATGTGGTAGCTTTCCCAGAATGCGATGATGCCAAAACCAGTGAAGGCGATCATCGACGAACCTGCCGCCAGACCGTCAAGTCCATCCGTCAAATTCACTGCGTTGGTCCATGCGGTCATCAGGAAGTTCACCCAGATGACGAACAGGATGATGGCTACGGCACGGCCGGCGAAGTCGAAGTTGAAGAACGGCTGTTCGATGAAGCTGATGCCTGCCTGCGCACTGGGGAATCCCGATTTGGTGGGAATCAGCAGCGCAAGTACCGCGTAGATGGTGGCGAAGATGAACTGGCCGATGAACTTGCCGCCCACCGATAGGCCTTCGTTCTGCTTCTTACGCACCTTGGCGAAGTCGTCGATAAAGCCCAGCAGACCCATCGACAGCATGGCGAACAGTACGAGCGCCGCGGACCAGGAGGGCACGTCGCCCGAACGCAGGTATCGGTACAGTGCGGAGGATGCCCAACCGAGCAGAATCGCGAAGTTGATGACCACGCCGCCCAACGTGGGGGTGCCGCGCTTGACCAGATGCGACTGCGGCCCATCCTGGCGGATGTACTGGCCATAGTGCAGCTTGTGGACCAGCCGAATCAGCAGCGGGGTGCCGACTAAGGTGACGATGAGCGACACCAGCATTCCAATGATCAGAGCAATCACGTGCAGCTTCTCTTTCTTGTCGGTTTCTTGGGGTGGTTATCAGGTCAGTTCTTTGCCCAGCGTTCAGCCAAAGCGCTCAGGCCTGACGCGTGCGATCCCTTGAGCAGTACCACAGCGTCGGGATGGTTGCGAGCCAAGTCGATGACCAGCTGTTCGGCCGCATCGATGTCGTGTACGCAATCCACCGACGCGGATTGGCTCTGACGGGCACCGTCCGCCAGAGCCTGTGCCAGTGCATCGAGATGTTGGTCTTGGGCGGAACCGACCGCGATGATCGCGTCGATGCCCAATTCGTCCGCATACGTGCCGATCGAGGTGTGCAATGCCGTTTCATCGGCGCCGAGTTCCAGCATGGCACCCAGCAGCGCCACGCGGAACGGCTCCTTGCCGTCATTTGAGTTCCAGGCCTTCAACCCGTTCAGGCCGGCTTTCATGGAGTCGGGATTGGCGTTGAAGGAATCATCGATCAGCGTGAAGGAAGTCCCCTCGCGATTCACCGTGGACAATGCCATGCGATGAGGGCTGATGGTGTGCTGCGAGGCCAGAATCCGTGCCACCGTTTCGGGTGCCATACCGTAACGCATCGCCACGGTTGCGGCGGCCAACGCGTTCATCACATTGTGACGTCCAGGAATGCCCAGATGCACCGGCGTATGGTTGCCGTCCGCATCGACCAACGTGAATTCAGCATGATCGGACCGGTCGGCAGTGACATCAATGGCCCGCACCTCGGGCTCCTGCGACGATCCCAAGCCGAACCACAGCACGTCGCCGTTGGCCAGGCCGGCCATGGGAACCACGTGTTCGTCATCGGCGTTCAGTACCGCGGTGCCTCCGGGAAGCAATCCCTGCACGATTTCGCTTTTCGCCTGTGCGATGCGTTCGCGGGAGCCGAATTCTCCAAGGTGAGCGACGCCGACCTTCAATACGATTGCCGTGTTCGGCGGTGCGATACGGGTCAGTCGCGCGATTTCGCCGATATGGCTGGCACCCATCTCAGCCACGAAGAACCGGGTGTGCTCATCGACCCGCAACGCAGTGAGCGGCAGGCCGATCTCATTGTTGAACGATCCCACCGGAGCCACGGTCGGACCTACGGTGGCAAGCAGGGAGGAGAGCAGATCCTTGGTGGTGGTCTTGCCCACCGAACCGGTCAATCCGATGATGTCGAAGTCGCCGTCCAGCTCGCGGCGGCGAACGATGTTGTATCGGGCGAGTTCGCCAAGGGCGTCGACCGTGTCTTTCACTACGATCTGCGGAAGGCCATCGGACTTCACCTCATGGTCGACGATGGCCACCGTGGCTCCCTGTCCAGCGGTTTTCGCCACAAAGTCATGCCCATCGACACGCTCGCCTCGGATGGCCACAAACACCGATCCGGGGCCGGCCTGCCGCGAGTCGCTGACCGTATTGGTGGCTCGAGACTCGGAACCGGCGTCTCCGATCAATCGACCATCGACGGCCTTGGCGATCTCCTCCACGCTCATCGGAACCATGGTGTTTCAAACTCCTTTACGATTACGCTTCGTCCCGTATCCACGGACTTAATTGAGATTATTGGCCACATGCAGGGCACTGCGTATGTTGTTTTTCCTCACGCCGGCGGCCAGCACCATGGCGATGGCCAAGGACATGTGCCCGAGTCGGACGCGGTCATACATTGCCGGTGAATCCGCAGCCATTTCATCCGATTCGGGTGTCGACGAGGTCATGGACATGTCATGTTCCGCAACGAATGCGTAGCGTGTCTTCAATTCGTTCAAGCTTGCGCTTGCGTTGACATCCTCCGTGCCCAGTACATCCACGTTCACCGATTCCAACGCATGCTCGGCCAACGTGCGGTCATCCATGGCGATGATCACGGCCGCCACACCGTCTTCGGCGCACACGGACAGCGCGCGCTGCATATCGAGGATGCCCAGAGGATAGTTCAGGTTCATGGTACGTGTCATCGACGTGGACCCGGATGCGGTGATTACCGCCACCGGATTGCCCAGCATGTGCAGGAATTCGGAGAGCTGGGACACGCCTGCGTCGACGGCCTGCTCATCCGCACCGGTCACCGCGAACACCGCCATGGCATTGGACGGTCCGCCGGCCAGACCGCTGGCCAGATCGCCGAGTACGCGATCGTCGAAATCGCCGTAGAGCAACGGTATATCGGCATTGGCGATCTGCCCTTTGGACGCGCGTGGCAGCAACGCCGCATAGGCACCGGCCTGTGCGGCATGCAGTACATCGGGTTCCTGCTCATGCGTGCAGATGAACAGCGAGCCGGGAATCACGGTGTCCACGGCATCGCTGAGTGAGGTAATGGTGACATTGGTGGCGAAGGGTGGATCGACTTCAAAACCGTACCGTTCGACCAGCATTCCCAGGGTCACCCGCTGGGCGATGGATTCGCTCACTGCACTCATGGGCTATCGCCTTTCTCCCCTGATCCTTACCACGTGACTGGAATAGCATTTTTGCGTGGACTGGAGACAGGCACCTCGTATTTCTGCATAAGGAACTCACAAATCTGTGCGGAAACAGGGCCGGCCGTCAGACCGCCGAACACACCATTCGGATCCTTCATCACCACGGTGACCGCATAGCGCGGGTTGTCCGCGGGAATCACCACGGAATAATCGGAGATAATGGACGAGAGCGTACCATCCGAGCCCTGCACCTCTGCGGTACCGGACTTGGCGGCCATGCGGTAACCATCGACCTTGACGAACTTGTTGTAGCTTTCCGCCACTGATTCCATCGCATTCATCATGTCCGATGCGACCTTTTCATCCAACACGCGGGTGGCTTCGCCCTTCTTGGTCTCAGTGGTCTTGCCATTGGCATCGGTGGTTGATCTGATGATCGACTGCTGCTGCTTGACACCCTTGTTCGCGATGGTGGCCACCACGTTGTTGAGCTGCAGGGCGTTGACGGTGTAGCCCTGACCAAACAGGATGGTGTTGCGCGTACGCAGATCCCATGCCGAGGGGTTGGTGAGCAGACCGCTCGATTCACCGGGCAGGTTCAGTCCGGTCGGTTGTCCGATGCCGAATTTGGTCAGGTACTCGTAGCGTTGCTCATCCGGATAATTCTCCCCGGCCATAATCATGCCGACGTTCGATGAGTTCTGCAGAATGCCGGCGAGCGTCCAGCGCTCAGTGCCATGGTCGAATGAGTCCTTGTAGGTCTGGCCCTCCTGTGTGATGTGGTCCGGGACCGACAATTGATCGCTCATCTTATGCAGTCCCATCTGCAGATAGCCGGACATGGAGATGACCTTGCCCACCGAACCTGGCTCGAAGGTTTCGGACACGGCCCGAGACGGGCTCATCTTCGCCGCATCGGTACCAGCCTGTACTTCATCGCTATCGGCCAGTGCGAGAATCTCCCCGCTCTGGACATCCTGCACCACGGCGATCGCCCACGCTGCACCATACTTGGATTCGGCCTCCTTCAAGACCTTTTTGACATACCATTGCACATCACGGTCAATGGTCAGGGTGACATCGTCGCCATTTTTGGCCGCCACCGATTCGGTCATGGTGCCGGGAATCTCTTCGCCGCCATTACCACGCTGGTAGGTTTCATGGCCATCGGTTCCGGTAAGCGTCTTGTTCTCGACCTGCTCGATGCCGGCGACGCCATCGCCGTTGTCGTTCACGCCGCCAAGCAGCGCGCCCATGAGATCGCCATCCGCATACAGTCGTTCACTGCTCAGCTCACCCCAGACAATACCGCCCAGGTGCAACGCCTCGATGCTGCGCTTGACCTGCGGAGTCACATCTTTCTTCAGAATCACATACTGCCCGGTACCGGACAGATCAGCGCCCAGTTCCATGGCGTTCATATCCAGGACTTTGGCCAGCAGTCGGCCCACGGCCGCCGCTCCGGTAGCGCCCACGGGTTTGCCGTCAATTTCGTGGCAGTAATCACGGGTGTTGTCATTGCAAGTAATCGGCTCGAACTCCTGTGCAGCCTCCGGATTGGCGACGATAGTATAACGCTCCACGCTTTGAGCGAGCACGGAGCCGTTGGCGTCGAGGATACGCCCACGCTTGGCGCTCAACGTCACGGTCAGGGTGCGGTTAGCCGTGGCCGCTTGTGCGGTTTGACGGCCGCCGATGAGCTGGGTGGAGGCCAGCTGAATCACGCATGCCGACGCCACCAACGCCAATGCGGCGCCGATGGCGATGCATTTGAATGCGAAGGTCTTGACCTTGGCGAACTCTACGATGCGACGAATGGTGTTCACTGGGTTCCGCCTTTGTTGGACTGGTATCCGCTTAAGTCGATGGACACTGATCCCTGCTGCGGGACCATGCCCATGTCGCTGGCCTTGTCGGGCAGGTTCGCGACCAATTGATCGAGTTTGGCCTGATCGTCTTCGATATCTTGGGTAAGTCTGTTGATGTTGGTTTCGATCTGTGCCGCCTCAAACGAGTTCTGCACCATCTGGGTACGCAGCATCAGCGCGCCGAACAAGGTGCCGACGAGGAAGATCACTGCAATGGCCACGTGCACCAGCGGTGCGCTTCTTGTTCTGGTCCATTCGATGACCCGTCCGACGACATTGCCCTGCTCGTTTCCACGCGGGTTGGAGACCACCCGCAGCTCAGGTCGGGAGGAGGACTGATGCTTGGTGTGCGGTCGGTTCGAGGCTGGAGCCGCGTTCGATCGAATGCTACGTGCAGTTGCCATATGCTGTTATCCCCTCCTTGTACGAATTCGTGCCGTGTTTTTGGCTCTGCCCGGAGACGCGGAGCCTTGTATCTTGACGTCATTCAGGCCCTGCGCGGTTTGCGTAAAGCGTTTCCTCCATCGTGACGGAATCTCACGGCTGACTTCCACCGCCCGCAACCGCACCGAAGCCGATCTCGGGTTGGCTGCGATTTCATGTTCGTCGGCCTTGATGGCACCTCGCGTGAGATCCGTGAAAAACGGTTGGGCATCCGGCGGTATGACAGGCAGGCCAGCCGGAACATCCACTCGCAGCCCTTGTGCCATGAACGATTTGACGGTTTTGTCTTCGAGCGAATGATAGGACTCCACCACCAGTCGTCCCCCGACATGCAGTCGGTTCGCGGCCTGCGGCAATGTGGAGGCGAGCTTGTCCAATTCGCCGTTGACTTCAATGCGCAACGCCTGGAAGACGCGTTTGGCGGGATTGCCCGCCGGGCGGTGGGCTTGCGGCACCACTTCATCGACCAGACGGTTGAGCTGTGCGGTGGTGGTAAACGGCTCCTTGTCTCGACGCGCCACGATGGCGCGGGCGATCTGACGCGAGAAACGCTCTTCACCGTATTCCTTGAATATGCGGACCAGTTCCGCCGCATCATAGGTGGCAAGAATCCGTTCGGCCGTCAACGGCTGGCTGACGTCCATGCGCATATCCAGCGGCGCATCATGCGAATAGGAGAAGCCACGATCGGTTTCGTCGATCTGCAGGCTGGATAATCCCAGATCCATGAATACGGCGTCCACGCGTTCGATGTCTTGGTCCGCCAACACCTGATCGAGCTGATCGAAGGCGGCATGCACCGGAATGAATCGATCGGCGAGCCCCTCCCGTTCCATACGTTCGGTGGCCAGCCCCAGCGCTTCACTGTCACGGTCAATGCCGATGAGCCGAGCCTGAGGCGCGGCCTTGAGGAAGGCGATGGAATGGCCGGCAAGGCCCAGGGTGCAATCCACTGCGATGGCGTTCTCATGTTCCAGGGCAGGTGCCATCAGGTTCACGCAATCGTCAAGCAATACCGGCAGATGAATATTCGCCACATCAACCATCAGAATTCCACCTCCGGCAACACATCGTCAGCAATATCGGAATATCCCTCTTCCTTCTCGGCGAGGTAGGACTCCCACGTGTCCTTATTCCACAGTTCGGCACGGGTGCCAACGCCGATCACCACGACGTCGGAACCCAGATTGGCGTAATCGCGCAGCATCTGCGGCACCAGCACGCGGCCCTGCTTGTCCGGCTGCTGGTCGACGGCACCGGAAAGGAACACACGCAGGTATTCGCGGGCGGCTTTGTTTCCCACCGACACACGCTGAATCTGCGAGGCGATACGTCGAAATTCGTCGAACGGCAGCAGGTACACGCACCGTTCCTGGCCTCGGGCCATGACCAGGCCCTGCCCCAGCTGGGAGCGGAATTTGGCCGGAAGCGCCATACGGCCCTTGGCATCGATCTTCGGCGTATATGTTCCGAGAAGCAATGGCGGCAGACCAGCCATGAGATCGGCCATAGTGGTGGAGCCTTGTGCGTTGGCATCAGCGTCGCGAATCGTCTGATCGGCAACCATGGCTCCACCTCCTTCATCGTTACGTGGGATACACTTCGGCCAACTGGCTCACCACTCTACCCCACGATTCCCCATTTCTCCCCACTCATGCACGATTTGCTCACCCTTTTAGGGCAATTACCGATGGATTGCGCGTGTCGGCCACGACTGTCGCACGAATGGACGCTCCGCACATTCAATCCACGTCGCGCACCCCACCGACCGAGCAGCATGGTGAATTCACGCTGAATTCACCTATTCCGGGTTGTCCGCATCACTGACGTAGGGGGTGTGCGGTAAATTTGAATGCCTTAAGTTTTTCTGCCCCACGGAAATGGAACGAAGAGAACAGCATGTCGAGTTACGCCTCCCAGCTGCATGAAGAGCAGCAGGCCGTCGATCGCGCCTATGGACGATTGGATGATCTGCGAGCCGAAATGTGGCAACGCCTGGACACCGTACGCGCCGCCGGCTCCCACGGATCCCCCACGCAACGCAGCGAACGAGACTCCTTTGCCACAATGTACGAAAACCGCCTCACGCAATTGCGCAGCGTTGAGGATCGGCTGGTGTTTGGCCGCCTCGATGCCAAGAACGGCGACCGTCATTACATCGGCCGCATCGGCCTGTCGAGCCCGGACCATGAGCCGATTCTGACCGACTGGCGTGCCGAAGCCGCACGTCCTTTCTATGAGGCGACCCCTTCCAATCACGGCGACATCGTGATGCGCAGGCATATCACCTTGAGTTTCCGCGAAGTCGTGGGCGTTGAGGATGAGGTGCTTGACGTGCATTCAGACCAGGTCGGCCAGGCGTCTTCCGCCGGCACATTGACCGGCGAGGGTGCGCTGCTGGCTTCGTTGAGCTCACGCCGCACCGGCAAGATGACCGATATCGTGGCCACCATTCAGGCCGAGCAGGACCGCATCATCCGCTCCGACATGAATCGCGCCGTGGTGGTGCAGGGCGGCCCCGGCACCGGCAAGACGGCCGTGGCGCTCCATCGCGCCGCCTACCTGCTGTACACGCACCGGCGCACGCTGGAACGTTCCGGCGTGCTGGTTGTTGGCCCCAGCTCGGCGTTCCTGCACTACATCGATCAGGTGCTACCCTCCTTGGGCGAGACCGGCGTGGTCTCACGCACCATCAGCGATCTGATTCCCGGCATCACCGCCACGGCGGTCGACTCCCCTTATGCAGCCAAGCTCAAGGGCGATCGACGCATGACCTCCGTAGTGGACAATGCCATCGCCGCACGCGTGCGTGTTCCCGCTGCTCTGCCGACAGTAACCATTAGCGGCATTCAGGTACCAATGCTGGCCACTGATATCGAGCAGGCGCAGGCGGACGCGAAGCGCACCCGACAACCTCATAACAAGGCCCGCGAGACCTTTATCCGTTCGATGCTGACCAGCATGCAGAACCGTTATGCCGAACAGCTTGATTACACGCCGGATCAGGCGGAGCTGAACCGCGCGATGTCGCTGCTACGTATGAACGAGCAGGTTCGCAAGACCCTGAACCTGTGCTGGCTGCCGATGACCGCCCCATGGCTCATCGATCAGCTGTTCGCCCATCCCGAACGTCTGAAGTCTCTGGCTGGTTGGCTGACCGACAACGACATCGCGGCACTTGCCCGCCCCAAAGGCTCCCCGTTGACCCGCTCCGATATTCCGCTGCTCGACGAAGCAATGGATATGCTGGGCCCCGATCCCAAGGCGGTGGCCCGCCAGTCCGCCGCCGACGCACGTCGTGCCGCCGAAGAGCAGTATGCCAAAGACACTCTGGCCGCGACCGGTCTGGGTGGAGGCATCGTCTCCAGTCAGATGCTGCTCGACCAGATGAACGGGGACGACGCTGAGCTGACCGCGCAGCGGGCCGCGGCCGACCGTGAATGGACCTACGGGCACATCGTGGTCGATGAAGCGCAGGAATTGACCGCCATGGACTGGCGTATGTTGATCCGCCGTTGCCCCTCCCGCTCGTTCACCATCGTGGGCGATGTGGCGCAGACTTCGGCGCTGGGTGGCACCCGACGCTGGAGCAAATCGATGAACCGCCTGTTCGGCGAAAGCCACTGGGATTTGAACGAGTTGACCATCAACTACCGTAATCCGCAGGAAGTTTCCGAACTTGCCTCACGATTTGCCGAGGAGGAAGGCCTCTACATCTCCACGGTCAATGCGGTGCGCACCATCCCCGATTCGGTGTCCCGCAATGTGGTGCCCGACATGTCGTCCTTGCTGGAAACGACGGCCGAGCAGGCGGCGCAGCTTGCCGAACAATTCGTTTCGGCAGACGGCACCGGCCGCATCGCCGTCATCTGTCCGGATAATCTCATCGCCCCGGTGCGCGATGCCGTGCGCCGCAAACTGGCTGTCATTCTTGACCCGGCCGAATACGCAAGGCTCATCGAGCAGCCCGAATGGGATGAGCAAATCAGCGTCTGCGGCACTGAAACGGTCAAGGGTCTGGAGTTCGATGCCGTCGTGGTGGTCGAGCCCGGTCTCATCGAGGATGACGCGCCGAGCCGCCTGGTCGCCGCCTCGGACCTGTACGTGGCAATGACCAGGCCGACCCAGAAACTGGTTATAGTTCGGACAAAAGCGGACGAAAAGTCCCTGAACATCTAAGGTATGAAGCATGCCCAAAGCACTGTTATTGGAAAACATTCACCCCGATGCGGCCAAATCGCTGCGTGATCACGGTTTCGAAGTCGAGACCATGAAGGGAGCCCTGAGCGAGGACGAACTCATCGATGCGCTGGATGGCGTGGACTTGGTGGGCGTACGCTCCAAGACCAACGTCACAGCCCGCGTGCTGGATGCGCGTCCTACGCTAAGCGCCATCGGCTGCTTCTGCATCGGCACCAATCAGGTCGATCTGGCACATGCCGGCAAGCGTGGCATCGCCGTGTTCAACGCTCCCTACTCCAACACCCGTTCCGTGGTGGAATTGGTGATCTGCGACATCATCTGCTTGATGCGCCGCATTCCCGCACACACGCATCACATCAAGCATGGCCTGTGGGACAAGTCCGCTTCCGGCTCGCATGAAGTGCGAGGCAAGACCCTCGGCATCATCGGCTACGGCAACATCGGCTCCCAGCTGTCGGTACTGGCCGAGGCCCTCGGCATGCGCGTGGTGTTCTACGACATTGAGGAGAAACTGGCACTGGGCAATGCCCACCGTTGCGACACCCTCAACGAACTGCTGGAACAGTCCGATGCCGTGACCCTGCACGTGGATGGCCGCAAGTCGAACACCGGATTCTTCGGCGAAGACCAATTCGCCCACATGAAGCAGGACGCGATTTTCATTAACCTTTCGCGCGGTTTCGTCGCCGATCTGGGAGCTCTGAAGCAGCACCTCGATTCCGGCCATCTGTCTGGCGCGGCGGTCGACGTGTTCCCCGTTGAACCGAAGAAGAGCGGAGATCCGTTCGAGACCTCACTGGCCAATGAAGACAATATGATTCTGACTCCTCATATTGGCGGCTCCACCTTGGAAGCTCAGGAATCCATCGGCCATTTCGTCTCTCAGCGTCTTGAGGATTACTGGTTCAAGGGTTCTACCTCCTTGTCCGTGAACCTACCGCAGATCAACCTCGGTGAGTGCAAGGGTGTGTGCCGTATCGCCCATCTGCACGACAATCTTCCTGGTGTGCTGGCTCATGTCAATCATGTGCTCGGCGAGGAGAACATCAACGTTTCCTTCCAGTCGCTGGCAACCGAAGGCGAACTTGGCTATGTGGTCACCGACGTGGCTCAGACGCCCAGCGCCGCCACGCTTGAAGCACTGCGCAACATCGAAGGCACCATTCGCATGCGTGTCATCAGCTGACGCAGCTCATCCTCGATTGATATGAAAGAGACCCGTCATCATGACGGGTCTCTTTCATAAGTGCTGGGCTTCATGATTGGCTCGCACCATGGTTTGCGAATCACTCGCATATCACGGTGCATGGCATTCGCATATTATTCACGCAAACCATCAATGGCGCTTTGGAAATCCTCCAGACCTGCAAAGTTCTGGTACACACTCGCGAATCGAAGGTACGCCACCACATCCAAGTCACGCAACGGTTTCAGGATGGCTTTGCCCACTTCATCTGAGGTGACTTCGGCAAGGCCTCGGGAGCGAAGATCCTCTTCGACTTTCTGTCCCAGCAGCTTCAGATCCTCTTCTCTGACCGGCCGCCCCTGACAAGCTTTGCGTACGCCGGAAATCACTTTGTCTCTACTGAATGGCTCCACGCCACCCGAACGTTTAGTGACCAGCAGCATACTGGTTTCCACCGTGGTAAAACGCTTGCTGCATTTCGGGCATACGCGACGCCGACGGATGGAATGACCGTCATCGCTAATGCGCGTATCAATGACTTTGGTGTCGGGGTTCTGGCAAAAAGGACAATGCATGCTCCCCAGAATAACGTGTACGGGCGGAAAAACCATGCCGCTCGGGTTTCATTTACTCAACCGGAACAATAATGCGCTGCCCGGCCTGCAATGATCCGGACTCAAGATTGTTCAACGCAATCAGCTCATCCACCGTTTCCGATACATCATGACCAGCAGGCGTGATAGCCGAAGCATATGACCAGAGCGTATCCCCCGGCCGCACGATATAACTGGTCACCTGCGTGGCCCCCGTATCCGATTGGGCCCGCTGAGCGGTAAGCGCGCCGAAACCACACCAGGCCAGCGCCAAGGCGACCATCACTGCGATAATCTTCCCACGCGCATTCCGGCGGGACGTTCCAGCATGCTGCATAGCTACACGTGCGCTACGGGCCGGGGCCATCACCATTGAACCAGTCATCACGACCACCTCTCTCGAACAGATGTTCTATCGAACAACTGTTCTTATAATGGCACAAACGTTCGACACGGTCAAGTCGAAACTCGAACAGATGTTTGATTTCACACGAACAACACGTTATGCTGGTGACATAACGAAAGGAGCCCTGACGTGAGCACCATTCCCTTCTCCCCCAAGCAGAAGCCGGACGAGTCCACCCTGACCGACCGCCAGCGCAAAGTGTTGGACGCCATTCGCACGCATATCGACGAACAAGGCTTCGCTCCCTCTTTCCGGGAAATCGGAAATGCCGCCGGGCTCAAAAGTCCGTCTTCGGTCAAGCATCAGCTACAAGTTTTGGAAGACAAGGGCTTCATCCGCATGAACGCGAACAAGGGTCGCGCCATCGAGGTGGTGGCAGGATCCGCCCCGAATGCCGAAAAGCCCTCCCAAGCCAGCGAAGAGGCAACCAGCACCAGTAATGTGGCGGAGATATACCAATTCCCCGCCGAAGCCATTGCCGAATCACACGATGTGCCGCTCGTTGGCCGTATTGCCGCCGGCGTGCCAATTACCGCCGAACAGCATGTGGACGACGTCATGCGTCTGCCGGAACGGCTGACCGGCTCCGGCACCCTGTTCATGCTGGAAGTCCACGGCGATTCCATGGTGGATGCCGCTATCTGCGATGGCGACTATGTGGTGGTGCGCGAACAGAATTCCGCCGTCAACGGAGATATCGTCGCCGCTCTGCTGGATGACGAGGCCACGGTGAAGACCTTCCGCAAGGAAAACGGCCATGTCTGGCTGATGCCGCACAACCCCGCATACTCGCCCATCGACGGCACACATGCCACGATTATGGGCAAGGTGGTCACCGTGCTGCGCAAATTGTAGCCTGTTCGCCACCAGCTGATCAGCGTGCACCGAATCGCGCTGGTCGTGCTATAGTCACGCACAGCTTACGGAACCCCGGCCTCGCGCCGGGGTTTCGTCGTATTCAGACCATATCGCAAATGGTATTGAGAAGCGGTTTCAACTCGATAGAGCGAAGGAGTACATATGGCTCATACCCATGCACCCGCACCATCCACATCCGTAAACCCTGCCGCGCACCAGCGTAGGCTGATTGCCACGTTGACCGTAACCGGTTCGGTCTTCCTCATCGAAGTGGTGTCGGCTGTCTTAACCGGCTCATTGGCCCTGCTGGTGGATGCCGGTCATATGCTCACCGACATGTCCGTGCTGGCGGCATCCACAATCACCGCCATACTGATGCGCCGCAAGCCCAACAACACTCGTACTTGGGGCTGGGCCAGGCTTGAGGTGCTCACCGCTGCCGCAGGTGCCGTGGTGCTGCTCATCGTTGGCATCTATGCGTTGGTGGAGGCCGGCATGCGTCTGTTCGGCGGTTCCAAAGCGGAAATCGACGATATCGGCTTGCTGCTGTTCGCGGGCATTCTGGGTCTTGCCGCAAATATCATCTCGATTTTCATCCTTGCCTCGCAGCGCGAAGACAACATGAATATGAAGGCCGCGTTCCTCGAGGTGATGAATGACGCACTTGGCTCGGTGGCCGTGGTGGCCTCTGCCCTGGTAATGATCCCCACCGGATGGAATGGCTTCGACGCCGTGGCCGGTGCCGTCATCGCACTGATGATGATTCCGCGCGCCATCAAGTTGCTGCACAACGCGGTCAAGGTGCTGCTGGAGGAAACACCGGATGGACTTGACCTCGATAAGGTACGCGAACATCTGGAAGACGTGCCGCATGTGCTTGCCGTGCATGACCTCCACGCCAGCACGGTGTCCACCGGCATGCCGATTCTGATGGCCCACGTGGTAGTCGACAAAGACCTCACCATGGAAGATGCCGCCACAATCCTCACCCAACTGCAGGATTGCCTGCGCGAGCACTTCCCGGTCTCGGTCCCCCACACCACCTTCCAGCTCGAGCCCGAGGGCTATAGCTCCCACTCCTCCAACGAACTCCACGAATAAAAAATGCTCCCAACGGGAGCATTCAGCAGGGTATAAAAAATCGCTGTACGTGTGCGATTTTCGTGCCGCACAAGGTGAAGGCCTACAAAGGTAGGTCGAGTCTTGTGCGGTGCGAAAGGCGCTCCGTACAGCGATTTTTTATCAGAAGCCGAACTGGGCGGCGGTTTCCTTCAGCGTCTCGGCAGAGCGCTTCAGAGCGGCGAGCTCCTTGTCGGAGACCGGGGTGTTGATGGTGTTGTTGACGCCCTGACGGTTGAGGAGGGTCGGCACGGACATGCAGATGTCGGAGATGCCGTGGAAGTCCTTGAGCATGGAGCTCACGGGCAGAATGCGGTTGGTGTCGTGCAGGACGGCTTCGATGATGTCGACGCCGGACATGCCGATGGCGTAGTTGGTGGCACCCTTACCGTTGATGATCTTGTAAGCGGCGTTCTTGACTTCCTGGTGGATCTCCTCGCGCTTGTCGGCGTCGAGCGGATCGTGGCCGGGCAGCGGGGTCCAGTCGCACATGGGGACGCCACCGATGGTGGCGGACTCCCACAGCGGGACTTCGGAGTCGCCGTGCTCGCCGGCGATGTAGGCGTGCACGTTCTTGACGTTGACGCCGGTCTGCTGGGCAATCAGGAAGCGCAGGCGAGCGGAGTCCAGGTTGGTGCCGGAACCGAAGATCTGGTTCTCGGGCAGACCGGTGAGCTTCTGAGCCACGTGGGTAGCGATGTCGACCGGGTTGGTGATGAGCATGTAGATGGCGTTCGGAGCCACCTTGACCAGGTTCGGCATGATGGCCTTGAGGATGTTGACGGTAGCGCCAACGAGCTCAAGACGAGACTGACCCGGCTTCTGACGCGGACCAGCGGTGATGACGACCATGTCGGCGTCGCGGCAGATCTCAGGATCGTCGGAACCGTCGATGGACACGGTCGGGTAGAAGCTGGAGCCATGCTGCATGTCGAGCACTTCGGCTTCCACGCGCTCCTTGGCGATGTCTTCAAGCACGATCTCGCGAGCGATGCCACGCTGGGCAGCAGCGAAGGCGAGGGTGGAGCCAACGGCACCGGCACCAATAACAGCAAGCTTCGTGGGCTTAACGGTAGTTTCCGCCATGATGGATGAACCTCTCTTCAAAGGCGGTCTGCTGATGAATGGCAGGCCTTGTAACTAACGTCTTCACTCTATAAACCCGCTAAGACGTTTTGCTACCAGCACACCACCCTGTTTGACAACCGTATGGTAATGTTTTCAACGGTTGTTAGCGCTCACGAATATACTGTGATGTTTATCACGTTAGTCAATGGACTGTTCGACCACCTGAGCGGCAAGATGGGCATCAACGTCCGCTTCAAGCTGTATGCCATCATCGCGGTACTCCACCTTGTCTACCTTGCCGTATTCGCGTACACGAGAGATCAGGGAGCCAGCGGTATACGGCAGCAGAGCGTTGACATGCACATGCGGGACCGGCAGCAGACTTTCGACCGCGGTACGCAGCTCGTCCAATCCCTCACCGGTATAGGCGGAGACGATGAACGCATCTGGCTGCAGCGCGGCGAGTCGTTCACGAGTCGCCTCGTCCGCCTGATCGGCCTTGTTGAATACGAGAATACGCGGAATCGAGGCCGTGCCTTCGATGTCCGCCAACACGTCATTGACCGCGTCGACCTGAGAGAACGGGTCAGGGTGGGAGCCATCGACCACATGCAGGATCACGTCGGCCTCGGCCACCTCTTCCAGGGTGGATTTGAACGCCTCGACCAGCTGGGTGGGCAGGCGGCGCACGAAGCCGACCGTGTCCACGTAGGCGTAAGCGCGTCCGTCGCGGGTTTTGGCGCGGCGCACGGCCGTGTCCAATGTGGCGAACAGCGCGTTTTCCACCAGTTCGGCCGAACCGGTCAGACGGTTGGTCAACGAGGATTTGCCGGCGTTCGTGTAGCCGACCACGGCCACTGTGGGCAGGCCGAAGCGACGGCGTGAACCGCGCTTGACCTCACGTGCCGGGGCCATCTCACGAATCTGACGGCGCAGTCTGGCGATACGCGTGCGAATTACACGACGGTCCATTTCGATTTTGGTCTCGCCCGGGCCTCGCGATCCGATGCCCGCATCCGCGCCGGCCGCGCGACCGCCGGCCTGACGGGACAGCGAACCACCCCAACCACGCAGTCGGGGCAGCATGTATTCGAGCTGCGCCAACTCCACCTGCGCCTTACCTTCACGCGAGGTGGCGTGCTGGGCGAAGATGTCCAGAATCACCGCGGTGCGATCCACCACCTTGACTTTGGCGGCGTCCTCCAATGCACGGCGCTGTGACGGCGGCAGGTCGTCGTCCACGATAATCGTATCGGCTTCCTCACGCGCCACGATGCCGGCAATCTCCTTGGCTTTGCCGGAACCAACGTACGTGGCTGCATCCGGCTTGGAGCGATGCTGCAGCAAACCATCGCATACCACCGCACCGGCGGTTTCGGCGAGCGCCGCCAACTCTCTCAATGATTCCTCGGCCTTGGCTTGCGTGGTGACGGCGGACGACCAGACGCCGACGAGCACCACACGTTCCAGACGCACCTTGCGGTATTCGACTTCGGTGACGTCCTGCAGCTCGCCGAGACCGGCGACATGCTTGAGCTCGTTGCGGGCCTCGCGCTCCTCCCATTCCTGGTTGGCGTCCTCATGCCAGCCGGTCGCGCGCTGGCTGTCGTCGAGCAACACTTCGGACTGCTCGGCCAGCACACCTTCAGGGGTAACGTCGTTGTTGCCGCGGTTGATGTCGGTGTACTGGGTGTTGTCGGTCAAGTGCGCCTCGTTTGGTTGGAATGGTTCACGATTCTTCTATGGTCCTTTATTATCATCACATGAGGTGACATGCTGGCATAGATCGGCACGTACCGGCATAGGCCGGCTGATACAGGTCGGCATACGAGAGCGGCGAATCCCGCAGAAATGGAGCGACCATGGCAGAACAGTATTTCTCTGCGGAACCCGCATCGAAGGATGTGCGCCGCACATTGAACGTAACGTTGCGCGGCCATGAGGCGACCGCTCAGGTGTCGAACGGCGTGTTCTCCGGCTCGCGCGTGGACCTCGGTACGTCGGTATTGCTGAAGCATGCGCCCGAGCCGCCGCTTACCGGCGATTTTCTGGATTTGGGCTGCGGCTGGGGCCCTATCGCCCTGACATTGGCGTTTGAGTCGCCCGAAGCGAACGTGTGGGCGGTGGATGTCAACGAGCGCGCGGTGGACCTGACCCATGCCAACGCACAGGCGAACGGCCACACGAACATTCATACGGCTCAGGTGGACGAGTCCAGCACTCCCCTGCCTGCCGAGAACCAGCCGGCGTTCTGCGAGACGGTGCCGAGCGACCTCACGTTTGATGTGATTTGGTCGAACCCACCGATCCGAGTCGGCAAGGAAGCGCTGCATACATTGCTTATGGCTTGGCTGCCGAAGCTCAAGGTGGGCGGTGCCGCCTATCTCGTAGTGCAGAAGAATCTCGGTTCCGATTCGCTGATCCCCTGGCTGGACGATGCGCTCGGCGAGGGGTTCACTGCGAGCAAATACGCGAGCTCCAAGGGCTTCCGTATCATTGAAGTTCGTCATGAAATATGAGTATCCCGCAGAACTTCCCGTATCTGCCGCGCGTGATGAGATAGCCAGCGCGGTCAAACGTTCCCAAGTCGTTATTGTGTCCGGCCAGACCGGTTCGGGCAAAACCACACAGCTGCCGAAAATCCTGCTTGAGCTTGGCCGTGGCACGCACGGCAAGCAGATCGTGCACACCCAGCCTCGCCGTATCGCCGCACGCACGGTGGCCGAACGTATCGCCTCGGAGATGGGCGTGAAGCTCGGTGACGAGGTCGGCTATCAGGTGCGTTTCACCGACGAAAGCTCGCCCGGCACACGATTGAGGGTCGTGACCGACGGTATTCTGCTCGCCCAGATCCAGCGCGATCCGAAACTCACCCGATACGATACGATCATCATCGACGAGGCGCATGAGCGCAGTCTTAACATCGACTTTCTGCTCGGCTATCTGACGGCACTGCTGCCTCAGCGCCGCGATCTGAAGCTCATCATTACCTCCGCGACCATCGATTCGGTCAAGTTCCAGGAGCATTTCGAGCACGCCTTGCATGAGAAGGTGCCGGTAATCGAGGTTTCCGGCCGCACCTTCCCCGTGCAGGTGGTCTACGAGCCGCTTGGCACCGCGCCCGCGTTGATGCGCGAAGTGCCGGGATTCGCGGTGGGCGCCCGCCCCGGCGACGCCGATTACGACGAGCTGGCCAGCGCCATCGCGGAATCCGATTCCGACCGGCCCCGCGGCCGGTCCGGTGCCTCCTATGCCGATGACGGCATCACCGATATGCCTACCGCCGTGGCTCGAGCCTGCGCCGAGCTGGTGATTCACTCCTCCCACGAGCGCGGTCCCCGCGATATTCTGGTCTTCGCCTCCGGCGAGCGCGACATCCACGAGTTCGAGGCCGCACTGCGGCATCATTACGGCCCGCGCGCCGACGACATGCGCCGGCCGGATGCCATCGAGATCATGCCGCTGTTCGCGCGACTATCCGCCGCCGACCAGCATAAGGTGTTTGAATCGCACCTTCACCAGCGCATCGTCATTGCCACCAATGTGGCTGAGACCTCGCTGACCGTGCCCGGTATCCGGTATGTGGTGGACCCCGGTTCCGCCCGTATCTCCCGGTATTCGAAGACCGCAAAGGTTCAGCGTCTGCCGATCGAGCCGATCAGCCAGGCCAGTGCCGACCAGAGGTCCGGCCGATGCGGCCGTGTGGCCGACGGCATCGCGATCCGCCTGTATTCGCGTGAGGATTACGAGACCCGTCCGCGCTTCACCGAGCCGGAAATCCTGCGTACCTCGCTGGGTGCCGTGGTACTCCACATGCTGTCGGTGGGCGTGGCCCGCACGGCCGAGGACGTCACGAACTTCGGGTTCATCGATCCGCCGGATATGAAGGCCGTGTCGGACGGTTTCAATGAGCTCACCGAGCTCAAGGCCATCGGCCGCAAGCGCGGCGAGGTGACGCTCACCCATACCGGTCGTCAGCTGGCGCGCATCCCCATCGACGTGCGTCTGGGACGTATGGTTATCGAGGCCGCGAAAACCGGTTCGCCGAATCTTCTGGCCCAGGTGCTCGTGGTCGTGGCGTTCCTGAGCTTGCAGGACCCACGTGAACGCCCGGACGACAAGCGTGAGGATGCCGACCGCATCCACAACCGGTATGCGGATGAGACCTCCGACTTCCTGACGGCCCTGAATATCTGGGACCGCGTGTTCCAAGCAGACGGCGACCCGAGCAACAACGCGCTGCGCCGTATCTGCAAAACCGAGTATTTCAGCTGGCTGAGGATGCGCCAGTGGAAAGATCTCGTCTCCCAGCTACGCCAGATGTGCAAGGAGCTGAAGTTCAAGGTCGGCGACCCGCTGCCCGCCTCCCGCCCAGGCTTGGAGATCCGCCAGCTGCCGTTGAATCAGCAGGCCGCGCATTCGCTGTGCTGCGCGTGGGATGCGGACGGCATCCACAAGTCGATGCTCGCCGGATTGCTGTCGATGATGGGCATGCAGGTGGTGCGCGAGCCCAAGGCCTCCGATTTCGCGGGGCTGACCGGTGCGGCGCGCGCCCGTGCGATGAAACGCGCCCAGAAGCAGTCGAAGAACGATTATCAGGGCGCACGCGGCACCCGTTTCGCCCTGTTCCCCGCTTCCGCCGTGGCCAAGAAGACCCCGTCATGGGTGATGAGCACCGAACTGGTGGAAACCTCTCGCCTGTGGGCCCGCTATTCGGCGGCCATCGACCCCGCGTGGGCCGAACCGTTGGCCGGCCAATTGACCCGCACCACGTATGCGGAGCCGCACTGGTCGGGTTCGCGTGGCTCGGCTGTGGCCACCGCGCGCGTGCTGCTGTATGGTCTGCCGATCGTACAGGACCGTGCCGTGCAGTGGGGACGCATCAATCCACTTGAGGCGCGCGACTTCCTGATTCGCCAGGGTCTGGTCGAGGGCGATATTCAGCAGCGTTTCAGTTACGACGACTTCGTGGGCAAAAACCGCGACATTCTCGAGGATGCCGCCGATGATGCGAGCCGCACCCGCCAGCTGGCGGATACCGTGTCCGACGAGGATCTGTTCGACTTCTACAACGCGGTCATTCCCAACGATGTGACCAGCGTGGCCGATCTGGCGAAATGGTGGAAGTCCGAGCATGACCGTCAGCCGAATCTGCTTGATTTCGACCCGGCCAAGGTGGAGCGTCTGGCATCCAGCGATTCGGTGAGTCTGGACGATTACCCCGACCATTGGCATACGACCGGATCGGACGGCCAACCCATCGACCTGCGTCTGAGCTACGTGTACGATCCGGCCGACCCGGCCGACGGCGTCACCGTGCATGTGCCGTTGAAGGCGCTCTCGCGTATCACGCCCGACCAGTTCACATGGAATGTGCCGGGTCTGTTGGATGAGCTGATCCTGTCGATGATCAAGGCGCTGCCCAAGCAGCTGCGCGTCCAGTTCGTGCCGGCCCCGGATGCCGCGCGTGCGATTCGTGACTGGATCGACGAGCATTACCCGGATCTGCCGGGCTCGGGCTCGCAGCAGAAGCCGAATCTGCCGCCGGTGGATGAGGATGGCACGACCGTTGGCTGGCCCGATCTGGCACATGTGTTCACCAAGGCGGCCATCGCCACCAAGGGTGCGCAGATTCATCCCGAAGTGTTGGGGCCGGAACTGGTCGAGCGTCTTTCCCCGTATCTCAGAGTCACGTTCTCGGTGGAGCAGCAACTGCCGGCCGGCAAGCACCCTCGTGGACGCCGGCATGCGCGCGGCCCCATCAAGGTGCTGGGTGTGTCCAAGGATCTGAAGGCGCTGCAACGCAAGTTCGCCGCGCAGGCGGAGGCGTCGGCCCGTCAAATGGTCAAGAAGCAGGCCGATCAGGCTGGAGAACAGGGCAAGCTGGTCAGTCAGGCGAACCTGTTGCATAAGGCGGGTGCCACCACCGAGTCCCGGGCCACGATGCTCTGGCGTGGCGCATTGGATGCGTTGCGATTGCCGGCCGAACGCATTTCGTCGCGCTGGCTGGGTACCGAGGCGTTGATGCTGGCTTCTGCTCCGTACAAGTCCACCAAGGATCTGGTCGAAGACCTGCAGCTGGCCACGGTCAAACGGCTGATGCCGAATGTCGACAGGCTCTCGGACGATGAGGCGTTAGCCAATGCGGTGCTCGATGTGCGCGAAGTGTACGAGGACACCGTCTATCAGGTGGCGCATGACGTGATCGCCGTGCTCAAGGCTTATGCCGAGGTCGACAAGGCCACTGGCGGCAAGGCTGATCTGCCGATGCTTTCGGTGTTGCAGTCGATTCGCGACCATATCGCCACGCTCGTCTACCCCGGATTCATCGGGCGCACTCCCCCGGATGCGCTGAAGTCGTTGAGCCGATATTTGAGAGCCGATCTGAGCCGACTCAATAAGGCGAAAACCGATAAGAACCGTGATGTCAAGTGGGCTTGGCAGGCCGACGAGGCCCGTCAGGTGGTTGATAAGGCGTTGGCCCGTGCCAAGGCGGAGCCGGCCGGCCCGAAGCATGAGGCATTGATGAAGCAGGCCGAACAGGCCCGTTGGATGCTTGAAGAGTTCTACGTGTCCCTATGGGCGCAGGAGCTTGGCACCAAGGGGCCGGCTTCGCTCAACCGTATCAAGAAAGCGCTGGCGTGACCGGACGGCAAACAAGTCGCCAGGCCACGCGCCAGCGCACGCGCAAGCCGTCATCACAGCGTGGGCAAGTGCGCGGACGCCTCGGCAATCGGAACAGGAAACGCAATCGTAGGCACGGTCCGATCAATGCTCTGAAGCGTTCCTGGCGTAAGGCGAACTGGCCGACCCGTATCAAGATGGTGCTGATTCCCACGGTGGCGGTGGTCGTTGTCGTAGCGCTGGTGGCCGGGCTGGTTCGTTTCACAAACTGGCGGGCACAGGTTCGCGCAGCCGAGGCGGCACAGCTGGAACTGACGCGAACATACGATTTCAATCCGGGCAATATTATTTCGGATGGTCAGTTCTTCAACGGTTCGGCGATGAGTCAGGCCGAAGTCCAATCGTTTTTGGACACACAAGGTGGCTCGCTGGCCGCGATGACCTTCGACACATCGAACGAGTCAGGCGAAGGCCTGTGCGCGGACTATACAGGCACCAAAGGCGAGTCGGCGGCGGCAATCATCGACCAGTCGGCCCGCGCCTGCAAGGTGAGCCAGAAAGTGCTGCTCACCGTGATGCAGAAGGAGCAGCATCTGGTCACTGCCGTCGATCCCAGCGACTATCAGCTTATGGCGGCGATGGGGTTGAACTGTCCGGATACCGCCGACTGCGATCCCACCTATGCCGGATTCTTTCGGCAGGTGTATGGCGCGGCCAAGCGGTACCGTTACTATCTCGAGCACGAGGAACAGTACGGGTATACGGCGCACAATCTCAACTACATCCAATATCATCCGAACGCGGCATGCGGCGGCGCACAAGTGTATATCGAGAACAAGGCGACCGCCCTGCTCTACATCTATACGCCCTACCAGCCGAACATCGCCGCACTGGCCGCCGGCAACGGTACCGGCGATTCCTGCTCCAGTTATGGCAACCGCAACTTCGCGCTTATCTACACCAGCTGGTTCGGTTCGCCGCGAAGTTGATAACGGCAGCCGACCGATCTTGTCCGATTGGACTCGGCCAACACTGTCAGCGTTCGACGTATGGACGCAGCAGGGTCGTGGTGCCAACCGCCAGCAGCGAGGCGAAAGCCAGCAGACACAGGCAGACGGCCTGCACGCAGTAGATCGGTCGAATGTGGGTCAATGGTTCCACGCCATGACCTTTGTCGGCCAGCTTGCCGCCGTACAGGTTGCTCCACAGGCAGGCGCAGCCGTAAATCACCAAGCCGATGCTGATATAGCGTTCGGGCACGCCGATTTCGTCGCGCATGATCGGCGAAAGATACGTGTAGAAGACGTAGGAGGCGGCTGCGCCGAAGACCACATCCGCCACACCGAGCTGGATGCGGCGGTCGAAGAACAGGCGGAATTGCCTCAGGAAACCGATCTTCGCCGGATGCGAGCTACATGGCAGAGACACTGCCATCGATGCCATCAGCACGGCGGTGAGCACCGAAACCAAGGCAAAGGTGACACGCCAACCAAAGGTATCGGCCACCCAAGTGCCGGCCGGTGCGCGCGGTGTTCGCAGGTGCGTTCGTCATGGGTGCTCTCTTGAGTGCTCTCGCTCGTACTACAAGCTGATTCGTCGGTTATGTCAATCGTTTTTTCGTATCAACTCAGCGACAACGTTATTCCCACCTCTGCCCACTACCCACCACCACGACACGCCATAGAAAACCCCGCCGATGACCAATCATCGACGGGGTTTGGCACATGTGCAACGCTTGCGATTACAGCTTCGGCAGATACTTCTTCAGCTCGTAAGGCGTGACCTGCTGGTTGTACTCCTCCCATTCCTGGTGCTTGTTGTCCAGGAAGTAGCCGAAGGCGTGTTCGCCGAGCACGTCGGCCACGAAGTCGGATTTCTCCATGATCTTCAGCGCCTCGTCCAGCGAGCGCGGCAGCGGCTGAATGCCCATAGCCTGACGTTCGCCGTCGGTGAGCTCCCACACGTCATCACTGGTAGGCTCGCCCAACTGCATCTGCTTATCGATACCGTCGAGACCGGCGGCCAGCAGCACCGAGTAGGCAAGGTATGGGTTGGCCACCGGGTCGAGCGCACGGAACTCCATGCGCGCGGAGTTGCCCTTGCCCGGCTTGTACTGCGGGATACGCAGCAGCGCGGAACGGTTGTTGTGGCCCCAGCAGATGTAGCTTGGTGCCTCGTTACCGCCCCACAGGCGCTTGTACGAGTTGACGTACTGGTCGGTGACCGCGCAGATTTCGGCCGCATGGTACAGGATGCCGGCGGCGAACTGGCGGGCGGTCAGGGACATGTTGAACTCCTGACCGGCCTCGTAGAAGGCGTTGGAATCGCCTTCGAACAGGCTCAGGTGCGTGTGCATGCCGGAACCGGGCGCGTCGGCCAGGGGCTTGGGCATGAAGCTGGCGTGAATGCCACGCTCCAAGGAAATCTCCTTGACCACCGTACGGAATGTCATGATGTTGTCGGCCATGGTGAGCGCGTCCGCGTATCGCAGATCGATCTCGTTCTGGCCTGGCCCCGCCTCATGGTGCGAGTATTCCACCGAGATGCCCATTTGCTCGAGCATGTTCACGGTGGCACGGCGGAAGTCCATGCCTGGGCTGCGCGGCACGTGGTCGAAGTAGCCGCCCTCGTCGATCGGGGTCGGGGCCTTGGACCAGTCGTCCTGGCTTTCGAACAGGTAGAACTCGATTTCCGGATGCACGTAGAACGTGAAGCCCTTGTCCTTGGCTTTGGCGAGCGTGCGCTTCAACACGTGACGTGGATCGCCGAGCGAAGGCTCGCCGTCCGGGGTCAGAATGTCGCAGAACATGCGGGCGGTACCTTGCGGGCCACCGCGCCACGGCAGGATCTGGAACGTCGAGGGATCGGGTTGAACGATCATATCGTCTTCGGACACGCGGGTCATGCCCTCGATGGCGGAACCGTCGAAGCCGAGACCCTCCTCAAACGCGGCTTCCAGTTCGGCCGGAGCAATCGCCACGGACTTCAGTGTTCCCAACACGTCCGTGAACCACAGACGAATAAAGCGCACGTCGCGTTCTTCGACCGTGCGCAGCGCAAACTCCTGCTGTTTATCCATAGTCGCCTATCGTTCCATAACCGTGTTACGAAGGGCGTTAACATCTCACTGTTCGTCACCTGCGAGTCGCGAGATTTCATCAACATGCCCCGGTCCGCATGTCAGGCATGGTTCAGGCCCATGCCGGCACGGCACTATGGTAGTGACTATGAGCGAAGATCATCTCACCCCATCCGCCAATCCGCCCGTCGACGTGACCAGCTGGACGCAGGCCACCGACCCGCGCGACCGTTCGCGCGCCGGCATCGCCACTCGTACCAAGGCGCCGCTGGACGCACATGCCATCTGGAAGGTCAAGGAGGGCCGGCGTGAGGCGATCAGCCTTTTGGAGGAGCAGTCCGCGATTCGCGTACCGGATCTGATTCCGCTGCGTTACAAGCGTATGAGCGCCAGCCCCTTCACCTTCTACCGGGGCACCGTGCTCATCATGACCAATGACCTGGCTTCCACGCCAGTCACTGGCATTCCGGTGCAGTGCGTGGGCGACGCGCATATCGGCAATTTCGGCATTTTCCGCTCCCCTTCCGCCCGTCTGGTGTTCGATATCAATGATTTCGACGAAACCGCTATCGGCCCGTGGGAATGGGATCTGAAACGTCTCGCCGCCTCGGTGGAGATCTGCGGACGCGCCAACAAAATCAAGGAGAAGGACCGTCGCGCCGCCGTGGTCCAGTGCGTACACACGTACCGCACACGCATGAAGTGGTTCTCCGAAATGGATTACCTTGACGCGTGGTATGAGCACCTGGACGTGGAGGAGACGCTCGACCGCTTCGAGACCACCGGTTCCAAACGCAGCCGTGTGCTGCGTGAGGCGGCCATGAAGGCGCTGCTGAAGGATAACGACGCGGCGGCGGCCAAACTGTGCCGTTATGAGAGCGGCAAGCTCAGGTTCAAATCCAATCCGCCCGAGCTGGTGCCGATCAATCAGCTGGATGATTACGCCGACTTGGATGCGTTGCAGGCACGTATAGACACGCTGTTCGAGAGCTACCGGCATTCCCTGTACGACGATCGCCGTTGGGTGTTCGATCATTTGCGCTATCAGGATGCGGCCCGCAAGGTGGTGGGCGTGGGCTCGGTGGGCCAGCGCGCGTGGACGTCGGTGTGGATCGCGCGTGATATCGACGATCCGATGATGATTCAGATGAAGGAGGCCACGTATTCCGTGCTCGAGCATTACTGCGGCGCGTCGCCGTACGCCACGCACGGTGAGCGCGTGGTTCAGGGGCAGAAGCTGATTCAGAATACGGCCGATGTGCTGTTGGGTTGGTCGAGCTTTATGGCCGAGGATGGCCGACCGCGCGACTATTACGTGCGCCAGTTGTGGAATGGCAAGGGGTCGATTGATATCGACAATCTCAACGCTTCGGGATTGAGCGATCTGTCACGCATGTGCGCATGGTCGTTGGCGCACGCCCACGCCCGCACCGGCGATTCGATTGCGATCGCCAATTACATGGGTGGCACCGACGAATTCGATCAGGCCATCGCCTCATTCGCCGTCAGCTACGCCGAACAGAATGATGAAGACTACGCCGTCTTCAAAAAGCTCCTCAAATCCGGCGACCTCCCTTGCTGAGCCGTTAAGCGGACAGCCCATTGGGCTGTCCGTAGGAGGGGTCTGAGTGAAGCGATAGCTGAGCGAAGGTAGATTAACAGTCTCGCTAAGGCGAGTCCTTTGCCTACTTCGCTACTTCAAGCGCTTCCTGGAGCGTGAACGCACGTGCATAGAGGGACTTGCCGAGGATGGCAGAATCAACACCAATTTCAGCCAGTTCCTTGATGGCGCGCAAATCGTCCAGCTTGGAGATACCACCGGAAGCCGTGACCTTGGCGTCGGTGCGTTCAGCGACTTCACTCAGCAATTGAATGTTCGGGCCGGACATCATGCCGTCCTTAGCCACGTCGGTTACCACGTAACGCGAGCAGCCCACGGAGTCAAGGAACTTCATGGTCTCAAACAGGTCGCCGCCTTCGCGCGTCCAGCCGCGCGCCGCCAGTGTGTGACCGCGCACATCCAGACCAACAGCCACGCGGTCGCCGTACTTCTTGATGACCGAGGCGGTCCAATCCGGATTCTCCAAAGCGGCGGTGCCGATGTTCACTCGGGCGGCACCGGCCTCAAGGGCCGCGTCCAACGAAGCGTCATCGCGCACGCCGCCGGACAGTTCGATGTTCACGCGGTCGCCGAGCTCATGAACGATTTCTCGCAGCTGATCGCGATTGTTGCCCGTACCGAAAGCGGCATCAAGGTCGACCAGGTGAATCCATTCGGCACCGGCCTCAACCCAAGTACGGGCGGCCTCGAACGGCGAACCGTAATCGGTTTCGGAACCGGATTCGCCTTGGCGCAGGCGCACGGCCTTGCCATCGCGTACATCGACGGCGGGCATCAGAGTCAACGACATAAGAAGAGCCTTTCTTCAGTTACTTATACACAATTTGAGCTCCCTCGTCAGAGGGAGCTTCATGCTTTTTTACAGCGTGGCGATCCAGTTCTTGAGGAGCTGGGAGCCAGCGTCCCCGGACTTTTCCGGGTGGAATTGCGTGACGGACAGCGGGCCGTGTTCGTAGGCGGCCACAAAGCGCGATCGGCCGTACGAGCACCAGCTCACGCGTTCGGGCGAATCGCTCAGATCGATGTCGAAGCGGGACGTATCCGCCGGCTTCACTTCCATCGCGGCGTAGGAGTGCACGAAGTAGAACCGTTCGTTCTCCACGCCGTTGAGCAGCACCGAATCGGGGGCGGCCTCGATCGTGTCCCATCCCATGTGAGGCACCACGTCGGCGTCCAGCAGGTTCACCGAACCGCCGATCAGTCCGATGCCTGCGGCACGGGCACCGTGCTCCAGACCGTGTTCGAACATGATCTGCTCGCCCACGCACACGCCGAGCACCGGGCGGCCAGCGCGGATGCGATCATAGATCACACGGTCGCCGTCGACCTTCTTCAGTCCTTCCATACATGCGGCGAACGCACCCACGCCCGGCACGACTAGGCCGTCGGCCTCCAACGACTGCCGGTAGTCGGAGGTGAGGGTGGTGTCGACGCCAAGATTGGCGAGCGCACGCACCATGGAACGTACATTGCCGAAACCGTAATCGAAAACAACCGCTGTGGTCATCTGCTCTCCTATCCCCTACTGGTTTGGTTGGCGTCTATTCGATGCGGGAGCCGCGCCCGCCACGTCCGCGCCTAGTGTGGTTGGCGAGAATCTGCATCGCCTGATCATGGTCGAGTCCAGCGGAATCCACCACTTCGAACCCTTGGGTCTTGAGTTGATTCAGGGTTACGATGCCGAGCATCAGGTCCTCGACGAAGCGCGGCGTGGAGGTGAACAGCACGGGCGGCGCGAAACTCTGGCCGGCCTCTCCCTGCACGTACATGGCCACTTCAAGCTTGTCGGCACGGTTGACTGCAAGAATCACGGCCATGCCGGATACCACGGTGGTCAGGTCCTTGGCTGCGGCTTCCGGGCCGTCGCCGTTCAGATTCTTCAGCACCGCGACGGCCCCCTGATTGGCACCGATGCATGCGGCGGAGATGTCCGACAGCTGGCAGAACGCGGCCAACAGTTCGGCGGAGGCAAGACGGGTAACGATCAGCGCCACCTTCGCCTTGTTACCCAACAGTCCAGCGAGTTCGTTGTCGAAGCCGAGCGAGGGGTCGACCACATCGGCCATGGCCTCGTTCACCGCATCCGCAACGGACCCGGTGACGTCGTCGGTCATAGGCCGGCCGGAATCAGCGGAAGCCTTATCAGCCGTATCATCATTCGCGTCGGAATCGGACTTCGCTGAAGCAGCGTCCGCTGTTTTATCGGCATCACTGGTATCACTGGCATCGCCGGATACCGAATCGTCCGCGAATTCTTTCTCGAATCCGGCGAGCGCAGCCTCAAGCTCCTCGTCGGAGAAGTGCGATTCGTCCGGATCGAACTTGTCGTCGGTCATCACAGGGCTCCCTTGGTGCTGGGCACGCCGTCTACACGCGGGTCGATTTCCACGGCGAAGCGCAGCGCACGGGCCAGCGCCTTGAATTCGGCTTCAGCGATGTGGTGCGGGTCGCGGCCGGCGAGCACCTGCATGTGCAGACAGATGCCGGCGTGGAAGGCGATGGATTCCATGACGTGGCGGACCAGCGAGCCGGTAAAATGGCCGCCGATCATGCAGAATTCGTAGCCTTCGGGCTCGCCGCTGCACACGCAGTACGGGCGGCCGGAAATGTCGACCACGGCCTTGGCCAGCGCCTCGTCGAGCGGCACGGTGGCGTCGGCAAAGCGGCGGATGCCTTTCTTGTCGCCGAGAGCCTGCTTCAGAGCTTCGCCGAACACGATGGCCGTATCTTCCACAGTGTGGTGCACGTCGATGTCGGTGTCACCGTGGGCGTGGATGGTCAGGTCGATCAGCGAATGCTTGCCGAGCGCGGTCATCATATGGTTGTAGAACGGCACGGATGTATCGATATCGGTTTTGCCGGTGCCGTCGAGGTTCAGTTCGAGGTCGATGTGTGATTCGCTGGTTTCGCGGACGATGTGCGCGGTTCTTGCCATCATGTCTCCTGTGTGATTCGTCATATTGGATTGCGGCGGGACTCGAATCGCTTCGGGTCTCGCCGCAATCGGAAAGAAACGTCCCTTATGCTGCTTCCACTATACGAAGCACTTCAACAAGGGCGTTACGGAAGGTTTCCATCTCCTCGTCGGTGCCCATGCACACGCGCAGCCAACCGTCCGGTCCGACCACACGGATGAGTACGCCGCGCTTCAGGAGCTCGTCGAAGATGGCTTCACGCTTGTCGAAGTGCCCGCCGAACAGCAGGAAGTTCGAGCCGGATTCGGCCACTTCAAGCGGCTGGTCCTTGTAGGTCTGTTCCTTGAGCCATGCGGCGGTGGCCTCGCGGGTTTCGCGCAGGTGCTCGACACGGCTCAGCTGCTCGTCGGTGTGTTCGAAGGCGGCCAGTGCGGCGGCCTGAGTCACGGCGGACAGGTGGTACGGCATACGTACGATACGCACGCAGTCGATGATGCCCTTGGACGCGGCCAGGTAGCCGACTCGCGCACCGGCGAAGGCGAAGGCCTTGCTCATGGTGCGGCTGACGGCCAAGTTCGGGTGGTCCTTGATCAGGCTCACGGCGCTCGGGGTGCCGGGCTTGCGGAATTCCACGTACGCTTCGTCGATGACGAGAATCGGGTGCACGCCCTCGCCCGCGCCGACCACTTCAGCGGTTTCGCAGGCGGCGAGAATACGTTCGATATCCTCCATCGGCAACGGGGTGCCGGTCGGGTTGTTTGGGCTAGTGAGCAGCACCATCGAGGGCTTGACCTCGGCGATGGCCTCAAGCACCTTGTCGACGTTCAGCGTGAAGTCGGCGTTGCGGTGGGCGAGCTTCCAACCGGTGAAGGTGTCGCGGGCGTACTCCGGGTACATGGAGTACGTCGGGTCGGCACCGAGTGCGGTGCGGCCCGGGCCACCGAAAGCCTGGAACAGCTGGAGCATGATCTCGTTGGAGCCGTTGGCACCCCACAGCTCGTCCACGTCCAGACGGGTACCGGATTCGCGGGCCAGGTAATCGGAGAATGCCTGACGCAATTCGATGTGCTCACGGTCCGGGTATCGGTTGAGTGTGGGGGCGATTTCACGCACACGCTTGGCGATGGTGTCGCATACGGCCGGGTCCGGCGCATACGGGTTCTCGTTGACGTTCAGGCACACCGGCACGTCCAGCTGGGGAGCGCCGTACGGCTCCTCACCGATCAGGTCGTTGCGCAGCGGCAGGTTTGCAGGAATCGAGCTCATCGCAGACCGGCTTCCTTCTCCTGCTCGCGCAGGGTGGCCTTGTCATACGGATCCTTGACGAAGCGGGAGAGCACGCACTCGCCGTGGGCGGGCAGGTCCTCGGATACCGCGAAGGCGTTGATGCGGGCGGCGAGGGCCTTGAGGCCTTCCTCGTCGTATTCGATGACTTCGACCGGCTTCATGAAGGTGTGCACGCCGAGGCCTGCGGCGAAGCGGGCGGTGCCGCCGGTGGGCAGCACGTGGTTGGAGCCGGACATGTAGTCGCCCAGCGGCACCGGGGAGTACGGACCGCGGAAGATGGCACCGGCGTTCTTGATGCGCTTGACGACCGCATCGGCATCCTTGGTCTGAATCTCAAGGTGTTCGGCGGCGTAGGCGTTGGCCGCGTCGATGGACTGGTCGAGACCGTCGGTCAGCACGATGGCAGACTGGGTGCCGGACAGCGACGTGTGGACACGCTCGGCGTGCTCGGTACGCGGCACGCGGTACTTGAGGCTCTCCTGCACCTTGTCGGCAATCTCGGTGGAGTCGGTGAACAGCACGGAACCGGCGAGCTCATCGTGCTCGGCCTGGCCGATGAGGTCGGCGGCCAGCAGGCTCGGGTTGGCGGTTTCGTCGGCGATGATGCCGATTTCGGTGGGGCCGGCAACCGCGTCAATGCCCACGAATGCGGAGACCAGCGACTTGGCGGTGGCAACGAAGATGTTGCCCGGGCCGGTGATCTTGTCAACCGGATCGCACAGGATGTCGCCGTCCTGCGGCTCGCTGCCCTTGGCGCCGTATGCGAACATGGCAATGGCCTGAGCGCCGCCGACCGCGTATACCTCGTCAACACCGAGGATGGCGCAGGTGGCGAGGATGGTCTTGTTCGGCAGGCCTTCCTCATTGTCGCGGGCGGGCGGGGTGGCGATGGCCAGCGATTCGACGCCGGCGGCCTGGGCCGGCACAGCGTTCATGATGACGGAGCTCGGGTAGACGGCCTTGCCGCCGGGCACATACAGGCCGACGCGCTGAATCGGAATCCAGCGTTCGGCCACGCGGGCGCCTTCGGCGAGGTCGGTGTAGAAGTCCTTCGGCACCTGGTTGGCGGCCACGGCGCGGGCGCGGCGCACCGATTCCTCGATGGCGGCGCGCACTTCGGGGTCGAGCGTGGTCAGGGCGTCCTTGATCGCCTCGACCGGCACGCGCAGGTTCTTGGGACGCACGTGATCGAACTTCTCCTCGAAGTCGCGCAGGGCAGCGGCGCCGCGTTCTTTGACATCGTCCAGAATCGGACGCACCAAATCGGTGGCTTCGGAAGTACCCATTGCAGCACGCGGCATCGCGGCAAGCAGTTCGGCACGGGACAGGTTCTGACCACGCAGGTCAATGATTCGCATGATGTTCTCACTCATAACGCCCCATCGTAGCAATGTGCGAGGCCTAAGCGGCGAGGAACGCCCATGTTCACCCGTATCGTGAGATTATCGTGCGTGATGTGGGTTCGTGATACAGGTTATTGACGCACGCCAAATGCCCGAGCGGTCTCATCGATAATCGGCATGTCATGCACGGCGACGTGACTCACTTCGGACCATCGCGGGCCAATGGCTAATTGCTCAACCAAGGCTTGCACTGCGTCGCTGCTGCCTTGTGCTTCCAGCTCAACCGAGCCATCGCGACAATTACGCACCCAACCCCGTACACCAAGCCGACGTGCCTGAGTCACCGTAAAATAACGGAATCCCACGCCTTGCACCAGTCCGTTGACCACTATATGTTTGCGGACCAAATTCGCCGATTGCCTCATGATGCTCAGTTCCTAATCCATCGTTCGCAGCATTGGGTAGAGGCTCAGGAATCGCCGGTATGCGTCGGCATATGTGCGTGCGGTGTCAGGATTCGGCTGGTATACAGTGCATTCGCATACTGATTGCAGCAGGTCTGGTACATTGAATACCAACGAGGCCATTGCCACTGCTGGCAGAATATCGGCATTGGCGAACACTTCGATGGGATGCTCCAACACATCGGCCAGAATCTGGCACCACGCATTTTCTCTGGCTCCGCCGCCAATCAGGGAAATCTCGGTGGGTTTGGCGTCAAAACTTTCCATACCTTGACGAATGGAGAAGGCCACACCCTCAAGCGCGGCACGCATCATGTCTGCCTTGGCGGTGTCTGGATCGAGGCCCACATAGGCACCGCGAATATTCGGATTCATAACAGGGAATCGCTCCCCCACCAGATATGGCAGGCATAGCACACCGTTGGAGCCGGGTTTGGATGTTTCGATAAGCTGATGCGCCTCTGCGTAATCGCCATCGGAGAATACGCCGGTAACCCATTTATGCACGTCGCCGGCGTTGAGGAATGGCACGGCATTCACGAAGCCTTCTTCCACGCCAAATGCCAGATTCGCAGCACCTGGCTTGTCGGTGAACGGCTCGGGCGAAACGGTGGCGATCCAGCCTGAGGTGCCGATATTGATGTTGTATTGACCAGGGTGGCTGACACCGCTGGCAAGTGTGGTGGCACCCGCGTCTCCAATGCCCGCGTATACCGCAGTTCCGGCGGAAAAACCGGTGCGTTGTGCAGCGGATTCCGTCACTGTGCCAATGTTGTCTTGCGGATTGTGCAGGTGTGGCAATATGGTCATGTCGATTTCTGCGACCTCGCATAATTCGGCATCCCACTGGCCATTACGGATATTCATGGCCCCAGCTGTGGAACACGCCGCCACATCGCCCACGCATTCGCCAGTTAATTGGGCGATCAAGTAGTCCTTGGAACTGATCAATACATGACGAATGCGCGCGTACGTTTCCGGCTCGTGTTCACGCAGCCACATCAACTTGGGCAACGGCAAGCAGCCTTCGAGCCGGTTACCAACGGTGTTCAGGAAACGTTCTGCACCGCCCTGATATGTCTCGGCGAGTTGCTTGGCCTGTTCCTCGGCTCGGCCATCCGAATACAGAATGGCATTGCGGACGGGATTGAGCTCGCCGTTCAAAACAATAACATCCTGCATCTGACCGCTGAAAATGATGCCACGAATGCGAGTCACATTGAATTCTGACTCGGATTGCCGCGCCTGCTCAATCATGTGCCTGGAGGCCGAGCAGAAAGCTTGCCACCATTGATCGGGGCTCTGCTCCCGATAGTCGCCGTTGATAATAAGGTCAAGTTCGCTACTCGCACTAGCTACAATGCAACCCTGCCCATTAACTAAGGCACCCTTCAACGCCGTGGTCCCCGCATCAAATGCAGCCACATATTCCGTAGTCATATCGTTCATCGTAGCGCTGAAAAAAGAATCATTCTTTGCCAGCAAAACGCGGCTTATTGCATCGTCTTGTTTCTAGAATGGGAAATTGAACGAATACTACGACTAGTGAGGCATTATGGCAATTCAATCGACAATCATGCTGAACAACGGCACTGTCATCCCGCAGGTGGGCTTGGGCGTATTCCAGACACCGGATGGTGATACTACAGTGAACGCGGTGCAGACGGCTCTGGAGAATGGCTACCGCCATATCGATACCGCAATGATTTACCACAACGAGGCTTCAGTGGGTGAAGGTATTCGCCGTGCTGGTGTGCCGCGCAGCGATTTCTTCTTGACCACCAAGCTGTGGAATGACGATATTCGCGCACGCTGCGGCAAGGATGCATTCCAAGAAAGCCTCGACCGCTTGGGCGTGGATTATGTGGATCTGTATCTGATTCACTGGCCAGCAGACGGCTGGCAGCAGGCATGGGACGACTTGCAGGAGATTTATGCCTCTGGCCGCGCCAAGGCCATTGGCGTCAGCAACTTCCAAAAGCATCATATCGATGAGCTACTGACCCATAGCGATGTGGTGCCTGCTGTAGACCAAGTTGAGTCTTCCCCACAATTCACCAATCAAGAGCTTATTGGCCAGCTGCGTGCCAAGGGCATTCACACTGAAGCTTGGAGTCCGCTCGGCGGCACCGGCGGTAACCTACTCAGCAACCCAGTACTGGCCGGAATCGGTGCCAAGTACGGCAGGTCTGCTGCACAGGTAGTGATTCGTTGGCACATCCAGCGCGGTATCATCGTGCTGCCCAAGTCCACTCATGCCGAGCGTATCAAGCAGAACTTCGAGGTCTTCGACTTCAACCTATCGGTCGATGATATGACCGCCATCTCCGCCATCAACACCGGCAAGCGCAACGGTGCTGATCCGGACAATTTCAATTTCTAGACCTTTATCGGTCCAGATACGCAAAGTGGGAACTCTCCGTCATTGGAGGGTTCCCTCTTCTATATGCTTTCGATTCGGCCACGCCCTAGGTGCGAGAGCCTATGTCTTGTCGGTGTCTTGTCTTGTTGGTTTCGGGTATGCGAAAGCCCCTTGGGGCGTGTGCTCCAAGGGGCTTCCTGTACGTGTGATGCGGCGGCGTGCTACTCTCCCACACCCTGTCGGGTGCAGTACCATCGCCGTGCC
>ERZ826242.59-NODE-59-length-186855-cov-41.775814_pt1 | contig 186855 bp, 189 predicted proteins | sample MGYA00519871_ERZ826242 | MGnify/ENA primary metagenome ERZ826242 (study PRJEB31778, sample SAMEA3449226) | human gut metagenome | biome: human gut; feature: human-associated habitat; material: faeces | place: United Kingdom | collected 2010/2012 ... | reverse complement strand
CAGTTGAATCACTTTTTGTATATAGGTTTTGTTTCACATCTATTGTAACATAACATGCATAATTTAAGTTTTTTTACATAATTTATTGACTTTTAAGATATTATTATGTATAATATATGGGTATCATGTAATAAGCATAACTAAACCCCGGAAAGTTTAGCTTATTATTAAAAAATTAGGAGGAAATTCGAAATGAATAATACTACACATAGCGTAAAAGCTAAAGAAATAGAAAGAAAATGGTATGTAATTGATGCAGCTGATAAACCTCTTGGAAGAGTGGCTACAGAAGTTGCAAGATTATTAAAAGGAAAACATAAACCAACTTATTCAACACATATGGATTGTGGAGATTTTGTAATTGTTATAAACTCTGATAAAATTGTTTTAACAGGAAATAAATTAAATGATAAATATTATAGACATCATTCAGGATATATGACTGGACTTAAAGAAATTAGTTACAAAGACTTAATGGCAAAAAGTTCTGATAAAGCATTAACTTTAGCTGTTAAAGGAATGCTTCCAAAAAATAGTCTTGGTAGATCTATGATAACAAAATTAAAAATATATAAAGGTAGCGAGCATAATAACCAAGCTCAAAAACCTGAAATATGGGAATTTTAGTAGGAGGATATAAAAATGTCAAAAAAAGAATATATATACGCAACAGGAAAAAGAAAATCATCTATTGCTAGAGTAAATATAATTCCAGGAACTGGTAAAATAACAGTAAACGGAAAAGATATGAATGAAGTTTATACTCTTGATACTTTAAAAGCTATTGTATTAAAACCTTTTAAAGTAGTAGATATGATTGAAAAATATGATGTTGAAGCTAACGTTCATGGTGGCGGATTTGCAGGTCAAGCTGGAGCTATTGCTCATGGTATTGCTAAAGCACTAGCAACAACTGATCCAGAAGTTCGTACAACATTAAAAAGAAACGGATTACTTACAAGAGATTCAAGAGTTAAAGAAAGAAGAAAATATGGTCTTAAAAAAGCAAGAAAAGCACCACAATTTTCAAAGAGATAATATTTTTAAATTGTATAAATTTATTAAAATCCTACAACCAAACACGGTTGTAGGATTTGTTTTATTTTTAAGCTTTATAAAACAGATTAAAATCGAGTAAAAATTCTTGTATAACATTTGAGGGTAGGTTAATCATACCTATCTGTTTTAAAAATTAATTAATTAAATATATTCTATATTTTTCATTTTATTTTTTCTATCTTCTACATTACCATAATTTCTTCTTGAGTAATAGTTTAATTAGATTTTTTATTTACAACTTTTATCCTATTTATTACATTTTTAAAATATCTTTAACAATTTCTCCAGCAATAGTAAGTCCTGCTACTGAAGGAACAAAAGAAACGCTTCCTGGAGTATTCTTACCTGTTTTTGTATCTATATTTTTTACTTTAATAGGTTCTTCCTTAGAGTATACAACCTTTAGTTTCTTTATATTTCTTTTTCTTAACTCTTTTCTAATTACTTTTGCAAGTGGGCATACACTAGTTTTAGATATGTCAGTTATTTCAAATTTTGTATTGTCAAGTTTATTGCCTGTTCCCATACTTGAGATAATTGGAATATTTAGCTTATCTGCACGAACAGCAAGTTCAATTTTTGCCGTAACATTATCTACTGCATCAACAATATATGTTAAACTTTTATCAACTATTCCTTTTGTTTCAGGTGTAAAGAATTCTTTATATATTTGTATATTTATATCTGGATTAATATCTAAAGCCCTACTTTTAGCAACCTCTACCTTAGGTTTACCAATTGTTGAAGTTGTGGCAATTATCTGCCTATTTATATTTGTAATATCAACATCATCTTTATCAACCAAAACAAAATTTCCCACTCCAGCTCTAACTAATCCTTCTAAAACATATGAACCAACTCCACCAATTCCAAATATTGCAACCTTTGCATTTTTTAATTTTTCTAGAGAATCTTTTCCAATTAAAACTTCTGTTCTTGAAAATCTATTTAACATTTTCCCCTCCTTAAATTATATCTTTTACCTCAAATCCTATATCTTCAATTACCTTTTTTATTTCATCATTATTTATACTTTTTGTTGATGTTATACTTGCCTTTTTATCATCTAACTTAACAGCTACATTTTCCACTCCATCTATACCTTTTAAAGCTTTTTCTACACTCATTTTACAATGATTGCAACTCATTCCTTCTATATATACATTTTTTTCATATATTTTCTTTTCCATTTTTCTTTCCTCCTCATATTTTACCTTAAATTTATTTATTCTAAGGGCATTTGTAACAACACATACTGAACTTAAACTCATAGCAAGTGCTCCTATCATTGGGCTCAATGTAATTCCAAACTTTGGATACAAAATTCCTGATGCTATAAATATTCCAACAGAATTATAAAAGAAAGCCCAGAATAAATTCATTTTAATATTAGATATAACCTTTTTACTAAGCTTTATACTTGTAATCACTTCCATTAAATCATTTTTCATCAATACTACGTCAGCTGATTCTATTGCTATGTCTGTCCCATTTCCAATTGCAATTCCAACATCTGCTCTTGCAAGTGCTGGACTATCATTTATTCCATCACCAACAAATGCAACTTTTTTTCCATCATCTTGTAATTTTCTTACTTCTTTTTCCTTATCATCAGGTAAAACATCAGATACAACCTTTTTAATTCCAACTTCTTTTGCTATAGAATTTGCAACATATTTATTATCACCTGTAATCATTACTGAATCTATTCCCATTTTATTTAAATTTTTAATCATTAAGTAACTACTTGGTTTTACAACATCCTTTACAGCAATTATACCTATTATACTGCTCTTATCTGCAACATAAAGAACAGTTTTAGCATCGTTTTGTAAATTATCTACTACTAATGATATTTCATTATTTACATTAACGTTATTTTCAGTTAAAAACTTTAAATTTCCACATATATATTCTTTTTTTAATATTTTGCCACATATACCCTTTCCTGGTATTACCTTAAAATCACTTACATCTAATGTATCAATTTTTTCTTCTTCTATTTTATTTAATATTGCTGTGGATAATGGATGTTCAGAATTTTTTTCTAAACTTCCTGCAATTTTTAACAAATCATTGTTATTAGTAAATGAAATAACATCAGTAACTACTGGTTTTCCATAAGTTATAGTTCCTGTTTTATCTAAAACAACTGTATCTACTAAATGAAGTGTTTCTAAACTCTCAGCGGATTTTATCAAAATACCATGTTTTGCACCAACTCCCGTTCCAACCATTATAGCTACAGGAGTGGCAAGGCCTAATGCACATGGACATGCTATAACTAGAACACAAATAGCTATATTTAATGCAAATTCCAAACTCTGTCCACTAATTAGCCATAATATACATGAAATAATTGAAATTCCAATTACAATAGGTACAAAAACTAGACTTACCCTATCTGCAAGTCTTGATATTGGTGCATTTGTACTACTTGCTTCCTTTACTAATTTTATAATATTGGAAACAGTTGTATCCTCTCCTACCTTAGTTGCTTGTATTCTAATCATTCCATGCAAATTCGTTGTTCCTGATGTAACTACATCTCCTATTACTTTCTGAACAGGTATACTCTCACCTGTTATGCTTGACTCATCTACTGTAGTAGTTCCATGAACCACAATACCATCAACAGCTATATTTTCTCCTGGTTTTATTACTAAAATATCATCCTTTAGAGCATCTTTAGTATCTATAACAATTTCATTATTATTACGTATAACAGTTACCTTCTTTGGTACTAAATTAATTAATTTTTTAATAGCATCTCCAGTTTTTCCTTTTTGTTTTTCTTCTAAATATTTTCCAAGTGTAATTAAAGTAAGAATTGTTCCTGCTGATTCAAAGTAAATATTCATAGAATATCTATGGACTAGTTCATGATTTTGTGTACTAAGTCCATACCCTATAACATACATCGAAACAAGGCCATAAACAATACTTGCTGTACTTCCTATTGCAATTAAGGAATCCATATTTGGACTTTTCATAAATATTTTTTTAAAGCCACTAGAAAAATATGTTCTATTTATATACACAATTGGAATAAGGAGCAAGAATTGTGTAAATACTTCCGTAAATATATTATCATCTCCATCAAATATATTAGATATAAACGTTGGAGTTGGTAACATGTGATGCATTGCAATATACATTAACGGAATTAAAAAGCATATTGACACTATAAGTTTTTTCTTAAGAAGTTTTAAATTATTTTTTTCATTTTTATTTTCAGTATCTTTATTACTTTCTTTTTTATTACCATCTAAACTTGCAACGTATCCTGCTTTTTCTACAGCCTGAATAATATCATCACTTTTTAGAATTTTATTATCAAACTCAACTTCCATATTATTTAAGAGAAGATTAACATTTACATTTTTCACACCTTTTAACTTACTTACTGCTCTATTTACATGTGACGCACAACTACTACATGTCATTCCACTAATGTCAAACTTAAGTTTTTCCATAGCACTTCACCTCTTTATTTTAATTTTTTGATTAAAAGCATTACATCATCTATTATGTCTATATTCCCATCTTTAATTTCATCTGCCACACAAGTTTTTAAATGTTTTTCCAGAATTTTATTTCCTAAGCTTTGAAGAGACTTACTTACTGCAGCAATCTGAATTAAAACATCACCACAATATCTGTCATCTTCTATCATTTGATTTATTCCTCTTACTTGTCCCTCAATTATATTAAGTCTAGATGTTATATACTTTTTATCATCCTTGCTCCTATGAGTTAATCTTTTTTCTTCACATTTTTCACAACTCATTTTTTCACCTCAAATACATTATATACCCCTATAGGGTATATGTCAAGTAAAAAAAATCCTAATTATTAGTTTTTAATAATTGGATTCTTTTCATTTAAAATTTATTCTATAACAGCAAGTGTATCCTTTTTATCTATATTCTCTACTCCATTTATATTATAATACGATGATGGAGTATCACTAACAATTATAGTTTCTGCTATTACAACACTATTTGTATATTCTTGTATTTCTGATACAAAAGGTGCCAAAACCTTTACATCTGATGTAACTTCAAAAATAAGGCTATGCCTTGTTTGATTTATTCCAGCACTTTCAAACTTTGATTTTATTTCACCTTTTACATCTCCTAAAGGAAAAGTTTTAAGAGTAATCTTTGGACCATATCCACTCACAACATTTTCACTAAATATTATACCAAGAGGAAGTGTAATTTTTCCTTCTTCGTAATCTTGCAAATTTTTTTCAACATCATTTGTTATACTTGTTGTTAATTTGTTTATCTCAAGGGAATTAGCACTAAGTGAAGTTACCTTGCCATTATTATCTTTATTAATTGTTACTAAATTTTCATACTTTACATTTTCAATATTTTTATATACAGCATCATTTGTACATTTAACTGCAATATTTCTTGCACTATTTTCTGATACCTTTAGTATTGCTGGCCTTATTTTATTACTAAACGTATAAAAAATAACAATTAAAAGAAATATAAAAATAAATAAAAAGACAAATGGTTTTTTAAAACTCATTTGTCTTAAAGTTAAAGCATAATACTTTGCTCTCATTTTACCTTATTACAAATATTTTTTGGCCAACATTAATTTTATCTGGATCTAAAATATCCTCATTGGTCTTTAAAATCTTCTCAACACTAGTTTTATATTTTTTTGCAATATGCCATAGTGTATCTCCTGGTTTTACAATGTATATGTTCATACTATCTAAAGATGCTAAATCTAATTTATCACCATCTATTTTATCTATAATGTTTATATTTGCAACATTTTCAACATAACATTTTGCCATAATATTCATATCAATATCTATATCTCTTCCGCTTTGTGTAAGATTTATTCCATTATTTGAAATATCAACTGTTATCTTAGCATCAGATGTAACATTTTCAAGAGTTACATCTGCATTTACTAATATATCAACTTGCTTTGTTTCTAATTCACTATTTTCCGTATTTTGAGTTATTATATTTACTTTTGCATTTCCTTCTATATGAACACTATTATCTGGATTTATAGTTGAAGTAATAGAGTTAGAATCTAATGTATAGTCAACAACGTTAGTATTTTCCGGTAATATATTAGAAAGATTTTCTCTAAGCTCAATATTTTTAACTATAACAAAATCTTTTTTTACAACATTTAATTCTGTTCTATCATAATTTAATTCACGAGTTTGACTATAAAAATCATCAACATATTCTATTTCTTCATCTTCAAACATTGTAACATCTGCTTCTATTCTGTAATCTGCACTCATTGTTTTTGAACTTTCAATATCAGATTTTTGTTTTAAATCAAAGTTTTGTAAATTATATTCAATTTCAAATTTAGATCTATCATTTATATTTTCAAGTTCAATCATAGCAGAAAAAGGAACCATAAGTTTTGTCTTTTTTACCTTTTTTTCTTCTGAATCTGGAAGGTATAACATACAAGCCTCAATATCTCCTTTTACCATTATTTTGTTATAACTTTCCTTATACTCTGTATTTTTTATTTTTGTATTTAAATCTAATATTTCAAAAAAATCTTCTGCATCTTTTGGAAGCATTACATCATCTTTTGATGCTATAATACTTTTTTTATGTTGTAATATATTGCTAAAATTTCCTGTACACATTTTGCATTCAATATTTTCTTCTGGATCAAAAGAATTAATTAAATTTACATTTATGGTACACTTTCCCCTTACCCTAAAACATACTTCAGCTTTAACTGATATTTTTCTTTCATTTGGAAGTGCATATATTATATTTTTAACACTTGGAATTACTGTTACATTCATATCTTTAGAAATTCCTTTAACTTCTAAATTTTGAGTAAAAGGATAACTTGCAAAAAGCCCCCTAGTATTAAATTTTTCATCATCTACTCTATATATAACGAAATAATTTAATTTACCAACTAGTTTTAGCCTATCCTCCATAACCTCTACATCAGATACATATGGTGTAACATTTACGTATACTATTTTTAATGCATCTGGTTTAGTATCTGGCACTATAATATCTTGCTCCATCCATTCATTTACACTTTCATTTATGCAGCATTTATTTAGATTTAAATTCTTTTTTTGTGATGTTATTTGCATATAATTTCCCCCTCATATATTTATACTACACTATATGTAAGTGAAAAAATTATATGCATTCTATTCACAAATTTTATATATTTAACATACTATATATTAGTTGAATATTTACTATTCAACATTAGATATTTATCTTTAATGATAAACATAAACTATATATATAATCTCCTTGAGTTTTCAGGCTTACCACTTTATAACTTAAATGGTAAGCCTTTATATATTTTTATTTATAAAGTACTTTTTATGAGGACATTTTCGCCACTATATTTTTTGCATCAATTCTCTTAATATATCCAGAAGAAATTTTACCATTTTTTAAATTTCCCAAAATACTTATATACACTTTACAAATTCCCATTTGCTTAGAAATTATTCCATCTCTTATATTTACATTTTCAATTTTTTCATATCGTATAATCTGTAATCTTTTTAAAAATATACCATTTATTACACATATATATTTATCTAAAATAACAATTCTTTTTATTAAATATATTATAAACGTTAATATAAGTAATGAAAGTGAAATAAGTAAAGCTATTTTTATATTTATATATATACATGGAATTACTAACATAAGCATTAAAATAATAATTTTAGTACCAAATACAATTAAACTTTTTGAAGCTTGATTTTTATTCTTTAAAGGAATTTCATATTCAGGTAAAATCAATTTTAAAATATTTATACACTTCTTCTTTTTCATAATTGGAAAAAGCATTGAAAGTTTATTTTTGCTATCACCAATTCCTGATGTTATAACGTTTAATTTATAACATCCAAATATAGCACAAAGTAAAGATACATCTGCTATTAGTCCATTTATTTTACTTACTGGTATAATATACAATTTCTTTGTAAAAATACCAAATGATACATATATATTTTTATTTTTTCTTTTTACATAGTAATTTAAATATTTTATTAAATTTTTAGCGACACTATATATTACAGGAAATATGAAACCTACTAATGTAATTATTAGACCTAAAAAATTATATGAAATTTCTTTTAATAAACTACCATTTTGAAACATTGTAAATAGCAACATTATAAAGTTTATAATAACAATAATAGATGAAATAGGAATACTCAAAATACTATGTTTTATAATATCTCTTATTTTAAATTTAATAAGATTTTCTTCTGCATTATTTGTATATTTGAAATCATTATCTACTAGAAATGGTAATATGTATCTATCATAATTTTTTCTATTAAGTATTACTTCAAAATCGCAAAAAATTTTATTTTTTTCATTTGCATATATTTCTATTCTAGTTAGTTTAAATATTCTTTCAAAAATATTTTGACTTACGCAAATATTAGCTATATTTTTGATTAATATTTCTTTTCTGTCTTTTACAAATATGTTTTTATAAGTAACTACCATATCATTAGTTATTTCATATCTAGAAATCCTATATATTACTAAATAGTATATAAAAACTACAATTATGAATAAAGATAATGAAATAATAAGCAGTAAATTTATATTAATATTTAAATTAAATTCATTTATTTTTTTAACTATTATTGCAAAATTAGTTATAATAAGAAGAGAAGCAAGCCATGTAAGTTTTAATGTATTATCAAAAATACTAAGAATACTTAGTCTAAATTTATTATCTCCCATATATAGCCTTCATTCCTTTTTTTACAGTTTGTTCAATATCATAAGTCATACTATAATCAACATATTTTAAATTAACACATCCCCCACTACTATAGAACCTTACACTTGCTACTTTAAAAATTCTTCCTATTATTCCTCTTTTTATCTCAATTTTATACACTCTATTTACAAGCATTATTTTTCTTGATATTATTATTGCTCCACTTATAACTTCAATTTTTTTATGTGTCACTGTAAATTTATAATTTTTAATAACAATTGTTGAAATTAAAAATGCCCATATATACAAAAAAATATTAATTGTTAAAAATATAAAATTTAAAGTTAATTTAAACTTTACTTCAAAAACTATATCACTTATTATAGCCAAAAATCCCAAACATATATTTAAAATAATTGCAATTAACAAATAACATGTAATAATATATCTACTAGAGTTGTTAGAAATTTTTTCATATTTCATATACAATACCTCAGTATTATTATTTTACTTTTTTTACAAAAAAAACGCCATATCAAAAAAATTGATATAGCAAAAAAAAAGAACGAAAAAAATTCGTTCAGTTCCCTCTTATATTTCGCCTCTTATAACCTAGTATACTTTGGTGTCGAAAAGTCATAATTTGTAAGTGATTCACCTGTAGGTAGACTAAGTTCTAGATTGTTAGTAACTAAATCAGCATAACTATATGATAACTTACTAGAAGTTTCATTTTCTTTAAACACAAATAAATTTGGATATGTGCTGTCAATAACCCCTTTTCTACACACACACTTATTTCTTCCTACATTAGCTTTAATAAGTATTTCTTGACCAACATAGCTTTCAACATCTTGCTTTACTTTAAGTAATGAATCTTTTGAAACCATATCCTATCACCTATATGCCTCTCTATGCCGATTATACCACTTCATATTAGTTTTGTCAAAGTAAAAAAATATATATAACGGGTTTTTATTTCATAAATATGTAAACACATTCATGAAATAGTTAGTCCGTTATATTTATTCAAATTATTTTCATGTTAATATGACATTTTTGTTACATTTATTTTTTAGAATTTATATATTCTATAGCTTTTATAAGTTGAGTATCTTTATCTCTTGGAACACTTGAAGATTTTTGATATTCTTCAGGTAATTCTACAGTAATATTTGGTTCAATACCATTTTTATGTATTTCCACTCCACTTGCAGTATAATATTTTGCAACGGTAATAGATAATGCTCCTTTTCCATCTAATTGTTGTACTTCTTGTACTATACCTTTTCCATAAGTTTTAGTACCTATCAAAACTCCAGTATTAGAATCTTTTATTGCACTTGCAAGTATTTCTGATGCACTTGCACTTCCAGAATTTACAAGAACTGCTACAGGTATATTAATTTGATTTTTTCCATCACATTTATATACTCTTTCGCTTTCATCTTTATATACTAATTTTACAATATCACATTTTGGAAGCATTTCTTTTAATATTGATACTGTATCTGATACAAGTCCACCTGGATTATTTCTTACATCAATTACAAGTCCTGTTATATTTTTACTTTTTAATTTCTCATATTCAGTTTTAAATTGTTTATACACATTATTATCAAATGACCAGATACGAATATATCCTATATTTCCATCCATTATATCTGATTCAACATTATTAGGAATTATTTCTTCACGTTTAACAGTTTTTTCAAGTGTATCATTATCTCTCTTTATTATTAGTTTTACCTCAGAACCTGCTTCTCCTTTTAATTTATCTACACACTCATAGAATGATTTTTGGCTTACAACAGTTCCATCTACACTAAGTATTACATCCCCTATTTTTAAATCTGCATCTAATGCAGGTGCATCTGGCATAATTCCAAGAATTATAATTCCTTCAGATTTAGTATCATAAGTGATATGAATTCCAAGGCCACCATATGTTTCTGTTCCACTATTTAACATTTGGCTATATTCTTCTTCATCCATATATCTTGTATATGGATCACCTGTTGCCTCAGCAATACCTGCAACTGCCCCATCAACAAGTTTTTCAGTATCAATATCATCAATATACTTACTTTTTACCATCTTTATTGCATCTTCTATTCTTGTCATGTATTTTGATATATCTTCACCATTTGAAGTCTTCGTATTTTTGATTAGAGACATAGCAACAAGTGTCATTGCACCTATTACAATTGCTGAAAATACAACTATTATTGAAATAATAACAGCCTTATTTATAAACCTTTTTCTTTCATTTTTGTATTCTTCATTCATTTTATCTACCCTCTTTAACATTATAATTATATATTAATTGTAATATTTAGTCAATTAAAATATTATCTTTTTTTATTTTTTTACACTTGTTTTTCAATTTTTTCTTATGTTTACTTGACATATGTTCTAAACTATTGTATAATTTAATAGTAAATTTTTAGGATATAAAACATTTGTGTTAATTATCCAATCGGAGGGAGGGAAACAATATGCCAGGAATAAAAGTTAAAGATAATGAAAGTTTAGACAATGCATTAGCAAGATTTAAAAAACAATGCGCAAAATATGGTGTCCTTGCCGAAATACGTAAAAGAGAACATTACGAAAAACCTAGTGTTAAAAGAAAAAAGAAATCAGAGGCTGCCAGAAAAAGAAAACATTAAAATATAATAGAGTTATATTTTATAAATATATTAAGGTCATATGTATAATGCATATGACCTTTTTATTGACTTTTTATGTAATCAGTTGTATAATATTCCTACATAAAATTTTATATACAAATATATTAATATTATTTTGGAGGGAATCATGAATAAAAAACCTGATAAAACAGCGACACAAGAAATATATCTACCACAATCAAGAACTGATTATGGAGACAATTTCGATGAAAGTCCACTTAGAAATGATACCAAGCGGAAAAAAAGTAAGCCCAAATTAGCTTTTTACAAGAAGATATCAAAAAAACAGCTTATTATTATATCTTCTTGTGTTTTAGTTGTTATTATTGTAATTGGTATTATTGTTGTATCACTTTCTTCATCAAAAGTAGAAAAAAAACAAGAAACAACAATTTCATCTACAACGTCTACAATTAAGGAAGAAAAAAAATATACAACTTCTATTAACAATAATTATTACAATGAGGATAGTCAATCTAAGTACTCTTACACTGAAGGAAGTACAACTCAAGCTCCTTCTACTGAAATTGCCACAACTATGCAACCAACAACACAAGTTACAGAAACAAGTAAACAAATTGAAACAACAGATCCTCCTACTGTATCGTTTGAAACAGAAGCAGAAACAGCGACATACATGGAAAAAATATTATCTGTAGATGATATTTCTGTTATTAAAACAGGTGATAATGTATTCTTTTGTACAGCCAACGGTACATTTGATGGATATTCTGATGAAGAATTGCTAAACCTTGTTTCTATATCTACCACATCTGAAACACCAATTATATCATCACCTAGCCTAAATGGTTCAACATTTTCTTTTTATATAAACTTAAGTGATGAATGTGATGGTGAATTATGTATTCATTTTGGAAACTATGACTATTATCAGCCAATAAGCTCAATGAGTTAATTTAAATGCTCTCTTTTAATAGAGAGCATTTTTTATTATAAATTATTATTTTTAATTATATTTTTATCAAAATATTTATAACTGCCTAATTTTAACTTTCCAAGATTCAAATTTCCAATTTTTGTTCTTTTTAAATTAATAACATCAAGTCCTACGGCATTACACATTTTTCTAACTTGTCTATTCTTTCCTTCAGATATTACGATTTCAAGTTCATTTTTTTCAAGTATTTTTCTTACTTTTGCAGGTTTAGTTACATACCCTCCTATATCTACTCCTCTTTTTAACATTTCTATTTTCTCATTTGTTATATTTCCACTAACTTTTGCAATATATGTTTTTTCAATTTTATTTTTAGGATGCATCATTTCGTTTGCAAAATTTCCATCATTTGTAAGTAGTAAAAGACCCTCCGTATACATATCTAATCTTCCTATTGGATATACACGTAAATTTGTATCAATCAAATCTAATACACTTTTTCTCCCAAATTGTTCCTTGCTTGTTGTAACATATCCTTTAGGTTTATTTAACATTATATATACAAGCTTATCTTCCTTTTTTATTATTTTATTATCAACTGCTATAGTATCAGATATTTCATCAATTTTAACTCCAAGATCTGTAATAACCTCTCCATTTACACTTACTTTTCCACTTTGAATAAGAGTATCAGCACTTCTTCTTGAACATACTCCACACTCAGAAATATACTTATTTAACCTAATCATTATCCACTTCCTATCACAAAGCATTATGATATTTCATATATTATATTATCATAAGCTTATGTTTATATATTATATAAATGCTAGCATATTATTGGCTAGCATTTTCTTTTTTTTCTAACTTATCAATAATATTTAAAAATTCATTTGGTAAATTACTTTGAAATTCAACATATTTACCTGTTATAGGGTGATTAAAGCCTAAAGTTTTTGCATGTAACATTTGTCCTGTAACTTTAAATTTACCATCCTTTTTTCCATACACTTCATCTCCAACTAATGGATGATTTATATATGACATATGCACACGTATTTGGTGAGTTCTACCTGTTTCTAAAGTTGCTTTTACAAGAGTTACGTTTGAAGCATAAAATCTTTTTAAGACCTCAATATGAGTAACAGCCTTTCTACTATTTTTATTCGTTACTGCCATCTTTTTTCTATCTTTTATACTTCTTCCTATAGGAAGATCAATTGTAAAATTATCTTCTTTAACTATCCCTTTAACTAATGCAATATATTCTCTTTTTATATCATGTTCTTTAAATACATCAGATAGTTTTTTATGTGCTTTATCATTTTTAGCAACAACTAAAATTCCTGAAGTGTCTTTATCTATTCTATGTACAATTCCAGGCCTTATTTTTCCATTTATCCCTGAAAGCTTTCCTTCATGAGAATACATTAAAGCATTTACAAGTGTACCCTCGTAATTTCCATTTGCAGGATGGACAACCATCCCCTTAGGTTTATTTACAATTATAATATCATTGTCTTCAAATAATATATCTAAAGGAATATCTTGAGCCTTTACATCTAGTGGTACATCATCTTTTAAGACAACTTTTACAACATCTTTCTCCTTTAGACTATAGCCTGATTTTTCTATCTTGCCATTTACTGTTATATTTCCATCTTCTATTAGCTTTTTAATATAGCTCCTAGTTATTTTTAAATCTTGCTCCAGAATAAATTTATCTAGTCTTTTTTTTACATTACTTTTATCTATAATATATTCCATATTTTTACCTATCTATTAAATATCTTTTTTATATCTTCCTCGTTAAATTGATATTTTTTATTACAGAAATTGCATTTTACTTCTATAATACCGTTATTATCTTTTAGAGCATCAATTGCTTCATCATATCCCATAGAAATAATCGCATTCTTTATTCTAATATCATTACAATCACATAAAAGTTTAGGTGTGTTAGTATAAACTTCTTCTATCTTTTCATCTGCTGTTATAAGTTTTGCAACATCTAACATATTTTCTAAATCCATCATCATAGATGTTACACTTTTTATACCAGTATTTGCATTTTCAAGAATATCTATAACTTTATCGTCTGTATCTGGTAAAGGTTGTATAAAATATCCGTCAGCCTTTAAAACATTTCCGTCTTTATCTAAGTTTACTCCTAAAGACACAATAGATGGTGTTTGTTCAGATTTTAAATAATAATACGCAAAATCCTCTGCAATTTCTGATGAAACTAAATTACACTTTCCAATATATGGTTCTTTTAACCCTATATCTTTTATAACTGTTAAAATTCCTTTTCCAATTGCTCCAGCTACGTTATATTTACCATTTACATTTTTTAATTCAATTTCAGGATTACTTACATATCCTTTTATCTCTAAATTTCCATTTCCGCATGTAATTATATTTGAAATTTGCCCATCACCTGAAATCTGTATACTTAATCTATCATCTTTTTCATCTAACATTGAAGACATGATTGTAGTCATAGCAAGTGTTCTTCCAAGAGCGACAGTTGTAGTATTAGATAAATTATGAATTTCTCTTGATTTCTTTACCATTTCTGTCACATCGCAAATAACTACTCTAACACTATTTTCATGTGCTAAATATTTTTTACATATATCTTTACTTTCCATTTTTTCTCCTTAAAAAATACAAGTATATTATATCAAAATATACTTGTATCTTCAACTTTTATTTATATTTTATAACAAAATATTATACTTTTTTTATTTTTATACTACTTTAGACTTTTTCTTTTTTATCCTCCTTGTAAGAGTAACTTTAGTGCCCTCATCTTTACTTGAATCTATTAGTACTTCATCCATAAATGTTTCCATTATAGTAAATCCCATGCCTGCATGTTCTAATTCTGGCTTTGATGTATATGTAGGAAGCATGGCAGTTTCTATATCCTCAATTCCCACTCCTTTATCTTCTATTTCTATTTTTATAACATCATCATTATCAGAATAAATATATGCTTTTACAATCACACATTTATTTTCTAAATCATCTACTTCATCATATCCATGTTCTATTGAATTAGTAACAGCTTCAGATATAGCAGTCTTTATATCCATTAATTCATCTATAGTTATATCTAGTGTAGAAATAAAGCTAGAAATTGCTACTCTAACTATTGCAACATTTTCAAGCACTGCTTTTATTTCTATTTTCATTCTATTTATTTCTTCCATTAATCACACCTCACAAGAATTTTATCTGAAACTTTTGATAATTCTAGTATTCTTTTTATACTATGTGTTGGATTTAATACTATCATTTTAGAGTCCATAAATTTTATTAAATTATATCTTCCAATTAAAAGTCCTATTCCACTACTATCCATAAATTTAACATCACTTAAGTCTATTATAAATTCACGTGGTTGATATCTCATTATATATCCATCTATCACCGTTCTTAGTGTTTTACACGCTTTCATATCAAGTTCTTCATCCAAATCTATTTTTAAACTTCCATCATTATAATTATACCTCATTTGTACCACCTCACCAAGAGTATATCATATTAAATTAGAAAAAAATGTTGAAATTTATGAAAACAAAAAAAATATCCCACAAAATTAATTGTGGGATATTATATATACAGAATAACTGAAGGGGAGAGTTATTCTGCCTGATTATCAGTAGTAGTTGTTTTTGTATTAGATGATCCTACTACTGTGGAACTGTTGTTGCTTCTAGGAGTTAAGGGAACTGTAGGAGCCTTGTTAATTTCCTCCTGTGATATTGTTGGAGGAAGAGTATGTTCTTCTTCAAACTTTTTCTCAGGAGATGGGCTTTCCTTTTTTGAAGAAATGCTTGCACCATAGCCTTTGTTACCTCCAGTGATGCCTTCATCTTTCTTCGAATCCTTATCACTACTCATGTCTTTATCCTTTTCATGAGTATCATAATTTGAAACAGTTTTTCCACTACTATAGTTGCTATTTCCGCCGCCTTTACCAAATTTACTATTACCACTACTATAATTGCTATTATTGCTATCATTATTAGTAGTAGCACTACTTTCCTTTTTGGTTTTAGTAGTGGTTGGCTGAACTGTTGTACTCTCTGTTGCTTTTGGCTTTGTTGTAGCTGCTACAGTTGTGGCTTGAGTACTGCTTGATGATGTGGAAACTGTAGTTTCTACATTACTTGACGGGTTACTGTTGTTACAGCTGTGAACTGCAAAAACAATTGCAAAAATAACAATAGCTATTACTATAGCCCCTGAAACAATGTTGCATATAAGCTTATGCTTATCGCACCATTCAAGTAGCCGCTCTTTTATATTTTTTTTCTTTTCGCCTTCAGGTGTAATATAAAGAGAACATTCCTTAGTTATTTTTTTACAAGTATTTGTTGGTACAAGTCCAGTTTCTTCTTTTTTATAACTGTATGTTTCATCATATTTATTCTTCTTTTTCATAATTATAATCTCCTTAATAAATATTTTAATGTAATATATATGAAAATTTCCCCAAAGTATCATGTCTCCCCACATAATTATCTGGAAAAATCATTATCTTTAAATTTAATTTAATAATTTAAATATAACTCTACAACTATATTATAGCATACTTTACATAAAAAATCAAGAGCTATACAAAAAAACAGGTTTTTACCTGTTTTTTATATTATTTAACTAATTTTGCTTGTACAACAAACCTACCATCATCTACAGAATAGTCACAAGTTGAAAGAGTAAGGATTGTATCATTTGAGTTAACATCAATATCTGTATTATACATACTTTTTCCTTTTAAACTATCTAAAAATGTTGAATACTCTGTTACTGTATCAAAGTTTACATCTATATAGAAGAAATCTGGCGTTGTCTTGTAAACAGAGAATATTTGCCATTTATAATTTCCATTTATAGTAGACATATATATTGTTTTATGATTTTTAAAGAAATCTTCTTTTTCATATTTGAATAAATCAGAAAAATACGTTGTATCTTCTGGGTTATGCCCATAAATTATAAAATGTGCCATATTATCCATATTATTTAAATTACATCTGTAATCCATGAAAAGTTCACCATATTTTTTTTCTTCACTATCTCTATCTTTAGCAAAGTAATCTTCATTGGTAAGTCCTTTAAATACAGGTGCATCTATTGATGTATCTGGAATTTTAAGCCAAGCTACAGCATCTGTATATGTTGCATTTAAAGCTATAATCTCATTTTGTAAATTTCTGTTTGATTCAACATCATATTCCTCACTTGTTTGTTCATTATTTTGATCTTTAGATTTATTTTTTGAATTCCAATATATACTTAAACCTAATCCAATTATTGCAAGAGATATAACTACTACAATACAAATTATAATTATTTTATTTTTGCTTTTATTATTTTCACCCATTAATAGTAATACCTCCTTTATTAATATTTACCTGTCTTTGGATTTGGTACCCAATCAGCTGGTTTATCTTTATTTTCCTCATTATTCTCTTCTTTGGTTTCTTCACTTGCAGAATCGTTATTCTGATCACCATTTCCATTTGAATTTTGACCTGAGCTAGATGAACTTCCTGATGAATTTACTGCACCTCTATTTACTAATTTAAATGGACTAGAATTTACACCTATTGTCCTATTTCCGTTATAGTCGGAAGCTGTGGCAGCAACTATGGAAATATACTTACTTCCATTTGATCCTTGTATGTTACTTAATGTGATTTTTCTCTCTACTACTTTTGAATTTTCACCACTACCACTAATTGATACATTAGCTGTAAATCCTTTTAGTTTTACTGAATTTTGATATAAATTTACATTTGCAACTCCAGATGCATCAGTATATCTAACAATATATGTAACTGTACCACCATTATTTGCAGAAGATATATTAGGCCCTATAAGTGAAATACTTGGTGCTACTGTATCATTTGATCCAATACTAAAAGAGTTACTATATGTAGTTGCTGAATATGCTGATCCAAGCCCATCATTTGCTATTGCAGCTCCTGATCGTATCTCAACATAATTTCCACTTGAATTTCCTCTAACATTGTTAAGAGTTACTGTATACCTACTATATGTATTTTTTATTACTCCAACATTTGCGCTAAAGCCATGAACAGTAACATATGAAGCATTAAAAGGAATTCTTCCACCGTTTACTAGATTATTTCCAGAAAATTCTACAGAGAAAGATATACTATCTCCTTGAGAGCAATTTGAGATGTTTCCTATTCTTACTGTTGGTCTTGCTGTTGCCTTTACAAATCCTGTGCATAAAAAAGTAACTAATACACAAGACATTATTACAATGACAAATATTATTTTACTACGTTTTTTTAAACTTGTCATATTTTTACCTCCATTTCAATGCATTTCTATTATACCATACATTACATAATTAGTCAAACTAATGTATAAAGTTCCAGCTATTTTAATATAACTTTTTTATTTTTACTATATTCAAATATAATATATCATTAATTTAAATAATAATCAATGCATTTTTAAAACAAAATAAATTAACGAATTATAATCATATTTTTTACTTAAAGTAAGCACAAAACAGGGAAACAATCTAAAAATTAGTTCCCTGTTTTAATTTTATATATTTCATTTACTTTAAAGTTCATCTGCTCTTGGATGAGTCTTCATGTACTCATCTTTTGTACCCATATGAGCTATTTGTGTATAAAGCATTGTTGATGCTACATCTGTATGTCCTAATAGCTCTTGTACTGTTTTTACTTCTGCACCATTCTCTAACATATGTACTGCAAAAGAATGTCTTATTGTATGAGGAGTTATCTCTTTATCGATTTTAGCTTGATCTTTATATTGTTTTAAAATTTTCCAATAACCTTGTCTAGTCATTTTTTGACCATTTGTATTTATAAATAAAGTTTTTTCATCTTCACTACGAATAAGTAATGGTCTAACATTTTCCATATATTCCTTTAAACATTTTAAAGCTAATTTTCCTAAAGGAATATGTCTTTCTGAGTTTTTCTTTTTAACTTTTATAAACCCATTAGTTAAGTTAACATCTTCTGTCCTAAGTGAAATAAGTTCTGTAACTCTTATTCCAGTTGCATATAATATTTCAAGCATTGTTTTATCTCTTTGTCCTTTAAGTTCACTTGTATCAGGTTGTTCAAGTAACTTTTCTATTTCACTATCTGTTAAAATCATAGGTTCTTTTCTGCTAACTTTTGGAAGTTCTACATCAGTTGCTATATTTACTTCAGCAAGTTTCTTACCTACTAAATATCTATATAAACTCTTTACTGAAGCTGCACTTCTTGAAATTGTAGAATTTGATTTACCTTCAGCAATTAGATGATTTACATATTCTTTCATATCATCTTTAGTTAAATCAAATATTTTTTTACCTTGTGCTTCAAAATAATCATTGAACTGAATAAGGTCTCTTTTGTATGATGCAAGCGTATTTTGTGATGCTTGTCTTTGTTCTAAATTTTCAATAAATTCGTCAATAATAATCTTCATGATTTGCTCCTCCATCCATCATGTATATTTTACACTATTTAGTCTAATTTTGCAAGGGTTTTAATAAAAATTATGTAATGTTTTTATACATTATAATCTTTTAACCATTTAAGTAGACAAATCATGACATCTACATCTTTATATACATATGTATAACACCTAAAGAAAGTAGTTGTTCTATTATTACAGAAAGTGCTATTACGGAGAATCCAAGGATTAATTTATACATTTCTTTTATTGTTATTTTAATACTTCCCCCATTTTCCTTTGCCTCAATTAATTCATAATGAAAAGAAACTGAATTTATTGATAAATAAATAAATGCTGGTATATATATCAAATTTGGAATTATTACAAGTAAAAATAATGCAATTATTCCATTTCCAAAGCCAAATACACAAAATAATGTTGGAATGTATAGTCCAATAGAAAAACCTTTAAATATATTTGTCATACATACAAGCCCAGGTGCAATTAATGTTATTGATGAAAAATATAGTATTAAAACTAAAATACCATTCGATATAATACCATTTTTTATTACATTTATCCCTTCAAAATTTTCACTCTTTGTACTACTTAATGTATTATTTAATGTCTGTATAATTTCTGTTTTTGTACCACTTGTCATAAAGTTAAATGTAATTATCCCTACAACAAGTCCAATAATTAGACATGAAAAAATAAGGACAATGCTTTTAAAATTATTATTAATATACTCTTTTATATAATCTAACATACAAAACTCACCATACAACATATTATGCTTATATGATGAGTTTAGAACTTGTTTATTTTACACTTTTACTTTCAGCGACTGCCAATTTATCACATCTATTGTTATATTCATTATCAGCATGACCTTTTACTTTTATAAATTTAACATTGTGAAATGATATAAGACGTATTAATTCTTCCCATAACTCAATATTTTTTGCCTTTGTTTTATCTGACTTTATCCAATTATTCTTTTTCCATGAATATACCCATTTGTTATTTATACTATTTACAACATATGCACTATCAGAATATACTTCTACATCACATTTTTCCTTTAACACTTCTAGTGCTTTAATTACAGCCATCATCTCCATCTTGTTATTTGTTGTATTTTTTTCTCCTCCTGATATTTCTTTTTCTTTTCCGTTATATATTAATATAGCTCCATAACCTCCAGGTCCAGGATTTCCGCTACATGCTCCATCTGTATATATAGTTACTTTCTTTAAATTTTCCAATATTCTCTACCTCTTTACTTGAATTTTACATTTTACTGTGCTAAACTTTATATATATATACGTGTACTATACCATAATATTGTACATTTTTCAATATAAGGAGAGAGATTTTTGAAAGTTTTAGGAATAATTGCAGAATATAACCCTATGCATACTGGTCATATATATCACATATCTAAGGCAAAAGAAATTACTGGTTGTGATACGGTTATAGTAATAATGTCAGGAAGTTTTACACAGCAAGGAAATATAGCAATAATAAATAAATTTGAACGTGCAAAGCAAGCTATACAAAATGGTGTCGACTTAGTAATAGAAATTCCAAGTGCATTTGCATCATCTGATGCAGGAAATTTTGCATACAAATCTGTAAGTATATTAAATGATTTAAATGTTGACGCAATATGTTTTGGCGCAGAAACTGACAATATAGAAAGATTAAAATTAATTTCAGAAACATTAATTTATAAAGATAAAGAAATATGGATCGAAATAAAAAATGAATTAAAAAAAGGTATTTCTTTTGCTAAAGCAAGAAATAACTCACTAAAAAAATTTCTAAATGAAGATGATATAAATATAATATTATCTCCAAATAACATTTTAGCACTTGAATATTTAAAGACTTTAAAAATTTTAAATTCAAACATTATTCCTTTTGCTATACATAGAGAAAGTAATTTTAATAGTCATATACTTGAAAATTGTTATACAAGCAGTACAAGCATACGTAAAGCTTTAGAAAATAAATGTAACTTAAATGATATACAAAAATACATTCCTGAGAATGTATCTAAATATTTAAAAAATAATAAAATAATATTCAATAATGATTTTTTTGAAATATTAAAGTATAAAATAATATCAATGAATGAAAATGATTTAAAAGAAATAAATGGAGTAAGTGAAGGTATTGAGAATAAACTAAAAAAAGAAATTTGTAATTCATATTCATATGATGAATTCCTTTTTAAAATAAAATCAAAAAGATACGAATTAAGTAGAATTAAAAGAATACTAGTTAATATTTTGCTTAATATATATAAAGATGATTTTAACTTACTTAAAGAAAACAATTCTAATTATGCTCATATTTTAGCTTTTAATCATGATAAAAAAGATTTATTATCACATATATCAAATACTTCAAATATACCTGTTATATCATCTTTAAATAATAAAACTTTATCATATTTAAACAAATATCAAAAGCTATCACTTGATATAGATATATATGCTTCTAATATTTATAGCATGTTAATCAATCAAAAAATAAACAAAGACTATACAAATTTTATTTGATTTGTATAGTCTTTTCTATATGTTACTTATAAATTAATTAATTGCCACGCTTGTAACATCAACAATTTTTGAACTATTTGATGTATTTAATCCTAATATTTTTAATAAGCTTATAGGATTTACATCTACATACACTTTATCTTTTCTTGAATATATTACTAAATTTTCAATGTTATTTTTTATAATTTCTGTATATTTACTTGTATTATTTTTTATATCTGAAGCATTTACAATAGCACCTGTAGAATCTGTATAAGTCAAATCAGCAGATACTTCAACAAGTTTATTTACTACAGCTTTACATACATTATCAACTTTTACTTCATATAAATCCAATACATCAGAATTTTTTACATTTTCTTTAGTTTCAATATTTACATTTACTGCATATGAATTTTCAGAAATAACTGTATCTGCTTTTTTTACTGTTTCCTTTGTGTATACTGATAAAATACCTTTTTGGGCATTTGTTCTTACTATATTTGTTTTCTTATTTCCACTTTCAACTTTTAAAGTTTTAAATTCATCTTGTTTACTAGAAAATTTAGCTGTTGCATCAGATTCTACATTTTTAAATGTAACAAGCTTTAATCCACTCTCGTCATCTTTGGCAACACTTACATAATCGTCTACATTATATTCTTTTGAATATATATCAACATTTTCTTTATTTTCCTCTTCTACTTTAGGCTTATTAAATTTTAATGCATTAAAATCAAATTTAATAACACCAAGTTTTACTCCTGCAAATCCAAGTCCTCCAATTATTAATAACATTACAAGGACTGTAACTATAACAGCAATTAGTGAATTTCCTTTTTTCATATAATTTACCTCCAATTAAGCTATACATATATATTAGCAAAAACAAAAACATTTTTCAACATATAAAATAAAAAATAGTGTAAAACTTTAACATTTTACACTATTTTAATATAACTATATTAGTTCTATTATTGCCATTTCAGCTCCGTCACCTTTTCTTGGAACTAATTTAATAATTCTTGTATAACCACCTGTTGCTTTTTCATATTTAGGTGCAATTTCATTAAATAATTTTTCTGTTAAATCAACAGTATTACCATTAAAATCACTTATTTTATTTAAATTTCTAAACATTTTTTTTCTAGCAGCAAGTTTTGATGGTTTATCAACATTTTTATTTTCTTTAACTACTTCTCTTACTATTACCTCATATTTTTTTCCATTTTTAGAAGTTTTAGTTTCTTTTACTTTTTTACCATTTTTATCTAATTTTGCTCTAGATACTGTTTTTTCCTTAACTTCAAAGTTATCTTTTTCTTTTATTGCTAAATCTACTAAGCTATCAGCAATAGGTTTAACTTCCTTTGCTTTAGCAAGTGTAGTTTCTATTTTTCCATTAAGGATTAAAGATGAAACTAAATTGTTAAGCATGGCGCTTCTGTGAGAAGTTACTCTTGAAAGTTTTCTTGTTCCTGGCATTTTGCTTATCCTCCTTTAATTACTCGTCCTTATTTTTAAATTCAAGTCCAAGTTCTGCAATTTTATTCATTACTTCATCTAGTGATTTTTTACCTAGATTTCTAACTTTTATCATATCTTGTTCAGATTTATTTACTATATCTGCAACTGTATGTATACCTGCTCTTTTTAGACAGTTATATGATCTTACTGAGAACTCTAAATCCTCAATTGATGTTTCTAAAATTTTATCTTTCATAGATAATTCTTTTTGAGACATAATTGACATATTTTTAGCTATTTCAGATAAATCAATAAACATTTCTAAATGTTCATTTAAGATTTTAGCAGCCATACTTAAAGCTTCATATGGTTCTATAACACCATTTGTCCAAATTTCAATAATTAATTTATCATAATTTGGATCTTGACCAACTCTTGTTTTTTCAACTTGGAAATTAACTTTTTTAACAGGTGTAAATATTGAATCAATTGGTAAAACGTTTATAGCATCTGTTGAATCTTTTTCTCTTTTTCCTTCAACATATCCTCTACCTTTTACAGCAGTCATTTCAATATCTAATTCTGCTCCATCATCAACATAAGCAATATGTAAATCTTTGTTTACAACTTCTATTGTTGAATCAGTTATAATATCTCCAGCTGTAACCTCACATGGTCCCTTAGCTTTTATAGTGATATCTTTTTTATCCATATCACTAGATTTTAAGCATACTTGTTTTAAATTAAGTATTAAATCTGTAACATCTTCTGTAACTCCTGGTATTGTTGTAAATTCATGAGTTACTCCTGCAATTTTTATTGTATTTATAGCATACCCTGGTAGTGATGAAAGAAGAATTCTTCTTAGTGAATTACCAAGTGTAATTCCAAATCCTCTTTCAAGAGGCTGTGCCTCAAATCTTGCATAATATGTGTCAGCGTTAACTTCAACACATTTTATTTCAGGTCTTTGCATTTCAACCATTTTAATTCCTCCTTTAATACGCTCTGATTACACGTATTATATATAACTTAATTAAATGATTTAATTAGTTCTTAGAGTATAACTCAACGATTAGACTTTCTTGAACTTCAAGATCAACATCTTCTCTAGTTGGTTTTCTTAAAACTTTTGCCTCTGTTCTATCTTTATTTAATTCTAACCATGCTGGTACTGCTTTTAATTTATTAGTTTCCATTACAGAAACTACCGTTTTATTATCTTTTTTAGCATCTCTTAAAGAGATAACATCTCCTACTTTACAAATATATGAAGGGATGTTTACTTTCTTACCATTAACATCTAGTACTTTATATCCTACTAGTTGTCTTGCTTCAGCTCTTGAAGTACCAATTCCCATTCTGTATGCTACATTATCAAGTCTAAGTTCTAATTGTTCGAATAAGATATCTGAAGTTACTCCTTCACGTCTGAAAGCTTCTTCATAATATTTTCTAAATTGAGATTCTGAAACCCCATAATATTCTTTAGCTCTTTGTTTTGCTCTTAATTGAAGACCATATTCTGATAATTTTACTCTATTTTTACCATGTTGTCCTGGAGCATAAGATCTTCTATCAATTGCACATTTATTTGAATTACATCTTGTGCCTTTTAAGAAAAGTTTTGTACCTTCTCTTCTGCACTTTTTACATACTGCATCTGTATATCTTGCCATTTTATATTTACACCCCCACTATACTCTTCTTCTCTTTGGTGGTCTACAACCATTATGTGGTATTGGAGTAACATCTTTTATCATGTTTATTTCCAATCCAGCTGTTTGAAGTGCTCTTATAGCTGCTTCTCTTCCAGAACCAGGTCCTTTTACAAACACTTCTACACTTTTTAATCCATGCTCTTTAGCTGCATTAGCTGCTGTTTCAGCTGCTTGACCTGCAGCAAAAGGAGTATTTTTTCTTGAACCTTTAAATCCAAGTCCACCAGCACTTGCCCAAGATATAACATTACCTTGAGAATCAGTCATTGTAACAATTGTATTGTTAAATGAAGATTGTATGTGAGCTGCACCAGTTGAAATATTCTTTTTTACTTTTTTCTTTGAAACTGATTTTCTTTTATCTGCCATTTCTAACTATACTCCTTTCTTTCCTGCTATTGTTTTTCTAGGACCTTTTCTAGTTCTAGCATTAGTTTTTGTTCTTTGACCTCTTACAGGAAGTCTTCTTTTATGTCTTTGTCCTCTATAGCAATTAATTTCCATTAATCTTTTGATGTTTAAAGATACTTCTTTACGAAGATCTCCTTCTACTGTATAATCTCTATCGATTATTTCTCTTATTTTTGCTTCATCTTCTTCTGTAAAATCTTTAACTCTTTTTGTTGGTTCAATACCTGCTTCTGCAAGTATTTTTCTTGATGCAGAACGACCAATTCCATATATAGATGTTAGTCCTATTTCTGCTACTTTTTGTTTTGGTAAATCTACTCCAGCTATACGTGCCATTTACTCTTACACCCCCACATTAACCTTGTCTTTGTTTGTGCTTTGGATTTTCACAAATAACTCTAACTACGCCATTTCTTCTAATCACTTTGCACTTCTCACAAATCTTTTTTACTGATGGTCTTACTTTCATTTTAATTCCTCCTTAAAATACTTGTTAATAAATTTAACAAAAGTAAGTTATATAATAAACATGAAACTAAAATAAAAGACATTTAAGGCCATGCCTTTTACAGCCGCTCTAGTTTTATGCTTATTGCATGATTTTAATATAATAGGATTATTTTCCTCTCCAAGTTATTCTACCTTTAGTTAAGTCATATGTTGAAAGTTCAAGCTTAACTTTATCTCCAGGTAAGATTTTAATGTAATGCATTCTTAGTTTTCCAGAAATATGAGCTAAAACCTCATGACCATTTTCAAGTTTAACCTTAAAATTAGCATTAGGTAAAGCATCTGTAACTATTCCATCAACTTCAATAACATCATCTTTAGCCACTATTCATTCCTCCTATTACAAAATTTTTACTCACTTTACACATATAAAATAAGCAAAAGTTAACATATACATTATAACTTTTTTAACTCTAATTGTCAACATTTTTTAATAATTTTATTATTTTTTCCATGCATTTATTGAATTTTTTAAGTATATATTCTATAATAACAATATATATGCTATTATAGCTCAGTTGGTAGAGCAACAGATTCGTAACCTGTAGGTCGGGAGTTCGATTCTCCCTAATAGCTCCATTTGAAATCAACTTACGGACTTAATTGTTCGTAAGTTTTTATTTTTTATAAAACTAACTAAAAAAGAGGAAAAAATTATCAAAATAATTTAATCCTCTTTTTATATTTTTCTTAATTTTGGGGTAATATTCTTGTCTAGCCAGCACTGAATTTGTACTCCCGAACAAATTCTATTATGGGAATTCCCATACCCTTAAATTTTAGAAAGGAGACCTTAAATTATGAGAATAAGAAATAATAAAGTTAATGTATTTTTAAGTGATGATGAAAAATTTATTTTAAAAAGAGCATCTTCAAAATTAAACTTATCTCAGTCTGAATATATTAGAAATTTAAGTGTAGGATATGAGATTAAGATTCCAGAAGTTAAAGAAGAACCAAATCCTAAAAAAGAAGAATATATTATAGAGAATATTGTTAAAGCATTAGAAAAAAATATTGAATGCTTAATTAAAGTTAAAAATAGATTTCATTATCTTGGATATTTTGAAGATGAACGTGCAATTGGAACAAAAATTGAATATTTAAAATTACAAAATACTACACTAAAAAAATATATACCTATTGAAAATGATAAAGACAATGCCATCTAAGCATTGTCTTTATATGTTAATTATCTTATTAATGATAAAATTAAAACACAAATAAATATGCCTAATATCATTAAATATTTTTTATAAGTTATTTTTTCTTTTAAAATAAATCTTGAAGATAAAATTGTTACTACAATAGAACTTGTGTTAATTACAGAGATTATAGAAACATTTCCATCTAATAATGCAAATCTGTCAAATATTGAAGATGATGCATCTAATAATGCTTGTAATATAAAAAATTTCTTAGCATTAATTTTTCTAATATCTAGGTAATTCCAGTTTTTTGTAAATAAACAATATATAAATAAACCAATAATAATTATAACTGCATAATTAAAAACTACATACATTGGATTTTGATATTCAGTAACATATATTTTATTTAAAAAATTAGAAATACCATTAAATAATACAAAACCATAAGAATACATAATTGCTTTTTGTTCTAACTTTTTATCTATTTGATTTTTTGAATCAGTCTTATTTTTAGCAACCATAATAGATAAAATTACTAATATAGTAGAAACAAATAATTGTAATAGTGTACAATTTTCTTTTAATACTATAATACCCAATAAAAATGTAACAACTACTTTTGCTTTAGAAATAGATGATGTAATTGCTACTTTTCCATACTTAGTTGCTGAAATCATACAATAAAATCCTATTGACTGCATTAAAATTCCTGGGAACATATTTATCATATCAGCAACATTTAGTTTTGTTATAAACTCTGGATTAGTTATCATATTAACTACAATCATAATTAAATGATATGATAATAACCCCATTAATGCAATTCTTTTTGGCTCATTATTTGAACACTTCTTTAAAGCAACTGCTGTAAAACCACCAATGATGGTTGATAATAAACACCAATATAACCACATATATTTTTTCTCCTAATTTTCGTATATATCATCATTTATTTTTAATATCATTCTTCTGTAATGAGTTTTAAATCCTAATCTTTCATATAAATTTCTAGCAATGTTTTCTCCAATTACTTCTAACGATAAATCTTTATTTTGAACTTTTGCTAATTCTATTATTTGGTTTAATGCAATAGTACCAATTCCATTATTTCTATATTTTTCATCTATAAAAAATCTATATAAATATATTTCTTTTTCATAATTTTTAATCCCAATAAATCCAACCATCTTATTGTTATATAAGATTTTATAATATTCTTCATTTTCTTTAAATTTTAATTCCTCTGGTTTTATTATTCTTAATTGGTATATTGGATCTACTGTATTATGATGTTGCCATTCTTTTATAATCCATTCTCTAAAAAAATCATTATTATCTTTTTCTAATTTAACTTCTATCTTTTCCATTTAAATCATTCCTTAATTTATATATTTTACAAATGCTTTATCTACATTTTCATCATATCCTAATTTATTATATAATTTATGTGCTTCTTTTCTTTGAACTCCACTAAATAACCAAATACGACCAACATCTTCATATTTTTTAACAATTTCTTCTGCTTTAATCATTAATTTAGTTGCTATTCCTGATTTCCTGTATTCTTCAAGAACAGCTAAATTCCAAATAGTTGCTTCTTTTCCGGATGGCATTGTTAAAATATTTAAAGTTACGGTTCCAACTAAATTATTTTCTATATAATATCCTAATACATAAATATCGCTGTTATTTTTAGATACTTCATAAAATCTTTGAGCTTTTGAATCGCTTGTATTACTATTAAAAACTTGTTTCATAATTTTTTGTAATTGTTCTAAATCTTTTTCTTGTATTTCAGCTATTATATTATTTCTATTCATATTTTTTGCCTCCATTTTTAATAAATAAAAAGTATCATAATTTTAATGATATAAATCCATTATAATAATAACATATTTTGATATTTTTTTCCATACTCCCTTGAAAATATCTAGGAAAATGATATAATGAACTTATCAGAGAGATTTAATCAAATCTTATAGTCTTAATTTCGCACACGTGTATAGTTAAGGCTCCAGATGAAATTGATACTCCCACAAAGGGAGTCTTGTATATTTAAAAATCTGTTAATAACTTACATTAAGTCATTAACAGGTTTTATTTAAGCTTCTTTTAGGCTATTTTCATTAAGTAAGAAATCATAAATACTAATGTATATTATGCCATTGTCATCTTGCCATTTTATAAAACTATCATAAACAATTACCATTTTTTTAAAATTATCACTTATATTTAAAAGAGATTGTAATTCTTGCTCTTTTTTATTATTATCTTCTATGCTGTATGCCGATTGAATATAATATTTATCGCTACCTTTATTTGCTACAAAATCAACTTCTAATTGCCTATAATCTTTTTTTCCTTTTTCATCGATTTTTCTTTTTTCTACGATTCCAACATCAACATTAAAACCACGTCTGCGAAGTTCAGTATATATAATATTTTCCATTATATGAGTTTTTTCTATTTGTCTAAAATTGATTAAACTATTTCTAATTCCAATGTCTACAAAATAGTATTTTGACGGAGTTTCAATATATTTTTTACCTTTCACATCAAATCTTTTAGATTTTTCTATTAAAAATGATTCTTCGAGATATTTTAAATATGATGCTATTGTTTTGTTAGTAATATTTTTATTTCCTTTGCTAATAAATGTATTATATAACTTAGTCGGATTAGTAAGTGAACCTATGCTAGAAGATATTATTTCAATTAAAGTTTTTAATTCTTCATCATTTCTGATATCATTTCTTTCGATGACATCATTAATATATACATTATCTTTTTGAAAGTTCAAATAATCGATTTTTTCTTCTGCACTTTTAAATGTAGTAATTAGTGGAAGTCCCCCATAATTTATATATTCATTTAATCCACTAATTTCATTTCCACTATAAACTGACATAAATTCAGAAAAAGAAAGTGGATAAACTCTTATTTCATCACCACGCCCTCTAAACTCTGTAATTATATCCGATGATAAAAATTTAGAATTACTACCAGTTACATAAACATCAAGATTCGATTTTCTTAAAAAACTATTTAAGACACTTTCAAAATCTGATACTTTTTGTATCTCATCCAAAATAACATAATAAGTATCCTTGTCAACCACTTTTTGCATAACATATTCATAAAGCTTTTTAGGATTAGTATATTCTTCATTTTCAATTGAGTCAAATTCTAATTTAATTATGTGATTTTCATCAACTCCATTATCTAATAAATAATTTCTAAAAATAGGATCTAATAAATATGATTTTCCGCATCTTCTAATTCCTGTAACAATTTTTATAAGTTTATTATTTTGCTTTGAAATTAATTTATTCAAATAATAGTTCCTTTTTATTTCCATCATAACCATCCTTTCTTACTATCATTAGTATATACTAAAAAATGAATTTTATCAACATTTTATTCCAAAAAAAGTGTCCAATTCCATTTTTTATAAACTTCATTAAAAGTCATTGAAAAAAATATACTAATTGCTATATAATATTTTTAGAAAGAGATTTAGTTCGTAACTTGTATTTGATTTTCTACATAAGCTAAAATCGTCGCACCAATGTGACGTTAATGATTAAGTCAACTAGTAATAGTTGATTTTTTTGCGCATTATTGCAAAAAAGTGGATGTAATAAGATTAAAATAATTATAAAAATACAATATAAACAACATAAGAAATAAAATTAAATATTTAAAATTGCAAAATCCTACACCAACAAAGTTTTTATTGCACATAATTCTCTTATTATTAATCTTATCTATTGTTTTACGCTTCCATATATTTCCTATATTATAAATTTTGATAAAAATACTATACGAGAATTGCATTTCAATATTGTATGTGATAAACTTTCTATGTATGATTTTTTCATACAATCATCTCCTTCTATATAATTTATTTGGCTGTCGAACCTTTTAATTATATCACAGGTGATGTTTTTTCTATTACGCCACTCAATGCTATAAGCTTTCCTAAACCACATGCTATCCATGGGGTTTCCTTTAACAGAAAAAGTAGCACACCCTATAATAATAGGGTGTGCATAATTTAAACAATGTTTTTGGCTATTCTTTGAATTCTTCTAAATCTGCATCATCGATTTGAATATTTATTTCAAAAGGCGGATTTGATGAACCGTTGAACAATAAATCTCCAAAGTTATTCATAACTTCCCATAACGGCATTTTGCTGAATCCATTTTCATCCACTTCAGGCAACTTAAATTCATCGGTTACATGTGGATAATCTTTACGAATTTCTTCGTAATTTTCTTTCAGTCTTTTAATACCAAATGGAGTGAGTTTAATTCTTACCTCAGAATTGATGTTTAAAGTTTTCATAGTGATATCCTCCTTTAATTGTTCGGAGGACTATGCCTCCGAAATTTGCTTATTCCAAAGGCAACAAAATATATTAGAATTAGTATAACATATTTTACATAAAAATTAAAATTTAATAACATATAAATTTACACATATATTATTCATTTTTTCCTATTAAACTTTATAATACTTAATGTTTCAAATAAAATAATTATAATTCCAATTGTTATATACATTACATTAAGGCTCATAAATTTTAATAAAATACTCATCAATATACTAAACAAAAATCCAACTATTCCAAGTAAAAATTGATTTATCGATTCAACAGTTACTCTAGATTTGGATGTAATGTTATTATGAAGGTAAGACATCATTATATTCTCAAAACTTTCTGAAAAAATATAAATTAATAATATAAATAATACTCCTATAAAATTATTCAAGACACCTATTAATAATATGCAAGCGCCAGATATTATTGGATTAATACTTAATATAAATTTGTATTTATTTTTATTAACCCTGCTACCTATATAACTTCCAACAATACAAAATAATAATATTAATGAAGTATATATACCAATTATAAATACAGATAACCCTATGTTTGATGAATACTCAGGGTGACTTTCTTCCACTAACTTTATTCCAGAAGATAATATAGAACTTCTTACTATCAATTTTAATATATAAGGATTATTTTTTACCTCTTTAATTCCATTTTTTAATATAGATAAATTTTTCTCAATACCTGTATATTCAGAATTATTTTTTACTTTTATATTCAATAATATAAAGAAATCTACAACAAAAGGTATTATAGTAATATAATAAGTATATACTAATCCAAATTTTTGACCTATATAACCTCCCATTATCATAGCAAGCATATATGATATATTGTAACAAAAAGAATTATAAAATAAAGTTTTATTAAATTTTGCTTTATCTTCAACATTCTCATATAATATAGAATTTATTATTCCTGAACTAAGTGAATTATTTATAGCATTAATTATTATTGCAATCAAAAAGGTAAAATAGTTGTGAGAAAATATAAATATTATAGTAGAAGTTATAAATAGCAAATTACTAGTCAATAACAGTATTTTTTTATTATATTTATCAGCTATAATTCCAAACGGGATTTCAAGCAATAATTTAACTAAAAAGGCTACTCCAACAAAACTTATATACTGACTAGAAGTTAATCCACGTTCTATATAAAATAATGTATCACATATGTAATATAGTATAAAAGTAGATAAAAATGTATGTATATAAATTAATGAAATATTTTTTATTTTCATCTATACACCTTATTCCATAAAGGAACTAGGATGATATGAAGCTATTCCGTATTCCTCAGCCTTTCTTAAAACATCTAATCTATCATCTACAAATACTATTTTTTCTAAAGGAATATTAGAATGTCTAGAATATTCTATAATAACTTCTGGTTTTAACATTGTAGAATTTATAAAAAACATATTTTCCCTTTTTATTTTTGGATAATTTTCATTTAACCATTTATACTTTTGCTCTATCTCATTATTAGTAACAATTGCACCTAATATAAAAATCTTATCACTATCTAAGTTTTCAATTATTTTTTGCATAGTTTTAAGTGGCCTTGCTTTATAAAATAGTTCTCCAAATAAAGAATCTTCTAATGACTGGCACCCTAGCTCTGGACATTTTCCACCGTACAATATATCGTTGTATCTATATTCAGATAATGTACCATCAACATCAAAAAATATATATTTATCTTTTAATTTTTCTAACATAAACAATATTCACCTCAAATTCATTTCTCCTTAACAATAAATAAATTATATAATTTATTTACTACTATTTAATAGTTTTTATTATATCATTTTATATATATCCTTGCCACTTTTTTACTATAAAAATTTAAATAATATAGTATTTTTTTGTCATTTATAGTATAATTTTACCATAATTTAGAAAAAGGCGGTTAAAAATGAAAGAATTTATTTCAATTCTCATAAGTTTTATATTTATGAGTCTTGCAGACAGTATTGATTCAGCGTTTAATAATTTAATTAGTATTGATGCAATAGTAGTTACTGGGAGTTTTTTATTAATAGATTCCATTTTTAAATCTTTTGCAGAAATAGGAATATACACTTATAGAACAACTAGAAAAAATGAATGGCAATATTTATGGTTTAATATTATATTTGGAATCTTAATGGGAATAATTGTTTTAACATGTAAAAATCTAATAGTAAATATATTCAATTTAAGTGATACACAAAAAAATATGTTATCTATACTATTAAACTTTTATGCAATTTATGTGGTATTTGGAAGATTAGCAAATGGAATTTTTGAAATAATAAGACTTAAAGGACAATTAAAATTATATAGAAAAAGCTTAATTGTTTACTATGTTTCTTTAATAGCATTAGATACATTTGCATATTTATTTACTAAAAGTTTAACATTACTATTCGTTGCAACTATAGTATCTTGGCTAATTTCAGTTATATATATGTTATACAATTTAAAATTGAAATTTGAACTTCCTAATAAAAATTCCCTAAAAAATGTAATTAAATATGGACTTGCATATTCTTCAGAAAGACTATTATCTAGAATATTTTTATTACTGTATGGTGTGATTGCAAGTCATATGGGAACAGAAAAATATGGAATCCATACAGTTTGTTATTCAGTATGTTTGACTTTAGAAATTATTACAAATGCATATCAAGCAGCTTTAATGATTAAAGTGCCAGAGGGTAAAACATACATAGAGCAATACAATAATTGCATAAATATGAGGAATAAATGTTTTCCTTTAATTATTGCATTAAATTTTGTATTTACTTTTATTTATTTAGTAATATCACATGGTAGTTTACCTTTAAATAAATGCTTTCCATATATTATATTTTATTCACTTGGCGTATTTGGGCTATATCCATACGAAACATATAAGACATTATGTATATCACAAGGTAAGTCATTTATATTACTAATAGGATCTACCATTGGGGTTATAATAAGATTTTTAATATGTTTATTATTTTTAAATACACCTTTTGCATTATTTGTATTTGGAATAGTAAATTTTATTGACTTTTTCTCTAGAAGTATAGTTTACAGAATAGTTTTATCAAAATTATGTAAGAAAGGAAATTTTTCTATATAATTAAAAATCAAGGATATAAATTAAGTTCAACTTGTTATACCCTTGATTTTTATGTAGTTATTTACAATATACTTTTATTTATTATGTTTTAAATTATGTTTTAATTTTTTTCTTTTAAATAATTATAAATTACTTTGCCCAAAATTCCTACTAGCCTTTTATTTCCTTCTTTCATTGTTGAATTATAAACAGAAATACCAACATAATAATATTTATTATTAATATTCATTACTCCAACATCATGATTTAAAAACTCTAAATAACCTGTTTTATGTGCAAATTTTACAGGGGTATAAATATATCTCATTATCTGATTTTGATGACGTTGATTATAAAGAATTTGAATTGCCTTATCACATAATTCATTATTTAAAATTTCTTTATTAAATAGCTTTGAAAAAGTATTTAACATATCTTCTTGGCAAGTATAATTTTCAAATCCATTTCCACGTGCTTTATTATCTAACATATACCTTTGCAACACAGTTGATTTTAATTCTAATGTATTTAAAATATATTCATTAATTTTTGACATTCCTATTTTCTTTATTATAACATTAGTTGCTGTATTATCAGATACAATAATCATCCAATTAATTAATTCATAAAGTGTATAAAAACCTTTTCCATTATCGAATACTTCACTATCATCTAATATATCCGCATCTTCTACTAATATTTTTTCATCTAAACTTATATTATTATTCTTAACTTCATTTAATGCAGCTAACATAATTTGAACTTTTATAGTAGATGCTGATATAAGTCTTATTTTATTATTATAGCTATATATAGGTGTCAAACTATTCAATTTTTTAATTAAAATAGATACATTTTCTTCTGACTTTTTGACGATTTTTTCTAAATCATTAGTTAAACTTTCCACTATTACCTTCTCCTTAAATATCAATTTTAAAATTATAAATACTATATTTTGAGTCATATTCAAAGCCAAGTTTTTCTGCTAATCCTATTGAATTAGTATTAGCTGCGTCCCAACTAACTTTTTTACCTTGTCTTAGGCATTCTATTATTAAGGTTGAGGCTAATGCGGTAGCTATTTTCTGTCTCCTATACTGCTCTTTAACTTTAATGTTAACTTCAATTCCATCTTTGTAAAATATATTTGAAGATGCCACACCAATTATTTCATTATTATAAATGCAACAAAATCCAATACCATTATTTTCATAATCATCCGTAATATTTATAAAATTTTCATTTTTTATTCTATTTGCCATTTCTTTATCAATCTTAACTATTCCATATTTAGTTTTTATATCATTTGACATATCTTCCAATTTTTGAATATTAAAAACTGGATCTTTTTTTATAGAATATCTATACGATTTTATAATATTATCCTTATATATTTCTTCAAGTTCTTTAGATAAACCATCACTAGGTATCAATTTATAACTTTTAAATTGTTCATCTATAATTTGTTTAAATTTTTCTTTTTCTATATTTCCACTAATAAAGCAATATTTTCTCACAGTTAAAAAAGCTATACTAGGATTTGAAATGTTATCTACATATGCATTTCCCATCATTCCATCAAGTACGCTTTTTCCCATAAAAAACCTTATATCATTAAAAAAGTCTTTTATTTTATTTAAACTTTCATCACCTTTTATTTCATATAACATTAATATCCCTCTACATCTTATATAATAAATATAATTATACTATATTTTGATAAATTTTTCTATATTATTAATTCAACTTTTATATAATTAATAACAATCTCCAAAATACAAATCTAACAAATGCATTTTGGAGATATAATATATACTTTTTTAAATATTTTTATAAAAAATTTACAAAATGTAATTATTTTTAAGCTATAGTAAATTTTATTATCTATACACTGTATACTTATTTTTTCAATACAATTATCAAAAAAATATATCTTTTTAAAGTTTCTACAACAGATCTTTTTACATTTTACATTATATACATAAACAGTATTACTTCTATATACTTTTCCTTTATAACAAAAAAAGGCTGTATTTTTTAATTCATTCCAGTTATTACTATTTTTGTTGCACACGAAAGGTAATTACTTTTATAAATAACCCATATTTATATTAAAATTTGTTACTATTAAGACTAAAGCCTAAAATTTTAGTAACAGTATTATATATTTGTAGATAATTAATATACGTAAAAAATATAAAATTAATAAATATTATGTTCAAATAAATAAAGAAACAAAATCCAGACAACATAACTTTTTATTTTTGCATATTAATATTTATCTTGTAACAAATTTAAGAGCTCTAAAGTACTATTACTTAATGATTTATTCTTTTTATCAAATTTTTCTTTTTGATGTAATAGGAAAACATAAACTGCCTTATCTATATCTTCATAAGCTATCTTTTTTAAATTCATAACAAATTCATCTTTATCTTTTCTGCCAATCTTATCTGCTATATATATTATCTTATCAAATGTACTCATATTAGGGTTTCCTATTGTATGATAACGTACTGCCATGCAAATTTCATCATCAAAGCCATATTTTTCTTTTACATAAACAGCCCCAACATCTGCATGAATTATTTTGTGATTTGATTCTAACAATAAATCTTTAGATAAGTTATATTTATTTACCCACAAAGTATTCTCTTCATGTGTAAATTCCTTTGCAATATCATGGACAAGCCCTGCCACGTAAGCTTTATCTTCATCTAAATTATATTTTTTTGCTAAATTTTTTGCCTCATCTGCAACCATTAAACTATGTTCATACCTATATTCTGATACTCTATCTTTTAAATCTGTTTTTATTTTTTCTATACTATACATATACCTTCCTCCTGTTTTAATAACAATACAAAAAATTATCCACATTATACACAATTTCTATATTATTTTAACATAAAAAGGTATATTTTACTATATCATAAATATAATTTACACGTTAAAATTATAGCAAAAATATGAACTGAATAAAATTATATATTTTTAAAATTCAGTTCATTTATATTATATTTTTGTACATACTACTATTTCCAAAGCCATTTTTTCGTATTGTAATGATTTTGCAAGATTTATAGAAGCTTCATTGTTCACATTTACAAAATATATTGGTAATAATTGATTTTCAAGTATTGAATTTGTAAGAGCTGCTACAGCACTCTTACCATATCCTTTTTTCCTATATTCTTTATTCGTACTTACAACAATATTAGCTCCTATATTATAAATATCAGATGTAAATGCCATTGATGCAATTTTATTATCAATTGGAACAATATATATCATTTCACTATCTAATATATATTTAAGTTGACTCCACTTTTTCTCTTTAAAATTTATATCATTTGCTTTTTTTCCTGTATTAATAAAATACTGTTTTGTATAATTATTTAGAATAACAGCATTATTATTTGATATATTTAATTTTGTATCTTTACACATTCTGTACATTTCTTTTACTTCAAAATTTTCTAATATATTTGAAAATATACTTTGAAATATAGAAATAATTTCATTATTACTAAGTAGTGTAAAGTCAATATTTTTTATATTCTTTAATATAACATCATAGTATTTTTTAGAAACAGACAAATAAATTTTTCCATTATAATTTGTTAAAATTACAGGATAAAAAAATTCTTTATTAAGTTCTATATCTCTATTATTTGTTCCGAATATACCATATATTATTTATTTTAACTGCACTCTCTATATCTAAAAATGCAGAATAATATTTATCAAATTTACTATTCATAACCTGTATTTCCATAACTGTAATATACCATAAAATTAGAGGATAATCAATACATTATTGTACTAATTATCCTCTGTTAAATTTCTATATTATTTTAATAAAAAGGTATATTTTACTATATCATAAATATAATTTATTATAATGTATTTCTTTCATATAATGTTTTAGCCTTAAAAATTTTATAATTTTTTTACAAAAGTATTGACAAACAATTAATAATTTAATATAATGTATGAGTAAGATAAATGCGGGTGTAGTTCAATGGTAGAATTCCAGCCTTCCAAGCTGGCTGTGTGAGTTCGATTCTCATCACCCGCTCCATTTGAAATCAACTTACGGACTTAAAAGTTCGTAAGTTTTTATTTTATATAAATAATTATCAAAAGAAAATAAAAACTTTGTATAACCAGCACTGAATTTGTACTCCCATACTAATTCGTATATTTTGAAAACCTCCAATTTTCTAAAAATTTTTATTTTCTTTTTTAATAAACAAAAAATTAAAAGAATCTTTTCTTCCAATCATATTTTTTATAATGGTATCATAATCAAATGGTACACCCATTTGATTATCACCAATTTTATTTGAGTTTATTACATAAAAATTATCATTTTCATCAATATCACTTATTACTAAATAATGTCCATTTTTAGAAAAATTTAATGGACTTTCTTCAGATGGTCCAATATGAATAATTGCCATGTTTCCATTTTTCATAAGTGAAATGATTTTTTCTTTTTTATCATTTGGTCTTGAAAAATCTATTTTTACTATTTTATAACTTATATTAATTTTATTTTCTTTAATTAATCTTTCTAAACAATATATTATTCCATTACTGTTTATACCTTTATTTCTTAGATAAGTATTATCAAAATTTCCATTTCTATCATATAAAATTTTTTTGGCAGTATCTATTGGATTAATTTTAAATCCTAAATTTACTAAAACATTAGCAATTGATGTTGGTCCACATCCATACTTCTCTAAATTCCAATTTATTTGTTTTAATTCATCAATATCATCTAAAGAAAAATCTCTTTGTTTATACCTAACTCTTTTTAGATTCATACAAAATTCTCCCTAATTATTTATTAGCAATATAATAAAGAACAGTCATTGTATAGTAAAATTCCTCTTTTTTAAATTGATTTCTTAATTTATCTAATAGATTATTCATCTCATTTTTAATTTTATCTGGAATATTATTTTTATTGTCTGCACTCCTATATGCTATAGAACTATCAAACATTTGTATTTTTTGTTCTAATGTTTTTCCTATAGTATCACTTACAGAATAGAACAATTTTATATTTTTAAACTTATTATTATTAAGATAGCTATATACTTTTTTTCCAATATATCTATCTGTATTTTTTGTTATATTTTGATTAACCATAATTTGACTTTCATATAAATTAAATATTTTGTGTAATAAATCCTCAGGATCAGGATAACAAAACTTAAAACTATCATCTGGTACTTTAATTATTATTATTCCTCTATCTGTTAACTTCTTCTTTAAATTTGCCAAAATTTTTTCTGGATTTTCTAAATGTTGTAAAACGTAAGATAAATTAATAATATCGTATTTATTTTCATCGTGTAAATCATCAATACTCTTTAATTCAAAATTATATCTGCTATTATTCTTAAATTCTTCTTTTGCCTCATTTATTGCAGTATCATCAATATCTATCCCATTAATATGTGTAATATTATCATATTTATCAAATAGCATTTTGGTTTTAAATCCATTAGAACAGCCAATGTCTAAAACATTTAAATTTTGATATTTCAATATTCCAGATATATTTAATACATAATCATCAAATTCTTGGTTACCACTTGCTTGTTTTTCCAATTTCTTTAAATTCCAATTATTATTCATAATAGCCTCCTTAAAATATACGTAAATTATACTATAAGTCACAAAAAATTACCATACTTCCTAAAAAAAACATAGAAATTACTACATAATGTTTTAAAAAAATCACATTGTAATCTGTAACCGGTAACTTAACTGACCCTTTAAGATAAAATCATGGTACTAAACGATGTTAAGGATTAAATGCAATCTATAATTATATAAAAAAATGTGAATAGATATTCACATTTTGTGTATAGCCAGTAACGAATTTTTACTCATGTATAAATTCTTACATGAAAATTTCCACACTCTTTATATAATTTTATACAAAAATAATTTAATCCTTCTCTTCTTTTATTATTTGAAAATTTATTACAGCAGTAGATATTATTGATAATAAAAATATCAAATAAAAAATGTCTTCTCCAATATATTTTGAAATTATAGATAAAATTGCAAATATCACAACCTCTGCAAAACATAAACTCATTTGACCTACCGCAGATAATAAATCATGATCTTCTTTTGACTCTTTAATCATATTTTGTATAGAAGTTTGTATTGATGTTTCGTAAACTTTTTCTAAGTTATCACTGACTGTTTTATTTACAGAAATTACAAATTTATTTTTTGCAAAAAGGTAAATTGAAGTTATAATTAACCTTATTAAAGATACTAGGGTATTAGCCTTTTTTATATTTTTATCAGTATATTTTCCAATTAGTGTAACTGTAATTATTTGAAATAGTAATGATATTACAACTACAACAGAAAATGCTTTAAAATCTTTTAAAGCTATATATAAATATAGTGGAACAAATAATCTTTCTATTATGTGGTTTGCCCTTAATGCATATATAACTTTATATTTACTTTTACTATGTAATAAATATTTAATACTAGACTTAAATGTATTAGTTTTCTTTTCTGGTTTATAATCAATTTGTAAAATTACAATATATTGTAATATATAGAAAATAGTAATTATACTCAATAACACAACCTTATTATTACTTATTATTCCCCACGCTACTAAAACACTAGCCAAAACTATTCCTAATATTTTACTTATAAAATATATACTATTAAATCTTCCTCTATGTTTACTCTCTACATATTTATTAGAAAGTGAGTCAGATGATGGATTTGAAAGTCCCATTAATCCCATTGCTATTATAAAAATTATTATATTAGAATATAAATTCTCACTATTTAGCATAAAATAAGAATTTATAATACTAAATATATTTGAAATTAATACGCATTTTGCCACTCCAATCTTATTTGATATTGTTACAAATAATGGTGTTATCAATCCTGTAATAAGAAACCTCATACCATATATTAATAAAATCATATATATTGGCAGACCTGCTTGATATAGCATAACTGTCCCAAAAGTTTCGATTAAAGCATTTGCAAAGTTGTAAAAAAATATGCTAGCATACATATATTTATATTCTCTTTTATAAAAATATTCCTTCATTGTTACTCCTTAAATTACTTTATTGACTTTATTTTCATATAAATATCATACCAACTATACACTCTGGTAATATTGTCATGATTTATATCTCTATTATATCTTGTATCATAATATAACACTTTCACTACTTTTACCAGTTCACCAATGGTTGTTGGTGAATCTTCAATCATTACATCTATCTTATTTTCTAGAATTTCCTTTATCTTAGGTGGCTTTGTAAATATAATTTTATCATATTCTATATTGTTTTGTAATAGCCAATTTAAAGTACACTCTTTTACACTTTCTCCATTTATTGTCCCATTTTCAGCTGTTTTATGTCGTGCAGATATAATAAAAATTTTATTTCCATCTGCTCTTAATTTTTGTATAACTTCACTTGCAAATTTTCTAGCTGGTTCATTTTTTACATAATTTAAAAAATATTCCTCTCTATAACTATTAATTGTTTTTTTATCCCAGTTTAATTTTCTATACTCATACAAATTAGCATTATCAAATCCATTTAAATTGTTCTCATAACAGTATTTGCTAGTAAAATCTAAAATATAATCATCATCATTAGTTAAAACACCATCTATGTCTATACCTATATTCATAACATGTCCACTCCCATTTTTTATTAAATTTTAAGTAAATATAAATTACCATTTAACTAATATTAATTAATCAATAAATATATTATTTTTTTCTATATATTCAAAACTTTCCGCATTTTTTAGTATATTTGTTTTATTTTCAATAAAAGTATTACCTGTTAATACTATGTTTTTACATTCTTTAAAATTTTTATTTATATTATTATCTTCATTTCCAATACAAAATGCAGCTTCCTTAGAACTTTTTATAATATTACCATTAAATATTATATTTCTAGCCCCATAATCTACATATAATCCTCCATTATTGTCATATATATTGTTAGAAGAAATCAAAACTGAATCTCCTCCTCTAACGCCAATAGCATAGTGTCTACAATTTCTAACAATGTTATTAGAAATTATTTGGCCTTTAGGAAAGTTTTCTTTATTATGAAAAATACCCTGATCTTCTAAAAATATTCCAAAATGTCCACATGATACACAGATGCAATTTCTAATAATATAATTTTCATTTTCCCACAAGCCAGTACCTATTCCAATTCCGGCACCTCCATTGCCACCATAATTCCAAGCTTTTCCACCTTCATAAATGTAAATTGAATCAATAACTACATTATCTAACATATCTATTCCTAAAGCTGTAGATGGTGTAGAAATAAGGCGCAAGTCTCTAAAGATACAATCTTTAATGCCACTATAATAAAAAGCCTTTCCCCTATGTGTATACTGATTTAAAGTAGCTTCAGACATATCAACTGTAAAATTTTGAGCATTTGAAGAATGTAATATCTCCTTTGAAAATTCGCTATTATGACAAAATAAAGCTGAGCCTTTTTCTGTATTACCGACAACTTTTAGAACTGTGTCAGTTAAAGATTCTCCAATTAAAGATACATTAGATTTCATTTCACAAATTGCTGTTATATTATTAGTCATATTCCATGAACTTTTTGCAGAATCAAAAATATAAACTCCTATAGGAATAAATATTACCCCTCCTCCATTGTTATGTACTAAATTTATAAGTGACTGTAGCTCTTCTGAATTATCTTTATTTTTTGGATTTAATCCGTAATCTATTGCATTATATACTTTTTTATTTTCTTCTAATTTCTCCATTTATTTCTCCTTTTTCTAAAAAGTCTTCCACACTTCTTTTTATTTTTTTAAATTCAAATCCATCTGCCCTGCACGTTTTCCATTTTCTTTTATTTGCTTCATCTATATTTATCTGCGTATCATCAATAAATAAGATATTTTCTGGATTAATTTTAACAGTATTTTCTATATATTCAAAAGCCTTTGAATCAGGTTTAGCAAATCCCATTTTATATGTTAAAAAAATATAATCAAATAAAGATAAATTTACTTGTTCATTAATTCTTGCTTCATCAAGTTTTACTAAACTTGAAAACATGGCAATATAGCATTTATCTCTTAAACTATGGGCAAATTTAACAACATCTTTATGATATGGTATTTTTTTACCATATTCATAATATGCATTTTTATATTCATCATAATTGCAATCTATATTTAACTTACCTTTTATCTCATTAAACCAATCTATAGTTGTTTGTTCATCATCATCAATAAATGTATTAAACAATTTCCCTCCATTGGTGCAAACTTCTAGTATCTCCTGATCTGTTAATTTACATTTATATTTTCTCATAATATCTATAATTGCTTTACTAATATTATAATAAGATTGATTATTGTTTTCAATCACTCCACCCCAATCAAAAATTACAATTTTATTACACTTTTCCATATTTTATTTTCCCCTAATTTCTTAATAATCCCTTATATATTTATATTTGTTTTTTCCGTAACGTCTGCTTTAAAATTACATTTTGATCTGTTGTTATCATTTTACCTCAACACCTCAAAATGTGCTACTTGAATTCATTACCAAATCCAAATATATAATCTCATTTCTTAAATTATACTTTACTTTTTTCTCATATAGTCATAATTAAATCTATTAAGATTATACAATAAAACGACAAATTTTACTATAGTAAAATCAAATTGCATATAATAAATTTATTTAAAAATTATATTTAAGACACTACTTTTTGGTATTATAGAAAAAAGAATAGATTTTTTCATCTATTCTCTTCTAAAAAATTTTAAATTTATATATATTACGACCTATTTATTATCACTTATCATTTTCTTTCTAAATACTATTATAGAAACAACCAAAGTAACTAAAAGGTATACTATAAACACTACAATATTTCTTATACTTATTAAATCAAGCTTATTATTCATTACTCCTTTTATAATAGTTACACAACTATCAAAAGGTAAGTAATCACATACCTTTGAGAAAATATCTCCTAACATATCTTTTGAAAAATACATTCCACTTGTAAAGCATACAAGCTGAACAACTATACTTGATATGCCAGATGAAGCTTTTTCACTAAATATACTTCCTATTAATATACCTATAGCTATAAACAAAACGGCAATTACAATTGAAATTAAAGCAGCCCATATAATATTTATACTAAAATTAAGTCCTAAAATAATTGCAAGTATAAAGAATAAAATATTTTGAATTATTATTATCGGAATAATAGAAATTATATATCCAAATATATAATCCATTGGTTTCATTGGACTTATTCCAAGTCTAATTAAAAGCGAAGTACTTCTATCTTTAGATATCAACATTGCTGTAAACAAAGTTATAAAAGAAAAACTAAATATTATAATTCCTGGTGTAAAATTCTCAATTTTATAATTGTCAGTAGGAATATCAAATTGTTGAAATATAAATAGTAAAAAAAGTGGTAAAATTACAGCAAAAATTATACTTAAAGGATCTCGTATAATTTCCTTAAAATTTCTCTTTGCAAAGTTTAGTGTTCTCACTATAACTCACCTCCTGTTGCAATTTTTACAAAAGCATCTTCAAAGTTTTTCTCGCCAGATTTTTTGATTAATTCTTCTGGAGTACCGACATCGATTAAATTTCCACTTGCCATAATTCCAACTCTGTCAGATAAACTCTCTGCTTCTTCCATATAATGTGTTGTAAGTATAATAGTCATTTTATTTTTTTGTTTTTCTATAACACTCCATAATTCTTTCCTTGCAATAACATCAAGTCCAAGCGTTGGCTCATCTAAAAATAATATTTTAGGATCATTTATTAATGCCATAGCAATTGATACTTTTCTTTGCCAGCCACCAGATAAAGTTTTTGCTTTTTGGTTTAAAACATCATCTAATTTAAACATAGAAATTAATTCTTTTATTTTTTCTTCTTTGTTTTTTATCTGATATACTCCTGCCATAAATTCAAGATTTTCTCTTACAGATAAGTTAGGTGCAATAGCTGTTTCTTGTGGTGAAACATTTAAAATTTCTTTTACTTTTTGTCTATCTTTTATAACATCCAAGCCATTAATTTTAACCTCACCACTTGTAGGTAAAATTAAAGTTGATAACATTTTTATTGTAGTAGTCTTTCCTGCTCCATTTGTTCCGAGTAGTGCAAATAATTCTCCCTCTTTAATCTTCAAACTAATGTTATTTACTGCAATTTTCTCTTTAAACTTTTTTGTTAGATTTGATATTTCAATTGAATACATACTTAATCATCTCCTTTTGGAAATATTTTACTTGATAAATCTTCAATCACATCTGACTTTACTAGTGCAATTCCTTGAGCTTTATCACAAAGTACAATTATAGAATCTCCTGGTTTTATATTAAACATATTCCTTGCTTCTTTAGGAATTACAATTTGTCCCTTTTCTCCAACTTTACAAATTCCCACATATTTATCTTTTTCCATAGCTCCTCCTTTTGTATAACTGGTTATACTTTTCATACTTATTATACTACTCTGTTATAAAAGATTCAAGTAGTTATATAATTATATTATATAATATATTAAAAAATTCTATTGTATATTTTTTCTAAAAGTGGTATAACAAAAAGGGAAATTTATATTAAAAAATGGAGATGAATAAAATTGAAAAACCAAAAAAATGAAACAAATATAATTGCTTCATACAAGGAAGACTGCTCTATTTCTAAGGAAGAGTTTATAAAAAAATATAAAGTAAGTGAAAAAGGCCTTTCAAACAAAGAAGCAAATTCTAGAATTCAAAATCTAGGTTTAAATGAAATTAAAAAATCAAAGCCTAAAAAATGGTATAATTATTTCTTAAAAAGTTTGTTTGCACCATTTAACTGTATTTTGCTTGGAATAATATGTATACTGTTATATACTGATGTATATTTATCAAACCCTCCAAGCTATGCAAATATAATAGTTATACTAATTCTTGTTTTTGCAAGTACTTTACTTGACTTTTTTGAAGAATTTCGTTCAAATAAAGCTGCAGAAAAATTAAAGCAAATGGTTGCGACTACAGTAACTGTACTTCGTAATGGAAAAGAAGTAAAAATTCCAGTAAACAAGGTAACTCTTGGCGATACTGTGCTGTTATCCTCTGGAACAATGATACCAGCAGATTTAAGAATAATTGAGTCAAAAGATTTGTTCGTAAATCAATCTTCTCTTACAGGAGAGTCTGATAGTGTAAAGAAAAATAGTATATCTGAACTTTCAAAAGAGCAGTTAGATACAATTTCTGATTTAGATACTATATGCTTTATGGGAACAGATGTAATATCTGGTAGTGGTAAGGGTATTGTAATTAAAATCTCTGACTCTACATATTTTGGGAAAATTGCAGATACATTAACTCTTGGTAAACCTAAAAATGCATTTCAAGTTGAAATCGAAAATATTAGTAAGTTATTAATAAAATTCATGTTAATAATGATTCCAATAGTTTTTGCACTTAATATATTTAAACATGGAAATATTACTGCTTTTACATTTGCAGTTGCTATTGCAATTACAATCACTCCTCTACTTCTTCCTGTTATACTATCTTCTAGTTTATCTAAAGGTGCTGTAAGAATGTCAAAGAAAAAAACTATTGTAAAAAAATTAGATTCAATAGAAAACTTTGGTGCTATGAATATTTTATGTACAGATAAAACAGGTACGCTTACTGATGGGAAAATAGTTCTTGAAAGATATTTAGACATAAAAGGTCAAGAAGATGACAGAATTCTAAAGCATGCATTCCTAAATTCATATTTTCAAACTGGTTTAAAAGATAGTATGGACGTAGCTATAATAAACAGAGCAAAGAAAATTAAACTAGATGAATTATCTACGAATTATACTAAAATAGATGAAATACCTTTTGATTTTTCTCGCAGACGTTTATCTGTAATTGTAAAAGATACTAAGAAAAAACAGATGATAACTAAAGGTGCTGTAGAAGAAATACTAAACATTTGCACTATGATAGATTATAAAGGAAAAGTATCTCCTATTACTAAGGATGTAAAAGACAATATAAGGAAGATGACTAAAAAATTAAATGAAGAAGGCTTAAGAGTTATAGCAGTATGTCAAAAAAATGATATAAATGAAATAGATAACTTTTCTGTTGCAGACGAAAAAAATATGGTATTAATGGGATTTATAGGTTTCCTTGATCCTCCAAAAGAATCGGCTAAAGCATCAATTGAAGCACTAAAAGAAGCTGGCATTAGAACTATAATTTTAACAGGTGATAATTCAGATGTAACAAAATGTGTTTGTAAAAAAGTAGGTATTGACTCAAGTCATATTGTTGTTGGAAGTAAACTTGATAAAATGACTGATACTGCAATACTTAGACTATTAAAGAAAACTAGTGTATTTACTAAACTTTCTCCTATTCAAAAAGCAAGAATTGTAAGAATACTTAGAGATTCAGGAAATGTAGTCGGATATATTGGTGATGGAATTAATGATAGTCCATCTCTTACAAATTCAGATGTTGGAATATCTGTTGATACTGCAGTAGATATTGCTAAAGAAACCGCTGATATAATTTTATTAAAGAAAGATTTAAAAGTATTAGTAGATGGTGTCACAGAAGGAAGACGTACATTTGTTAATCTAATGAAATATATTAAACTATCAACAAGTTTTAACTTTGGTGAAGTTCTATCTGTAATAGTTGCAAGTGTGGTATTACCTTTCCTACCAGAAACACCTATACAACTACTAGTTGAAGGCCTAATTTATGATTTTGGTCAGATGACACTACCTTTTGATAATGTTGACAAAGAAACTCTTGAAAATCCAAAAAGGCTTTCAATAAAAGATCTAAAACGTTTTATGCTATTTTGGGGACCAATTAGTTCTTGTTTTGATTTAATTATATTTGCTATATTATGGTTTGTTCTTGGAATTAAAAGTGCTGCACTATTTCAAACAATTTGGTTTAGTTATAGTATAGTTTCAAACCTTTTTGGAATGCATATTATACGTACATCTAAAATTCCATTTATACAAAGTAATGCAAATAAAATGGTATATGCTTCATCTATAATACTTATGATAGTAGGACTTATCGTTCCATTTACAGGATTTGGAAAAATGCTTGGACTAGTTCCTATGAAATTAATTCATATTGGACTAATTTTTGCTGTAAGCATTATATACTGTATTATAGCAAGTTTTGCAAAAAGAATATATATAAAGAAATACAAAGAATGGATATAACAAAAATTCCTGATACATTTTATTGTATCAGGAATTTTCATATATTTTTCATATATGTTATTACATTTTTACTTAGTCTAAAGTTAAAATCATAGGTGTATCTTTTGTAATTACAATTGTATTTTCATAATATGCTGTCATTTTTCTATCGCGAGTTGCTACAGTCCACATATCTCTTTTTACATAAACATCAGGTTTTCCTTCACATATCATAGGTTCTATAGCAATAGCCATACCTGCTTGAAGTCTAGGTCCTGTTCCTTTTCTACCAATATTTGGTACTCCTGGATCTTCATGCATTTGTTCACCAATTCCATGGCCTTGATATTCTCTTAAAAGTGAGAATCCATGTTTTTCAACATATGTTTGAACTGCGTTTGAAATATCTCCTATTCTATTTCCTTCTTTTGCAACATCACATGCAGCAAAAAAAGCATCTTTTGCTACTTTAATTAATTTTTTACAAACTGGAGATACCTCACCTACTGCATATGTACGTCCTGCATCAGATGCCCAACCATTTTTGTATGTTCCTAGATCAACTGAAACAATATCGCCTTCTTTTAAGACAACCTTTTCGCTTGGTATTCCATGTATTATTTCATCATTTACTGATGTACATATTGCCCATTTATATGTTTTTCCACCTCTATATGGACATCTTTCACCAATAAAAGCTGGAATTGCTCCATGTTCTCTCATTGCTTTTTCTGCAACATCATTTAAAAACATAGTTGTAACTCCTGGGCGTATATTTTCTTCAATTGCTTTTAGAGCTGCCTTTAGAGCTACAGCAGATTCTTTCATAAGTTCAATTTCTTTTTCATTTTTTATACTTATCATCTATATTCACGCTTTCTATTAATCTTCTAAAGCTTGTTTAACAATTTCTTCAGGATGAGCTGAAGAGTCAACAGTTTTTAGAAGGCCTTCGTTCTTGTAATACTCTAAAATGTCTTTTGAATTCTTTTTATATGTATCTATTCTTGCTTTTAGAGTCTCTTTTGTATCGTCAGTTCTAACAAATAGAGGTCCTCCACAATCATCACATACATCATCAACTTTTGGTGGAAAATCTATACCATACATTTTTCCACATTTTTCACAACGTTTTCTTTCTAATATTCTTTTAAATACTAGTTCGTCTGGTGCTGTAAGTTCTATAACTTTATCAATTTTTCTTCCAAGTTCATTTAATAAATCATTTAATAAATGAATTTGACTTAATGTTCTTGGATATCCATCAAGAATAAATCCTTTTTTGCAATCTTCTTGTTGCAATCTTTCTCTAAGTAAATTAGTTATTATTTCATCAGATATAAGCTCGCCCTTAGCAAGTCTATTTTTTATATCTTCGTTTGTTTTAGCAACTTCTCTTAACATATCACCTGTAGAAATATGAGCAATATCCAAAGCTTTAGCTAAAATATCAGATCTTGTTCCTTTTCCTGTTGCAGGTCCACCTGTTATAATATATACCATAAAATCACTCCTTTTATTATCATATATTTTATATATTTATATAACATATATATTATCACACAAAGTTAAGAAAAAATCAAGTGGAAAAATCCACTTGATAAATAGTTATACTCGATTAGAAATATTAAATTGTACCATAAGTATGTCTTCATCTTCAAGTCCAACAATTTCAAAATCATCTTTTCGTAATAATGCAATATGATTATACATTGCCCACACTGCAAGCTCCTCTTTAAAAAGATCAATTTTTTCATTAAAACTAAAAGATTCATAATTAAAATATATGTTATATATATCACTTACGGGTATGTCAATTATAATCTCCATTGTTTCATAACTTGATATATCAGTAAAACAAAACTCATACAGAATATTTTTAAGTAAATATAAATATATGTACTCAAGAATATTGCAACTAATTGCATAATTATTAAGACAGATATCTATTAGATTTGATTCCTCTTTATTTATAACACTTTTTATTGTAATGCCTTTTAGTTTTTCCTTAAGATTCAATTTTTCTATTAAATCCATATACAAAGAATCGACATCATTAAAAGATAAAATATTTTTATCGTCGATTAAATACTTGTATAAGTTTAAAGGGGGAATTGAGAAATTAAATATTTTAGAAAGTTTTTTTACTTCCATAACTCCCTTTAGTATATCTCCATACGGTATCCGAGTTTTTAATACAAAAGCTTTTAATTTGGTAATACTCATATTATTCACTCCTACTTATTTAATTAAATCCAAGCTTTTTTATATTCTTTTTACCATTTTATCACCCTAAAGTTGCAAAGTCAATACATAATATTTATGTTTTGTTATATTCTAAAACTCTATATCAAATTCTACATCTGTACTATTATTTTCTAAATCTTCGGTATCATTTATAACTTTAACACTACCATTTATAAATGCTGTCACATCTATCTTATTCCCATTATAGAATAAGTTTCCAAGCATTTCATCTTCTAATAATTTATATTCAGAAAATGTTTTACACATATCAATCCTTTTATTCAATTTTTCATTTCCAACATTTCTAATGTTATTTTTTTTAAGAAAGTAGGTAACAATAACATTTTGAATAATCTTTTCTCTATACTTAATATAGCTGTTTATTTTTTCTGTTGGAATTGAAAAACATTTTGCATGCCAGAATATCTTTCTATCTTTATATGAGTTTATGAAAAAATCATAAAAATACTCTGAAAATACTGAAATAGTTTCTTGGGAAAAATAACTTGTATCAGACTGAATATCTTCAAATAATAATTTAGGATTTTCTAATATAAAACTAATTTCATCTGTTCCACAATAAGCAAAACATCCATATTTTTTAGAGAAATACTTAGCAGCATCTTTTAAAGCAGATAAAAAACTTCCTTTATGGGAATACAAAAAATTAATATTTTCATCTTTAGTTACATCTTTTCCATCTAATCTTATTACCAATGTTTTATTACTTGAAAGTTTCATTGTATATTTTTTCTGAATTTCATTAAAATAATCTATCCACATATTATCCCCTTTACAAAAGGTAGGATAAAATCCTACCCGATATATGTAATAAAATTTCTATAACTAAGTTCGTGGAATACGTTCCAATACTAAAATTACATATATAAATATATTATACCAAATATCAACTTTAGTCAAGGAAATATGTCTAAAATATTATTACCTTATTCTATACATTTTAAATAAATTACTTACTCATCTTTAATAACATTATACTCACAAGCCCTAAGTAATCTGTTTTCAATAGCTATTCCTACTCCCTTTTTTTCTACTCCTTCAATAATACAAAAATCACAATTGTTATTATCTAGCATTCTCAAGCTTTTAAAAATATTTTTAGATACTAAATTTAAATCTGAGTTACTACCATATGAAATATAACGTACATTTTCAAAATACTCTTCATCTTCATTAGATCCAATTATAAATATATTGTTATAACTATTCTTTTTTTCATCTATTATTTCTTTTATCTTTGATATTCTTTTTTCTTTATTTTTTATACAAACCAAAACAGCCTTTGCATTTGGAGCGTAATGTCTATGTTTCATTCCTGGAGATTCAACTTTTTCTCCGTCTTTTACATCACTAAAAATATGAGAATCTATATGTACTTTAAGACCTATTTTTTCAAAATCTTCTGGCGAAACTTTTCCAGGTCTTAATATATTTACAACATCTTTTTCCACTTTTATAACAGTAGATTCCACACCTATATTACATGCTCCTCCATCTACAATATAATCAACTCTATCTTTTAGTTCTTCAAGTATATCTTCAACATTAGTTCCACTAGGTTTTCCAGATATATTAGCACTGGGTGCCGCAATAGGTACACCTGATGTTTTTATTAGCTCTCTTGCAATATTATTTTGTGGCATCCTTATACCAACAGTTTTAAGTCCACATGTTACGTTATCTGGTATACTCCCTTTCTTTGGCAAAATAATAGTTATAGGTCCTGGCATAAAATTATCTATAATCTTTTTTTCAACATCTGATATTTTTTCTACAACCTCACTTAACATTTCTTCATCACATATGTGTACAATAAGTGGGTTATCAGTTGGTCTTCCCTTTGCTATAAAAATTCTATTTACAGCATCCTTATCAAATGCATTTGCTCCAATTCCATATACTGTTTCAGTTGGAAAAACCACAATTTTTCCTTTATCTATTGCCTCTGCCACTTCAAACATTTCTTCTTTATTTATATTATTTTTAAAATTAATTATCTTCTCCATAATTTCACCATACCTATTATACCACATTATGCAAGTAAAAGGTTGCCAATTAAATTGACAACCTTTTTTATTAAAACTTAAATTAATAAATTATTTTTAAAATAAATTTATAATTATTTTCTTCAAGTTCTTCAATTTTCTCAATATTTCCTAACTTATGAAAAGTAAGCCAAGCACTTAATTGCTTTTCAAAATCTTTTAAAGCATCTTCCTCATTCTCACATTCAACAAGTTCTATGATTTGCGAAATTGAAATATGCATTTGAAAATAAAAATATTTATTAATTCTACTTAGGCTATCTATATATGCATTAATAATAGCTGGCCAAAGTCTTTCACTTAAAAATGAGAACAGCTTAAAATTTATGCAATATTCTCCATCTACATTATTTTTCATTGCTAAAAGATTTGCTCTTTTACTAGTATAATTTGAAGTTTCCAAAATATAGAACTTCCTATCTAATGATAAATATAAAATTGAATTTAATTTTTCAATTTTATCTAAGCTATACATAAGATAAGCATTCGATAAATATCCATACAGCTTTTCCTCATTTAATGAAAAAACTAATGGTCTAAGTATATCAAACGTCTTTTTTATTAAAATTAATGATTCACCAAGCCGTAAATTTTCTTTTCCTGCAAAACCAAGATAAATCTTATCCAAAATGAAAGCCTCCTTGTAAATATTAATCATACAAATCTATTATTTATATGTATATATATAATATCACTTTTTCTTATTTATGTCAAGAAAAAAGAGCGTATCATATATTATGATAGCCCTTTTTGATATTTATTCTTCAACGTCTTCAGTTTCAACTTCTACAGTTTCACTTCTCTTTTTGCCTATATTTTCATCTTTAACTTTTCTACATTGTCTTTCAATCTTACTAATTAAAGACTCTACTCCATAATATAAATCATCTACATCATCTTCTGCAATATAAGTATGTGACTTATATTCAATTCTCATATCTACATGTTGTTTTCCTTTTGTAGAAGCAGTATATGTAACATGGCAAAGAGTATCTTCGTCAAAAAACTTGTTTAACTTTTGTATTTTTTTATCAACAAATTCTCTAATTGCATCTGTAACTTCAATACGAAGTCCTGTTAAATCTAATTTCATAGTATCACCTCACACTTATATTATACAATAAATTTTTAAATTTTCAAGTATATATATGTTTTTCATAAAATTTTCACTTTATTTTTATAAACCATATAATGAAAACTCCAGGAAAAGACATTTATTGACATTTTTTTCTCTATATAATATAATATTGAAAAATACATATATATCCATAATTCATTAATTAGGAGGTAATTTGCATGAAAAATCAAGAAGCCTTACTTCAACCAAGTAACGTGCATCTCTCGAATTGGGAAGAAATTTTTCTTTTTTTAAAAGGCTATGCTATTTCAAAAAAAATGCGAAATACATTAATTGCTTTAAGTGTTGCATATCAACTTCATGCAGGCCAAAAAAGAAAAGGTGGAGCTCCATATATAATCCATCCTTTAGAAGTTGCATCCTATTTAATAAATTTAAATATCGATGATGACAATATAATATCTGCTGCTATTTTACATGATGTTATTGAAGATTGCAATATAAAAAATCCATATCAAGATCTTGGACAAAAGTATGGACTAAACAAAGAAATAATTGATATTGTTCTTTTGTTAACTAAATCCAAAGATTATAAAAAAACAGACCCAACACAAGAAATTTATTACTCTAAAATAAAGGAAAATAAGTCTGCCCTTATTATAAAGCTATCTGACAGAGCAAATAATTTATCAACTATTGATGCTTTTACTAAGGAAAAAATGATAAGCTACGTAAGTGAAACCAAAGAACTTGTTTTTCCAATATGTAAATATGGAAAGTCATATTATCCTGAATACTCAAATGCAATTACAATCATGAAATATCAAATGGTTTCAATCTGTGAAACTATTGAATCATTATATGATATTTCACCTATTCCTACCAGTCCAACCAAATATAGGAAAACATTAATCTTCATACGAGGCTTTGCAAAAGGAAAAAAAATGCCAAATACATTGAAAGCTTTGGCTCTTTCTGAAAGACTACATGAAGGACAAAAAAGAAAATGTGGTGACCCATTTATCATACATCCATTAAGGGTTGCTTCATACCTTATTTCATTAAAAGTATATGACGACGCAACTATTGCAGCAAGTCTCCTCCATGAAGTATTTAAGCATTGTGATATTAAAAGAGATTCTGATGATTTAGTATCAAAATATGGCTTAGATCCAGAAGTACTTGAATTAATTAGACTCGTATCAAAGCCAGAGAACTTATCTAATGAAGATTATTATAACAAGCTTAAGTTAAACTATAAAGCTCTACTTATAAAATTATCAAATAGGGCTAATACCTGCACAAGACTAAGTGTTTTAAACCAAGAGGAAAGAAGTGAGTATATATTAGAAAATCGTGAATATATATATCCACTTTGTACCTACGGAAAAGCATATTATCCTGAGTACTCTGATCAAATTGTAAATATGAAATATCATATTTCTTCAATTTGCAGAGTTGTGGAATCAATTACAAATTAAAAAATAACCCAGTATAATTAAAATAATTATACTGGGTTATTTTTTACCATTCTTCATTTACATTTACAAAATTAATCTCACCTTTTTCACCGTCAACAGAGTTTTGCCATGATACCTCATACCTTACTATATTATTAGCATAAGTTATTTTTAAAATATCAAAGCCCTCCATAAGTAATAAGTCAATTGTATCATCACATACAGAGGTAATATCAATAGGAATTCTAGGCTCAATCCTAGACTCAAGTCCCATGTATTCTTCAATTGAACTTATTACATAGTTATACTGTCTTTCAACTGTTTCTTTTTTTACTTCAGATGCATACATAATAAAGTCTCCTTTTTAAGTAAATAGTTATAAATATATAGTAATCCTTCCTAACTGTAAAGGAAGTTTCCTATACATTTAAATGATTGCGAACATTTATATTATATCAAGCTTTACATAAAATGTCAATACTCAACATAAAAATAGAGTAAGTTTTTGTATAGCTACTTACTCTACTTGCTCTTTTTAATTATCCTAACAAATCAAACATATCCATTTGTTCAGAACGTGGCATTCCATCAAGGCAGCCATTCTTTTGAAGTGTTTCAACTGCTACTTTACCTATTTTTGCCTATATTTTCATCTTTAACTTTTCTACATTGTCTTTCAATCTTACTAATTAAAGACTCTACTCCATAATATAAATCATCTACATCATCTTCTGCAATATAAGTATGTGACTTATATTCAATTCTCATATCTACATGTTGTTTTCCTTTTGTAGAAGCAGTATATGTAACATGGCAAAGAGTATCCTCGTCAAAAAACTTGTTTAGCTTTTGTATCTTTTTATAAACAAATTCTATAATTGCATCTGTAACTTCAATACGAAGTCCTGTTAAATGTAATTTCATAGTATCACCTCATACTTATATTATGCAATAAATTTTTAAATTTTCAAGTAAAAGTATTGCTTTAATTTAAATTTTAAAAATTTAACAATATAATTAAAAGTATAATATTTTATTTACATTTAATCTATTTTTGATATATTTATATTTACTAATAAATCTGTGTAATATCTTTTAATTTATTATATTTTATTTTTAATTTAAAAACACTTGGTGAATTAATTTTTAATATTCTATCTTTATACTTTAGTTCACAATCTTTATTAAGTGTACAAAATTTACTTAAATAGAACTTAATAGCTGCCCCGTGACTTATTACAGCTATGCTCTTACAAGAATTACTAGAATTAATCAAATCATTAAAAAAATCACTCATTCTACGAGAAACTTCTATATTACTCTCACCATCTTCATTTTTTAATTTTTCATCAAGTAATTGCTCCTTAGTATATGATAATTTTTTATTTTTTTGCATTTTTTTTAAATTTTCTAAATTTCCGTAATTTCCTTTCATTCAATCTTTCATCAATGTTTATATCAATATTATTAATTTTAGCTATATATTTTGAAGTAGCAATTGCTCTTACATAATTACTACTCCACAAAGTATCAATATTATTTAATTCTTTTAATTTACAAATTTCTTTTGCCTTTTTTTCTCCCTCAATAGACAAAATAATTTTCTCATTTTCTATTTGGCTACTCTCTTCTACATTTTTTATTCCCTTTAATTTTAATTGTTCCGAATGCCTAATCAAAAAAATATCCATGTATTCTAACCCCCATTGAATCTTTAACAACATAATATTATATGGTAAATATTTTATAAACACCTACCATATATAATTTATCCTAACAAATCAAACATATCCATTTGTTCGGAACGTGGCATTCCATCAAGGCAGCCATTTTTTTGAAGTGTTTCAACTGCCACTTTGCCTATTTTTGATTTCATAGCCATATCTTCTATTGACGTAAACTTACCATATTTTTCTCTTGCTTGAACAAGTTTATTTGCATCTACCTCTCCAAAACCTGTAAGCTTTGAAAGTGGAGGTCTAAGTTTATGTCCCTCAACTTTAAATTTCTTAACATCAGATTTGTATATATCTGCAGGTAAGAATTCTATACCTCTTTCATTCATTTCAAGTACTAATTCAAGTATTGGATACATATTTTTATCTTTAGGTGCTGCTTTATTCCCTTGTAAATCAATCTCTTTCATTTTAGCTCTTACTTTTTCTTTTCCATATAGCATAGAGTCACTATCAAATTCATCTGCTCTTATAGACATGTAAGCTGCATAATATGCTTCTGGCATATGAACTTTGTACCACGCAATTCTAAATGCATTTGTAACATAGGCTGCAGCATGAGCTTTTGGGAACATATATTTTATCTTTTTACATGAATCTATATACCATTCTGGCACACCATGTTCCCTCATTTCTTCTTCATATTCTGCCCATTTTACAGGATCTTTTAATGCCTTACCTTTACGTACAACCTCCATTATTTTAAATGCATGTCCAGGCTCTAATCCTTTATCCATTAGATAAACCATTATATCATCTCTACAACATATTGCCTCTTGAAGTGTGACTGTTCCCTCCTCTATAAGTGACTGAGCATTTCCAAGCCACACATCAGTACCATGTGAAAGTCCTGATATTCTAATAAGTTCATCAAAAGTTGTAGGTTTTGTATCAACTAACATTCCTCTAACAAATTTTGTTCCAAATTCTGGTATTCCATATGAACCAACTTCAGAATTTATTTGTTCAGGAGTTACACCTAGAGCTTTAGTTGATGAAAATATTGACATTGTTTCAGGATCATCTAGTGGTACCTTAGTTGGATCTTTTCCTGTTATATCATATAGCATCCTAATTACTGTAGGATCATCATGGCCAAGTATATCTAGTTTTAATAGGTTTTTATCAATTGAGTGATAATCAAAATGTGTTGTTTTTATTGTTGAATATGGATCATCGGCTGGATGTTGTACTGGACAAAATTCAAATATTTCTCTTCCTTTAGGCACAACTACAATACCTCCTGGATGCTGACCTGTTGTTCTTTTTATTCCTGTGCATCCTACAGATATTCTGTTAATCTCTGCTTCTCTTTGCTGTATATTTCTTTCAGCAAAATAATTTTTAACAAATCCATATGCTGTTTTATCAGCAATTGTTCCAATTGTCCCAGCTTTATATGTAGTACCTCTACCAAATATAACCTCTGTATATTTATGTGCCTCAGCTTGATATTCTCCTGAAAAGTTTAAGTCTATATCCGGTTCTTTATCTCCATTAAATCCAAGGAATGTTTCAAATGGTATATTCATTCCATCTTTATCCAATTTATGTCCACATTTTGGACAATCTTTATCTGGAAGATCAAATCCATTTTGACACCCATGATCTGAGAAATCTGAATATTTACAATTAGGGCATCTATAATGAGCTTTTAAAGAATTAACCTCAGTTATACCGGTCATATATGCTGCAAGTGATGAACCAACAGATCCACGCGAACCAACAATATATCCATGATCATTAGAATCCCAAACAAGCCTTTGTGCAATAATGTACATAACTGAATATCCATTTGAAATAATAGAGTTTAACTCTTTATCTAGTCTTTCTTGTACAATTTGTGGCAATGGATCACCATAAAGGCTATGTGCTTTTTCATATGCTATATTCCTTATTTCTTCCTCACAACCATCAATATGTGGTGGACATTTTTCATCAGAAATTGGACTTATTCTATCACACATATCTGCTACTTTATTTGTATTTGTTACAACTATCTCATATGCTCTTTCGGGAGTTAAATATGGAAATTCTTCTAACATTTCTTTTGTAGTTCTGAAATATAAAGGGGCTTGCATGTCCGCATCATCAAAACCTTGACCAGCTTGAAGTATTCTTCTATATATTTCATCTTCTTTGTTTAAGAAATGAACATCACATGTACCCACTGTAAGTTTTCCAAGCTTATCTCCTATATCAATTATTTTTTTGTTAATATTGATAAGATCTTCATGAGTTAACTTAAATATAGTATACTCTTTATCCTTATCATCCATTTCTTTATTATAATTTTTATTTTTCTTTTTTATACCTCTTGTATAAAATTCATTATTTCCAAGTGGTTGTATTTCTAAGTAATCATAATAACTTGCAACTTTTTCTAATTTTTCTTCACTTTCATTTCTAATAATTGCTTGGTACAGTTCTCCTTGTTCACAAGCACTTCCTAAAATTAATCCCTCTCTATACCTGTTTAACATAGATTTAAAAATCTTAGGTTTCTTTTTAAAATAATGTAAATGAGAATATGATATTAATTTATATAAATTTTTAAGTCCAACATAATTCTTGGCAAGGATAATTATATGATAAGCTTTTTCACCTAATATATCACCAATAATTTTTTCAGTATGAGCAAAACTATTTATTTTAATACCTTTTTTCTCTAAATCTTCATCCATTCTAATAAATACCTTAGCTGTTGCTCTTGTATCATTTATTGCTCTGTGGGCTCCTTCTAGTGAAATTCCAAGTTCTTCTGCTATAGTACCAAGTTTCTTGTTTGGGAAAGCAGGATATAGCTCTTTTGCAATCATTAAAGTATCTATTATTGGATTTTTAAATTTATCTTTAAGGCCTTCTTTTTCAACAAAGTAATTTAAAAATCCTATATCAAAATCTGAATTATGTGCAACAAGTGTACATCCATCCATAAAATCCAAGATTTCTGGTAATACTTCTTCGATTGTTGGTGCATCTTTTATCATTTCATCAGTTATATGAGTAAGTTCTTGAACCTCTTTTGGAATATGCCTTTCTGGATTTATAAAAGTGGTATATTCATCTATAATTTGTCTGTTCTTTACTTTACAAATTGCAATTTCAGTTATTTTATCCATTTTATTTGGATTAAATCCTGTAGTTTCTAAGTCAAATACACAATAAGTATCTGGAATATTTGCATCTACCTCAACATCATCAACCAAATATCCCTCTATTCCATATATTACCTTTATTGGTGCGTTATCCAAAATATCTTGAGTAGAAACTTTACTTTTACCAGTTTTTTCCTTAGCTAGTTTTTCGTAATTATCACAGATAACATGGTTTGCTTCTGGAAAAGATTGAGCAACACCATGGTCAGTTATAGCTACTGCATTATGTCCCCATCTTATTGCTTGTTTTATTATATCAGTAGCACTACTTACTCCATCCATTGCACTCATTTGAGTATGCATATGTAATTCTACTCTTTTTTCCTCTGCATCATCTGTTCTTTTTTCTTCATCACTTCTATCTGCTTTTACAATATTATGAGTCATTATACTTAATTCATTTGAAAAAGTATCTATACCAGCCTTTCCTTGAAGTAAAATATAATCTCCTTTTTTTAAAGCTTTTTTCTCTGTTAAATTTTCTAATTTTTTCTTATCTACAAATATTTTGCAACAAATTGTACTTGTTTTATCTGTAACATCTATAGAAATTAAAGTTTTACCATTTTTAAGCTCTCTATCTTCTCTTCTAAATATTTCTCCCTCAATGCACACTCTTTGTTCACTTGGTGCCAAATCTACTATCTTTTTTATATTTTTATCTCTAATATCTACGCCATATATTACATTATCTGGTTGTGGTTCTTTAGCAAGTTTTCTATCTAATTTCTCGTCTTCAGTAAGTGGTTTTCTAGGTGTAAATGCTTTCTTTTCTTGAGGTGGTGGAGTAGGTATAGCATTTGGATCTACTATTGGTCTTTCCACCTTTACGAATTTTATTTCATCCGATATATTACTTTTAACTCCTTGCTTTTCTTGTATTAATACGTTTGTTTCTACACCATATTTTGTTTTAAAATCTAGTGCCATATATTTATCAATCTTTTTTAATTTAAGAAAATTTGCATAAGGAAGACTTAAATTAATTTCAACATTATCTGAAATATTAATATCTGAATTATTAAAAACATGTTTAGTAAAATCATATTTTTCTTTTACATCATTAATAACAGAATTAACATCATCTAATGTTATATCCTTTTTTTCTCCTAAAAATTTATATTCTATTTTAAATGAATTAAGTTCATAAGTTTTTTTAGCTTCTAGTTCAAATCTCTCAATTTCTGGAAGTGAAATGTTATCATTACTTGAAGTATACAAAATTACTGAATTAAGTTTTTTTGAAAACTTTATTTCATCAACGTTTGCAAGTGCGAATTTATCTACATTTGATACACAGTTAAAAAAAACATCTTTTACATTCTTTGGCAATTTTTTCACTTCCTTTTTCTTTTCATATTATACTATTTTTTGACAAAAAAGTCCATATATTTAAATCAAGTAAATATAAATTTAAATTATTAATTTTTATATAAAAAATATGTAACCAATATAGACAATTTTTTCAAAATTTTTAAAAAACATCAAATTGTTCAATACTTTTTTCATTTTTGTGTACAAAAAATACTAGAATAACCAATTAGTTATCCTAGCATTTACATTAAGTTATTTATTAGAACTTTTTTTACCTTTATTTTTACCTTTATTTTTATTTAAAATAACAAGTGTAACTATTGAAATTACAATCATAGAAATTGCAACTACAAGAATTATATCTCCTGTATCAACATTTGTAAATATTTCTTTTTGAAGTTCATTAGATATATCAATGTTAATATTTCTATTATCCTTTGTTATCTCAAATTCATATGATTTTTCATTTAGTTTATATCCTTCAGGTGCTTCAATTTGAGTTAGTCTATATTTTCCAACTAAAAGTTCATTGAAGTTTAAAATTCCACTTTCACCAACTATTTTTTCAATAGTTACAAATGTTTCATCAATACTTCCATCTTCTTTTAACTTTTCTAGTTTAAATTTAGCTCCTGATAATATTTTACTACCATCTGAGTTATCAATATTTTTCAATGATAAATTTCCTTTAATTAATGAATAAGTATATGTAATAACTGTAGGTTCTTCTTTCATAGTACCAGAAACATTATCTGAATTTTGTTTTAATTCATATCCATAAAATTCTTTATTTTGTGCTTCATAGTTATCTCCAACTTTTCCATTAATTATAGTTGATTCTTCTAATTTACTTCCATCTTCTAAAACGTAATTTACAATAACAACGGCATCTTTTCTTTCAAATTTAACAACAATTGATTTATTATCTTCTACATTTGTAAATTTATCTAGTGTATATGTACCATCAGCATTCGGAGTAAATTGTATGTCAATATCATTTACTTTTATACTAGAAATCTTATAACCGTAATCTGGTGTTATTACAATATCTTTTTTAGAATTTCCGTAATATGTAACTGTTTCATACACTTCATCGTTTTGTCCTGATATTTTTCCACCATTACCATCAACTTTTGTTAAAATATTATACTTTTTAATCACATTTTCAACATTTAATCCATTTATATTTTTATCATAACCAGTAATATCTACACAATCAACTGTATAGGTTATAACATTACCTGAGTTATCATATTTTGGTAAATTATCAAAAGTATATGTTTGACTATTTGCTGTTGTGTTTGTAATAGTATATGTACCTACAACATCATTATTATTTTTTAGTTTAAAAGTAAAACTATTTGGCCTTACATTATTTTCGTTATTATTATCATTCCAAGTATTTGTAACTGTCACACTTACTTTATCATCAGGTACGGTAAATTTATTAGTTATTGTATTTGTCGTAGAATCAATTGTTTTTGAATAAAATTCAAAATCTCCTTCATTTACTTCTTTTAAATTTATTGTATATACGATTTCATTTCCTAAATTATCATATTTTAATAGATTTTCAAAAGTATAACTTTGTGTATCAGAAGTTGTATCTGTTAGAGTATGACTATTTTTTAATACCCCATTTGCATACAACTCAATTATAACACTACTTGGTCTTTTTAAGGCACTATTATTATTATCATCCCATTTATTAGTAGCAGTTATATTTATTTTTTCATCAGGTACAGTAAATTTATTTGTCACTGTGTTTGTATTATCATCAACTGTTTTTGTATAAAACTTAAGATCACCTTCATTTGTTTCTTTAACATTTACAGTATAATTGTATTCATTCCCATTTACATCATATTTATCTAAGTCTTTAAAAGTATAACTTTGCGTATTTGTACTTGTGTTAGTTACGTTATAGTTTTCTTTTAAGTTTCCATTTTGATATAACTCAACAATTATACTACCAGGTCTTTTAGCAGCTATATTATTGTTATCATCCCAAACATTTGTAACTATCACATCTTTTTTATTATATTCATAATAGTAAATAACAGTTGTATTTTCTTCCGTATATACTCCTTGAGTATTATTACTACTATTTCTATATATGTATCCTGGTATATCTTTCTTTTGTGTTGTATAATTTTCTCCTATTTTACCTGTTAGTTCATATCCATAACTCTTTTGTATCTCATTACCACTAGTATCATAATCTTTATATGTAATTTCGTTATTATTTAAATCTAAATATTTTACTATTATTTTTGAGTCTTTTACAACTAAACCTGCATTTTCATATTCTTGTTTAAGTACTGGGCTAGCAATTGAGTTTAATTTTGTTATAACTGAACTCTGCATTTTGTTATTTACATTATTAAATTTACTATTTATACTTAAATCACTACCAACATTTGATGTTGTAAGTTTATATTTGCTATCAGTTGTAATTTCAACTATATAATCATCTTTTGGAATAGATGAAAATTCATATTTTCCATTTTCATCTGTTGTAGTTTCAAGAACTACAGTAGTTGAGTCTGATTTCTTTAATGTCACTGCTACACCTTTTGCATATGATTCGCCAGAATCTTTTATTCCATTTTCATTTGTATCATACCAAACCATACCAGAAATTTTTCTTGTTACAACATTTGCGCCAACAGCAGTAGTTTGTATTGGATCTGTATTTTTACTTGTCTGAGCAGATGCTATATTTACATATGAATCTCCATCGTTATTATCTGATGTTTTTAAATATACATCAATTTTCACAGATGCTTTTTCTCTTACTTCACCTTTTATAGCAAAACTTGTTGCCTCTTCATTTAAAATATTTCCAATAACTTTTTCTGTCCAAATATCTGAAACGCCTATATTACTATCTTTTGCGCTTAAATTTCGTGCATCAGTATTATTTGTTATATATAGTTGCAAATTATCATTTGAAATACTTGCATCATTTGATGTTTGATGTATATCAATGTGATCAAGTTTATATGAGCCATTAAATGAACTTCCCCTAGTATCACCATTATATGGTAAGATATCTATAAGTTGAAAATCAGGAACTGTAGAATCTGTTTTATTTAAATATGTAAGTGTATACTTTATAGTTCCATTTTTTTCAATTACTGGTGTACTTACCTCTTTATATAATCTATGTGCTGCCAAATTTGTAACTTGAATTTCGGAAGTCACTGTTCTCTTTGAAACTACAGGATTTCCTACCTTATCCTTATCTGCGTATATTATAGCTGTACTTGTAAGTTTAGTTGAATTCTCTGTTTCTTCATTGATTTTTGCCTTAAATTTTATAGGAGAAATTTCACTTCCAACGTTACAGCCATATATTTCCCACACTAGAGTTGTCGTTCCATCTGAATTCAATGTAACCTCTGGATCAGAATAATTCTCTGTACTTCCCTGTACATATGTAAGTCCTTTATCAAGCTTATCTGTTATTTTTACAGTAACTCCAGAAATATCATTATTTGCTTCACTATATTTTGATAGAGATGGTGTAATTTTATATGTAACTTCACTTTCATTTCTACCTAAGTCAAATATATTTTTAGAATTTCCTGAGCTATCCAACGAATCTAAAGAAACATTTTGAACAGCTCCTAAAACTAATAATGATGTTCCTCCTTTGTAATCGTTATTATCTAAATAATTTCCTTCATCATCATATTCTGATTTTACGTAATTAATATTACCAGAATCGTATATAGGAGTTGGATATGTAAACGGTTCATTATTTTTAATTGTATAAATACTTCTATCTAATGTATCTAGCCACATTTGTGTTTTTTCAGAAAATCCGTATACAGTTCCTGCCTTTGCATCATTCTTTATTCTTAAAGGAATATTAATCATATTATTCCCACCTGACGAAGCAGCAAGATTTCCACCAGTAGATTCCAAATATACTCCTATACAAATCTTATCTGCAGGTATATCTGATATATTTTCATACCAATCTAAATCTTCAACATTAGCATTATTCATTTCCTCTTGTGACAACCAATTTGTTCCATCTTTTTTCGTTAAATACACAAGATTAAATTCCATACTTCCATCAAAATTTCTTTTAATATATTTTTTTCCATTTGGAGCAAGTCTCGGTTCAACACAATTTCCATCAAATTTTACTAGGTTATTTACTGCATTTACATCTGATTCATTTGTTTGACCTAATACAAGTTTTGAAGATGCATAAACATCTTGACCAACATATCCATAAGCATCACCTTTGGCTGGTTGTGTTGCTAATAATGCTAAATTATCTGCTGATAAATATAATAATTGTGAATAAGTTCCTGCTTTTGTTATATCATGTTCTACTACAGACTGATCATCATCATTTTTCATTTGATTTGTTATAACCTCATTAGAAAGTGAATTTATATTCATGTTTGAATCAGATACTGTTAGTTTACACTTTCTACCCTCAATAGTTGTTTCATCATTTAGTGGTACAAATACTTGAAAATATCCTGCTGAAAAGCATCCAACATTATTTTTATAATTTATTTTACTATGTACACTTTCATAATACTCAAAGTCATATTTTGGAAATATGCCATCAAATGCATAACCATTAATAGTAGTACTAATTTTTCCACCATTTTGAGTCATGCTAATTTCTCCAGAGTTATATATTGATTCATCTCTATTTGATGTGATAATACCAAGTGGAGCCACTCCTCTTGCATATTTTACTGAAGCAATATTAAAGTTCATATCTCTATTTTCTATATTTCCATATGAATTTGCTTTATTAATTTTATAATTCCAAAGGACAGGGGTAACAGATGATGTTATATCTTCTAAAATTCCACTCTCATTTGGTCTTTCTAATTTTAAATCAATATCAAAGTTTATATCTCCTTTAGGTAATTCTAATCCCTTTATTCCTTTTGCCTCATCTTGATTATATAACTGCAACACTAATCCATATCCATATATTCTTCCTACTTTATCTTCACCATCATAATTTACTGTTACTTTATTTGAAGTATATGTATTCCTTTTTAGTTGAATGTTATAATTTGGAGCTGCACTTGCTTTTATAGTATCTATATCATTAATAGTAATTTTTTCAGAATCATCATTTCCTTCAATCCAAAATTTAAATTGCGGAGTGATTTCTAAATCGTTTGGTGCACCTAAAACATCTAATACTATTTCTATATTTTGTTTTCCTGGTACAGTCACTTCTTGATCACTCATATGGTATTTTGCAGAAAATACCCTACCATTTTCGCTTATGCTAGATGTTCCTTCAGTCCATGACATTGAATCTACATCCCATGAAACTAAATTAGCACAAGACTCTGGTAAAGTAACTTCAACATTCAAATCCCCACCTGTTATACTTGTAGCAGTTTGTCCTTCTTTTATTTGCATTGTAGTCTCTATCGTCCAGCTTACTTTATCAAAGCTTCTTACAATATTATCAGTTTGACTTACATCATTTCCTCTTCCTTCAGTTGTATCAAAAGGTGCTGTTCCTGTTTTTCTATTAGTTATAACAGCTGAATTAACGACACCTTGTCTTCCAACTCTTTCAACGTCGCCAAACTTTTCTCCTATTTTTCCAGAACTATAATTGTAACTTAACTTAATACCTGTTAAGCCACAAAAAACAACTAGTACCGCAACTAGGCACCACGTTATCTTACTTTTAAATATTTTTTTAGTCTTTTCCTCACGTGGCATAAATTTCTTTTTCTTTCCTTTCATATGATCCTCCTCTTTAATTTAAAACATATCAAAATAAGCGTATTTTATTCATACTATATATATTTTACAACTTTCTTCAAAAATATACAATATTTTTTTTAAAAAATAACATATAATACAGAAAAAACGTACCTAAGTACGTTTTTTAAAAATTTCTAATTTTTGTTGCATTACCGGAGTTCAACATTTCAATATGTTCAAGTGACTTTCCTGTTCCTATAGCTACACATGATACTGCATCTTGTGCAATCATAACTGGAATTCCTGTTTTTTCTTCAATTAACTTATCTAATCCATAGACAAGTCCCCCTCCACCAGTTATATATATACCTCTTTCCGATACATCAGCTGCAAGTTCAGGAGGTGTTTCTTCTAAAACTGAATGTATTCCATCAACTAGTTGCTCAGCACATCCATTAAGTGCTTCTAATGCTTCATCAGATGTAAACTCAAACTCAACAGGAAGTCCAGATGCAAGATCTCTTCCCTTTACACTCATTCTTTCAGTAACAGTTTTGGGATACATACACCCAATATTGATTTTTATATCCTCTGCAGTTCTTTCTCCAATTACAATATTTCTATTTTTCTTTATATATTTCATTATTGCTTCATCAAATTTATCACCAGCAATCTTCAATGAACGGCTCTTTACTGAACCTCCTAAAGATATTACAGCAATATCTGCAGTACCTCCACCAACATCTAAAATCATACTTCCATATGGTTTAGTTATATCAAGTCCAGCACCTATAGCAGCCGCAATTGGCTCTTCAATAAGATAAACCTTTCTTGCTCCAGCATGGGTCGCAGCATCAATTACAGCTTTTCTTTCTACCTCAGTTACACGAGATGGAACACATACCATTATTCTTGGAGAAAATACAAATTTTCCACAAACTTTATTGATAAAATATTTTAACATTTTTTCAGTTACAGTATAATCTGAAATTACTCCATCTTTTAATGGCCTTATTGCTATAATGTTACCAGGAGTTCTTCCAAGCATTTTTCTAGCTTCTTGACCAACAGCCAAAACTTCTCCCGTCGTTTTATCTATGGCAACTACAGATGGTTCTCTTAGCACAATTCCTTTTCCTTTTACATATACAAGTATTGTAGCTGTACCCAAATCAATTCCAATATCTTGTCCAAAAATCACTATTTTCTCCTCCTATTTTCTGTTACAATTATATTACATTTTGGTTTCAATTGCAATATATTTAACAAAAGTTAGTAAACTTTTTACAATATATAATATCTGTAATTTTTTTTAAAATATTCAAAAAAATATAATTTATATAATATATTTTTAAATTTAAATTTATTTGTAAAAACATGTAATAATTATAAAAAAAATAATATATTTAATACTTTAAATCTATACGATTTTAAATAAATTTATATGATAAAAAAATAAAAACTATTTCATATGTATTGAGAAATAGTTTTTAAATTTATTTATTATTTTTTAACTGGCTTTAGGATTTTCATGACTATACTTACGCTTTGTTGCCATACCTCCTCTTATATGTCTTTCCGCTTTGTTTATTTCTAATACCTTTTTTGCATCTCTTGCAAGTGAAGGATTTACTTTCTCTAGTCTTTCTGAAATATCCTTATGTACAGTTGACTTACTAATATTAAATTTTTTTGCTGTTTGTCTTACTGTGCTTTTTGTTTCAATAATATACGTTGCAAGCAACTTTGCTCTTTCATCAATATCTGACATTTCAAAATCTCTCCTTTTCTACAATTTATTTATACTAGTATTCTATTCTAAGCAATTTAAATTTATTCATAAACTTACAACAATATTATTTAAATATATATGTAGGATCTACATTATTGTTATCCTTAAAAAGTGTAAAATGTAAATGTGCTTCATCCTTTATTTCCCCTATAGATGTATTTGAAACTTTACCTATTACCTGACCTTTAGTAACTGTTTGTTTTTCCTTTACACTAACTTTAGAATTTAAATTAGAGTAACTACTTTTATACCCCTGTCCATGATCAATCACTACAGTTGTTCCATAAAATGAGTCATCATATACCTTTTCAACTGTTCCTTTTTCAATTGATTTAACATTTTCACCTATTTGAGAAGAAATATCAATTCCATCATGTGTTTTCCATAATTCTAAAGTTTTAGAATAAATAACTTTATCAATAGAATATGGCTTTTGTATCTGACCATTCAATGGCTTAGAAAAAGTCAATGGCTTTACAGTTACTTTATTCTGTGTCTTTGTTGTATTAGTATTAGAAGAACCTTTAGTTTCACTTTTTTTGGCTTCAGCTGCATTTGAATTTACTAAATTTTCTCCTTCATTTGCATTTTCATCAATACTGCTTATTGTAGATACCACGTTATTTTCCTCGTTATCACTACTTTGTTCGTAAAAATCATAGTCTTCCTTTGCAAATAAATTATATGCCTTAAATGTTATGGCAACACTTGCAGTTCCAAGTACAAGCATTCCAAAAAGCAAGACATAATACCCCTTAGATAAATTACCTTTATTTCTAAAAAGATTTTCAAGAGATTTTTTTATATTTATTTTTTTATTATCTTTGACGTAGGCACCTTTTCTTCTTCTTTTTATATTTTCTTCATTAATATCTGTTTTTTCCTCCTTTTTATTATTTTTAAGTTTAATTGTGCCTTCCTTATTAAATACTTTATTAATTTTTATTTTCATACCTAAATATCTCCTTTGTACATTATTAATACATCTGCAGTATATAAAATGTTTTCACCTCCAAAATTACAGATTATATTATATATATATTCATAACATGTCCAAAATATTACTGTTTGTCCTAAAAGATATAACAAAAATCTCTAAAGTACTTATTTTAATACTTTAGAGATTTTAATTTATAAATTGATTTTCAACAAAATAATATGGTATTTAATATAGCTTAAATTCTATTTTAAACATATTTTTTTAATTTATTTAATTGATCTTTTGTAAGGTCTGTTACTTTTGAAACAGTTTCTATATCCATGTCCATTTTAAGCAATTTTTTTATTAGCTTTTCTTTTTCCAACTTTCCTTTAGCAAGGCCGACTGCATAACCCTCATCATAACATTTCTTTTTAATATCGCTTATTCTTTTCTTATAATCTAAATCACATTCTTCTTTTATTTCCATTACATCTCTTTCAAACCTACCCTTACTTACCACATTTAATACGTGTTTTATATCTAATATCCTATTTTTAGGCAGTCCAGTAACTTCTGATATTGTGTCTATATCCATGTTAATTTTAAATAAGTTTTTTATTAATTTTGCTTTATCATATGGATTTATTCTAGTATTAACTTCATCATCAGCACTAATTACTTCAACTCTACGATATAAACACCATTTTTCTTGTCCTTCTGTCACCTCTTTTTCTAACATATCATCATTTGCTATATTATCTTCTTTTAATTCTTGGTTTCCTTTCATAACTACCTCCAACTTTTACTATTTTTTCCAACTATTATCACAAGCAATTGATTTAATTTCTTATGTATATTCGAATTACCTTTTTCCATATCAATAAATGTACCTTTTCTTATGGAAAAACAAATAACTAAAAATTACATCATTTTTAATAGTACAATTCATTTATCCAACTCCTATCATATTCTCTTTTGCTGTAAAATTAATATTTAAAGTGTTGATTCGTAAAAATATAAATTTATATAAAAAAATATTAATTTGATTATAGTATCTGAAAATCATAATTGATTTTTGTTAGATTTCTTTTTTTAATTTTTCTAATTCATCTTTTGTAAGGCCTGTAGCTTTTGAAATTGTTTCGATATCCATATTCATTTTAAGTAAATTTTTTATCAGTTTTTCTTTTTCTAACTTTCCTTCAGCAAGTCCGGCTGCATGGCCCTCGGCAAGACCAGTAGCATGACCTTCAGCAAGACCTTCTTTTTTAGCACAACTTATTCCTGCTTTATAATCTAACTCCCATTTTTCTTGTGCTTCTATTATCTCTCTTGCTAATTTATCATCATTTACAAAGTTATCTTTTTTTATTATTACTTCTTTTAACTTTGGATTTTCTTTCATAGCTACCTCCAACCATTTTTCGTTTTCTGTATCTATTGTCGCAAGCCATTGATTTAATTTATCATGTATATTTGGATTACTTTTTCTAAATTTTTCCAATTCTAAAAAGTGTATCTCTAGACCTTTTAATGGCTCATGTTCTAAATTATTGTCTTCTCTTAATTTCCAAATAGTATGAAAACCTTTTATATCTTTAAATAATGTATAATCAAGTATATTTATCATTATTACATTTTTCATATATTCATATGATTCCCCTATATCTAGTTGTCCTCTAAGGATACCTCCTGCATATAGCAATACTCTTTTTACATAGGAATTATCCTTTTTTCTTTGCATTTCTAAATCTACATGTGCTTCATCATTTATTATTGCTTTTATATCAAGTATAGCTCCTTTATTTCGTATATCAAATTTTTCTAAAGAAAACTGATTTGATACTTCTACTTTTTCTATTTTCTTATTTAAACACACCTCTAGAAAATCTTTTACTATATCTTCTTGCGAAAACAGATAACTAAAAATTACATCATTTTTAATAGTATAATTCATTTTCCACCTCCTATTATACATCCTTAATTTTAAAAAATCAATATCTAATGTATAGTTTTTGGTGAAAATACATAAAAAAAGAATAAAAAATGTACGATTAAAATATACTCAGAAAAAAATACCCAGATAAAAATTTATAAATTAAAGGTAAAAACATTAAAACATACATTTTTAATTTTGTAAATGTATATTTTTAAATTTCAATTCATTCGACAAAACTAGTTCAAATTTGATAAAAAATATTAAATATTAATTATCAAATTTATATATAAAAAAAGATACTATAAAATTACTAATAGTATCTAAATAGCATAATTTGTTATAATCAGTTATAACTTATTTATATTACTAAATCTATGATAAAGGTATTAAGTTTTAATTACTACTAAGAGTTGTTATTTCAACTCCTGTATAATAGTGTTTTATAATATCTTCATAACTATATCCTTTAATTGCATATGTATCAGCTCCTACCTGGCTCATCCCAATTCCGTGACCATAGCCAGTTACATTGAATACCAAGTTGTTATCTTCTATATCTAATTTAAAATCCGTAGATTTAAGAGAAAATAATACCCTTAAATTTTCAGCAGATATAACAAGTTCTCCACATTTTATATTTTTAACCCTGCCACTTGTAGTATATTCATTTATACAAGTATTTTTACATTCATCAGGAGTTACATCTTTTCCATATTTTTCCTTTATTTTTGATTTAAAATCATCAAATGTTACTTTAACACAGCTTGTTCTGTTTTGATAGTCTTCTTTTTCCTCATTTTCCACTGATACTAAATATGGTAATTTTTCTCCACCCCATATCTGATCAATATTTTCAGTTTTATACGGACTACTTGCATGAAAAAATGCTTTTATATATTCTCCATTGTATGTTATAACCTGATTTTGTGTAGAAACAACTGCCTCATTTATTTTATTCCAATATTCCTTAATTAAGTCTTCACTAAATCCCCTTTTTCTCCATATTGAAAACAAGGTATCCTTGTCATAAAAAGCCTGACAATGTGTATGATTATCGCACATATCAGCTTCTTCGCCTTCACCATGTGTCATCATTTTTTTATACGTATATGTTCTTGCAACTATTGCTTGTGCCTTTAGTGCTTCAATATTATATGAAGGTGGCATTTCTGAAGGAACAACCCCTCTTAAATAATCATTTATATCCATAGCAACTACATTTCCAGTTTTGCTATACTTTACCCTTATGGTTTGATTAGCTTTATACTCAATTGTACTCTTCTCATCAAATTCTTTATTCTTTTCTTCTTCCAATTTTTTTGAACTTTCTTTTTTGGTTACAAAAGAATTTATACCATAAAGTAAAATACATAGTAGAATAATTATTACTGTAAAAAATTGTAAATAATGGTAATTTTTCTTCAATATTATCACCATTAATATTTATATGTATAACACCAAAAATTATATCTGTTTGTCCTAAATTATGGAAAAAAATCTCTCTATCAAATGATAGAGAGATTTATATACATTTTATTTAGAAGAGTTTCTTCTCTTCGAAGCTGCAATTAAAGCTGTAGTGGCAGCAATAATCATAGCTATAAGGATATTGTTGTCAAATCCTAACATATTACCAGTTGCAACTGCACCATTTGAAGTATTAGTATTAGTGGTACTACTACCAGATGATGAGTTGTTACCTGAATTTGAATTGTTATTATCAATTGGTGTATCAGGAGTTGCAACTGACTTAGTTGTCGGTTCAACAGTAGTAACAGGATCTGTTGTAGGAACCGTTGTTACTGGTTCAACTGTTGTAACAGGTTCAACCGTTGTTGTTTCAACTGGTTCCGTTGTTGTAGGAACAGGAACTGTTGTAACAGGTTCAGCTGTTGTTGTTTCAACCGGCTCTGTCGTTGTAGGAACAGGAACTGTTGTAACAGGTTCAGCTGTTGTTGTTTCAACTGGTTCCGTTGTTGTAGGAACAGGAACTGTTGTAACAGTTTCAACTGTTGTTGTTTCAACTGGATCTGTCGTTGTAGGAACAGGGACTGTTGTCACAGGTTCAACTGTTGTTGTTTCAACCGGCTCCGTTGTTGTAGGAACAGGAACTGTTGTAACAGGTTCAGCTGTTGTTGTTTCAACTGGCTCTGTTGTTGTAGGTTCAGGCTTCTTAACTAATGCATAAACACTTAAGTGATCAGTTGTAAACACATAATTACCATTTTCGTAAATTGCATTTACTTCAACTTTAGTGCCATCATCTTTAACCCAGAACAATTTACAATCTTTAATTCCTGAAGGAATTGAAATTGTAATTGTACCAGAAGGCTGAATAACATCTCCATCTTTGCGAAGTGTGATATCATAAGTTGCTACAGCATCTTCTACTGTACTTTCAACTTTTTCAACCTTAAGAGTTGCATCAGGATCCATTGTTCCTTTTACTTTTATTCCTGTACCTTCATCAACGAGATTCAATTCTTCAGGATCAGGATTTTGGTCGTACATCCAAAAATCAAAGTATTCTTTTAATTGACTAGGCAACTTTTCATTTAATTCCTTTAGTGAAAGTTTATTATATGAGAAGTTTGTTGTATCCTTAGTTGATACCCAAGGATTTACTTTTAAATTAGTAAAGTTTTTCATATTTGGAAGTGAACCTATAGAATTATAACTAACAACTAAAGTTTCCAAACTTTCTGCCATACCACTTATGGAAGAAATATCTGTTAATTCATTATCAACTACCTTAATCTTCGTAAGGCTCAGCCCTTCAATACCATTTAAGTTGCTGAGTTTATTGCTTTCAAAAGATATTTTTGTCAAATTTTCACACTTATTTAAACCTTTTAATGAATATACTGGTCTTTCAGTAGCACCATCATAAAGGTCATAAAAAATTTGAGTTATGCAATCAGCTTCTTCTTTCTGTAATACACCATCATCATTTGTATCATACTCACTTATCAAGTAGTCATATAATACAGGATCTGGAATACCAGTTTCATCATTACGTATTACTCCATCATCTGTTGCCGCACTTACTCCCACTGAATAAGCTCCAATGAGCATAAATACAGTCAAAACAGTTGATAAAACCCGTAAAGTTGCTTTTCTTATTTTATTTTTCATATAGATTCTCCTTTAAAAAGTAAATTTGAATTTTAATTGCTGACTACGGAGATCCACTACTCTCCGTATTTTTGGAGAGTAATAAAATATACTCATGCAAAGATTATACCATATTATGTATAGTTTGTCAACGATTATTCTTTATTTTATCTATAATATAACTATTTTTATATATTATAATAAGAATTTTCAGCTTTTTTGACAAATTTAGACAAAAAAATATCAGGTTTTACCCTGATATTTAATCAAAATCATTTGCTGCTCTATTATCTAAGTCAAACAAAGCAACTGTTCCCTTAATGTCTGTATATTTTGCTTTAGGCTCTGAATTATTATCGTTAACAGTCCATGTGCCTTTTTCTAATTGTAAAGCTATATCGCCTGCTGCACTTCCTGGATTACTAAATCCAAGATATCCCTCATAATCCCACTGAGATGTGTTTGTATTTGGACTAGCATTTTTATTATTAGTATTATAACTAATTGTTTTTTCTTTAGAACTTGAATCAGTATCAATACATTCTATATTAAATTTAACTCCTACATAACCATCTGTTAATGGTTTTGAAACATTTCCATTTTCAGTTACTATTGTAGAATTAGGTAATTTGAATTCACCATACCATGATTGAATAAAATTATCATTAGAAGTATTCATCATTTTATAGTCCAATGTAAATCCTTCACTAGATCCAATCTTTAATGGTTCTAATTGTTCTGACATAAATTCATTATCTGGTGTTGTTGTCGAATTAGTTTTTGTTCTATATCCATCCTTTGGTTTAAAGTAAATTGTATAATCACTTCCAACAAATTTTACATATTTACCCTCTGAGTTTTTATAATATAAATCTATATTAGATTTATATGTTTGCCCATCTTTTGAAATGTAATAATATGATGGTGTAATTTTAATCACTCTTTTAGAATTTTTTGCATTACTCTCCGTATAATTATAATATCCACTTGTTTTTAAATCAAAACTAATTCTATATCCCATCTTAGGAGCATTGACATAAGAAACATCAGTATTTTTATATGGTCCTAAAGGCAATATTGTCTTTGATGATGAATAAACAGATTTTAAATTTTCTCTATCTTCTAAAGTGTTAACATCACTTGAGAATATGCTAAATTTCTTAATTCCAGAGAAATACTCTACCCCAGTTAAAGAATTAACATTATTTCCAATAGTTTTTCTAAACACTTTTTTATAATCTATATCGGAACAATCAGTTACTTTAAAGTCATATATTCTTCCTATATTTGTAATTGATGTTGTATTTTTTGCAAAGTAATATGCATCTACGAACATATCCTTACCATCATATGCATGACTATCATGGACTTTATATTTTGTATAGTCCATATCCCCATCACAATAATTTAATTTTACACTAGTAGAAATTCCATTAATTTCATACCTCTCATTTGAACCTAATGACGAAATATAATTTTTTTCTGTTAATGAATCTATTAGACTATATTTTTCGTGACTTAATACATATGATTTTAACCAATTACTTGGCATATTATTTGAGGAACCAATTAATGTAATTTGGCTTGAATTTTGAGAAATTGTATCACTTGTGCTTGTTTGTCCTGCTTTAGCATAAAATGCTTTTTGTTCTTTGTTTAACTCAATAATTGTTCCTCTTGGAATTTCACCACTAACTCCAACATTCATTGGTTTAAGTTCATCACCAACGACTTGATATAATCCTGAATAATCCGTTTTATCCGTTTTAACAATACTAATATCAAAAATCAAATAGTATTTATCTAAATACTCATTATATGTATGTCCAATATATGGCTCACCACTTACATCACCAATACTAAGTTTAAAGTTTGCATTCTTTTGAATTACTGAATAATCTGTTTCTTTTTTAGTAGAATGATCCACTACTCCTTTAGATTCAACAGAAATATCTCCAACTTTTATTGGGTTATATACAAGTACTTTTACGGTATTATTTACACCTATTGATTCTATTTTTCCTGTATTATTTTTTAAAATATTATACTCTTGATAATTAGCTGTAAGTTTCGGAATTCTAAGTCCATTATACCTGTTTTGTGGAACTTTATAATATGTTGAAGAATCATCTTTGGTTGTTTTTTTCTTTGCAATATCATTTAAGTAGTTTACTGTTGGTAAACCTTCAACTTTTTTTAATTTATCCAAATCTTTATCTATATTGTTTGTAATTGCAAAAGTTCGAGGTGAACTTTTATCTAAAAGAGTCTCTTTATCATCTTTACCACCGAATATTTTTCCAACATTATTACTATATTTACCATTATCATTATCATTATCAGAAATATTACCTGAAACCAACTTTTCAACATTAAATATTTTTGATTTATATTTAATCTCATTATCTTCTATAACATATTCATATTTTAAATTTAAGAATTTTACTTTATTTGCTACTAAATATGGTTTTATTTTTTCATTCGTTGGAGTATATGACATTTGGCAATTACCACTTATACCATCAGCATCAACTGTGTCTACTCCTCCCTTTGGTTTATTATCATCATCGTTTGGATCTGGATTTGTTGGCACTTTACTATATTTGAATGTAATAACTGTTACTTGACTATTATCTCCTGCTGTTACAGAAACACTATCATTTTTATTTGCTTTTGCATTTTTTTCATTTTTTAAAGCATCATCATAAGTATTAGCTGTACTTGAAGTCACACTGTCTACTTTATAATAGCTTCCATTTTGAATTAAATTTAACAATCTACTAACATACAAAGTTTCACCAGAATTTATTTCATAATACTCTGAAAAACCGCTTGCTGAAGCTTTATCACCTTTTGGAATGCCTACATTATTTTTAATCGATTTGGTTCTACCAGACTGCAAAATTTCATTTGCATTTTGTCCAACAGATTTTCCACTGTTAGCATCAACATGTCTTACATATATTTTATGATTAGTAAATAAACTTTGTGGCAAATATAATTTATTATCATACTGATTTATAAAAGATGTGCTTGCTTTATACTCAACACCGTCAAGTCCAAAATATTGTGCCATGCCTTTATATGAAACGACATCACTTGCCCTAAGCAGTCCTACATTTCTCTTAATATATTCTCCACCTTCATATACATTTCTTTCTTCGCTACGAATTGTATAATAAGGCGCATCATTATATTTAAAAGCTATTGGTTCTGAGATATAAATGTAAGTTCCTCCTTCTTTATCATTTCCTGCTTTATACTTAGATAAATTATCTAATAATAATTTAACATATTCTTTTGGAAAATAATTATATTGAACATTTATATCAGAGTTACCTTGTTTAACTATACTGTATCCATAAGAGAATCTAGGCATTTCGATAGTATTTACACTATAGTTTACTGTTGAAATATTTGTAAGTATTCTTTTGTTAATATTACTATAGTCATCAGTATATCCATAAGTTGAACCACTTGTATAATTTGATAATTTTTTATTATGAATAAGATAAGAATATGAACGTATAGTACCAATTGTAAAATTACGTGTAATATCATCTCCATATGGTTTAATATATTTATGTTTTGAATAATCTTTGCTATCTACATACTTTTGCTGGTCATATACATATATTTTTGTCCCATTCAAAGGTTCGCCTTTTTCTTTCCAAGTCTGCACTTCATTATAATAGGCTCCTATTTTGGTTTGAAAATCAATACCTTTATTCACTACTGAACTGTGTATCTTAATATCGTTTGCTTCTATATTATTATATAAGCTAAAAAATAAAATAGTTAGTATAACAAATGAGCAATATTTAAAAATTTTTTTCATTTTTTCCTCCTTTCTTTATAATTCAAATTCAACGTTTCCGGCTATCCAGCTTGTTAACATACCATTAAATATACTAAGATTAAGATCTACATCTATCGACTCACCCATTGGTACGTCTAATATCATCTTTGTATTTTTTAAATCATACTCAGTTTCACCTTCTGGATCATCACCAAAGAATAGATTTTTATTTGTTATACAATTTGATAAATCCATTTCTACTGTAGTTCTAACTCTATAGTTTCTTCCATCAAAATACACAGCTGGTAAATTAACTGTTGCCTTTCCTGTTATTTCTATTTTGTTTTCTTTAACATAATCAATATATTCTTTTACATCCTCTCTTTCAACACCATATAACATAATAGTTTTTAAATTATCTATAAAATCATCTTCATTTATTGTTTTATAGTCTATATTCAAAATAGTATCAAAATATTGAGTTATATAATTTGTTATCTGATTATAAAATTCTTTTTTACTAGAATATACCTCTTTTGCATTTTTATATCTATCACTTGAAAATACATAATCTTCTATTTCATATATACTCTTATCTACACTAGCAAGCGTATATGGATATTGATCTTTATTAGATGGTTCTTTATCTTCACTAATATTTATCTTTTCATCATTTATAGTTAGAGTGTTATACTTAACAGCAAAATTTGAAATTAATTCATTCATTTGTCCTTTAAAAATATGCTTTTTACCATTTATCTTCTTAGTGTTTATTGTTATAATTTCATTTTCAATCATATCTTCTATTGCAGTCTGTTCATCAGTTTTGTATTTATTAATATCTTTTACTTTTAAATTTATCGCAGAGTTTAAATCTTTTTCTAGAATTTTTACCTTTGCATTTGCAAGATAACGTATTACTTCTATGTATGTTGCTTTATCATTTGCATTATCCTTAGTAATATCAGCATCTCCTATTATACCTCTATATTTAGCATATTCAACCCATATTGCATTATCATAATTTTCTTCTGGTTCCCCAGCAAATCCTGATATATCACTTTTATTAAACGCTACTGATAAAATCATTTTTATTGCTTCAGATTTTGTAATACTCTCACCAGTTTTTGCACTTTCATTATTATACATTTTATCAAACCCATATGTTTTCATTGTTTCCTCATATTTTTTGTAAGGCTTGTACTTGTTATAATTTACAAGAGAAATAATTCCAAAAATAGCTAAACCTATTAATACAACAAAGGCTATGATTATCGCTATAGTAATTCTTGACTTTATTGTTTTTTTATCTGGTTTTACTTTTTTCTTTTTTTCAGGTTCATCTTTTTTTTGATAAGCTGGAATAATTTTTTCCTTTTTTTCTTTATTGCTATTCTCTTCGTTATTTTTTTCTAAACTTTTTTTCTCAGATGATGTATCTACTTTATTTTTTTCTTTCTCATCTTTACTTTTTTTTGCATTCTTAGTTTTCATATCGTTTGTTTTATCAACACTCATTAATTTCACCTCTTAATCTCTATGGATTACATACTGGACAAGGATAAAATCCTTCCAATTGTATATATGTATTATCTTTTTTCAACACTGCTTTTACCGATGCTGCTTGTTGTTTTGTAAATAAAAAGCTTGGAGTAATATTAACATTTTCTTTATTACTTGCAAAAGCTCTATATTCTGGACAATTTTTATCTTTATGGTATAGATTTAAATTATACTTTGTCTTATATATTCCATCTGTATTTGGAATAGATAAATAATAACGAGTTATTTCTGTTAATTTTGATGTACTATATGCTCTTACATTTAAATATCTATTTCCAATTGATATTCCTTGAACTAAAGCCATTATACCAACATTTTGTATTTGACTCTCCATTTCTCCTTCTTCTAAAGTTGGAAATACGAAATTATATCTTATCCCTGCTTGTGATGCATAAGAATTATTGTTATTAGTTGCATATTCCATCTCGTCTTGTATAGAATTAATTATAACTGATTTTCTTTTATTTTGTAGGTTTGAAATTATTTTAGATAATACATTTTTTTCTCTTTGTGATAATGAAGCATTACTATCAACATTTGCAACCAATTTTGAATTGTTTTTGTTATCTGATATATAGAAACTTGAAACTCCTATTTCATCTATATCTCCTGTATTTTTATATACATATCCTCTATGTGTAATGTAATCATCCATTGTAAATTCTACTATGTGAGTTGAATGAAGACCATTCTTTACAGCTGTTTCATAATCTTCTGTATAAGTAAGTTTGCTTACATCCCCTGGAGTTGCACATAAATAATATGTATATGAGTAATATTTCTTTGGCTTTAACACATGCTTTATTACATTTTGTCCATTTTCTGTAAATTCTTCAATTGAAGATACCTGAACTCCATTATAGTCTATTATAGCTATAGCTGGAATAAAATATTGTAAGTAATTTTCAGCAGTATCATTACCTTTTATTCCAAAATTATTATATAATGAATTTAAAAAAGTATCAACACCCACTTGTGCATTTACACTGATTTTATTATCACTAGTACCTGAGTATCCATAGTCAATTTCCTTATCTGAGTTTTCAACTTCTTTCATTTGATTAGAGGCATCATCTAATGCAGCATTTATTATTTTTTTGTAATACATTTCTTGTTCTTCTGCTTTTATTGTAAAAGAAACATTTACATATACTGTTATAATAATTGGAAGAGTAATTCCAACAAATATCAAAGCAAAGTCTGTAATTTTCATTTATACACCCCTTTTCAAATATATTTATTTAATAGTTTTAGCTTTAGAAATCAGGTTTAAAATTTCTGTAGAATCACCCTTATCAATAACACCATTCTTATTAACATCAGCAGCTTTTAACTGAGTTTCATTTAATGTAACAACTTTGGCGATATACTCTAATAACATTTTACTATCTTCATCTGTTATTTTAAGGTCTTGATTTACATCACCAATTATATACCCATTTTCTAAATACTCATTTATGTATTCCATATCCTCAGCTGTAATTTTTTGATTATTATCAATGTCATATAGCTCTTTTTCTTGGCTAGTAAGTTCCTCATTATTTCCTAGATATTTATTTACTTTTTCTATGTCATCACTTGTAAATGCTTTTTTAATCTCTCCAGTAGTAGATGATGGCTCTTTCAATTCAAGAGTAATTATTGTACTATCAGAACGATATCCTAGTTTATCAACTGAGTATACTTCTATTTTATATGTATTACCATCTTTAAAGAAATCTTCCTTTTTTTCTAGTTTGTTGGAAGTATTATAATCATAACTTTCTTTTGTACTATTATCTGTTATACTCCAAATATATTTTTCAATTTCATTTGGAATATTTGTATCTTGGTTATTAAATGCTACAGATGTAGCTTCTATATCTGTATCTATAAATTTATTATATGAAATTTGAATACTATTACCAGTAACCCCTTCTCCACCAACTGTAATTCTTGGCGCACCTGGAGCCTGTATATGTCCTTTATATGTTGCGTCAATTTTTGCCCATGAGTTGTTTTTTATAATTCCCCCATAATTTACTTCTATTCTTGTCTTAGAAGATGTAACTATAATTGAATTGAACAAAGAACCTGCAAGCGTTGTATTACTATTTTTTACTTTTACATATATTTCGTCGTTCTCATTCATTAAGTATATATTATTTTTTAGCTGTTTATCCATAACACCATTGGATTTTTCTAATGAATTAAATATATCATCGTTATAGTCTATATAGCTTTGCTCAACATATGTATCACTTGTAATGTTATCTTTGTCTTTTGTTAAAACTTTTCTGTGCGCTTCAATCTGTATATCATATATATTTCCTGTATTACCTAATTCATTTACTAAATTATTATACATATTTTGATCAATATATCCATTATTCATTACTTGATCTGCGAAATTGGTAGTCGCCTTTAATACTAAATTATATGACATATCATCTTGTCTTTCAAAAAAATTATATAGAGGAAATAGCACCATAAGAAGTACTAAAACAATTATAGTTATAACAATACTTAAATTATCCTTCATAAATACTATCTCCCCCTTTTACTATCAAATAATATAATTTAATTTAGCGTTATTTCTATATTTTTGTTTCCCTTATATCTTAAAATGTAATTCTTTGTACCTATTTTCTTTAATGCCTCAGCATAACTCATATTACTATCCAAATTCCCTGATTCAGTCGTTATTGTAACGTTATATCCGTCATCTGATTTTTCCTCACCATATAGGTCCTTTTTAATGTAATTTACAAAATATGAAAATACGTCAGTACTCGTCAAATGAGCTTGGCCTTTTTGTGCTCCTTCGAGTCCAGTTGTTGGAGTATTAATAATAGATGTTTCTATTCCTACTGAATACTCAAATGCAGAGTCAGCAAATCTATTTACACTTAAAAATAGAACAATAGCTAAACTTACAGCAATTATAAATATAATAACATATGTAGCTGTATATAATAATGTATTTGTTGATTCATCCATTATTTTCACCCCCACTGAATACTAATTTGCCTTTAATATTATTGTCACTTTATTATTATCTCTTTTTATTGTAGAACTGTATGTTTTAGATGCCTCTGTTGAATTTACAGACAAATCTCCTGTACCTGCATTTTCAACTTCTAAACTACTCTTTAAAGCTTCTTCATTATATGGACTACCATTTCCATCTACAACACTAACTAAACTATTATTTTTATACTTCTTAACTGTATTTAATACATCTAAAGCTGTTTTTTGAGTATTATCATATGAGTCAAACTCATCGAATCCAGATTGAATAGAAGTATCTGTTTCATACACTTGTCCATATACAGTTACAACTTGATTTATAATTAAAAGAACAGAACTTGCAATTGCCATTGTCACAATTAAGCTTACAGCAATTATCAATGCTTTATTTGACATGTAATCCAATAGTTAGACTCACCTCCTAAATTATATAACTATAATTAATTAATCATTTCTTGTAATAACGTCATGTCCTCTTCATTTACTTTTCCATCTTGATTAATATCAGCAGCTTTAAGTTGCTCAGAAGAAAGAATTTCGTCATAATATAAATATTTGCTTAATAATGTCTTATCCCTAATACTAATAACTCCATCTCCATTTATATCCCCAAGCATAAACACTTTATTATTTTTTTCTAAATTTTTATACTCTTCTTCTTTAATAGTTCCCCCATAATTTATATATACACGAACATTATTTTCAGTTCCACCTATTCCTAAAGTAAATGCATTAAATAAAACTGTAGCAATTGTTACATTTTCATTTTTTATTCTAACAGAAAATTCATCGCCTTTATTCATTGTATATATTCTATTTTCATTATCAACTTCCATATTACCATCATCATTTAATTTATAATTAGCATACATATATGGAAGACTAGTAATTTCTTTCTTATCTAATGATGAATATTGATTTAGTGACATCTTTGAATATGGTATATCACCATTTGAGTCTAATACTTTTAATATTTGTTCTTGTGTGTATTTTATTTCTGACGTATTATATGATAATTTAATATCTGATTTTTTATAACTATAAGCAACATTTCGAGAAGATAGCTTTAAACTATCTTCACTATTTGTCCACTGTTCAGCAAACAAAGAATAATCAAGAATAGATATAACTCTATTTTTATCATTATATACAAAAAGTGCAGGTTCATATTTTTTAGCAACATGTTCCATTTTTACATCATACACATTTCCTGTGACTGAAAGCCTTGATATGTAATCATTATACATTTCTTTTGTTAAATATCCTTTTGCAGTTACATTGTCTACAAAATTACTAGTAATTTTAAGTGCAAGAGAATATGATATATCATCCATTTTTTCAAAAGCAATATATAATGGTAATATAAATAAAATAAGTATTGAAATTAATATTGAAAAAACTCTTTGTAAATTATCTTCCATATTCCCTCCTTATTATACATTTAACCTTCGTTATTAATAGTAATTAAAGTTCCTTGTTTTCCATCATTTATTGAAACATTTTCCTCAACTTTTACAGAAAATCTTTGCCCGTCCATAATATCTTGAATTGCTAAATCATAGGTTGTTCCTTTATTAGCATTACTATATCGTCTTGTTCCAGTTGCTAGTTTAGGTGTATAATTTTCATATTCATCTATGTATTTAATATCAATTACATTAATTTGAACCTCTTCATTGTCATAAAAATAATTAAGTAAATTTTTTACATCTGCACCAGTAATATAGTTTGTTCCAGATACATTATATGTTCCTGCTGTTAAAATATCTTGAATACTTTGGTCATAATTTGCAGCAAAATCCTGGCCACGTCCAACATTTGATGCCATTTGTTTTGCTGTATTATAATACATTAAAACTGCAGAAATTGTAGCAACTGCAAGTAAAGTGCTTACACCTATTACAATAGCTCTAATTGGAGCACTTTCGTCCATGATTTTACCACCTCACTTTAAATTTATATATATAATATACACTTTAAGAAATTAATTTGTTTAAATTATCAACATTTTCCACATTAAATTAATTTTTTAAACTATATATTAGTAGTAAAGGTATATAACTATATATTCGTATATAATTATATACCTTTAAAAATATTTAAAATACTATTTTTTAGTAAATGTTACTGTAACCGCTCCACCAGAATTTGATACAGATCCTTCAAATTGTGAAGTTGTACCTAATGTTTTTATTTGTGCATTAATTGAATTTGTAACATCAGCTGTTGCCTTAGTATACGATTGATCACCAATTGTGACTGTAATAGTAGCATCGTCTCTATTAACTAACTGAACAGCTGCTGTTCTAACCTGAGCACCAGACATTTTTTTTCCGTCGTATTGAGCAACTAAATCGTTCATTAAACTTTCAGAAATACCACTAACTTGAGCTTGACCTTTGTTTAGTAGGTTTTGTCCCATACCAGTGATTAGCATTACTGCTGCAATTATTATGATTGTGATGAAAAGTCCAACACCAATCATGATCGCTTTTTGTGCGTTATCCATAATTTATATACCCCCTTTTAAATAATTATAAACATATATGTTAAACACCTTATGGAAATGGTGTTCTAACCAATTTAGTTTTAAAAAGACATTTTTGTAAAGTAATTCATCATTTGCATTATTGATACAATCATAAGTGGTGCAACTAAATATCCACCTATAAGTAGTACCATTGGTGTAAATCCAAGTACTTTACCTATTGCTGTTTTCTTTTTAATTAACCTTTCATTTCCTTCTTTTCTTCTTTCATGGAAGAAAGCTCTTTCTGTTTCAAGTTCATCAAATGCATCTCTTATTGGTATTCTCTCAACAGCTGATTGTAATTGTTCTATAATTCTTTGGAAATCCTTGTAAGGTACATCTTCTTTTAAATCTTCCAATGCTTCATATGCACCAGATTCATAGTTGTTAAGACATGTTGCGATTGGTTCTTTAAATGCATAAGAGAATCTACATAACCATTCTAGAATCGTTTGTACATCAATTCTGTCTATATACATAAGCATAAGTATAATTGACTGGAATTGCATAATTTCATTTTCTTTTTCCATCTCACGTATTTTGTTACGTATAAATAATATAATTGATGGAACATAGTAGGCTATAAATGCTAGAACAAACGATGTAAGTACTTGCCAGAACTTAATATATGAATTTTTAACACTTTGTATTTTGTCATATACCCTTGTAACTTCATCTGCATCAGCTTTACCCGTTACAGGATCAGCAAATTCCATTTCAAGTTGTTCCTTTGTAACATTTTTATTTTTATATTTATCAATATACGTTTTATCTCTATCATTAATAGCTTGTGCAGCTTGTTCTTGTTGCTCTGTAAGCTGTCCAAATGATAAAAATTCATCACTTATTTTGTTATATGTGGCTTTTACATCTATTCTTGTTACATTAAACATAAGTATTAAAGCAAGAATAAATGTAACAAAAGCTGCTGTTATTTTATTTACATACAACCATTCAATAGTAAGATAAGAATTAGTATTTTTAATAAGCATTGTTTCTTTTCTATTTTTCTTTGTATGTGGTCTTGATTTAAATGCATCTACCACTAATTTTACAATTGTTATTTTATATAGCTTGTCTTGCCATTTTACACTTGCTACTCTATCAAATTTTATTTGTTCAGAATCTTCTTTTACAATTCTTAACATTAAATATGATACAAATATTGATATTATTATAAGAGATTGCATTATAAATCCAAAACTACTGTTATAGAAGTTTGATAGTGCTGGGAAGTTTGACTCAGCCCAAGCCTGTAATGGTTTAATACATATAAGTGGTACTACAGCAATAATATTTAAACTTCTAAACATATAATTTATTTTATCTTGTTTTAGTATTTCAAGATATATATCTTGTAAAATATTGTTTAAATTTTTAAGATAAACAGAAGTACCATCAACCTTCCTATCACCTAGGTCATAAGTCAGATATGATATACCAGCAAACAATTTAAGAAATCTATTTGGAGCTGTATCATAATATTTTTCAAGCTCAACTTCTGGATTATCAGATATTATAGCTTCTTTTATCTTCTTTAATTGAGGCCCTATTTCTTTATCACCCATTTCATCAATTGCTGTATTAAAAGCCTCATCAATCATTCCATGCTCATGAAATGCATGTCTTATTGCAGTAAATGTATCAGGCATTTGCCTTAATATTTTATTTGAAACAGATGTTATACCAAGATCTATCATCTTTTCTGCAATAATTAAAACACCAACTATAACTATAAGTGACATGTATAAATCATTTACTAGATTTAGTAATACAAATAATGAAACAAAAATGAATATTACTGCAATTAGCATATATTTACCAGTTCTTTTTCTTATTTCATATTCTGTATAATCATTTGTCATTTCAAGTTTTAGTCTTGTTTTCTTTGTATAATATTTTATTACTGGCATTTTAACAAATGTCATATATACCATTTGATATAATCTATCAAATATATCTTTAAAACTAGATTTGTTTTTTACTACTAGATTATCTTTTGCAAAAAGCGCAGAATTTTTCTTGTATTTATGTTTTAATAATCTAAGATATACAAGTAATACAGTTATTCCAATTACAGAAACAGCTAGTAAACCTATTGCTATATAAGTAACACTCATTTTATCACCTCCAAGCTGTATCTATGAAGTTATCAAAACTTTTTACATCTTCTGGTGACATATTGTCTCTCATAGATTTAATATTTTCTTCACTTATTGGATTTACAAATACATACTTTCCATCGTGCCATTCTACAATATTTTTATATGTATAATTACTTGTTTGAGTCATATGCTCAAAATATTCTACTGCGTTATCCATAAAGCTGTCTAACTTCTTGTCCATATCTTTATAATTTTTGTAATCACTATTATATGTAAACTTTTTCTCAAGAGGAATACATTCTGTTATTCTTTCAATATATCTTGTACCATCTGTTCCTCTTTTTAAGTGAATATCAAAGTTTATAACAGATACAACCTGTACCTCTGCAACATCTTCAGATTGGAACATACCTATTTTTAAAAGTGAGTTTCTAAGTGCTGTGATTAAGTTTGGAAATGTTTTAGCATGGTGAGTAAATAGTGTAAACTTAGAGGCAACCTGTGCCATTTGAATCATCCATGCAGCAACCGGATCAGTTGCAACCTCACCTAGTATGTTAACTCCACCATCAGTTTTCTTTTGAACATCTAGACCTTCTTGTCCATTTATAGTTTCAGTTTCTCTAAGTGACAAAATGTTATGATAAGGATAAATTTTTCTTAAGTGTAACTCGAATGCTGTTTCCTGTACACGGATTGTAATTGTTGGGTATAAATATTTCATTATAGCCATTAGTAATGTTGTTTTACCACAACCCTGTTCACCAGTTATTGCTGTTACTCTTGCACCTCTAACTAAATATTTTAATAGCTCAATTACATTTGCTTTATTTTCATGTATTAAAAGCTGTTCTGCAGAAATAAGTGTTGGAGGAGCAAATTTTCTTACGAAGAATGCCCATGATTCTGAAAAGTTTGGACGTAAAACAACAATACGCGAACCATCTTTCATTTCATTTATTTTATAACCAACAGACTCAGACAATTGTCCTGGGTTATTATATTTATATATATTTTGACACACTCTTTTAAGTTCAGACTCACTACCAAACGATAAGAAAGATAAGTAAGTTGATTTACCTTTATAGAATATCCAAACACTGTCATAAGACATTGGTATCTTTCTCTCATTCATTTGTTCTAGGTAATCTTCCATACCTACAACTTGATCCAAGAATGATGGAGGTATACCAGATACACCACCGGATACACCATCAATATTCATGTCACGAATATCATCTACAACACTGTATCCTTTATATCCTTGATAAACTCTTTGAACTACAATTTCTAGTTTATCTTCGAAAGATAGAGTATCAGGAGTTACTTCATTTTGAAATATTTGATGTATTTCAGAAGCTGTTATAACATAAGATGGAACCTCTGGATCAAATTCATATTTAGGTTCATCCAAATTATATTTTGTAATAATTTGTGTAAGTGCCTCTGCTTTAAATTGCTTTTTATATAAATATAACAATATTTCAAATTCATCTTGTGGTGTAAGTTCATCAAATTCATTAAAAGGAATTGCATTATTAATATTAGAGTTGTTTACTTTATATGTATTTCTTAACAAATCAAACATTAAAGTCTTTACATATTTTTTATCACTAGCATCAGCATAACCTGCTCCCTTTAGTGCTTTTTTTAGTTCATACTTTACATTTTTTCTTCTTTCAAATTCTTCTTCTGAAAGGGCCAAATCGTAAAGATTCATTCTTGTGATTTCATCAAATTGTTTTTTTATAAATGCTTGCATACTTGCTATACTATACTTTTCTTTTGTTCTTTCAAGTTCAGAACGTCTACTATCTTCATCAGGGCTAGTCTTTTTTACTTTGTAAATTATAAAAAAGGCAACAAATGCAACTAGTAGTACGATAAGTACAATATTAAATACAAAAGCAACTGACATACTTTCCACCTCTTATTCTATTATTTTTAATTATCTTTTATTTTTGCAATATTTACAATTTCATTTACAATGTTTAATGTTTGAAAAATAAAATTACCATTATAATCTTTTGGATCAGAATTAATATTCTTGTATAAAAAATCTATAACAGTTCCAGAATTACACGCATCAGCAAACATATAATTATGTGGTATTACATATATAGGATCTTTAACTTTATATTTTAATTTTATATTCATAACATTAAACTTTGAAGCTGCTTCATAATCAGCTATAACAATAATCTTAGTTTTGTCTTTTAAGCTCTCATTATTTGAAAGTGTAGTAAAGAAATCACTAAACTTTACTGCATCCTGATTTACAACACATACAACTATTTCAGCATCTGCTACCGTATCCATAATGCTCTTTTTATCTAATGATTTTGGCATATCAACAAAAACTAAATCATATATTTCATCAGCTTTTCTTGTCATGTATGGAAGATTGTCAATAATTTGTTTATATCCATCAGGATCGTCTGCACTCATTCCATACAAAACATCTAATCTTTCTTTCAAAACAGGTTTAGCATAGTTTTGAATGGAATCTGCTGTAAGTTTATTACTTGAAATAAGTCTAATTAGAGCATTTATTCCAATATTTGAATTATTAAATACACCACTTTGTTTTAATTCTTCATATGGAGTAAAAGAAGATTCCATTTTTCTTGAATTAAAGTTGGCTTGCATAAGTAAACTTGTCACCTTATGTGTCATTCCCATTAACGTACTTATAGCAACTGCCGTATGCGTATTTCCTGTCATGTTTTCATAAGGACTCCAAAATACAATTCTTGGCATTAATTTTTCCTCCTTTTTATTTGAGTTAAAACTTTTTTAGCATTAACATCACCTAATATTTCAGCAGTAAGATCTGCAAGTGTAGCAACATATAGTTTTGTATGTTTTCTTGTATCAATTATTCCACTAAACTGCGAATCAATATCTACTAATTTATCCTGTTCCTCAAGAGGAAATTCATAACTTGGTTCTTTCCAACTTACATCATAGTCTTTAATTTTTTGTTCGAAATAATCATTTGCTGCTCTTGAGACATATGATCTATACATTATCTTTGTCATCTCAAGTTTTGAATCCTCTTCACTGCTATACACTCTCATTGCTTTTATAATTTCTTTGTTTTTTGCTACTGAAAGTACACTAGTATCAATAAAAAAGTATACTTTATCTAATCCTCTTGTTCTAAAAAATTCATATGATCTTGCACTATCCATATCAATTAAAACAAAATCATATAACGCAATATTTATACTTTGCTCTGCCATATAATTTTCTACGTCGTGCATACTATCAAATCCAACAGCAAAGTCAATATTGTTATATTGAGTAACATAGGCCCTGCCTATATTATCCAAGGCAGGTACTATGTATTTTAATTTCCTATCTAAAGTTGCATCAACTACAAGGACTGATTTATCCATTATATTGATGGCTCTTGCAAGATTTAATATCATATCATATTTGTCTACATACCCTATTAATCCAATTACTTGCATTTAATTTCCTCCTATTTTACGTTTCTATTGTTCAGTTGTTCCGTTTAATAAAGCTGTTCTTTGGTTTTGTTGTGTTGTTATAGATGTTTGAGCTCCACTTACAATGTTACTATAATTTTCTTTATTATCAGCTTTGTAACTGCTAAGACCACTTTCAATTTTTCTTCTTGATTCTTCACTTAATTTAGCTGTAGCTTGATCTAATATATTATCATTTGATTTCATAAGTTGCATTACTTGTGAATTTGGTTGATAATTTTCTGTTATTCTTGTTGCTGATGATGCGAAGTTTTTGTATTTTATAATTAGATCAAACATTTTTTCTGTGAATTCATCGGCATCTGCTTCTTGTAAAGTACTTAGTTCTTTATCAATTTCTTCAGACACATAACCTTTTGCTGTTGTAGTTGCTTCTTCTGATAAGTTAGTTTGTGATGTTGCATCTGTATATTTAGTTGCATATAATTTTGAACCTTGATTTAAGTAAGAGTCAACTGTAGCACTGTTAAGAAGTAATCTTTCATCTTCTGCTAAATCCATCCAAAAAGTTGTTCCAACAATATTTTCTATTTTCTTTTGCGCTAAAACAACATAATCTGTTCCGTTAGGGAACATTATTCTTATATCAACATAATCACCAATATTAAGGTCAGTTGGCATAAGAACTGTATTTACTTCTTGAGATCTTACATCAGCTGCAACTATTTCAGAAGTAACCATAGTGCTAAGGACTGGGACATTAGCCGCAATATTATACTTTGCAACGCTTCCAACTACTTCATTTGTGCTTTTTGCAGCTCCATTTGGTATTGTGTTTTTATTTATGTTTTTAGCAATAGTAACCATATCATCAGTAATAACCTCACCTTGTATTATATCTCTTTTACAAACAACAACATCTTGTGTATATTTTTTATTATACCCCTTATTTGTTCCATTTTGATAACTCTTTATTGTACTTATTGACCACCATAAAGAAAGTCCAATTCCAACTACACCAATTCCAAGGCCAATAAATACTCCTTGCATTGTTTTTTTCTTAATTTGACTCATTCCAATCATATGTTTCAACCTCCAAAAAATTAATTTTTACCTCAAAATATATTTCATAGAAATGAAAATATACTATATCATATTTAGTATATATTTTTATTAATAAAAAATCAACACTGAGATAAAAAATTTTTTTAACAACCCAAAAATGAAACAAAAGTGAAACATTAATGAAATTTTAATGAAATTTAGCGAGCAAATTCTTGTAAAAAAATGTCAAAAGTTATTACAAATATTGTAAAAACCTTTGACACTTTTAAATAATATATAATCTATAATCTATCCTTTATTTATAAGATAAAATCTTGCAGCTTCCTTAATATAATCAACTAAGTTTGATTTTGGAGCGTCCCTTAATATTACAAGTTTACTCTCTCCTATCTTTTCATTTGTATCTTTATTAAATATTTCAATATTTCCTACTTCATCTCCATTAGAGATAGGTGCTATTAAATTATCATTATATGTTATTTTTTCAACTGTATCTATTTTTGCACCTTTATCAGCAAGAATTGTAACACCATCTTTTATAGCTACTTCAAAACTTTGATTTACACATTTATTAACATTTATACTACCAGTCACAACACCTTTTTCACAAACACTTTTAACTTCATAATTTGCAAAACCATAATCTAAAAGTTGTTTTACTTCCTCAAGTCTTACTGTACTTGACGGTGCTCTCATTACAACCGCTATAAAAGAAGTCCCATCTCTTGTAGCAGTACCTGATAAGTTAAACAATGCTTGTGAAGTTGAACCAGTTTTAAGACCAGTTGCGCCCTCGTAAAAACGAATTAACTTATTTGTACTATTTAAGCCAAACGTTCCATCTCTTAAAGTATCTTGCCAAATAGATGTATATTTTAGAATATCAGGATGCTTTGTTATAAGTTCTCTTGACATTATTGCGATATCTTTAGCTGTTGTATAATGTCCTTCTTCATCTATTCCATGTGAATTTTTAAAGCAAGTATTTTCCATTCCAAGTCCTTTTGCCTTATCATTCATCATTTTAACAAAATTTTCTTCACTACCACCGATTTTTTCGGCCATAGCAACAGTAACATCATTTGCAGAAACTACACATATAGCTTTTAAAGCTTCATCTACAGTTAGCTCTTCATTTTCTTTAAACCATATTTGTGAACCTCCCATTTTAGATGCTTTAGTACTGCATTTTACCTTATCTTGATAATTCATTTTTCCGTGAATCTATTTGTTCCATTGTAAGAAGCATAGTCATAACTTTAGTTACAGACGCAGGTAATAACTTTTCATTCTCATTATTGGCATAAAGGATTTTTCCAGTTGTAGGCTCCATAAGGACCTGAGCTTCAGACTGAAAATTGAACTCAGGAGAGGATGCAAGTGTGCTTATACTACTTATCTTTGTTTCTTTATTTTTATTTACAGGATATGTATATGTTGCTGCACTAACTGTTGTAAATATAATCATTAAAAAGTATGTAATCAAAAAGTTTATTTGTATTTTCTTTTTCAAATTAACCACCTCAAAAAAAATCGAATAATATAACTATTACATTATATTATTCGACATTTATTTTATGATAATTAATATTCAGAACCATACATCTTTTTTATCTACTTCTTATCAACTTTTTCATTCATAATTTTTGCACAAACTGGACATAGATACCTATACTTAATATCCTTACCAATGTCCAGTGAATAATTTCTACACCTCTTGCATTCTACACCATCAGCTGTTTCAATTTTTATATAGCTTTTATCTGATATATTTGTTTCAAGTACAGATACATTAAGTGATCTTAAAAAGTCCTCATGATTTAAATCGATAAACTCCTTTGTTTTTTGATTAATTCCTAGTATAACTTTAGCCTGTAAAGAGTTTTTAATTTTCTTATCTAGTATCTCCTTTTTTATCTTTATATTTACTTTATTTACAATAAAAAATATATTGTTCCATTTCCTTATTGCACTTTCATATTGATGTATGTCTACTGGCATCAATTTATTTCTAAACAACATTAAGTTATTTTCTTCCTCAGCATTACTGTGCCAAATATAGCTCCACGTTTCTTCAAAAGTAAATGGTAAAATAGGCTCCAAGAAAAGTAAAAGCGTCATAAAGATTTCATATAAAGTTGACTGTGTACTTTTTCTTTTTTTATCATTTGCATTTAATACGTATAGCCTAAATTTTATAACATTAAAATACTCATTACACAAAGATTCATTGCAAAACTTAAGAACATTTAAATATACTTTATATAAATCAAGATTATCGTAATTTGCTTCAACCTCTTTTTTCATTGCCATTAATTTTATGTACATATATTTATCCAAATCATCTCTTTGATCAATGCTTAGTTTGTCTTTATTTGGATTAAAATCATACAAGTTTGATAAAAGGAATTTTATAGTTCTTCTAATTTGTTTATATATTTTATTTATATATATAACATTAGATTCACTTAAAACCGCTGTATTTTCTGAACTTCTCTGTACGCACCAAAGTCTTAAAACATCAGTACCATATTTTTTCACAACACTTGACATGTTAAAATTATTATTTAGCGTCTTTACTTCCTCTTTTTTTATACTTTTATCTTTTGATTTTTCTTCCTTCTTATTTTTGCCTTTTTTATTTTTATCAATTTTATCTTCTGCGCTATCTTTTTCATCCACTTTTTTCATTTTCTCTTTTGCAATATTTACTTTTGGATGTAATAAAATTTTGTCAATATTTTCGATTTCTTCAAGACTTTTATCATCATAACTTATAGTTTTTATTTTTCTAATAAATGTATCTATATTTTCAATACAAATATTTACTTTATCAACTCCATTTTCGCTAGTTAAATTGCTAATAAGAGGTACACACATAAGCTTAAAAAATTCATTTAAAGATGTTGTACTCTTAAACAAAAAGGAGCATCCACATTTTTCACAAATAACTTCGCCCTTTAAAATTTCCTCTGGAGTTTCTTTATACCAACTTTCAATCCCTTTTGTTTTAAATAACTCTTTTAAAATTGAAATCACTTTATCATTAACTACTTCACTTGAACACTCTGCACAATAAAATACGGGTATTGGTGTTCCAAATGCACTCTCATTAGATATTATTTTTTCCCTGTTTTGTATACTTTCATATAACTTTTCTTTTATATATGTTTTTTTGGTTTCTTTACAATCGTTTAATTTAGATATTATATTATCAAATGAACTTTTTAATTTTTCATCATTTTCATTTTTCTTTATATACCACTCAAGTTCATTCCTATATACAACATCTTCTCCACATTCTTGACATTTTGGCATTTTTATTTTTACTAAATCTGTACATAACAAGTATTTTTTACTTTTTATATTTTCTAAAACTTTTTCGTTTACCTCTTTATAATACATATTTTTAAAGTTATATGCAAGCATCGTAGTTTTACCATCTTTAGATAAATTGTTGTTTATTTTTATGCCTGAATTCTCATTTGAAACCAAATAATCAACATAAGTATTTCCAGAAGAAATTATAGCAATACCAGATGAATGTTTTGGATTTAATACTACATATTCTTTTTTTGCTGGTATAACATTCAAATCCTTAGTATTTTCTAATGCATTATTACACGTCATTCCTATTAATTCTTTTCCAAGTATTTTTTTCTTAATATCGTATTTAATATAAAAAGCTATCTCCATTATATAATCAACAAATTCAGAAGCTATTATATAATTTACATTTTTATCTCTTTGTTTTATCTGTACCACGCTATATTCCATATCCTCTACTACAGCAAGACTGTTATCAAAGTCTAAAATCCAAGGTCTTATCGTACTTGCAACAAAATATGTATCATCAAAATTTTCTATACCGCTAAATAATCCTTTATCATACTTTACTCTAAAGTTTAAAAAATAGTTTTCAACATCTTGTTTTTTTCTTGAGATATTATCGTTTTCAAGAGCCCTCTTACATTTTGGGCACCAGTTAACAGGTCTTAAATCATGATATATCTTTTTTTCTTTATATAATTCCCAAAATTTTTCTATTATTCTAGATTCAAATTCTTTATTTAAAGTTGAACTATTAAAATTACTATAATTTATTATTGTTCCTAAATCTTTTATATTTTGAACTTGTTTTTTTACCGTTTCAGTTAACTCTTTTTTCCTTGCATCTCTCTTTTTTATAACTTCTTGTAATTTAGCTGTTTTTTCTTTTTGATTTTCTAGCATGTCGTCTATATGTATAAAATCTAAATTATGATTTACCTTAGCTCCACTAAGCAGTCTATATCGTATAACCATATCCTTTAAAATTTTATTTTGAATATACGTTGGAGATAATTCATTTCTAATTACCATTGGATTTTCTAGTATATTATATATTACATTACTTAATTTATTTTTACTTAATACCTCTCTATATCTCCTAACATCTTGAATTCTTGCTAAAAAAAAGCTTTCCTTTTTTGTGAGGTCAGCATTTGTAGATATAGTTTTTTTAGGTAAATTCATATCACTTGAAAAATCAACCTTATCATTTATTTTCATATCAAATCCCTCTTAACTATATTTTCTGTTTTATTTATAAAATTATATCAGATATTAAATATTATTTCAATAATTTTAAATTATTTTAAGTAAAAGAAGAGAATATTGCGCTACTATATAAACTAAATGTATTACTTGTTTACACATAGTTTACCAGAATATGTCTACAATAATTGATGAGTAAATATAATAAGATTTTACCTTAAATTTACTATCTTCTATCCTTGTCAAACAAAATGACCAAGATTTTGATTTTTTCCTGGTCTTCTATATTATACTAATAATTTTGATATGCATATCATATTAATCATGGTTATTTTTCAAGTAACCAATCTATTACATTTATTTTTGTTATTACATCATAGTCAGAAGATAGATCCATATCCATTGTTATTAAATATTTAGGATAATGATCTCCTATTCTTTGTAATGATCTTAACTCTCTTTCTAAAACTTTTGCATCTCTTACTGTAAGTGATACTTGAAAATATTTTAAGCCACCTTGATTTTCTGCTACAAAATCTATTTTCAGATCATCAACTTTCCCAACATATACCCTGTAACCTCTTCTTAAAAGTTCAAGATAAACAATATTTTCAAGTATAAATTTTATAATATTTTCTAAAATTGTTTTGTCTGTAATTTTATTTCTAGCCATTATATCTTTAAAAACAACTGTTGAAAAGATACTATCCAAATATTTATTTATATCATTTATCCCTAAATCTAATACGCTAATTGTTCCAGGCATTCCACCATTTTTCATATATTCTAAAAATAGTGATTGGTAATTATTATTACCAGAAAATGATGAAACATATTCTTTAAATGATAATGGCAACATCTTTATTTCCACATATCTTCCTGTAAGCAAAGTTGCAAGTTCACCAGATAATAAAAACGCATTTGATCCTGTAATATAAATATCTACTGCTTTTTGAAATTCTTCAATATTTTGTATTTCATCTAAAAATACATGATATTTTTTATCATTTTTTATTTTACTAACGACATAAAAATATAAATCCTTACAATTTGAAAAATTATATTCCAATGATTCCAAATTAATTGATACTATATGTTCTTCATCTATTTTTTCTTCTTTTAAATATTCTATAAATAATTCAAGTAAAGTAGATTTACCGCATCTTCTTATTCCTGTAACTACTTTAATTAAATCTTTATCCTTCCACTTTTTAAGTTTCTCTAAATACTCTATTCTTTTTATCATACTCATAAATTTCGTCTCTTTATATATATTATATACATTTTTTCAATATACATTTTTTCATAATTTATCAATAGTTTTGGGAATATTTTCCCAAAATTATATGTTTTTTGAAACTTTTGGAAATTTTTTTAAATCAAAAAAATATTGCTTTTTTATATTATACATGTTATATTTTAAATATATAAAACAAAGGTGGTAGTTAAATGATAAAAAAACTAAAGAAAATAGATTTTAAACTTTTGGGAATAATTACTATTATTGTTACAATACTCTGTAATGCTTTTTTACAAATGCATTATTCATCTGATACATTTGTATTAATGGATCTTGGGTATATGAATTATCCTCAAAAATACTTTTTATTAGATGGTAGAATTATTTCTGCCGCAGTATGCTTCTTAGCTGGAATTTTACATATTCCATATAACGCATACATAATTTCGATGGACGTAATTGCTGTATTTTTCGTTTGTATAAGCATATATGTTACTTATATAACAATATGTAACATTATACAGCCAAAAACAAGTTCAAAAAAATGTCTATGTTTAATGGCTAGCTTTGTGTTAATTTTAAACCAATTCTCACTTGAATACCTACTATTTCCTGAGTCTGCAGTTATGTGTTTAGGTCAGATGTTATGTGTAATATCCGCTTCGCTTGTATTATCTAACAACAAACATAAATATTTAAAAATTGGGTTAATGTTGTTTATTGCAGTATTTTGTTACCAAGGTGTTCTTAATATTTTTCCCGCACTTGCTTTACTATTTATATTTCTAAATCAAATAAAAAATAAAAGTAGTATAAAAGATAATATAAAAGAAATATTTAAGAAACTGTTAATTCCCGCTATAATATGCATTCTTGCTATTATAATTAATGTTATTGCAGTAAAAATCGAATGTAAACTCTTAAATGATAGTAGCTATAGACAAATTAAATTATTAGACTTTGAAAGTGTACTATTAAGGCTTAAAACCATTGGCATCTACCTTGATAAGATTTGGAATCAATCTCTAGAAATGCTACCTAAATATACTAACTGGATAATACTAATAATTACATTAATATTACTTAGTTTAAATAATTTAAGACTAAAAACAATACCTAAATATTTATTTTTACTTGTAGTAATTTTTATTTCTTGCATAGTTCCAATGTTTTTCTTGAACACTGGACCATGTGGAAGAGTAAACATTCCAATTAGTCAAATCATCGGAATATCATTATTATTTATCATAGCTACATTAGAAAATTTAAATACAAAAAAATATTTAAAGTACATATCTTATATTTTTATAATTTGTACATTTATATTAAATAGTATAATGATACTTAGAAATTCAAATGAACATATTGCTGCAAATAAAGTTGATGAAAATATGGGAAGAAGTATTAAATATATTCTTGAAAAATATGAAAGCGATACTGGAAATAAAATAACAAAATTTTCATACGTATATGATCCAGATCCTCAGCAATACGCTCCTGGAATTAAACATATAGGCTCACTTACTGAAAGAAAACTTGCTTGTTCTTGGTGTATATCTCAAGCCATAAATTATTATTGCGATAGAAAAATGGAAAAAGTAAGAATGCCAATTAAAATATATATTGAAAAAATAAAGAGAAAAGATTACACAGAATTTTCTGAGGAACAAGTAATATTTGATAACGATACAATGTATCTTTATGTATTTTAATAATAGATTTTAACCTCCACTTTAGTTTAATCTAAAAGTGGAGGTTCTATTATATATAGCTTTCTTAACTATTTCTAAATCTAAATATAGAATATATAATTTTTTGAACAAAAGTGACTTCGTCACTCCACCACTAACTACTTTTGTAGTTAGTGGTATTTTTAAAGATGTTGTATTTAAGTTTCCACCTATCTCTAGGCCACTCTTTTCTTTAACGGCCCTTGTTCTCGACCATTATCCATCGCAATTTTCGGCAAGAAATACATGATATGTTAATTTATATATTTTTTAAAAATCATACTCCGTATGTTCTATTACCATGCTCTTATTATTTCTTTATGACACCATAGACAATTTATTTTAATCACTAAACTTATAGAAAATGGTTACTTCCTTGTTTTCGCCAATTTCAATTTTTTCTATTAAGCTGTTTAACATATATGCAGTAATATTATCTTTTTCTAAAAATTCATTTATTATTTTTTCATAATCAATAGCTTGCTTTTCAAATTTAATAGAGTTTAATTCTTGCAATTTCTTTTGTTTTTCTTCTCTTTCTTTTACTTTTTTGTCTTTAATATCTTGAATCATTCTTTTAAAATCAAGTCTTTCAAAGTTTGTGCCACTATATCCATCATCAATATAAATATCGAAAATATTTATATTATTTTCTTTTGCATATTGTTTTAATATTTCTTTTTAGTTTGTAATACTGTTACTTTCTCCTTGTAAATCATCGTCTTTAGATAACCTGCAATATAAAGCACAATTATATTTTCCTTGATTGTTTACTAACAAATTTTCCTCCTTGTATAATAATATTTGGGTTTTAATAAAGAATTTACCTATAAACCTATTGCCATTATAAGAATATTTTTATATACTATATGTAAAAGATTTTGAGACATATTCAAAAGGGCAATGCTATGAACAGTTAATATGATTCAACAAATCTTGAGAGAAGATATAGAATAGATTTATTTAATCAGATATGAAAAATACTTAGATGAGGGGGCGAGAATATGATTGAAAAAATAGCCATTGTTGCAGATATACATGCAAATAAATATGCACTTTGTAAATTTTTAAAATATATAGATAACGAAGATATTAAATGTATATTAAATATAGGAGATTTTGTTCAAATTGGTCCAAACCCATATGAGGTTTCATTTAAAGTACTTAATGATATTAGATTTGTTAATATATTGGGAAATAACGAAACAAGTTTGTTTGAAATTGACGAAACAAATTCAAATGATGAAATTGCACATAGACTATGGACAAGAAAACAAATGAAAGAAAATTTTGAAAAAATAAAGCTAATGTCTAAAACTAAAATTATAATAAAGAATAATGTAAAAATTCTTATGATACATTCCAGAAAAAATGACATTAAAGGAATGCCTTTAATATATACAGATGGCATAGATTCTTTTGTGAAGGATTATGAGGATTTTGGTACAGATATAGTTTTATTTGGACATACTCATGAAAAATTATATATTGAACATAATGGCAAAATTTTCATAAATCCAGGTAGTTTAGGTTGCTCTAAAAATGGAACAATAGATTTCGTTATACTAAAGATAGACAATAATCAAAATATAAAGTGTGATTTTGAATCCCTAGAATACGATAAAACTGAATTAATAAGAGATTATTATAATAATAATGTTCCAGATAAAGAATTTTTGCTAAAAACATTTTTTAAATATAATGATAATAAAAATATTAGTGCTAACGAATAAAAGGCAGATCAATCCTGTCTTTTATTTATCTAAACTAAATTCATTTTCTCTATCTTCTTTTTCTAAATCATTAATTTTATTTTCGTAATCCCATTTTAAATCAAATTCCTTTTTTTCGTATTCTTTTTTGATATTGTTCAGCTTTTTCTACAAGTTTTGCATTTCTTAATAATGCTTGTTGCATAAGAAAATGTCAATCTATAAAAATTTTGGCATAGTAATTTCAATATGACTTTCCTATTATATAAAAAATCCTTTCAAATTATTTTTATTATTTGAAAGGATTAAACTATATATACAAAAATTATCAAATTCCTAACTTATCATATGGAATTAGCACCTCAAAATCACCAAGATAATATGAAGCTACACTATAATTTGGAAAGAATAAAATTATTCCTTCTTTAGAAAATACAAAACTCTCAAAATTATCTTTTTTAGCAAAAGTTCCTGTTTTTAACATATCCTCTTTTTCAAGTAATTCTGTTTTTTTACTTAAATTTTCATAAGAGTATTTAGAGAAAACCTCAATTATATTTTTATTATTTTTTAATAAGGTATCTATTGTTACAAACTCTTTACTTTTTTTGTTATAGTTAACTGTTTTTATACTGCTATCTGGATGAGCCCCACCAAAGTCACAAGAATAAGTAATTAAAAAAGATAAATAATCATTATATTCGTAATCATTAAAATTAACTGTAAGTGTGAATTTTTTATCATTTCCAAGTAATTCTAATGATTCTGTTTCTTTTATGAAATCTTCTATTATTTTGTTATATATACTACTTACCTTATCATCTAAAATATCAACCCCCGTTACAGGCATATACGCTTTTACTACATATTTTTCTTCCTCTTTATTTATTTCTGTAACTTTGCAACTTTCATTTGATACCACATCTTTTACATTTACAGCAATATTATCTGAACTTAAATTTACAAAATATGTAACTATAATTAATGTAAAGCCTAAAAAAAGTGCTAAGATGTAATTCTTCCACATTTAAATCACCTATTACATCATATGCACTTTTTCTAAATATATAATTTATTCTACCAATTTATATGGTCTATTTAAATAATCTACTAATTTTTTTGATTCTATATTTCCATTAATATATGATATTATTTCCACATCTGGACATATATCTAACATATATTGTAAACATACTCCACAAGGAGAGATGTTATCCTCTAAATTATTAGCTCCTTTTTTTCCACCTACAATTGCAATTTTTAAGAACTCTCTTTCACCATGTGACATCGCATTTTGAAATGCAACCCTTTCGGCGCAATTACTAAGTGAAGGTATTGTTTTTTCTTCAATATTTGCTCCTATATATACTGTACCTGATTTTGCAAGTAAAGCTGCTCCAACTCCAAATGATGAAATACCTGTTACAGAGTTTTTCCAAGCTAATTTTGCAATATTAATTAATTCTTCATTTGTCATGTTAATTTTCTCCTTTATATTATTTATTTAAAATATTATGCAATATATCTGATAGTTCCGGTTTCATAAGAATTATTTGATATATAATAAGAACAACAAGAACACCAATTATCGCACTTATAATCATATATATTGGTCTAATTTTAGTATTTTCAATTCTAATTTGCGCAATTATTACACTAAGTATAAGAGCAACTCCACCAACTAAAATACTTTTAGTAATTATATATACATAAGTTGTAAGTCCAAAAGCAAGTGCAACTCTTGCACTTGGATATGCTTGAGAATATTTTGAGCCTTTTCCAAGAATTCCTTTTAAAATAACAGCAAGAATTACAACAGCAAAAATAATTGTAAAAAGTATATACAAATTTGAACTAAATATTGTTGAAATAACAGAAGTAGTTGCCATTGTAAGCTTATCTGCAAATAGGAAAAATGCAACAATAACTGCAACTATTGATGAAATCAAAACACCTCCTGCTGCAATATCTTTAGCTGCCTTTGCCCTATCATCATATTTATCTGTTATAAGGTCAACAATATACTCTACTGTAGAATTTATCATTTCAGCAAATATTACAAAACCTATAGTAAGGCATAAACACGCAAATTCTGTTTTGGAAAAATCAAAAAATAAACTGCATAACAAAACAAAAAGCCCTATAATATAATCAATCCTTAAATTTCTTTCAGTTTTAAAAGCCCTAATTACACCATCTAAAGCATGTCTCATTGCTGTAAAAAAAGTTTTATTTTTCGTATGCTTTAATTCGTCAAGCCTTTTTTGTTTTGCTTCCTCTTTGCTAAGCCTCGGCTTTTTTGTTGAAGTTTCCTCTTTTTTCATATCATTTTTATCCATCTATTTTTCAACTCCTAATTCATTCAATACTTTTTCTTCTAAAGCACGCATTTCTTTTCTCTCATCATCCTTAATATGATCATATCCAACTAGATGACACATTCCATGAGTTATCATGTATAAAAGTTCTCTTAAAATTCCTGTTTCATACTCAACAGCTTGTACTTTTACAACATCAAGACAAATTATAATATCTCCAAGTTCAACTTCTTTTATTTTCTTTTCATCTTCTTGTTTTTTCAAATTATTTAATTCATCTTTTGTAAATATAGGGAAAGATAACACATCTGTTACCTTATCTACCTCCCTATATTCTTTATTTATGTTTTTTATTTCTTCTTTAGAAGCACTTGTAATTGAAACAGCTATTTCATCAAAGTATAATTCTTCATTTTCTGCCACACTCTTTACAATCTTTTCAATATACTCTTGAATATTTACCTTTTCATCAATGTTTTCTTTTGAAAAGTCAATAATTCCTTTATCTAAATCAATATTTATCTTGCATTCTAAACTCATTAGTTTCCCCTTTCAACAAATTCTCCAATTTGTTCATTAATTACATATTCCACTTTTACCTTTATACCATCTTGTATATCAGATATATTTTCCGTAGTATCGACAACCGTTGGATTTACACACTGTGTTAATACATTATTTTTTAAATATTCGTCCATATCAATCTTTGCTATTTGTTCTATTTCTTCCTTTGTCCTAAATACTTCAACCTCGTTATATTCACTACATTTATATATATCAAAAGAAATCGTATTTCCAAATATTTCAAACTCTTTACTATTTTTAGTTATATCATATTTCTTCAATTTATTCAAATAATTTATCATATTTTCTTTAGAATTAATAGTAATTCCAAAAGTTGTCCTTTTTTTGTTAGTATACTCTTTATTACAAACTTTATACATATACTCTTTTTCAAATGTATATATATTATCTACTCTTGCATATCCTTTTGCTGGTACCTCACCTATAATTTGCTCATTTCTATCATATACATTTCCCTCTATCAAGGTATCTCCTTTATTTACATAGTCTAAGGCTTTAAACTTGGAAGTACCACTTTCACTAACAAGTTTTGTTATGACACCAGACTTTGTAGCTTTTATATCACCTATACTTGTTTGTTGAATATTTTTCTCATCCATTCTTGTTTTTTCCACAACTTTAACTATTGCTCTTGTTCCATCAATTTCAATACCAACCCAAGACAATTCATTTTCCATTGCTCTAAGTTCATTTACTACTTCTTTTTTATCAAGTCCAATTTTATTTCTACCTATATATAGTCCACTGTCTTTCAATTTAGATATAATAATTTCCTTACTTACTCTCTCATTTCCTACAATATCTATGTCCCATATAAAAGTTGAAAAAGCTATACTAAAAACTATTATTAAGAATAGAAATACAAAGATTAACTTTCTTTTTCTATATTTAAACAGCGTAAAGTACAACCCCTTTTTTTCTTTTATACTGACTTTGCATTTTGTCTTCTTTGTAATACTTCTTAATTTTTTAAAGTCAGCTATATTCATTTTAAACCTTATTACACCTTTTACTATATTCCTAATTTCCCATATTTTTATGTTATTAATCCTACATAGATTTATAAACCTTTCTGTAAAAAATCCCTCTATTTGTACTGTTATAATTCCTGTCATATTACGTATATTATTTGTTATCCCCATATTTATCCCTCTACTTTTGATAATTTATACTATAAATATCCCCTTCAACAACTAAATCAAAGTCTGTTATTTCCTTAATATCCAAATCTTTTCCGTCTATTAGAATATCCATATTATTAGCCCTTATTTTTATATAATCATCATAATAATCTATAATTTGTCTATATCCCTCAATAAGAACATTATTATTTTCTATTGAAGTTAACTTTGTAGATTTAGACACAACCTCTCGAGGTAATTCTAAAAAACATGAAAATTTTTCCTTTGCATCTGATATATTCTCTTTTACATGCATATTTTTTACTAATTTTCTGTACCACCTATTACCATTATTTTTTTTCCTTTTCATGCTATTCCTCCTTTTACATTATATTATATTAAACTCTTTTTATTCTTAAGGAATATGTCGAATTTTGTAAACATGTTGTGTCACAAAAGCTTACAAATTAATTGACAAAAGCCTTTTTTTGTAGTATATTTATTTTATGTGTAAAAAAATGGAAGTTAAGGAAAAAATATGATAAAAATTGGAATGTGTGATGATAATTTAAATAGTATAAGGATTGCATCAAAATTATTAGAATCAGAAACTATAGAACAGAATTTAGATGCTGAAATATCAATAATTTCAAGCAATCAAAAAGAAATTTATGACGCTATATATGAAGGTAAAATTGATATATTATTTCTAGATATTGATTTTAAAAATAATGGAAAAAATGGTATAGAATTTGCCAAAGATTTAAGAAAAATAAACAAAAAATTTTATCTTGTATTTTTATCTGCTCATCAAAGATACTTATACGTATCTCTTACCACAAAAGTTTTCGACTATTTGATAAAACCTATTAATAGAGATACACTCAGAGAATTAGTTGCAAGGTTTAAAGATGAATTCGAAACAAATAAATCTATATTTTTACACCTAAATAAATGGGAATATGTAAGGATTAACGATATCCTATATATTGAAAAAGATGGAAAGAAATCTATTATATTTACTGAATCTCAAAAATATACAACAAGCAAAAACTTAAACAGCTTATTATCTGAACTTCCAAAAAATTTTTTAAGATGTCATAAATCGTACATTTTAAATTCTAATAAAGTATTAAGCATTGATAAAAAAGAAGGACAAGCCTTTTTCGGAAAGGATTTTTCTTGTCCTATTAGTAGCAAATTTGAATTATAGCATAAATGTATATGAAAAAGGGGAATTTTATATGGAAATTTTAATAGTTAGAGGTCTAAGCTCAATCCTTGAGGCTGGTCTATGGACCTATTTTATCGTCTCAGTTTCTAAAATAATTTCAAAGGAAGATGAAAATTTAAAAAAAGAAAAAATTTTTATATTATTTTTTATTATTTTGCTTTGCAGTATAATTGGCAGATTAACTGCAAAAGTATTTTCATTTTTAAATGCGATGATTACTTATCCAATTATACTTATATCAATAAAATATATATTAAATATTAACTGGTTAAAATCAATTACTATAATAATATCAAATATTGTTACATTAATTATAACTGAATTAATATCAGCATTTACATGTATGAGTATTTTTAAAATTGATTCAAATATTTTACTAACTAATTGGGTATATACAACCATCGCACTTGTTATTCAATACACATTATTTTTTGCAATTATTAAAATAGCAAATATGATATCAAAAAACAAAAATGAATTTAAGGATATGTTATCATCTATAAACAAAAAAACAGTTATTACAGTACTCTCTATACTTGCGCTTTGTATATTTCCACAATTTATCATATATGTAATAAACAAATATAACTATCCAACATACTTTTTAATACTAAACTCAATCCAAATGATTATTGTATGTATTGTAATATTTAGCTCATTTAAGAATTCTATGGAAAAAGAAAAAGCAAAAAGTGATTTAATGACAATAACATTGCATAATAAAACAATGACTGGAATGGTTGATGGAGTAAGGAAATTAAAACATGATTACAATAATATAATGCAAGCTTTAAATGGATATATGTCCACAAAACAATATGATAAACTACAAGCACATATTAATTCTGTAATTGGAGAATGTAGTGATATAAATAATTTATCAGTCATTAATCCAAAGATTTTTAATGATCCTGCAATTTATGGAATAGTTGGCGCAAAATATTTTACTGCAATTGATAAAGATATAAAATTTGAATTAGATATTTCTACAAATATTGCAAATATTAATTTTTCAATGCCTGACCTTTCAAGAATACTAGGAATTATACTTGATAATGCTATGGAGGCAACTACAAAGCTTGAAAAAGAAAGATATATGAAACTTGAAATGAGATTTGATAACAAAAAATGCGCTGATATTATTCGCGTATATAATACTTATGATACAAGCATTAATATTAATACAAAAGATGTATTTAAAAAAGGTTATTCTAGTAAAGAAGTAAAATCAGGAATAGGTCTTTGGGAAGTTAAAAAATTAATTGATAAATCTGGAAACTCTCAAATATACGCTTCAATTGAAAAAAATCAATTTATTCAAAATATAATAATAGAAAAATGATGATATGTTTAAACATATCATCATTTTTTAATATAAATATATCTCCATACTTTTATTGTACGGAGATACAGAATGTGTAAAAAATTATTTTTGTATTAAGCATCTTGGAGCTTTAGGTTGGTGAATTAAAAATACAAAGCAGCTATTAGTTGATGATTTAGCATATTTTTCGACCATTTTTTTGAAGAATTTTTTCATTTCTTTCCCCCCTTATATTTGATATACCATACAAATTATATTACTAACTTTGCACTATTAGATAAACTTTTTAATTTATATTTCATACTATTTCATTTAAAATAAACAATATACTATCGTATATATAATTAAAAAGCAATATAATAAATACAATATATCTAATATTTAAAGAATAATATTTTTATTATACTATTCTTTATTTTCATTATAGTATTCTTTGAATTCATCTGACTCATAACTATGTTTGCATCTTAAAATTTTATACATAAAGTTACTAGTAAAAAAATCAATTAAAAATACTGTGGAAATTACTATTCTTGCGTATTGTTCATTAAATCTTGTTAATACCAATGTTGAAATATATATGAACACTATTGAAACAATTGCATATATTTTATACTTCTTTCTTTTACCTTTATTTAAAATAGGTATTTCTTCCGTATCAGCAGGGACATGTTTATATATTACATATAATGAATAAATAAAAATTAATGCTGACACTATATATAAATAAATTACAGGAACATTAACAAATTTTCCAATAATTACTGGTATAAAGAAATATAGTGAAGTAAAAATAAAACATTCTGTATTTGTTCTTGCGTGTGCTCCTCCAACTAATACTTTATAAAGAATTGTTATTAGCAATACAACACCAACTTGAGGTAAAATGTGAAAGAATAAACTTACTATAAAAACAAATAGATATTTAGGTACATCTTCTACTATTCTTGTTATCCCAAATAACATTATTTCTCGTTCATTTCCTTCTACAGTTTCGCCTCTATACAAGAAATGATCTAAAAGGTAATTGCTAACTTTATCAACCATTAGCCTCACCACCTAACTAAATTATATATTATTTTTTTGAATATATTTAAATTTAGTCTTAAAATGTCATATTTTGGATTTATAATCTATAATTTATTTTTTCAGGTCACTTTTTGGCTGTTTTAGGACATGCTACTTTTCTTATTTTGTAACAAAATATTTTTATTTATCATAATATACAAAAAAGGAGGTTATATATGCAAAATGATAATTTAGAAAAAAGTGATAGATTAGATTTTATTATTAATGATAACTTAAATGAATGTTTACATATAGGTGATAAAGCACCTTTATTTAATGCAAAAACCACTTTTGGAAATATTAAATTAAGTGATTACGCTGGAAAATGGCTTATACTTTTCTCCCACCCACGGTGATTTTACCCCCGAATAAACATACAATTTGGGGAAATATAATAATTAAATAAATCTACATATTATTTAGTAAATACCTAAATAAATATTTAAATAAAATGAGTATAAAACAAAAGATTATCCTTAAAAATAATTATAACCACAGGACTTTCCCGTGGTATATCTAGATATAAAATAAAAAATATTTTATACAAAAATAAAACATATACAGAAATAGTTAATATTTAAAATAATATACTTGTAAGAAATATTAATTTTTTGATATGAAGTAACATTTCACAACAATAAAATTAATTACACAATATTATATTTTTTCTTTATTAATTCAAAAGCTTTTTTCACATCATATTCATCAGTTATACTAATGTTACATTCTTTAATATCCTTTAACATTTCTTTTTTTGTATTTTTAATTTCCAAATCTGACTTTCCATCAAAATTATTCGTATTTTCATATTCGATTAAAGTACCTAGATCTTCAACAATTTGAAAGGCAAATTCTCTACCATTTTTTTCATATACAATAACATGATACTTTACTTCTATAAGTTTGTAAAATCCCAAAAATCCAAATAAACTTTCTGCCTTTATTAAATCGTTACAATCCAAGTTTACTTTTTGTTCTGAAATAACATCTCCATTATTGTCTAATTCTTTATTTTTATATGTTATTTTTCTAATTACTTTTCCATCCAATTTTAGATTTCTTAATATTACAGAATGTTTTAATAATTTTTGTATATTTTCTTTTTTTGTTTCAACATCTAAATTCGTCAAATATATATCATCAATATCACTTTCACGTATTTTGGTAAAGCCTTCCTTTTCTAGTTTACAAATTGCATCTTCAATTTTTTCAGTTAACCTTACAGTTATCTCTACTTGTTTCATTTCTAACCCCCATATAAATTATTAATTACATTATATAACAAAAAAAAATTTTTTTCAATAATTATATTTTTATTTCAGTAGTGACGAATAAAATTTTTTTCATACATACCACCATCCTTCGTATACTTATCTATCTATATTTTATTATATTTGTGCGAAAAAATATTCTTTCAACAAAAAAAGCATAGCTTTTTTGCTTATTTTGCTATGCCTTTACGTCTATTTATTTTTCATTCGTTACTACTGTTTTTATTTTATGTGCATATAAGGTAAGTAAATTTTATTCATACTCAAAAAGTAAATTTATGTATACTGAAAATCAAAAAATATAAAGTAAAAATAGTTAAGGTACGTGAAAAAACATAAACCAAGAAAAAATATTGAGATTCAAAAAAAGTACAATTTATAGATCAAAAATAATAGTTTATTAAAACTCTATATTTAGATATAAATTTTTTTAATAAAATTTTAAATATCGGATAACGAATCATTTTATTATAAAAAAACAAGAAAAATTATAAAGTAGTTTGAAATGCAATCACTTATTAATATATACTTGGGTCATGTAAAAATAGACTAAATATTTATGATGTAATAAATAATATATTTATAAACTACCCCAGTTACAATTTTGTAACTGGGGCTAATTTTATGGATTAGTCTAAATATTAAATTAATAAATCATATGTTCAAATTCTTTCGACTCTCCTTATTACAATATTTTTCGAATTAAAGCTGAATGTGTCACCAACGCGTTTTCCAATCATAATAACAGCTAAAGGTGCATCGCAAGCAATTATATTGTTCTTAATATCACCCTCTGCATTACCAAGAATCATCAGTTCTTTTTCTGTTCCTTCCAGAGTAAAAGTTACAATTGAACCTACAATGACAGTTAGTCCGTCAAATTCTTGATATTCACGTGTTTCTTCAATGATTACAGCTTTTTTAATTTTCCAATAAAGTTCTTCCTTCTGTGCAGGCAAAGTATGCATCGCCATTACTCTAAGTTCCATAAATTCAGGGTTTTCACGCAAGTCATTGTCACGCTTGGCACTTTCGCCCATTTTTTTTAGTGTTTTCTGAATTTCAAGATCAATACTTTCGTAATCTTTTTTTAGTTTAAGTAAACCAGCTTTCGAAATAAGCCCACTTTTCATGATAAATTTTCTCCTTCATACTCAGCTTTTAACCTTGACCTAACAGCCATAACAATTTTACCGTAATTGTTTTGACCATCATTATTAGGACCACAGCCCCAATAATTTTCCTTAACAGTTTCCTCAATAATGTATGCATCACCGGTTTTCAACAATTTTTTTAAAATATGCTCATTCTGTTTAAATTTAAAATAAACAGCATCAAACATAATATCTTGCTTTATATCCTCCCAATCATCTCTCAAATGATACATTCTGTTTCTTCCGATATTAGATGCCTCTTTAGGAGTAGAGGCATTAATAATTAACTGTCTAACTGCTAAATCTAGGAACTTATGTGCCTGATAATAATGTTCAGACGTCTTCCAATAAATATTTTCCTTATAGAAACCATGGTTAGAATATGTAGCTAAATATCCTAAATCTCCAAATTCTTTATAGAAACGAATTTCATTCATTTTTTCTTTGACCTGGAATAAGATACTTTTTTCTTAAATCTGACATCTTATAAATTTGATCTGTTTGTGCATTCAATTTTATTACAGTTCTATAAGATACCTGACCTTTTTCACTAGCAGTATCAAACATATTAAGCCTTTCAATTACAATAGAATCATCATAATCACAGCTTAATCTCCAGGCTACTCCTTCCTGAGTCATTTTGCTATTATATCTACCATAATTTCTTTCATGTGTTGGGGTTAATGGTTCATTTTCTTTGTTAGTCAATCCACAAAATTCGTTTATTGCTCTACCAAGATTACAAATTATACCGGTATCAATAGAAAATTGGTAATCAAATACCAAGCTTGCTTCATATCCTGCTTGCTGTAAAGCACTTATATATGCATTAATCATAGGTAATACTTCATTTATGATGTACTCATATTTTTCAATTTTCCCTATGTTTTTGTATGTATATGCTGTTTTTTTACAATGTTCCAAAACAGCATATACATCTTCCCAAGTAGCATTTAGAAATGTATCCAAGCTTTTCATATTCTTAGCTTTTTTGTAGGAAATTAATTCATTTAAAAAAAATCTCTCAGTAATAATATATCCTGAATTTGTCCTAATACCAGCTTTCGGATATATATTTATACCATAGTTTCCATTTTCTGTTATAGTAGGATTGATAGCATAATATATTCCATCATGGTTTCGCATAAGATAAACCTCAGACAAATTATAACTTTCCATCATATTATTTCCTACAATAAATTTGTGTGCAATACGCTTTACTTCCTCAATATTTTTGACACGTAAATATAAATTTATACAAAAGAACATTTGAGGTTCTTCTGTAAGACTTATATTGTGATCATATGGATCCTTGATTTTCGATTCAAATAATTGAATGTTCTTGTATTTTGATATCCATAAATAATTTTCCGTACAAATTACCATATGAGATAGTATTTCTGTAATATATACATCTGTGATTTTCACTAACGGCTTATACCGAATTTCTACACAAGCTTCTCTACTACCTGAGCCAACTTCTTCAAAGTATGGTTTATAAATTTCAAGAAAATTTGCCATATCCAATATGTAATCAAATTGACTAAACTTCTCACTTTTACATTCCCAACCAATTTCATAAGGGGTAAAAGATAATCTTACACCGCCTAATCCTTCAGACTGATTCTGACTGATTTTTTTATGCATATCGTTAAGTCCTTCATTATGTCTACTAAAACTTACAGAAGAAATTCTTGTAGTTACGCCTAATTCTCTTTTAAGAAGTGTAATAAACTTGTCTAAATACGGATAGTTTCCAACATCATTATCCAAATATGGAAATATAACCGAATTTCTGTGTTCCTTTCTATCATAAGTTATGACAGACATACCTGATTTTCTTTGTGGAGATGAATATTTTAACGCTGCAATAATATTTCTAAGTCTACTTTCTGACCAAAATTCGACTCTGCAATCAGCGAACTTACTACATATTTTACATGCATTTAAACATCCAACCTGAGGTTGCAGATGACGAAGTTTAGAAAAAAATTCCTCTGGCATACTACTAAATACTGTAATTAATTGCTTACGTTCAAGATAGTCATTCTCAGAAATTTCGCATTCATCACTCAATAAAAAATTTGCTATCGTCACAATTACCATCCTTTCTTAGAAATTTCATCATATATTTTCAAGATATTTGATTCAATATTTTTTTCAGTATTATCAAAAAATATTGTTCTATCTTTATCTAATAAATGACTAAATTTTTCCAAAAAACTTTCTCTTACTTTAGGATCATCTAATAACTTATCAAGTGTTGACTTTCCCCTCTTTGAAATTCTTTTTTCTCTTAACTTCTCATCAAGGGAAACAAAAATTGTCAGATCTGGTTTCAAAATACCGTAATTTGAATAATCTAAATTGACATCAAGGCCCGCTACCTGATGAGAAACAATAGTATCTATAAGATACCGTACACAATACACATTTTTTGTTTTATAGTTATAAGATTTTTTTATTTTATCAGACATATATATGACTGATGATAAATAAAACAAATAATGAGCCATCTGTGATGTTTCTCTTACTTCAGTATCTATTATATCTCTCCCTGAAAACTCAATACTAGGAGTTTTTAATAAAACAGAATCTTTGTCTATTTTATTTAACTCTTTGGCAACAGTACTTGTACCCGACCCATCTAAACCTGTAATTACTATAAACATTTTCATCTCTCCTTATAAAATTTATTTAAATTATAAATAACAACAAGCTCAACGCGCATTATATCACATAATATCATGAAATTCAAGTGTTTTGTAAAACTTTATGCTCTGTAAATTAGTTTAATTGTTACTATTTAGACTAACTGAAAATTAAAAGTTTAAATAATTGTATGAAAAGATTGACAGAAGATACTTTAAAACAATTATTGCTAATTATTAAGAATCAAAAAATTAAATTTGTTATGTATATTATATTGCTAATAAAGATTAATTTTGTATTTTTGGTTAACTATAGTCTTAATAGTAACGTTTAATCAACCTTATTTTACATGTTTTTCCTAATATATAATTTCTTAACTATATTTTTATTAATCTAAATAATAAGAATTTTTGGATACGTAATTGTAATTTACAACAAAAAATAATTTAAGTATTTACAAACATGCTTTTTTATAAAAACTTTTCTACTTATTTCTATTATAATTTTTTTTATTATTTGTACTCTTATATATCCCCTATTTATTTTCATATGTAATTTAATAAATTTTTATATAATAATAAGAATTATTAATTTTATTTTATATTATATATTATTTGCAGTTGTAAAAAATAAATTTATTATATTATATGAAAAAATTTCTTATTTAAAAAATGAACTAAGTTCTTTTAAAATATATTATTAATAGCCTTTTTCACTTTTTATGAATTATAACTTAAGGCAAAAGAAATATCCTCACTCTTTTATGCATAAAATTTATTATAAATGATATAAAGGAGTTAAGAGTAATGCAGATTACAAATATAGAAATACAAAATAAAAAATATGTTCAATTTTATTTAACAGAAGAAGAACTAGAAAAAGATGAAACAAAAAATATAATTGAAAAATACAAAAAAGAAAAATATAACGTAGCTATTTTCTTAACTGGAAAAGAAGATTATTCCGAAGTTCTTAAAAACATAATAAAAAAACAAATGGAAGCAAATAAAGATGTCTAATAATATAATTCTAAATAAAGTCAAACAGGAATTTGACAATAAAATAACAATTGTACGGATATTGTAGATTGTCTAGAGATGAAGACAAAGAAAATTATGCAAGTATTGAAGAACAAAAACAAATTATCAAAGATTATGCATTAACTCGTAATTGGACTATCTCAGATTTCTATATAGATGACAATGTTTCGGGATATACGTTTAACAGACCTTCATTTACAAAAATGATTGAAAAAGTAAAAGAAGGAAAAATAGATGTAGTTATAGCAAAAGATTTATCAAGAATCGGAAGACACAATGGAAGGGTATTAGTTTTAATAGATGAATTTAAAAATATTCAAAAAAATTTAATATTAGTTTCTGAAATGGGTGGTACTTATGATGTTTTAAACGACAGAGATGATACTATTGGAATTACAACATGGTTCAATGAGAGATATGTTAAAGATTGTTCAAGAAAAACTAGAGACCACATGTATTCTAAACAAAAAACTGGAAGATTAATTATGGGAAGTTATTATGGATATATAAAAGATCCAGAAGATATAACAAAACTATATGTTGATGAAGAATTACGACCTGTTATAGAATTAATATTTAAGCTTTATACTGAAAAAAGTTGTGGAAGAAGAAAAATTTGTGACATTTTAAATAGTAAGTATAGCTATCCTACTCCATCTTTATACTATCAAACAAAACATTTAGAACGTGGTAGAATATATAAACATCCAGTTCAAAAATTATGGTGTACATATATGATAAAGAATATCTTAGAAAATGATATATATTGTGGTACACTTAGAACCCATAAGAAAAAAACTGTATCTATAAGAGGCAAGGTTGTAAAACTTCCAGAGGAGGAACATTTTGTGTTTGAAAATCATCATGAACCAATTATATCTAAAGAAACTTTTAACTTAGCACAAGAGATAAGAAAAAGAAAAGTAAATACAAAAAGTACATCAAGTACAAGAAAAAGAATTTATTACTTTTCAGGACTTTGCAGATGTGGTGATTGTGGATTTGGAGTAAGTGGAATTACAATAACCAAAAAACATTCTCAAAAAGGCTATGAATGTTCTAGTTATAGAACTTACGGAAAAGCCAGATGTAAATGCCATGAAATTAAAGAATCAGATATAATTATACATTTTAAAGAATTTTTAAAGTTTACAAAAAAACAATATATTAATGAAATAAATAAAATACAATTTAAAACAAAAACTAATGTTAAAACAAATAATAAAGAAAATTTTAAATTTAAGATCGAAGATCTAAATGCTGAACTTAAAGTCCTAATAAATCAAAAAGTTAAAGATTTAACCAATATTACAAATAATTATCAAAAAAAAATAATTGAAAATACATATAAAGAATTAGAAAAAGATAAAACTAATCGTATAGAACAATTACAAAAACTATTAGAACAACAACAAGAAGATTTAGACATAAAAAAATTAAAGACGGCAATAGAGTATTTTGATGATATTATAAAATCTAATAAACCAAATAGATATATTTTAGAGTGTTTAATTAATAAGATATGGATTTATCACGATAAGAGTGTGAAATTTGAGCTAAAACCAGACATTAAAAAGTTAGTATAATAGAACTTTTTCAAAATAATGTGTAATATATTTAAAAGTTATTTGCAAAAAGTGGCTAAATATGTGAAAAGTCGTTTGAAAAATGTGCATATTTTCCGCAAAAGTCGTTTGATTTTTGTGAAATATAGAAAAAATAATTAAATAACAATCCCCAAATTGTAAGTATTTACCCCCGTCTGTACAACGGAGTTTCTAGCTTTTGCAAAAATGTATCCAGAATTTCAAAAAAGAAATTGTGAATTATTAGGACTTTCAATTGATAGTACCCCTTCACATCTAGCCTGGGTAAATAATATACAAAAGTCTACAGGTATAACAATTCCATTTCCAATAATAGCAGATAGAGATATGCAAATTGCAAAAAAATATTCAATGATTGCTCCAAATATTGATAATACGCAAACAGTAAGATCAGTTTTCTTTATTTGTCCAGATCAAACAATTAGAGCTATTTTACAATATCCTATGACAAATGGTAGAAATATTGCTGAAATATTGCGACTTCTTGATGCTATGCAATTTACAGATGAAAATAAAATAATGACACCAGCAAATTGGTTACCAAATCAACCTGGTATAACACCAATGCCAAGTACTTACGATGAACTTGTTAAAAAGCAAAATAACTTAACTGGATTTAATTGTATTGATTGGTATCTATGTTTTAACACAAATATACCACATGATATTATTTCTGATAAATAAAAAGAAAAATTTAGGGAGGTATTGATATGAATAATAGTTGTTGTTCAAGTTCTGGAAATGGCCTTTTTGGTGGCAACTGTTGTATTATTGTTATTCTTATAATAATAGTACTATTCTGTTGCTGTTCAAACAATGGAAATTCAAATAATAATTGTTGTATGTTATAACAAATAAGCCCTAGCATTTTTAGCTAGGGCTTAATAAATATATATATTTTTATTTATTAAATAATAATACCATAGTAAGTAACTATATTGTCTTAATTTTTATTCCATTTGAATATCATAAATATTCTCAATATTTATTTTTTCGCCTGAATCTAATAATATCCTTTTTTTATACTCATCTATTTTTGTAACTAATCCATTTGAAATAAAATATTTTCCACCACTTTTTTTCAAATCTTTTACAAAATATATAATTTTTACATATATATTTTTTTGTATATTTAATTTTATATAATTTAATTTTTGATCAATTATACACTTTAAATTATCATCAATAATTAACATCTCATCCGTTGTTCTGACAGTTTCATCTATTGCATCACTATATCCGGTTAATGCTGCAAATGGTGCAAATTGAAAAGCTCTATTTGATATACTCATTTTTTCATGTTTACTTGAGACATGATGTTCTAGATTTATAATATCACTATAGTCATCATTTATTAATCCAAACTTATTCACTGTGTCCACCTATCTGCCTATTTCTACTAAGCGTAGTTGCTCCTTCCTCTAAATTAAACGCCTTAATAATTGCATTTTTTCCATATTTATTTTTTATACCTATAACAGTTTCTTGTAATTTCTTTTCTTTTTGTAATTTTTCATCTTGTTTTAATTTTTCTTCAATATCTGTAAAAAAATCTAATTGCTCATATGATGTTGATATTTTATCCTCTCTTAATAAATTTCCAACACAAATATTAATCTTTCTAATTAATAAATCTTTATTTACTATTTTATCAAAAAGCTTCAAAAATCCATCCATAATAGTCATAGTAGAAGATGTCATATTTTCTAGTCTAAATGTTCCATGTGCAGGTTTTGGCACCATTCTTCCATATCTATCTTCCTTTAGCTTTCCATTAAAATTGCTATTATACTTTAAATTTTCCACATCATAATCAACTGTCAAAACTAACATGTCTGTCAAATATTTCTTACCAACCATATCTAATACAAGTAAATCTACCATTTCTTTTAATATCAACCTACTTTTTTCATAATTATATGGACAACTTAAAACTTGACCAGAACTTATACTTTTACTTTCAGGTTTGCATCTCTTTATATCAGATATAGTTGTACATTCCCATCCCCAACTATGATCAATTAAAAGTTCTGCATTAACTCCAAATAATCTATATAACAAATCTTCATTTAAAATAGAACATCTTGCCACATCTCCCATTGTATAAATACCATATCTTTCAAGACTTTTGCTATATCCCTTTCCAACTCTCCAAAAATCTGTAATTGGAGTATGTGACCATAATTTTTTTCTAAAACTTCTCTCATCTAATATTGCAATTCTCACCCCATTACAATCAGGTTCAGCATGTTTTGCAAGTATATCCATTGCTACCTTACACAAAAACATATTTGTACCAATTCCAGCTGTAGCAGTTATACCAGTTGTTCTATATACATCCATGATAATTTTAGATACCAATTCCTTAGCTGTAACATTGTATGTTTTTAGATAACTTGTTAAATCACAAAACACCTCGTCAATAGAATACGAAAATATATCATCTGGAGAAATATATTTTAAATAAACATTATATATATCAGTACTATATTTCATATAATAAGCCATTCTAGGTTTAGCAATTATGAAATCTAATTCCAAACTGTTATTGTTTTCTAATTTTGTATCGTCATACGATTTACCAATAAATTTGTTATTATTGGCTTTTAATCTTCTTTTAAAATTTACATTTCTAACTTTTTCATTAACTTCAAAAAGTCTTGCTCGTCCTGGAATTCCATGTTTTTTTAAACTAGGTGAAACTGCTAGACATATAGTTTTTTCCGTTCTAGAACTATCAGCAACCACGAGGTTTGTTGTTAGAGGATCAAGGCCTCTTTCCATACATTCTACTGAAGCATAAAATGATTTTAAATCAATAGAAGCATATACTCTTTCCACATTTTTCACCTCTTAATTAATAAATTAAAAATTAGGCACATATTTTTCCTCATTTTTTCCAAGTCTTTGAAAATATCCATTTTCAAGACCTAAATCGTACATATACTTTTCAATAATATGATATTCTCTTTTTGTTATTTTCCTATTTAACTCATTTATATTTTGTGCTTCATTTGTTGGGAAATACTGTGCCATAATACTCACATAAGCCTCTTTACCAATATTTTCTACAATCCATTCTAATACATTCTTAGTATTTTTAGTATTATTTGGAAGTATTAAATTTCGTATAATTAATCCTTTTTTTATTATACCATTATTATCAAATATAGGATGTCCAACTTGCTTATACATTTCAAGAATTGCACTAGAAGCAAAGTCAAAGTATTTATTTACACCAGAATATTTAAGTCCCAATTCATTACTACAGTATTTAAAATCTGGAAGATAAACATCAATAAGGCCATCTAACTCCTTTATAGTATCTACATTTTCATATCCACTAGAATTATATATTACAGGAATATTAAGTCCATTTTTCTTCGCTAAAATTAAAGCCTCTTTTATGTGTAAAGCATAAATGGTAGGTGTAACTAAGTTTATATTGCAAGCACCCTCTTCCTGTAAATTCAAAAATATATCAGCAAGTTCTTTTCTTGAAATTTCTTTTCCTTTTCCCTCTTTACTTATTTTATAATTTTGGCAATAAACACACCTCAAATTACAATTAGAAAAAAATACTGCTCCTGAACCTTTAGTTCCACTTATACAAGGTTCCTCATAAAAAAATTTAGAGCTAAGTGCTATTTTTACATTTTCTCCTGATTTACAAAAACCTCTTTTTTTATTTTCCCTATCCACTAAGCACATATGTGGACATAAATTACATTTATTTAAATACATCATAATAATATAATTATACAGTAATTATATTATAAAAACAAGTTTAATAGTTAGAATTTCTATACTAAGCAAGCCACTTTTTTTAGCTCTCTTGCATTATCTAAGGCTATTGTTGTAATAGTACCAGATGAAATTCTTGCTATTTCTTTTATTGCCATATTATCATCTAAAAGTTCTATTTTAGATGATGTATGATTATTTAATGATTTTTTAGAAATATAATAGTGATAGTCAGCATAAGCTGCAACTACAGCTAAATGAGTAATACATAGTACTTGATGATTTTTTGAAACCTCTTTTAATTTAAGACCTACAGCACTACCAGATTTTCCACTTATTCCAGTATCTACCTCATCAAATATTAAAACAGGTACACTATCAGTTTTTGAAAGAACGTTTTTTATAGCTAGCATTATTCTTGAAATTTCACCACCCGATGCAATTTTACTAAGACTTTTATAATCATCACCTAAATTTGTTATTATTTTAAATGAAACATTATCTAATCCACTACTTTTAAAATTTCTATCCTTACTAAATTCAACATTTACTTTAATCCTAGCATTTTTCATTTCTAAATCACTTAGTTCTATATTTATTTTTTCCTGTAATTTTTTTGCCATATCTTTTCTTGTACTACTCATTTTACATGAAAGTTCATACATTTTTTCTTGTATATTTTCTAATTTTTTTTGAACCTCATTTAAATGTTCTTCCATGTTTTCTATTTCCTCTTTTTTTGCAATATTTGACTCTTTATACTTTAGTATTTCTTCAATATTATTTCCGTATTTTCTCTTTAAAGAATAAAGTAAATCTAGTCTTTTTATAACATCATTATTATAATTTTCATCAAATGATAATTCCTCTTTATAATTAAATAGTTCCTGTGACATATCTTCTAAGTCATAATATATTCCTTCTATTCTATCACTTTGTTTCTTATACATATCATTAAACTGAGATATCCTATTTAAATTTTTTACAACTTCATTCATATTATTTAATATCTCAGATGATATTAATTCTTCTGAAATATTAAGTGCTTCATTAATTTTTTCAGCATTTCTCATAATTTTTGATTTTTCTTCTAACTGTTCTTCTTCACCAACTTTAAAATTTGCCTCTTCTATTTCATTTATTTCATAATCTAATAGATCAAGCATTCTCTTTCTTTCTTTTTCACTTCCAAAATTTTCTTTTAATTCAAGGCTAAATTTTATATACTCATTATATAACTTAGTATATTCTTCTTTATCTTCTAAAAGTTCATCTTTAGCATATGCATCTAAATAAGTTATATGGTTTGATTCATCTAATAAATTTTGATTATCATTTTGTCCATGTATGTTTATAACATGACTCATATATTCTTTTAATTCATTTACTGTAACAAGTCTTCCATTAATCTTACATTTATTTTTTCCACTTACACTTATTTCTCTTGAAACTATATCGTTTTCCTTATTAGAATCTCTATTTATCATAATTTCAACCAAACAATAATTCTCACCTGTTTTTATTACATCCTTAGAAAATCTAGAGCCACAAATTAGAGATAAAGCATCTACAAGCAAACTTTTTCCAGCACCTGTTTCTCCTGTAATTATATTAAGCCCTTTTTTAAAATCCACCGTTATATTATCTATTATTCCTATATTTTCTATGTGCAAAGTTTCTATCACAATACCACCTCATCAAATAAACGTTTGTTCTTAAATATTATATCACATTTTTATATTTTGTCAATACATTTGTTCTTTTATTATATATAATTATATCTCGCCAAAATAGCATTGCTTATTTTATACGTAAATTCAACTAATTTATTTACATAATTTTGACTTTTTGCCTATATTATGTTATAATATAATTGTAAATTTAATATACACTATTGAATGATTAATTCGTAGGTATTCTCAAAAAAATATTTTTAAAGGAGATTTTAAAATGAAAAAGTCATTAAAGAAAACTATCAACCACTTAGAAAATTTCGTAGGTTGTGAAATTATCCGTACTAAACCTACTACAAATGTAGTTGATTGGTCTTATACAGATGAACCTGTTATTTTTGTTGGCTTAACACAGGATGGATGTATAAAATACATAGATTCTAAACTTGATGACAAGGTTAGAATCTTACCATTAACCTTTACCGATCGTAATTGGATTACATTTAAAAAGGCGTCAAAACCCAAGGGAAATCCTCTAAATAAATGGAGAGGAAAAAAAGTTGTAAGAAACTGTCCTACATGTTATGGAGATGAATCCTTTTTACGCAGTGATGTACCTGGTGACGAACAAATACTCATATCCGCATCAAAATATCATATTATACTTGAGGATAAATTTCTGGGTAAAATTACCTATAACTCCAGATACAATAATCCAAACGACTGGGAACTTGCTTAAGCAAAAGCACCTGAGATTAATTTCTCGGGTGCTTTATTATTCAATTTGTATAAACACATCTTTAATATCATCATATTTGTATAATATACTTTTTTTAATTCTTTTTAGTACTTCTACTGTAAACTTTAAATTTTTTGAGTCATTAATAGCTAATACAATTAACAATATATATTTATTACCTATAGGTTTTGCGCATATTTTATCTATTTTTAAAACTTCTTCATTTTTTAATATATCATTTTTTATTTTGTTAATATACTCTTTATTAATATTTTTATCCATTAAGATTTCAAATGAAGATATAAACAATTTAATTCCTGTATACCCTATCCATAAAGCAATTAATATTCCAATTATGTTATCAACAAAAGTTATCCTAAAATAACTAAGTATAATTCCAATCATTGTAACAAGAGATATTGCTACATCATTTCTACTATCTAGGATACATGATTTTATAAGTATACTTTTTATTTTTTTATACTTTATTTTAGAATATATACACATAAAAAATTTTAAAATAATTGTTACTAAATAGACAATTAAAGAAATATATGAAAATACAACAACATTCTTTGCGATTATATTTTTAATAGACGATATAACCAGCATAATGGATGTTACAATCATAAACACACTAATTAAAAGTCCAAAAATGTATTCTGATTTTCCATAACCAAAACAGTACTTGTCATTTTGCTTTTTTGCCGAAATTTTAGCTCCTATAAACGATAACACAGATGCTGTCATATCTTCAAAGCTATGCAAACTATCAGCAAGTAGAGCATTACTACCAGATATAACTCCTGCAAAACATTTTACAATAATTAAAAATAAATTAATTATTATTCCTAGTATACTTATTTTATTTATAACATGACTTCTATTATTCATACTTTCCTCTTATTTACATTTAAACTTTAATATAATATTATATTAAATTCCTTTAGTTTTGACATATATTTTTATCCAAAATTTGACAATTACCTTTATACCGTGCTATAATTTTTTAGTAAAAAAGGAGATTTTTTTCTTATGGAAGATCAAAATAAAATTATACAAGAAGGTTTATCATCTGATGATGTGAAAAAAAGGCAGAAAAAAAACTTAGTAAATTATGATACTTCTGTTCCAACGAAAAGTATCAAAAAAATTCTATTTGATAATTTCTTTACTATATTTAATTTTTTAAATTTATTTTTAGGAATTATAGTATTTATGGCAGGGTCATTTAAAAATATGATATTTTTAAGTGTTGTAATTATAAACACAGCAATAAGCACTATACAAGAAATTCATTCAAAAAAAGTAGTAGACAGATTATCTGTTCTTGCAAGTAGTAAAGCTCATGTTATAAGAGACGGAAAAAGGCAAGAAATATCCATAAATGAAATAGTAATTGATGATGTATTAGAGTTTAAAACAGGAAGCCAAATAGCAACAGATAGTATAATTTTAAACGGTACGGTACAAGTAAATGAATCATTTCTTACAGGTGAACCTGATAGTATAGAAAAAAAAGAAGGAGATGTTTTACTTTCAGGAAGTTATATTGTTAGTGGAAATTGTGCAGCAAAAGTTATACATGTAGGTGAAGAAAATTACACTGCTAAAATATCTAAAGATGCAAAATATGTAAAAAAAGTAAATTCTGAAATAATGACTTCATTAAATAAAATAATTAATTTTTTAACATCTGCAATTATACCAATTGGTATAGCACTTTTTATTGTTCAACTAAATGTAGAGAATTTAAGTCTTCAAAGTGCCGTGACTAAAACTGTAGCTGCAATTATTGGTATGATACCAGAAGGTCTTGTACTCCTTACAAGTACTGTGCTTGCTGTAAGTGTTGTGAGGCTTTCAAAATCTAAAGTTTTGGTTCAAGAACTATATTGTATAGAAACATTGGCAAGAGTTGATACCTTATGTTTAGATAAAACTGGTACTCTTACTGAAGGAATTATGGAAGTAAAAGATTATATTCCAATCAATGACTCTGATACTAATATGAAAAACATTCTTTCAAACATAGCAAAATTTTCAGAAGATGAAAACTCTACTATAAATGCCATAAAAGATTATTTTAAAGATGTAACAAATGAATTTGTACCAGTTAAAAAATATGCTTTTTCATCAAAAAATAAATGGTCTGCAATTACATTTGAAAATCAAGGTTCATATATTATTGGTGCACCGGAATTTATTTTAAAAAACAACTTTAAAAAATATGAAAATACAATAAATAAATATACAAAAGATTACAGAGTGCTGGTTTTAGCACATACCCAAAGTAAAATAGAAAAAGAAAATTTACCTTTAGATACTGATATAATCGGATTACTTCTTATTACCGATAAAATTAGAAAAGAGGCAAAGGATACATTAGAGTATTTTTACAAACAAGATGTTAATATAAAAATAATATCTGGAGATAATCCTATTACTGTATCTAAGATTGCAAAACAAGTTGGAGTTAAAAATTATGATAAGTATATAGATATGTCTAAAATAACTGATAAAGATAGCATTTTGGATATAGCAACAAATTACACTGTATTTGGACGTGTAACACCAACTCAAAAAAAGGAATTAGTACTTGCACTAAAAAGCAAGGGAAAAACTGTAGCCATGACTGGTGATGGTGTAAATGATGTTTTAGCATTAAAAGCTGCTGATTGTAGTATTGCAATGCAAAATGGTAGTGACGCCACAAAAAATGTTGCCCAATTAGTACTTTTAGATTCTAATTTTGCATCAATGCCTAAAGTTGTAGCTGAAGGAAGAAGAACAATAAATAATATACAGCGTTCTGCATCTTTATTTTTGGTAAAAACAATATACTCAACAATACTCGCTCTCATGTTTTTATTTATGGGTGAAGCATATCCATTTGTTCCAATACAACTTACATTAATTAGTACTGTTACAATTGGTATCCCATCATTTATACTAGCTCTTGAACCAAATAACGCTCGTATTAGAGGAAATTTCTTAAGAAATGTTATTTCCAAATCATTACCTACAGGTATTACAGTTGCACTCAATATTCTTATAATATCTATATTAAATAAATGTAATATCATTAGTAATGAGCATTACTCTAGTCTATGTGTAATTGCAACTAGTATATGTGGATTAATTCTTCTATTTACTCTTACTAAATCTAGGAAAAATGAAGATACTATATTTCCTTTTTCTATGTTTAGAATGCTAATTGCTCTATCTATGTCCGCTCTTTTAATATTTGGAGTGACATATCTTGGAAATTTCTTTAACATTGCATATATAGTTCCAATATTAGATAAAATTGCTTTTATTGTTATAGGATCAATTATAATATTTATAATACTTAATTTAATATTTACTAGAACGCTAATTATAAGAAAAACTATACGTATTGGAAAAAAGTTACAAAAAACAGTAGGGAAATAAATTCCTTACTGTTTCTTATACTGTATGTGGATTTATATGCATAATAACATCACATATAAAATCATATTGATTCATTAAATCATCTTTTATTTTTCCACCAATATTATGAGCATTTTCTAATGTCAAATTTCCATTCATAGAAATTTTAAGTATTATTATATAGCTATTTCCAACAGGTTTTGAAAGTATCTCATCTACATGTAGGACTTCTTTTTCATTTTTAACAATAGTTGTTATTTCATTATATATTTTTTCGTCTAAACTAGTGTCCATAAGGATAATATATGATTCTTTTAAAAGCCTTATTCCAACAAAAATTATCCATAAAGATATTAATATACCAATTACTCCATCTATAAAATAGAAACCAAAATAACTAGCTAGAATACCTATTAAAGTACCAAGAGTAACAAACATATCATTTCTATGATCTTCTTTACTTGCCTTTATAAGTATGCTTTCTGTTTCTTTATTTTTTCTATATGCATAAAGAAATAAAAATAACTTAATTAATATAGTTACTATACATACTAAAACTAGAAAGATTGAAACATTTACTCTATTTTTGTTAACTATACTTTCTATTGACGTTTTTACCATAATTATTGAAGCAATTATCATAGATATACTTATTAAAAATGAAAAAATATACTCTGCTTTTCCGTGGCCATAGGGATGATCATCATCTTTAGGTTTTGAAGATAACTTTGCACCAATAAAAGACATTATTGATGCAAATATATCTCCTGCACTATTTAAGTTATCTGCAATCATCGCATGCGAATTTGAAATAAATCCTATTATTCCTTTTATAACAAGCAAAAATACATTTGCACATATTCCAATGATACTTACTTTTTTTATATTTTTATCTCTAAAAGTATTTTCATTTTCTCTCATAAACTCACCTCTTATTATTTTGAGTTAAGTTCTTTTATTCTCTTTTCAATATCATTTAGCATTTCTTCATATTTAATTACTTTCATTTTTTCTTGTTCAACAAGATTTGCAGGTGCCTTAGATACAAACTTCTCATTTGACAACATAGATTTTGCTCTGTTTAATTCCTTTAAAACTTTTTCTTTTTCATTATTTAATCTTTCATTTTCTTTATCTAAATCAACTGCTCCAAGTAAATCTAAATATATGCTAATTCTTGGAAGTGTAATAGAGGTATAATTGTTATTTGCCTTTTCTTCTGTATCAATATACTCTATATTCTCTATATATCCAAGTCTTTTTATATAATCTTCGCAAAGTTTAAATAATTTTTTATCATTTTCATTTTTTAGATATACTTGTGCGTTTACTTTTTTTGATCCATTTATACCTGAATTTAATCTTTCATTACGTATATTACGTATCATATTTAAAAATAATTCTATAATTTCAGTTTCTTTTTCAAAGTTATAATTATCACAAGGATACATATCCTTCATAATTGAATTTTTATCAGTATGTAAATTTTGATATATTTCTTCAGTTATAAATGGCATATATGGATGTAGCATTTTAATAACTTGTACTAAAACATGATTTAGTGTCCATACTGCAACAGAATATGAAAATGGATTTGTTTCCTTATCATATAATCTTGTTTTTGCTATTTCTATATACCAATCACAAAAATCTGACCATATAAAGTCATACAATTTTTGAAGTGGCACCCCAAGTTCATACTTATCTAAATTATCTTTTACTTCTTTTTCAAGTTTTGATAATTTTGTTAATATCCATTTGTCAGCAGGTAAAAAGTTTTCAACATTTTCCACTACTATATCATCTATATACATGTTTACAAATTTAGCTGCATTCCAAAGCTTATTTGCAAAATTTCTAGCAGTTTCTAATTTTTCAGGCATATATCTCATATCATTTCCAGCTGATATATTTTGAGTAAGTGAAAATCTAAGTGCATCAGTACCATAATTTTCAATTACTTCTATAGGATCAACGCCATTTCCAAGCGATTTAGACATTTTTCTTCCTTGTGAATCTCTAACTAATCCATGTATATACACATTTTCAAAAGGAATTTTATTTGTATAATGAAGCCCTGAAAATATCATTTTACTAACCCAGAATGTTATAATATCATAACCTGTTACAAGTACTGAATTTGGATAAAAATAGCTATAATCTTCTGTATTATCAGGCCATCCAAGTATTGAGAAAGGCCATAATGCTGATGAGAACCAAGTGTCTAACGTATCTTCATCTTGAACAACTTCTCCTCCACATTCACATGTCGTTATATGTTCTTTTGATACTGTAATCTTACCACACTCTTTACAATAATACGCAGGTATTCTATGTCCCCACCATAACTGTCTTGATATACACCAATCTTCAATATTTTCCATCCAATTTAAATATATCTTTTCAAATCTTTTTGGAATAAATTTAATATCACCATTTTTAACAGCTTCTATTGCTGGTTTTGCAAGTTCTTCCATTTTTACGAACCATTGATTTGATATATACGGTTCAATTGTATGATGACATCTATAGCAAGATCCTACATTATGTACATGTGGTTCAATTTTTACTAAAGCACCAATATCTTTTAATTCCTTAACAATTTCTTCTCTTGCTTCTAACGTTGTCATTCCTTCATATTTTCCAGCTTTTTCATTTAATGTACCGTCTTCATTTAATATATTTATAATCTCTAAATCATGTCTTTTTCCAACTTTAAAGTCATTAGGATCATGTGCTGGAGTAATTTTAACAACACCTGTACCAAATTCCATATCTACATATCTATCAGCAACTACAGGAATATATTTATTTACAATTGGAAGAAATACTCTTTTACCAACTATATCTTTGTATCTTTCATCATTTGGATTTACAGCAACTGCTGTATCTCCAAGCATTGTTTCAGGTCTTGTAGTAGCAACAACAACATAATCATCACTATTTTCTATTTTATAACGTATATGCCATAAATTTGATTTTTGTTCTTCATATTCAACCTCAATATCTGAAATTGGAGTTTTACACTCAGGGCACCAATTTACAAGTCTTTCCCCTTTATATATAATGCCTTCGTTATACAATCTTTCAAAGACTTCTAAAACTGCCTTTGAGCATCCTTCATCCATTGTAAATCTTGCTCTTTGCCAATCACAAGAAAGGCCTAATTTTCTTTGCTGCTCTACGATTTTTCCGCCATATTCTTCTTTCCATTTCCATGCCTCTTCAAGAAATTTTTCTCTACCAAGACTTTCTTTAGACTTTCCTTCTTTTTTTAATTTTTCTACAACTTTAACTTCTGTTGCAATACTTGCATGATCTGTACCTGGTACATATAGCGTTGGATCTCCAAGCATTCTATGATAACGAATTAATATATCTTGAATTGTATCATCTAATGCATGTCCAATATGTAACTTTGCTGTTACATTTGGAGGTGGCATAGATATTACAAAAGGTTTTTTATCTTTATCAATTACAGGTTTAAAATATCCATTTTCCTCCCAATTTTTATATATTTCATTTTCTCTTTTCTTAAAGTCAAAATTTTTATCCAACTTATATTCCCCCTATCTCATATATATGTATATTATTCCAAGCATACACACACTAACAACATATCCTGCTATTTTTATAACTTTTGTAGCTTTATTTTCTTCAACATTTTCAAATCTTTTTCTTGCAATAACTCTTGCGTTAAATATACTTATTACACAAACAAGTACCACAAGCAAACATATAAATACAATCATATTTTTTACCATATTTATCACCACTTCTTTTACTATTTTTACTATATAAAAAACACAGTCTTATCCTTAATTTAAGGACGAAGACTGTGTTCGCGGTACCACCTTAATTCATGCTTATGCATGCTCTTAATTACAATTAACCGATTGTTTACGGAATATACTTACACATAATATATACTTCAGTATATCAGCTCCAAAGCTACCTTCAAATACATTAGTGTTAGAAAACTTTTCAGCCACGAGTTTTCATCTCTTATTTCTATTTGTATTTTACTCCTCTTTATCATCGCTTTTTTATTAAATTACGTTTAAAGTATACCATAATCTGCTACAAAAATCAATAAATATAGTAACATTTTTTATTCTATTCTTCTGGTTCTGGAGCCTCTACCGGACAAACACTTCTACAAACTCCACATTCAATACATTTCTCAGGATCTATTACATATTTATCCTCACCTTGTGATATTGCCCCTACTGGACACTCCAATGCACATGCACCACATGAAATACATTTATTAGTTATTCTATATGCCATAAATTTTTCCCCCTTAAATTCTTATACATTTTATTTTTCTAAACTTCTTTACTTTTGTTATTTATAATCATATCTGCATTATACATTTCAAATCTTTCATCTTCTTTATCTTTGCCAAATTTTACTTTAACTTTTTTCCCTAATATATCAACAGATACTACCTTTCCTTCTTCTCTTTCACCTTTTACTTTTACAAAACTTCCAACTTTAGGTAAATATTTTAAATTTTCTTTATATGCCTCTTCTTCATATCGTAAACAACACATAAGTTTTCCACATGCACCTGAAAGTTTTGACATGTTTATTTGTAATCCTTGTTCTTTTGCCATTTTAATTGTAACAGGATCAAAATCTTGTAAAAAAGTTCTACAACAAACTTCTCTACCACACATTCCAAGAGTGGGATATGATTTTATCTCGTCCCTTGGACCAATTTGCCTTAACTCTATTCTTGTCTTGTATTTTGAAGCCAAACTTTTTACTAATTCTCTGAAATCAATTCTATCTTCAGCCGAAAAATATACTGTAAGTTTAGTACCATCTAATATATATTCGGCGGCCAAAATCTTCATGTCAAGTTTTAGTCTTTTTGCTTCTTTTCTACAAAAATCTGCTACTTCTTTTGCTTTAAGCTCTCTTTTTTTCAACTCTTCAAAATCTTTTTTTGAAGCAGGTCTAAGAATTTTGTTTATCTCTATTTTGTTACTTAAACTATCCTTATCTAATATCTTAACTACTCTTCCTATTTCTTCTCCTCTTTCAGTCTTTGCTATAACACTATCGTTAATCGAAAATTTATATTTTAAAGGATCAAAATATTGCATTTTGCCTGTCTTTTTAAATCTAACTGCTATTATTTTATTTTCCATATTCCCTCCTTATATTTCATCTATTATTTTTAAAATCATATTATCAATTACTATATCATAATTTCCATTTCGCTTAAGCCTTGAAATAGCTCTTTCTACAATACAAACGCCGTTATACATTTTGTTAGAATACAAAATATATTCTAAATATTCTAATAATTCTAAATTATCAAATTTTATATTCTGTGAAATTTTCATTGCAGATACTGAATCTTTTTTAATAACGTAATCTACCATTTTATCTACTTCTTCAAACTGCGTCATAAGTTCATTTTCTACAATATTTATAGCTTTTCCAACAGAGCCATTAATATACTCTAATATGTTAGAACTTAAATTAATATTAAATTTATCTTTTATATATTGGTTTACGCTCTTATTATCTAATCCTTCAAAATTTATTTTATTTGTCCTTGAAAGAATTGTTGTAAGTATTTTATTTATATTAGAACATATTAGTATAATAACAACAGATTTTGGCGGTTCCTCTAAAGTTTTAAGTAAAGAATTTTGAGCTGCAATATTCATATAATCTGCATCATTAATAATATATACTTTATGATCGCCTGAAATTGGTGCAATATACACATCATCAATTATTTCTTTTCTAATTTGTTCTATTATTATATCCTTTTTATCTTCTAACCTTGAAACCAATTTAAAATCAGGACAACTATCTAAATTTGATGTATTTAATATATACTTTGCGAGTTCCTTTGCAAATGTTAGTTTTCCTATTCCATCTTCACCAAAAAAGATATAAGAATGTGATATATTATGTTTGTTTATAACCTCTTCAAAATATGTCTTTTTTTCATCATGTCCCATTATATTCTCAAACATCATATATCACCTCTATTTTTATAATTTACCAATTTTATTTAATGGCCATACCCTAATTACAACATATCCATTTACTTTTTCAATAGGTACGCAACCAAAGAATCTTGAATCTTTACTTGATAATCTATTATCCCCCATCATAAACACAGTTCCAGCAGGAACTACAACATCGTTATATTTATCTTTATTAGTTACTTGCTCATTTAAATATGGTTCATCTAATTTTTCACCATTTCTATAAACGGAACCATCATCTCCTATTACTATATGATCTCCTGGAAGCCCAATAACTCTTTTTACATAACTAGACTTTCCAATTCCCATAAAGTTATAGAAGAATGAATCAATACCTGTTTTTTCAGTATAAGAGGCTATATTATTTTCATTAACTTCTAAATCATCTTCAAGTGGAGCCTCAAAAGTTACAATATCACCATATTTCAAATCTCTTTTAAATATAGTAGGTCTTGAAATAATTAATCTATCATTTTCTTTAGTAGTTGGAAGCATTGAAACCTGTTTTACCCCAGATATAGTACCAACAAAATAATTTATTATTAAATAAAGTACATATGCAATAACTAAACATAGAACCCATTCTAATATTTCTTTTATAATTGCCTTACTATTTTTCCTAACTTTAGCTCTAGTTTCATTGTTTATCTCGTCTGCTCTTATTTTATCATTTACATCTATATCATCATAAACAATTTCTTCTTTTTTAGGTGCTTCGTCTTTTTGATTTATTTCTTCTTTCTTTTCTTCAACTTTAATGTCATTATCCTTTTTTTCTATATTTTTCTTTACCTTTGTAACTTTTCCGTTCTCATCTATATCATCAAATTCAATTTCTTTTTTTTCACTTTCGTTATTATCCATATATTTCATTGCTAAATAATATTAGCAACTCTCCTCCTCTCAATATATCAACATAATAATTTTAACATAAACTTAAACAAAAAACAATATATAACTAAAAAATATACAAATTTAAGGCTGCGTAAAAATTACGCAACCTTAAACATATGCATTAATGTATCCAAAGCCAAATTATAATTTTCATCAACAATTTCATAAGGCGGTTTAAATGACTTAACCGTTCCGTCCTCATATTCCTTAATGGTATCAAAATACCAGTATATAGTTTTGTTTACCTTAAAAATATACCGCTTATTTTCTCCATTATCAATCATTGACAAAGTGCATGTTACATTATTTTTCTCTCTGATAGCTAATAATTTTTCAGTCATATAACATAACCTCCAAAAAAGTGATTTTTAGTTTCATATTAACTCTATAGAAGAATTATAACATACATCGGCTATTAATTCAATAAATTAATGAATATTACTTCCATTTTCTAATGAGCCCTTATTATTATCTAAAGTAAGAAGTTTTACAACATCATAATCACCTGCTGCAAGAAGCATTCCATTTGATTCAACGCCTCTAAGTTTTGCTGGTTTTAGGTTTGTAACAACAACAACTTGTTTTCCTAATAACTCTTCTTCTGTATAAAATTCAACAAGTCCTGAAACTATAGTTCTTGGTTGTTCCTCTCCTACATCAACACTTAATTTATACAACTTATCAGATTTTTCTATTCTACTTACTTCTTTTATTTGACCAACCTTAAGCTCAACTTTATCAAGTTCATCAATTGTAATTATTCCTTTTTTATTTTCTTCAACTTTTTCTTTTTCTTCATTTTTTTCTACAACTTGTTCATTCATTTTTTCTATCTCCTCTTTAATATCAACTCTTGGAAATAAATTATTACCTTTTGTTACAATTGTACCTTCTTTTAGAAGGCCAAAATTCTTTGCACAATTCCAACTTGTTATATCTTCATCAATTCCTATTTGTTTAAAAATTTCACCTGGGACATCAACCATATATGGTCTAAGTAAGATACCTATTATTCTTATACATTCAACTAGATTATATAGTACTGTATTTAGTCTATCATCTTTCCCTTCTTTACCAAGCACCCATGGCATTGATAAATCAATATATTTATTTGACTTATCAATAAGTTTCCAAATTTCTGTAATTGCATCATTTATTTTTAATTTATCCATTGATTCTTCAACCTTTAATGGCACTTCTTTTGCAAGTTGAATCAAATCATCATCATAATTTTCAAAAGATTTTCCTTTTTTTATTACTCCATTATTATACTTAGAAACCATTGCAGTTACTCTACTTACAAGATTTCCTAAATCATTTGATAAATCTGAGTTAGATTTTTCCAAAAATAACTCTTCTGAGAAATTTCCATCTTGTCCTAAAGTCATTTCATGAAGTAGGAAATATCTTACAGAATCCCTTGAAGTTGCATTTATATATACTCTTGGATCTTTATAATTTCCAAATGATTTTGATATTTTATTTCCATCAACTACAAGCCATCCATGACCATATATTTTCTTTGGAAGTGGTAAATCAAGTGCCATTAAAAGTGCTGGCCATATCATTGCATGGAACCTAAATATTTCCTTTCCAACTAAATGTAGATCTGCTGGCCAATACTTCTTAAATTTTGATTCGTCACCACTTAAATATCCAAGTCCAGATATATAGTTAGTTAAAGCATCTATCCATACATATACTGTATGTTTTGGATCAAATGGTACCTTTATTCCCCATTTAACACCTGTTCTTGAAACACATAAATCCTCAATACCCTTTTTAAAGAAATTGTTTATAAGCTCATTCTTTCTTGAAATAGGCTCTAAAAATTCAGGATTCTCATCAAAGAACTTAAGTAATCTATCTTGATATTTTGAAAGTTTAAAGAAATAACTTTCCTCTTTTACAAGTTCAACATCTCTGCCACAATCAGGACATTTCCCATCTACAGCTTGTGTTTCAGTCCAAAATGATTCACATGGAGTACAATATAGTCCTTCATATTCAGATTTATAAATATCTCCCTTATTATATAATTTTTCAAATATTTTCTTAACACATTCAACATGTTCTTCATCAGTTGTTCTTATATACTTATCATATGTTATTCCTAAATCATTCCATAATTTCTTTGTATCTGTTACAATTTTATCAACATATTCTTTTGGAGTAACACCTGCGTCTTTTGCTTTTCTTTCAATTTTTTGTCCGTGTTCATCTGTTCCTGTCATAAAAAACACGTCATATCCTCTAAGCCTTTTATATCTTGCAATTGCATCAGCTACAACTGTACAGTAACAATGTCCAATATGAAAGTTACCACTTGGATAATATATAGGTGTTGTAATATAATATTTCTGCTTTTCCACTTTAATCACTCCTTATTTACTTTTACTACTACTGTAGATATAGCATTATCCTTTACATGAGAAATGCTAACATCTATTTCTACCTCATGTTTATCACATGCTTTTTTTATTTCTTCATTTAAAATATATACCTTTGGTCTTCTAGATAGTTCCTCTATATTTAATATTTCTACATCTAAGTAGCTTATTGTTAAATTGTTTTCTATTATAAATTTAGACATTGCTTTATATATTGCTTCTTTTGCAGCAAATCTTCCAGCATATCTTTGATATTTTATATCAGATTTTATTTTGTCTATATTTCCTATTTCATTTTTTGTATATATATTTTCCTTAAATCCTTTTGTATTCTTTACTGCATCTTCTATACGAGATACCTCAATTATATCTGTTCCACAATATATTTGCATAAAATTCCCCCATTAAAATTTCTTTTCAAACTTATGCTTTATCCAGCTTGCAATAAGATATGTTGGATAACTTAAAGCTGAAAAAACCATTGCTATTATTATATATACTTGAATATCCTCTAAATTTATTACATTTGTTAACATTTGAATACCAGAAAAACTTATATTTATAACATAAAAAATCATAAGTATCATACTTATTCTTGATTGATTATTGCTTACAACATAATCATAATATTCTAAATATTCTTTATGAACCTCGTCATAAAGTTCTGGAAGACCAAATGCTTTTTGCCATAATTTCCAGATATCCATTCCGTGTTCTGAGTTAGTAATTTGTCCAAACCAACTTGAATTTGTAAATTGAGTTAAATTTTTCTTTAATTTTTTAACTGCTGTTTTATCTTGTCTCATCAAATTCTGCGAAAAATTTATAAGACTGATTCTTTGATATAGCGCTATAAGCACCATATACAAATATCTTTTTTCAAAATTATATGGCATTCTTGTTATATCATATTTTTCTTTATCAGATACAAATACAACTCCACTCTCTCTTGAAAATCCAAACATTGAGTATTTCCATCTAGAATAAACGTTATCAAAAAGTCTATCACATTCTTCATTAAAAATAGCACTACTTTTACTATGCATAACGTACTGAAATTTATAGAAATCATTTTGCATTTTATAAAAATCTGTATCTTTCTCCCAATCATCTACACAAACATATGAATATGTAAACATTTTGTCAAAATACATTTTATCTAAACTTTTGCTTTCATATTCAGAAGTTATATTTCTTATAAATTTAGGAATATTAACAGTTTTACTATTTTCAACTATTCTATTGATTGCACTTCCTTTTATTCTAGGTGTTAAATTTCTAAAATAATGGTTAAAATCTAATATTTTATTAAAGTCAATTAACTCACTTTTCTCATCAATTTGTGTTTTAAAGTCTATGAAACATATACCACCTTCAAAACATATTATTTTAATATCCGATATATCATAATTAATAACTTTACCATCGAAATCTGTTATACTACCTTTTTTTATTCTAGCCATATTATATTTAAACGTTATACATGTAGTTTTACTAAGTTCTAATGATCTTCTAAAAACTCCTTGCGTTTTAAATTTTTTTATATACTTTTTATCCCAAAATAAAGAAGGAAACAAAAATTTTCTCATATATGGCAAAAAGAAATCGTACGACTCTTCATCGCTTTTATATTGATGATATACCATAGTCCACTCTTTTGTTTTCTTTAATATGCTTTCTATAAAATATGGATATTTCTCACTATCTATTACAAACGGATATAGAAAATGAGTATACTGATATTTGGCTTTAATATGCATATTACCACCTCTTTTGTTATACATATATATTATACTGTTTTTTACATAAAGTCAATATTTTTACAATAATTTTAACATAAACACTTGATTTTTGAAACTATAAATGCTATAATAATTTAGTACTTGATGTATCGGGGTATAGCTCAGTTGGTAGAGCGCGTGGTTTGGGACCATGAGGTCGCACGTTCGAACCGTGTTACTCCGACCATTTTTTTACAATTTATATAGAATTGTATATGACTAAATATAATGTAAAATAGTATTAATCAAAAGGTTTGGTTAATGCTATTTTTTGTTCTAAATTTGGCTTGAGTTCTTTAGTTGACTTTCTATTGAATCCAATATACTTGACTTAATATATCTCTGCCAATTATAACAATATTTAAATTTATTTCTATTTCTGACCATTCACTACAATTAGATATTACTTCAAAAAGTGCTACATACACTATATCTCATACCTTGTATTTTCACTTTCTTTTCATTCTCTTATCTGTTAAGATTTTTGCTTGATTTTTTAATTTTTGCATTTTTATTGATTTTATAAAACCTTTTTGATAAAATAATATGGGGGATTCTGTTATGGAAGATATATGTGTTATGTTAGATGGATATAAATTTAATTATAGAGTAGCTGCTATAATTAAAAAAGATGGTAAAATTTTGTTACATAAAAGTAAGAAAGATAATTTTTATGCAATACCGGGTGGACGTGTAAAAGTTGGAGAATCATCTATTAAAACTTTAAAAAGAGAATTTATAGAAGAAATTGGAAAAGATATTAATGTTAAAGATTTTACTGGATTAGTTGAAAACTTTTTTGAATATAACGGAAAAAAATATCATGAGATAATGTTTCTTTTCAATGTAGAATTTGTTGATAATGATTTATATAATGTTGAAAAAATTACAGGATTAGAGGAAAACGGTAAAATAGAATTTATATGGAAAAATATTAATGAATTAAAAAAGCTAGATGTAAGACCTGTATTTTTAAAAGAAAAATTGTTAAAAACAGATAAAATAGGTCATATTATAAATGATAAGTTATAATAAAATATGTATTTTTGTATTTTAATTAAATTAGAATTTTATTATTCAAAACATACATTAATTATTTTTTGAAAATATACATAATTCAAAAACTTTAACTGTTATTTTACAATGTTCTATAGAATAAACAGCGGCTTTATACATAGTTATTCCCATTAATGACATTTTGCAACAAATACCATTTTTGGATAATTTTTCTTAATTCTATATTTTCTTAGAAATTGATTATTTAAAAAATGTTAAAGAAATAAAAAATATGTAAGGAGAGTGTATATTATGAGAGCACCGTTTCAAGTTTTAGTTATACCATATAAAATAATAAATAACGAAATATTATATGGAATTTTTTTAAGATCAGATATGAAAGTTTGGCAAACAATATCTGGAGGTGGCGAAGATGATGAATCACCAATAGAAGCTGCAAAAAGAGAAGCAAATGAAGAAGCCGGTATTGATTATAACGCTAACTATATTAAGCTGGATTGCACTTGTACTATACCAGTCGAATTTATTACAGGAAAATTCACTTGGGGAAAAGATGTATATGTTTTAAATGAATATACTTTTGGGGTAGATGTAACAGATAAAAACATTGTATTATCTGATGAGCATGACGATGTAAAATGGTTAACATATGATGAAGCTAAAAAGGTTTTAGAATGGGATAGTAATATAAGTGCTTTGTGGGAATTAAACAAGCGCCTGTTAAGAAAATTGGGAAAGGATCTTTAGCAACTAGTATGAGAAAAAAGCAAAAAGCTATAAAAATTTTGGCATGGTAATTTCAATATGACTTTACTATTATATAAAAAAACATTCGCAATTACTTAAATAATCGCGAATGTATTTTTTATTTAACTGTGTATGGTAAAAGCGCAATATGTCTTGCTCTTTGAATAGCATTTGTTACTTTTCTTTGATGTTTAGCGCAAGTACCTGTTACTCTTCTAGGTAATATTTTACCTTTATCACTTACATATCTTTTTAATTTTTCTACGTCTTTATAATCAATTTCATCTATTTTATCTACGCAAAAATTACAAACCTTTTTTCTTGGTCTTCTATAAGGTTTATCATTTTTTGAATTTCTTCTATTTCTAGCGTCTGCCATTTTCAATTGTCCTCCTTTCAACAAATATAACTAAAATGGTAATTCTTCTGTATCATCTATTGTTATGAATTCACCATCATCTGTTGATGCAGGTGTTGAAGCATTATTTGCCATACCTGCATTTGACATGTCTGCATCTCTTCTAGAATCTGCAAAATATGCATTTTCTATAATATAATCAGTTGCATATCTTTTTTGACCACTTTGGTCTTCCCAAGTTCTATTTTGAATTCTACCCTCAACTAAAACTTGTTGTCCTTTTCTATAGTATTTAGAACAAAATTCTGCTAACTTTCCAAATGCTGTTAAATTAAAGAAATCTGCTTTTCTTTCACCATTTGCTTCTGCAAATCTTCTGTTTACAGCTATTGAAAAAGTTGTAACTGGTGTATTAGTATTTTGAGTAAATCTTGATTCTGGGTCCCTTGTTAATCTCCCCATAAATTGAAATTTGTTCATTAAATTTCCTCCTTGCGTACTTTATCAGTACAAATTAGTTATCTTTTTTTATAACCATGTGTTTTAAAACTATATCTTCTAATCTTAGAATTCTTTCAAATTCAGATATAAATTCTGGTTTAGCAACAAATGTAAATAGGATATAAACACCTTCAGTTTCTTTTTTTATAGGATAGGCTAATGTTTTTTTACCCCATTCATCTACATTTGTAAGTTCGCCATTTTTTGATATCATTTCTTTCATTTTTTCACCGAAAGCAACTGTTGCTTCCTCTTGTGCTTTTGCAGAAAGAATTATAACTGCTTCATAATTATTCATGACTAAAACTCACCTCCTCTTGGACTTCTGACTCTACGACTTATGTAGAGTAAGGAAATTAACTAGAAGCATTATATCATACATTCTGCTTTTTAGCAACATTTTTTTCATAATTTAAAAAAATTACATTAATAATTAATTATATTTTGTGTTATACTATTATTGCATAAGCATTGACTTTGTAACTGTTTAATTATATAATACATATACTGAGTATAAGAGAGCAAATATTTTTTCAGGAGGTGTAACTTATGCAAATTGAAAAAATAAATAAAAATAAAGTAAAAATAATATTAACTCTTGAAGAACTAGAAAAAAGAGACGTTAATATAAAGGATATAGAAAAAAATAATGAAATTGCAAAAGAATTATTTTGCGATTTAATAGAGGAGTCAAATATTGATGAAGAGTTCGAATTTGACAACTCACAACTATTAATTGAAGCAAGTTCAGATAATAATAATTTATTTATTGTAACAATAACTAAAGTAGATAATATGCCGGATTTAAAAAAGTATTCTTTATTAGAAAAAAATTCAAAAGGTAAGAATAGATCAACTAACAATTCAATTGACTACAAGGTAGATAGCTATATATATTCTTTTGAGAGTATCGATAATATTTTAGAAATGTGTACAAAATCACAATCAGAACTTTTATTTTGGGGTAAAAATAGTCTTTATAAATATAATGGCCTTTATTATATTATTTTTGCTAAATCAAGTGTAAAAAACAAAAAATTCTTGAAGACTTTTATTTTCTTATCTGAATATTGCCAAAACTATTACTCTCAGGATATTTTCGCTACTGCTATAAAAGAAAAATCAAATCTTATTATTGGAAATAATGCATTACAAAAATTAAGTAAATTTTAAAGGTAGTTTTAACTATCTTTTTTTACTGGAATTTTATAGGTTGTGTTCTCTTTGTATTACCTATTTTTATAATTTTAAAAGCAATAGATTCAACTTTTGATCTTAAATAATATACATATGGAGTTAAATCTAAACATCCAACAATATTTGCAGATTTTAAATTTGATGTTAAAATTATTAGGTCACTATGTTTATATTCTTTAGTTTTAAAATTAAAACTATTTTTATATATAAATTCAAGATCATTAGATATTATAATATATAAATCAAATTTCTTGCAAGTTTGTGAAACAAAGTTTATTTCAAACCCCTTATATTTATTTTTTTTGAGTTCACTTTTTAAATTTTTCCTAAGTTCTAACAAATCATTTTCTTTCTGGCATACTATTTTTAAATTCATATATTCCCCCTTCCTAATTTATTATTGATATTTTAATTTTTTCTTTCTCTTTCAAATTATTTATTGCCACAACCTTATCTCTTGGAGCATAAAGCATTATTTTGGATGCTTTATTACTACAATGAATACTATTTGCATTATCATCAAACACATCAACAATCTGTACATTTTCTAAAACCATATTAGTTTGAATCTTATTTTCAAATTCCTGAGTAGAATATATATTAATAATTAAATTTTTCCTTAATTTACTATTAGTAACTATATCATCCTTATTCAAATCTAAAGAAATTAGCTCCTTTTCTTTCATATATTCGTACTCTTCCTTACTTATAAACATATCATTTGTAACAACTTGCCATTTAGCTAAATTTTTATTTAATAAAAAATTATCACTAAAATTATTTTTTATCATATTTATATCTTCATTATAACTTTTCTTTAATATTTTAATTTTAATAACATCATTATTAGAGACACTATTTCCTCTTAAAATATCTTTATTTAAAACATACGCATCTATATAATTATTTCTTATTATGATATTTTTATATATAACATATGTAATAATATAACAAAAGAAAAAAACTGATATAAAAGCAATTAAAAGCTTTATTCTTCTCATCTATAAAACAAAAGTCCTCCTTTCATTCATAATAAATTTAAAATGGATATAAAATAGTAAAATATTTAAGAAAAAATTTTCTTAGATTTTAAATTAATAAGTATTAAAGAAAAAATGTTTAAAGATACAAAAAATGAAAAAATAAATATTATTATATCATGTATTTTATCACCTCCCTTAACAAGAATATACCACGCATTTATACTAAAGTCAAGAAAATTTCATCGCATATTATGACACAAAATTTATAAATTTAAAAATCAACAACTACATATAAAATTTTATCATATTTTGTCGTTTTTTATTGAATAATTTACTACATTTTGATATACTCTAAATACTAGGTGATATTATGAATCAAGACAATAAAAGATCAAAGATATTAATTATAGATGACGATGTAAACATGATGGAAATGCTTTCCATAGTTCTAAAAAAATATAACTGTGATGTATCAATTTACACAGAACCTGTATCTGCAATAGAAGAATTAAAGTCAAATGAATACGATATACTTCTACTTAATTTCTTAATGTCTCCAGTTAATGGAGATAGAATTGTAAAATTAGTTCGTGAATTTAATAAAGAAATATATATCATTTTAATGTCAACTCATTCTGACCTTGCTCCATCTATTGAGTTAATGCAAAAATTAGAAATACAAGCATACTTTGAAAAAAGTTCAAGGTTTGATGAATTAATTATGCTAATACAAGGTGGCTTAAAATACTTAGAACAAGTTGAAAAAATTAAAAACTACAGCTTAAGATTAGAAAATTCATTAATTGATTTTGCAAAAATATTATTAAATACTATTGGTGCTAAAGATCATTATACAGAAGAGCACTCAAAAAGGGTTTCTTTATTTGCGGAAAAATTTGGAAAATATATAGGATTATCTGACAATGATATAATAAAATTAAAAAGAGCTGGACTTTTTCATGATATTGGGAAAATAGGAATTACAGATTCTATTCTTTTAAAAGAAGGAAAACTTACAGATCAAGAATATGAAATTATAAAATCTCATCCTATAATTGGAGCAAATATTTTTGAGTCTTCTTCATTATTTAAAGATATTGCTCAAATTATTTTATCACATCATGAAAGAATTGATGGAACAGGCTATCCAAATAAATTAAGTGGAGATGAAATTCCATTTCTTGCTAAAGTTCTAACATTATGTGACTGTTTTGATGCAATTGTTTCAAAAAGGCCATATAAGAATGAAACTACAGTAGAAATTGGAATTGATCAAATAAAGAAAGGTATTAATACACAATTTGATAAAGAACTTGCAAATAAATTTATTAAATTTGTAAAAAGTAACCGTATTACAATCGATGAAATATTAAAAATATAGCATACTTTATATTAGTATGCTATTTTTTATTCAATATACATTGCCAAAGGTTTTACAACTTTTCTTGAATTTTCTAGGCAATTTATAATATAACCAACAACATTTATTTTACAAGACATACTACTTAATAAATTTATATCAGTATGAAGTTTTTCTTTATCATACCATATACATGTATCATCAATTCTAAAAAAGCCATCCTTTTCAAAGCTATTATTTTCTTTTACATTTTCATCTCTTGTTTCATAAATAGTAATAAAACCTGAACCTTCATATAATCTATTATTGATATCTCTATTTTTCATTTGTTCTACCTTTGTTATTAATTTATGATAAAAGCCAATATTTTTCATATCACTTATATCAGATATATTTATATATTTTCTTTCTGTTTGAATATTACAAGACACACCTTTATCCATTCCAAATCTTATTTTTTCACTATTAAAACTTCCCTCTTTATTTTTGCTTTTTTCAGTATCCTTAAATATCTCACAATTATTTCCATTCTCGATACAAGGATCAACCGCAAGTTTATTGTTATTAGAATAGCTTTTTATAACAGAATATTCAATTACATCTATATCAAAATCAAGTTCTCCTATTGAACCAAGTATAGTTCTTAAAAAAGGCTTATCTAAATATATATAGTATCTCATATTTTCACCTATTACAGTATATGAGGTCTTAAACGCATATATAATCTTTTATATTATTAAACTTTGCTTCTCCAATTCCAGGTACATTCATTATATCCTCTATCTCCTTAAATTTATTTTTATTTCTATAATTTATTATTTTATTTGCCGTTGCTTCACCTATACCATTTAAACTTGTCAGTTCATCTTTTGTAGCTGTATTAATATTTATTTTTTCCTGTACATTTATATCACTTTCATTAGTATCTTCAATACTCTCCGTATTTAAATTTTCTTCCTTTTTAGGAATAATAATTTTATCTGAATCATTTAATTTTTGAGCTGGATTAATTTTAGATACATCAGCCTCTTCAGTAAGTCCTCCACAAATATTAATTAAATCAGTTATTCTAGAGTCTTTTTTTAAATAATACACTCCTGTATTTTTTACTTCTCCTGAAATATACACACCTATTCTATCATCATTTTTTGAAATATTGGATGAATTTACAGAAAAACTTGCTTTTCTTTCATTGTCTTGAATATATATTGATATACCAGATATTATAAATATACATATAAATACAATTTGAATTTTATATTTCAGTATAAATTTTATTATTTTTGACATGCAATCGCCTCCTTTTTATTTATTTTTTTTAAATTATAATATATAATATTAATTAGTTTGAGGTGTAAAATGAATATTAAAAAATTTAGAAAAAAGATGATCCTTATATTTTCTTTAATATTTATATATTTTTATACTTGCAATATAGCATATGCAGATACTATTCTAGAAAATAATCCAAGATTATACTGTAATAACAATATCTTAATGGATGCAGAATCAGGAAATATATTATATGAAAAAAATGGGTACGCTAAAATTTATCCTGCAAGTACTACAAAAGTATTAACCGCTATATTAGTTTTAGAAAATTTACCATTAGATGAAAAAATTGTTGCATCTAAAAATGCTATAAATTCTGTTCCACTTGAAAGTTCAGTAATGGGAATAAAGAAAGAAGAAATTTTTTCCGTCGAAAATCTATTATATGGTTTACTTTTATCATCTGGGAATGACGCAGCAATTGTTCTTGCTGAATCAGTAAGCGGTAATGTTAATGACTTTGTGACTTTGATGAATACAAAAGCAAAAGAAATTGGTTGTCTTAATACGCATTTTTCAAATCCACACGGATTTTATGATGATAATCACTATTCCACTCCATACGACATGGCTTTAATATTAAAGTATGCTATGAAATTTGATGAATTTAAAAAAATAGTTGAATCTAAATCATTCGAATTACCTAGTACAAACAAAACTCCAAATACAAGAACAATAAAAAATACAAATAAATTAATTGATGAAAATTCTAATACATTCTATAAATATGCTTTAGGTGGTAAAACTGGATACACTATAGAATCAAGAGGAACGTATATTGGTTATTCAAAAAATGGTGATAAAATTTTAATAGTTGGTAATTTTGATGGTTCACAAAATATAAATGGGAAAAATGCAAGATTTCTTGATGCAATTAGTTTATGTGATTATGGATTTTTTAATTTTGATAAAGAGAAAATTGTTACAAAAGATACTTTTAATTTTTCATTTATAGATAAAAATACTAATACAAAGTCATCTATTTCTCTTAAAGATGATATTTATTCACTGACAAGGAAAAACAACTATATTACTATTACGCCGACACTAAATTTATCAGATACAAATAATATTAAAATCAATTTAAAAATAAAAGGAAATAATTTAGATATAAATAACACTTATGACTCAATTTGTTATTCTTCAAATTATTTTTCTTTAAAAAATATTTTAAGCGAAAACTTCTCATACATAATACTTAGTATTTTAATAATTATATTATACATATTAATTAAAAAACTAAGAATAAATAATAAAAAAATAAAGAATAAATATAATAATAGAACAAAAGTTAAATAAATATATATATTATTCAGTCTGCCATTAATAGTCTAGCAGACTGAATATATTTTTAGTTAGCAGTATTACTCTGTGTTGTCGTTTCTTCAGAAGAATTATCAACTAATTTATTTTTTACTAATTCTTTAGTTTTTTCTTTATCCATAACAAAATATGAAATATTATTTATATATTTTGCTTCACCAGGTGCAGTGCATGATGAAATGTTGGAAGTATCTATCTTCATAGCATCTGTTGAATACTTAAGAGCTTCTCTAGCTGTAATATTTGTATCAGTATTATCTAAAGCAACGTTTATTAAGTCTGGAATTTTAGTCAAATTTTTTGCAGATAATACGGTAGATATAAAATTCTTGATAAACTGCTGCTGTACTTCAGTTCTTTGTAAATCTCCTCTAGCATATCCTGAGCCATCATTTCCCTTTCTATATCTTACAAATTGTTCTGCTTGTTTTCCATTTAATACCTGTGTTCCTTTTTTTAAGTCAATATGTAAATTCTGAGTTGGATCGTCATATTTCATTCTAACCGGAACATCTACTTCAACGCCACCAACTTTATCAACAATGTCAATCAACATTTTTGAATCAAATATTAAATAATAATCTATATCTACCCCTATTAGTTCTTCAATTTGCTCAACAAATGCTTGTGTATTTTTCCCTCTATATAAAGAATTTAATTTGTGCCCTACACAATACTCATTAGTAATATATGTATCCCTTGGAATTGACATCATTGCTACCTTACCTGTTTCAACGTTATAATTTACATACATCATTGTATCTGTTAAATTTTGATTAGTTCCTACAATTAAAGCATTTATTTCACTTTTCTTTTTTGTTGATACTTTACTATCATTACTTCCGGCTTGAGTAGCAAGTGAATCTTCACCTATAACCCTATTTACTGCATATATACTAGTCCAAAGGACTACACCAATAGCAAAAATAACAATAAAAAACGTAGTTAATTTTTGATATATATTCTTCTTTTTCTTTTTATTTTTCTTACCCATATCTAAATATTAAACTCCTTCTGCATTGTCAATGTTATCTGAATTTGTACCATCACTTGGAAATTTTGTTTTTATTATATTCTGAGCTTCAGATTTGTTTAATATATAAAACGACATCCAATTTGATGATTTATCTCCCACATCCTTTAAATCACCTGGAGCAGTGCATGAATACATTCCTGATATATCAATTTTTGAGGCATCTGTAATGTATTTTGTTGCCTCCCTAGCAGTTATATTAGTTTCTGTATTCTTTAATCCTATATTAATTAAATCAGGTATTTTTGAAATATTCTTAGCAGATAAAACTTGTGAGATAAATGATTTTATAAAATCTTGTTGTACTTCTGTCCTTTGAACATCTCCCATAGGATAGCCAACTGTCATATCATTGTTATGTCTAAATCTAACAAAGCCCTCAGCTTGTTCGCCATTTAAAACCTGTTTACCAGGCTGCAAATCAATATGCAAATCTTGACTTCCATCGTCATACTTCATTCTAATTGGAACATCAACTTCCACTCCACCTATAGCATCAACCATTTCTTTTAACATAGAAGCATCAAACACTAAGTAATAATCGATGTTTACATCTAACATGTTTTCAACCTGGTTTACAAGCGACATTATTCCTTTACTTTGATACATATAATTGATTTTATATACAGAGCTTAATGTTGGATTAGATACAATGGATGTATCCCTAGGAATTGACATCATTCCAATTTTTCCAGTTTCAACATTGTATTTTAAATATATAATTGTATCTGTCAATTCTTCATTTTTTCCACATATAAGTGCGTTTATAACTTTTTTCTTTGATGATGAACTAACGGTAATAATATTTCCGTTTTCATCTAACTTTTCATCTTCTCCAATAATTGCGTAATTTACAGCATATATTATTCCCCATAACGCCATGCATATTATACTAACAATTACGAGTATAATTGTTATAATTTGTATATAATTTTTTTTAGTTTTTACTTTCTTTGACATAAATACCTCTTTACACCTTTATATTTCTATTAATAATCTTTAACAACACATTATTATTATACATCATTTTTGTAATATTAGTTTGTTCTATTTTATTTTTAATTTGCATTTTACTTGATGGTAATTCAGATAAAAGGGCAACGGCAGCTAAAATAATGTATATTATAACAATCGTCTTTAGTGTACCTAAAGCCAATCCTCCAATTTTATTTATACTTTTTAAAATTGGCAAATCAAATACCAAATTTAAAACTGATTTTAAAATAAATATTATAACAAATGATATTATAAATGTTATAATAAAGCTTATACCTCTTAATATAAACATCGTAATATTATTAGCTTGATATTCCTTTTGTTCATCAGATATTATTCCATTTATAATCTTGCTATACATTGTATTATCTTCAGTTCCATTTTTTCTGCTTTCAACTGTATCATTTATACATTGATATACATTATCATAAATATTTCTTCCAATATTACTATTTTTAAGTGCATTTGCAACAGGATTTTGTAATATTAGTGATAATATAATTGCAATTATTATTGCCACGAAACTTACTAAAACGCTTATTAATCCTTTTTTATATCCTAAATAAGCTCCTAGTGAAACAATCAAAATCAAAACTACATCTATAACCATAATTAACCTCGTTTTACATATTTACACAATATATTTTATTTGAATATATTAAAGCTATTGATTTTCCGTTATTAAAAGTTATAACGTTTTTAGGTGGTAATTCAAATTTAATATTTTTAATTTCTACTCCCCATTTGTTTATAACCTGTAGACCATCTTGATAAATTAAATAATTAAGTACATTGGTATTTTTAAACATTTTAGGCGAATCTGTTATTTGGCTTGTACTTATGTTAGTATTATCTAATCTATTTGAAATTAAAGAATACCCACTATCTTTATCATTTTTTAACTCTTTTGATATTATAGAATAATAATTATTTGATATACTTACATACATTATTTGTGATGTATCAAACCTATATATATCTTCCCTATCTTTTGTATCAATGTTACATTTTACTATTTTATCATCCAATAACATTATAATATTTCGGTTTTGAATAGTCAAGTCATATAAAAAATTATTATCTAGTGTTGCAATTGTATCAATTTTTTCTCCATTTGAACTATCTATAAGTGAAATAGATATTCCTGCCTTAAAAGTCTCCGTATTTGTTTGAACTACAATAAGTTGTCTTGCATTATTTAGCATATTAACACTTACAATAGGATTTGATGACAAATATGCATTATACAAATTCTTTCCCTTTTTAGAATATACTCCTAAAACTTTTTTATAACCACTAGTTGAATATTCAACAACGTAATTTCCACTTTCGTCAATAAATATTTCATCAATTTCTCCATCAATCTTAGTATTTAGTATTTCTTTCTTATCTTCAAACAAATAAATTTTTCCATTGGAATTATTTGACACGGCCATAAATTTCCCTTGTATATATATGTTAGGGGTAAATTTTGTACTAAGCTCATATTCCCAAGTTTTCTTTCCTCTTGAATTATATGTTGTAATTTTTTGATTATTGTATATTAATAAATCTGAACAATATGATTCATATATATCTGAATCAGTTGAAACTATATCAATTTTATTCTTATCATCTATACCACTACCTCTATTAATACTTATACCAAATAAAGGGCCATAGTATAAAAATACAAATAACAATATAAAAATAATTACACATATTAAACATATCAAAAGTGGATTGGTTCTTTTATCTTCTCTTGTATTTGTTTTATCTATATCTCTTTTTATTCTCTTACTTCTTTCAATCTCTTTTTGTGTTTTATGTTTATTTGCTATCTCAATCCCCTTAGATAAATTCTCATTATTAATTTCAGAATTATTTATTCTTCCTTTTCTCATAATTTTTCTCCCATTTTTTTGGATTATAATATACTTTATCCTTTAACTCATCTGGTAAATATTGTTGTTTAACATATCCATTTTCAAAATCATGAGGATATTTATATCCTACACCATATCCAAAGTTTTCCATTCCACTAATTTCAGCATTTCTGATGTGCATTGGAATTTTTCCAACATCCATGTTCTTGACATCTTCTATAGCTTGGTTTATTCCTAAATAACTTGCATTGGATTTTGGACTCATAGCAACTTCTACAGCTGCTTGTGCAAGTATAATCCTTGCTTCTGGCATACCTATTTGATGAACAGCTTGCATTGCCGCTACAGCCACAATTAAAGCTTCATTATTTGCTGCTCCTACATCCTCTGATGCTTGAATAACAATCCTCCTTGCTATAAACATAGGATCTTCGCCTCCTTCAAGCATTCTTGCTAAATAATGTAGTGTTGCATCCGGATCAGAACCTCTCATAGATTTTATAAAAGCACTAATTGTATCATAATGAGAGTCATCTGACTTATCATATATAACCTTCTTTTGCATAATACAGTTTTTTATAACATTCATGTCTATAACTATCTTTCCATCTTCATTCATATTAGTTGTTATTACTGCAAGTTCTAAACTGTTTAGTGCACCTCTTACATCTCCATTAGAAATATATCCTAAATATTCTAAAACTTCATTTTTTATATCAAGGTTATATCCTCCAAGTCCATTTTCTTTATCAACTATAGCCGCTTTTAAAATTTTAACAATATCGTCCTTTGAAAGTTCTTTAAATTTAAATACAGTTGATCTTGAAAGAAGAGCTTTATTTACACTAAAATATGGATTTTCAGTCGTGGCACCAATTAAAATTACAGTACCCTTTTCAACATAAGGCAAAAGTGCATCCTGCTGTAACTTGTTAAACCTATGAATTTCGTCTACAAAAAGTATTACTCTACCAGTTGGATTTAAAAATATATTCTGAGTTTCTTCTACAATTTTTTTTATATCTGCAACACCTGCAGATGTTGCATTGATACTTTCAAATTTATTTTTAGTTGTATGTGCAATTATTCTTGCAAGGGAAGTTTTGCCACATCCGGGTGGTCCCCAAAATATTGCAGATGTTAATCTATCTGACTTTATAAGTCTATATAATAATTTATCTTTTCCTACAATTTCATCTTGACCATAGAAATCGTCAAGTGAAGTAGGCTTCATTCTATATGCTAATGGTTCCATATAATCCCTCTTTTTTGTATAATTTTACTTATTTATTATATAATAAAACCTAACTATTAGCAATAGCTAATAATTAGGTTTTTACATAGTTTATTTCAAAAGATTAAAATAACAGGAGTAAAAAATTATAATATATAAGAAACATATATTTTTAATACATTGAAACTTCAACAACTTTAAATGTAGCACTTTTCATTTCTTCAACTTTATCTGAAGATACATATGTAAATATTTTAAATTCTTGTGTTTGTCCAGACGTTAAATCATTTGCATAAACATAACCATCATCAATTCTTGCTCCTGTACTATCTACAGCTTCTATATGAATGCTAAATGATTTTTTATCAGATGTTTTATTTTTTACTTTAACCTTTAACTCTGTACTTGTTATTCCATATTTGCCAACACTAACTTCAAAATTTCCTAAATTTACATCTACATCATTTTTTAGAATTTCTTCTGTACTATTTCCAACTGCTTTATCTAATTCTTTACTTGTTTTATCAAGTGAATTAGATAAACTATTTTGCATTGACACAGTAATAATTACTGTGAAAACTGCAAGAATTATTGCTGCTGCAGCTTTTCCACTTCCGGCCTTTTTTACTAATGATATAATTCCAAATATGAACGCTATAATTGCCATTATAAACGATAAATTATTTATAAATGGAATAAATGAAGTACAAATACCTACTATTCCTAAAACCATACCAGCAGTAGCAAGTCCACTTTTCTTTTTTTCTTCCATAAAAATTCCTCCAATCAAAACTAATATCAGAATAAAAAGTATAAATAATAATATTTATATATTTGGTATATATAATAAATGTAGTTTTTTTCTTGTTATCTAAGTACCCCTTCTAAAACTAACAAAGCAATAATTACCGTAAAAGTAGCAAGTATTACTCCAGATGCTGCTTTTCCACTTCCAGATCTTTTCAATAATGATATCATTCCAAATATAAAAGCAATAATTGCCATTATAATTGATAATATGTCCACAAAAGGAATAAATGACGTTCCAATACCAACTATACCCAAAACCATACTAGCAGTTTCAAGGCCACTTTTCTTTTTATCTTCCATATGATTCCCACAATCAAAATTAATTTTTAAATAAAAACTACAAATACTATTTATATATTCACATTATACAATATATGTAATTTTTTGTCAACGATACGTCGTTAAAAAATAGCAAATAATATTGTTATAATGTATTTATGAGGTGTAAACTATGAATATCTCTGAAGCAATAGCTAAAAGAATAAAAAATATTTGTAAAGAACGAAATATAAGCATCAATAAATTAGCAAATCTAAGCTGTCTTACGCAATCAACATTACAGTCCATAATTGATGGAAGTAGTAATAATCCAAAACTACTTACTATTTTTAGAATTTGTTATGGTTTAAATATGACAATATCAGAATTTTTTAATGACAAAATATTTGAAAATTTAGACTTAGATATATAATTAAATTTAAAATTTAATATATTTTTACACGTGGAAAGCCCCTTAGCAAAATGCTAAGAGGCTTTCTACTATTACAAATCTAAAAATTTATTTATTATTTCCTCTTTAGTAATACCATATATTTTATATAAATTCTCAATATCGCCAGATTTACCAAATTTATCTTTTACTCCAAGCTTTATTAATTTTTTTGGATATTCTTCAGTTAAAACATTAGAAATAATACTACCAATTCCGCCAACTATACTATGATCTTCAATTGAAATTAATTTATCAGTTTCTTTTGCACATTTAATTATGGTTTCTTTGTCAATTGGTTTTATACTGTATAAATCAACAACACGTACATTTATACCTCTTTTTTCTAATTCTTTTTTTGCCTCAAGAGCTATCCATACTGTATTTCCAACAGCAAAAATTGTACCATCATTTCCATTGCCAAATGTGTTTGATCCTCCAAGTTTAAATATATCAAGATCACTATATACATCTACAGCTTTATTTCTTCCAAGCCTTATATATTTAGGTCCTTTTTCTTGCATACATATATCAAGTATCTTTTGTGTTGCGACATCATCTGCCGGACAAAATACTTTCATATTTGGAATTACATTCATAAGTGCAATATCCTCGATACATTGATGAGTAGCACCATCTTCTCCTACTGCAAGTCCAGAATGTGTAGCACATAAATTGATATCTATATTTGAATATGCAGCTGTATTTCTAATTTGTTCATAAGCTCGTCCTGCAAGAAACATTGCAAAACTAGACGCAAACACTTTTTTTCCTGTAAGTGCCATTCCACAAGCTGTTCCTACCATATCTTGTTCTGAAATTCCCATATCAAAATGTCTATCAGGAAATTCCTTTTTAAAAAGTTTAGTACAAGTAGCATTTGCAAGATCAGCATCAAACACCACAACATCTTTATTTTCAAAACCTTTTTTTACAAGATATTCTCCATATGATTCTCTTGTTGATTTCATATATTTCCCTCTTTTCTTTTACTTTAATTCAGCTTTAGACAAATTATATTCTTCATCTGTAAGCTTTTTACCATGCCATTCGGCTTTATTTTCCATAAAAGATATTCCCTTACCTTTTATTGTATTTGCTATTATTACATTTGGCTTATTTGACTTTTTAGCATTTGATACAGATGTTAAAATTTCATCAAAATTATGCCCATTAATTCTTTGAACATAAAATCCAAAAGAATTAAATTTTTCTTCTAAGTTATCCACATTTTTAACATCTTTTATAGTACCATCTATTTGTAATCCATTATTATCTACAAACAAAATTAAATTATTAAGGTTATATTTACTTGAACTCATACAAGCTTCCCATATCTGTCCTTCTTCTATTTCTCCATCTCCGACCAAGCAATACACATTTCCCTCTTTACCTGATACTTTTTTAGAAATAGCCATACCATTTGCGATTGAAAGTCCCTGTCCTAAAGATCCACTTGAAACATCTACTCCATTTATTTTTATACAAGGATGTCCCTCAAGATAACTATCAAACTTTCTAAATGTTTTTAAATCTTCATGTGGTATATATCCCTTACTTGAAAGCACAGCATAATAGCAAGATGATGCATGACCCTTTGATAAAATAAATTTATCAATTCTACTTCCTTCATTATCTAAATTTAAGTTCATTAATTTATGATATAAAGCTACTAAGATTTCAACACAAGATAGACTACCTCCTGGATGTCCTGAACCTGCACTATATATCATATCCACTATATCATTTCTAATATCTTTTGATATTTTTTCTAAATCTTCCATATATCCCCCTTAATTTATATCTTTAAATCCTGTTCCAATCGCTTCATTTACTGTTGTTATATACATTAATGCTTTACTATCATTTTCTCTAATTAATTCCTTTAATTTTGCTATCTGTGGAGTAGTTATTATACAAGTAATTGTAGTTATCTGTTTTTTACTATGAGCTCCTAAACTATTTGTTACAGTTGCTCCTCTTTTTAAATCATTTAATATTGCTGGAATTACCTTATCACTTTTGTTTGTAATAATTGTTACAACTTTTGTATAATATATTCCTTCAAAAACTACATTTACTACCTTTGTTGAAATTGCCATAGCAATTATCGAATAAAGTCCAACGTTTATATCCTTAAACACAATAATAATAGCTGATATAATAAAAAATTCAATTATTAATAGAACTTTACTTACACTTTGTGCTTTAGTAAGTTTATATATAAGTTGGGCTAAAAGATCTGAGCCACCAGAACTTGCTCCTGCCTTAAATACTAATGCAAGTCCTAAACCTACTATAATTCCACCAAACACACAAGAAGTAAACATATCTAATCCTCCGAATTTTATAAACACCCCATCTTTAAATATTTCAAAAAATAGTGCAAGTATAATTGTTGTAAATATTGTTTTTAAATTAAACTTTATTCCAAGTTTTATTATTGAAAAAATAAAAAGAGGAATATTTATAAAAATTATTGTAAGCCCCATCGGAACATTAAAAATGTAATAAAATATTGTAGCTACACCACTTGCTCCACCTGTTGTCATTTTGTATGGTAATAAAAACCAGTTCGTTCCAATTGATATAAGGAAAGAGCCTAAAATCATATATATTAAGTCTATAACAACATGCATTATAAAAAGTTGATCTTTTTCCATATTATTAAATTTCATAATAACCACCTTTTAATGATTATTATTTGTATTTAAAAATAAATTATATCTCTTTTCTTAATATATCAAGAAATTTTTCACTTCTAGAATACTTTTTTGGAGTAAATTCTTTTAACTTTTTAACGTAATCATCAAAATTTTCTCCATCTTTATACATAAGTAAATATCCTTCTTTTTCAAGTTCACCTGCAACTTCTAGTTGATGATCATTTATATGTTCGTTATATTTTCCAAGTCTTGGAACAACAAGTACTCTTTTATTATTTTCTAATGCATTAAAAATTGTTCCAACTCCACCATGACATATGACAAAATCAGCTTTTTTAATATATTCATTAAATTTACTAGTATCAATTGATTTTATCATTTTTATTTTTTTACCACTAAACTTAGTATTTCCAGTTTGTGCAACTATTTCATCATCTTTCAAAACTTCTGAATTTTCTACCATATTAAAAATTCTTAAAAATTGTTGCTTTTGGGTACCAACTGAGACGAAAACCATTACATTAACCTCCCTAAATATTCAGCCTTTTTATACTTTTTTGCTAGATCTTCCCATTGAACATAAAATTTGTTTGCAAAAGGATAAACCATTTTACCAGTTACAGATAAACTATTTACTTTAGCAAGAGATTCAATATATATAACTTTTTTACCAAATAATTTTGCAAAAAAGCTCATTATACCACCAACTTGTGCCCCGGTTGTTAAAACGGTTTTAGGTTTAAATTTAATAAGTATGCTTATACTCTTAAACATATTGTATATAACGGCCCCTATATACTTTATTTTATTTTTATTTGGTCCATACTTAAAAAATTCCATGTTATAATTATCAGATAATTTTTCTGTTATTTCAGTTTTTTCTGTTACTAATAAATAATCATATTCGTTAAACAATTTCTTTAACTTTAGCATTTCACTTAAATGTCCACCAGAACTACATACAAAAATTACTTTTTTCACTTATTTTCTCCCTTTATTTTTATATCTATACCATACTTTTCTTTTAAATATTTTTTATTTACCTTTTCAGGTCCAACAATTATAGAGGCATAGTTATTATTAGTATATATATTCATTTTCTTTTTTATATTTTCTTCATATTTTATATTATTTTTAGATATATATTTTTCTATGTCATCTAATACTATTTTTGACAATACATATTCAGCAAAATTATCACAAACAGGTCCTACTATTTGTGAATTTGATGATGTTATTTCACCTGTTGTTTGAAGTCCTATTCTAATTATCTTAACATCTGTTTTTTTACACTCTTTTAAAATATAATATACTCTTTCAATAGCATCATCTACACTAAGTGGTGTATACTCTTTATTCTCATACATTTCATATAATTTACTATCCTTTAATACATATACTGGATAAATTCTTAAGCATTTTGGATTAAGTTTTAATACCTTTTTTATGCTATACACTTCCGTATCTAAATTACTTCCTGGAAGTCCAACCATAATTTGAATACCTAAATCTATTCCATATAAATGTATTAATCTTGCAGCACGTATGACATCATTCTTAGTATGCCCTCTTTTAGATATTTCTAATACCTTATCACTCATTGACTGTACTCCAAGTTCGATAGTTTTTACATTATATTTTTTTAAAAGTGATAATATTTTAGGTGATATATAATCAGGTCTTGTTGAAAGCCTAATACTATCTACTTTTCCTTCTTCAATATAATTATTTGCAATTTTTAAATAATTTTCCTGTAACTTTGTAGGAATCCCTGTAAAAGATCCTCCAAAAAAAGCAATCTCAATTTTTTTGTTATTTTTATTATTTTTAAAATAATCCAAATGCTCACTAATAATGTTATCCACATCATCAACAGTTACACTTGTATCTATTCCTGTTATTTTCCTTTGATTGCAAAAAACGCACTCATTATTGCAACCTAAATGAGGAATAAAAATTGGAATTGTGTATTGATTATCCTTATTTGTTATATTATTTAAAATTTTATTTATATCAAGTTTTAAATTATATTCTTTTAATGGCATATGCTGCTGCTGCCTGCTCTGCACTTTTTTTATTTTTTCCAACGCCCTCACCTATCTTTTTGCCATTAAACACAACTTCTACATAAAAAGTTTTGTTATGTTCTGGTCCTTCTTCCTTCAGAAGTTTGTATTCAATTTTTACACTGCCATTTTTTTGTAAAATTTCTTGTAACTTAGTTTTGTAATCTGTGTTAAAGTCTTTTCCTTCTAATACTTCTTTTATTTGAATACTTAATTTTGTAAGTACAAACTCTTTAGCCTTATCATATCCTCCATCTATATATATACTTCCAAGAATTGCCTCAAAACAATCAGCAATTATTGCATCCTTTTTTGCAACTAAACTTTGTGTTTCACATTTGCCTAAATATATATAATCTTGCAGTCCAATTTCTTTTAACGCTAAACTCAAAGATGTTTCACAAACTATAGCAGCCCTTTTTTTTGTCATTTCACCTTCAGAATAAACCTTTTTATCATTATATAACATATCTGATATTATATGTTCTAAAATTGCATCTCCCAAATATTCGATTCTCTCATTATAATCATTATTACTTGTAATTCCTTTTTCATAAGCATAGGATTTATGTGTAAGCGCTAGTTTTAAAAGAGAAATATCGTTATATGTATAACCAATTAATTCTTCAACTTTTTTTAGTTTTTGTTCATCTGTCAATTTAAACACTTCCTTATATTTTTTCTAAATATATTATACATAAACCTCCTTCTTTTTTCAAGTAAAATACTACTTTTTCTTTACATTTTATGTAAAGTGTGGTATAATATACCTGTATTTTATAATACATATTTTTTAAACTTAGAAAATAATAACTTTCTATTAACTAATTAGAAGGTTTTTATATACATACAAATTATTTAAAAGGAGAGATTACTGATATGAAAGTAATTATATTTGCAGGATTAATTGGATTCTTTATTGGATTCTTTATTGGGGCTTTGTTTTTAGCTATTACTCTTATTGTACAAAACAATGTTAAAAAAAGTAAGGAGAGACTTAAAGTTTCTCTACTAAAGGATAACAAGTTTAAACTTGAAATATCTGAAAAGAAATCCAAAGGTGTCTTTTTTATTTTTAAGGCAGATGAACTGGCACGTTTCTTGAATAAGAAATATAAACCAAACACGTTTATCATCTTTGGAAATGAAGCATTAAGTGTAAGAGATCTGGTAAAAGATCTTTTAGCTAATAATGCAAATAATAATAACAATGCTTAAGAAAAGCCCCCCAAAACAAATTTAGTTTCGGGGGGCTTTTTTATACCCTACTCTATTTATACATTTTCTTTTATATAATCAACTACATCTCCAACAGTAGAAATTTTCTCTGCTTCTACTTCTGGAATTTCCATATCAAACTCTTCTTCAAATGCCATTATAAGTTCAACAACATCTAAAGAGTCCGCTCCTAAATCATCTATAAAAGTAGTTTCAGATGTAATTGTATCTAAATCATCAATTCCTAATTGTTCAGCTATAACATCTTTCACTCTACTGAAGATTTCATTTTCGTCCATATAAATTACCTCCTCAATAAATTTTACATCTCTATTATCTAATATTTACGTAATATTGTCAATAGTATTACATATATTTTTTTATTTTTTATATATTTTAATTTTTCGACAAAATTTATTATATCTACTTTACTATATGAAAGAAAAGAAAAATTGTTAAAAAAACAGAGCATAAGCTCTGTTTTTAATTATTCTATTATGTTAGATACTGAACCAGATCCAACTGTTCTTCCACCTTCACGAATAGCGAATTTTAATCCTTTTTCAATTGCTATTGGAGTGATAAGTTTAGCTTTGATTGTTACATTATCACCAGGCATTACCATTTCTTTATCCTTTGGTAATTCGATTACACCTGTAACATCAGTTGTTCTGAAATAGAATTGTGGTCTATATCCTTGGAAGAATGGAGTATGTCTTCCACCTTCTTCTTTTGTTAGGATATATACTTCAGCTTCAAATTCAGTATGTGGATGTATAGAACCAGGTTTAGCGATAACTTGACCTCTTTGGATTTCATCTCTTTGAACACCTCTTAAAAGTAGTCCAGCGTTATCTCCACATTCAGCTTCATCAAGTGATTTTCTGAACATTTCAATACCTGTTACAACTGTCTTTTTAGGAGTATCTACAAGACCAACGATTTCAACTTCTTCACCAAGTTTTAATACACCTTTTTCGATTCTACCTGTAGCAACTGTTCCTCTACCAGTAATTGTAAATACATCCTCAACTGGCATTAGGAATGGTTTATCAGTATCTCTAGTTGGTTCAGGAATGTATTCGTCTATAGCATTTAGAAGTTCTTTAATACAAGCGTATTCTGGAGCCTCTGGATCTTTAGATTCACATTCTAGAACTTTTAGAGCAGAACCTTTTATTATAGGAGTTGTATCTCCTGGGAAATCATATTTAGATAATAGATCTCTTATATCCATTTCAACTAATTCTAATAGTTCTGGATCGTCAACCATATCACATTTGTTCATGAAAACAACTATATATGGAACACCAACTTGTCTTGCAAGTAGTATATGCTCTCTTGTTTGAGGCATAGGACCATCTGCAGCAGAAACAACTAGGATTGCACCATCCATTTGTGCAGCACCTGTGATCATGTTTTTAACATAGTCAGCATGTCCTGGGCAGTCAACGTGTGCATAGTGTCTCTTATCTGTTTCATATTCTACGTGTGATGTAGAAATAGTGATTCCTCTTGCTTTTTCTTCTGGTGCATTATCAATTTGGTTATAATCACTAAATTGAGCTTCACCTTTTAAACTACAATATTTAGTTATTGCAGCTGTAAGAGTAGTTTTACCATGGTCAACGTGACCAATAGTACCAATATTAACGTGTGGTTTAGTTCTTTCAAACTTTGCTTTTGCCATTTTAAAATTCCTCCTTAATTACTACTTTTAATGCATATAGCATTAACTTTGGTAATATTTTACTACATTTTAAATTAATTTGCAATACATTTATTCGTTTTTTATGTTTTTTTTAATTTTTAGACATTAATTGTCTTTTTTTGTTCTTTGTGCAACGATTGTTTCAAGAACAGATTTTGGAACTTCTTCATAATGAGATGGTTCCATAGAGTAAACTCCTCTACCTTGTGTTCTAGATCTTAAATCTGTAGCATATCCAAACATTTCAGATAGTGGAATAAATGAGTGAATAGTTGTAGTTCCTTGAACTGTATCCATTCCTTCCATTCTACCACGTCTAGAGTTAACATCTCCGATAACATCTCCCATGTATTCTTCTGGAACAATGATATCAACTTTCATTATTGGTTCTAATAATACTGCTCCACCTTGACGGCAAGCTTCTTTTAGAGCCATAGATCCAGCAATATGGAAAGCTGCTTCAGATGAGTCAACGTCATGATATGAACCATCAACAAGTGCAACTTTAATATCTACAACAGGATATCCTGCTAAAATACCAGCTTTCATTGCATCTTGAACACCTTCGTCTGTTGGTTTAACATATTCCTTAGGAACAACACCACCAACAATTTTAGATGTAAATTCATAACCTTTTCCTGGTTCATTTGGTTCAACTTCTAACCAAACATCACCATATTGTCCTCTACCACCAGATTGTCTTATAAATTTACCTTGAACCTTAACTGGTTTTCTGATAGTTTCTTTATATGCAACTTGTGGTTTACCAACATTAGCTTCTACTTTAAATTCTCTTTTCATTCTATCAACTATGATATCAAGATGTAATTCACCCATACCAGCAATGATAGTTTGACCAGTTTCTTGATCAGTATATGCTTTAAATGATGGATCTTCTTCAGCTAGTTTTTGTAAAGCTAAATCCATTTTATCTTGGTCAGCTTTAGTTTTTGGCTCAATTGCAACATCTATAACAGGTTCTGGGAACTCAATAGATTCAAGTATAATTGGTGAATTTTCATCACATAAAGTATCACCAGTAGATACGTCTTTTAATCCAACTGCACAAGCTATATCTCCAGCATATACCTTTGTTATATCTTGTCTGTTATTAGCATGCATTTGAATAAGTCTTCCTATTCTTTCCTTTTTGCCTTTATTAGCATTTAATACATAAGAACCACTTTCTAATGTTCCTGAATAAACTCTAAAGAAAGTTAATTTTCCAACATATGGATCAGTCATTATTTTGAAAGCAAGTGCTGCAAATGGTTGATCGTCTGCTGAAATTCTTTCTTCTTCAGTTCCATCTTCTAGTACACCTTTTATATGAGGTATATCAGTTGGAGCTGGCATATAATCAACAATGTTATCAAGTAATTCTTGAACACATTTGTTTTTATATGAACTTCCGCAAGTTACTGGAACTATTGTATTAGCTATTGTTCCTTTTCTAAGACCTTTTTTGATTTCCTCTTCAGTAAGTTCTTCACCCATTAAATATTTTTCCATTAATGCGTCATCTTGTTCTGCAACAGCTTCTACAAGTTTTGTTCTGTATTCTTCAGCTAATTCTTTTAAATCATCTGGAATTGGTTCACGTCTAACATCTTTTCCAAGATCGTCATAGTGAATACAAGCATCCATTTTAACCAAATCAACTAGTCCTTTAAAAGTATCTTCTTTACCAATTGGTATAGCAATTGGTACTGCATTAGCTTGTAATCTTTCTTTTAATTGTTTTACACAGTTAAAGAAATCAGCTCCTGTAATATCCATTTTATTTACATATACCATTCTTGGAACGTTATATTTGTTTGCTTGTCTCCAAACAGTTTCAGATTGTGGTTGAACTCCACCTTTTGCACAAAGTACAGTAACTGAACCATCTAGAACTCTAAGAGATCTTTCAACTTCTATTGTAAAGTCAACGTGTCCTGGTGTATCAATAATGTTAATTCTGTTATTGTTCCAGTAACATGTTGTAGCAGCAGAAGTTATTGTTATACCTCTTTCTTGTTCTTGAGCCATCCAGTCCATTGTAGCTCCACCATCATGAACTTCACCTATTTTATGAGTTTTACCTGTATAAAATAGAATTCTTTCAGTAGTAGTAGTTTTACCAGCATCAATGTGTGCCATGATACCGATATTTCTTGTCCTCTCAAGAGGATATTCTCTACCTGCCATTTATTCTTCCTCCTTTTTATCTTAGGATTACCATCTATAATGAGCAAATGCTTTGTTAGCTTCTGCCATTCTATGTGTATCTTCTTTCTTCTTGAATGCTCCACCTTGACCGTTTATAGCATCCATTATTTCTCCAGCTAGTTTTTCTTCCATGCTATGTTCATTTCTTTTTCTAGCGTATTCAACTAACCATCTTATTGCTAAAGATTGTTTTCTATCAGCTCTAATTTCCATTGGAACTTGGTATGTTGCTCCACCTACACGTCTAGCTTTAACTTCTAGTGCTGGTGTAACGTTATCTAATGCTTGTCTGAAAGCATCCATAGCTTCTCTTCCTGTTTTTTCTTTTACGATATCAAATGCACCGTATACGATTTTTTGAGCTGTAACTTTTTTACCATCCCACATTACTTTATTTATAAGTTTTGTAACAACTTTTGAGTTGTACATTGGATCTGGCATTACTTCTCTTTTAGCTATATGTCCTTTTCTTGCCACTTTTCTTCCCTCCTTTTTAACATTTTGAATCATACTAATTCAAAAAGGTACTCAAAAACTTTAATTTCTGTAAGGGGCTAGAGTTTAATTTATTTTAAACTTAAGCACCTACTCTTATTTTATTTTTTCTTTGCTCTTTTTGCACCATATTTTGATTTTGCTTGTACTCTGTCTGCAACACCTGCAGTATCAAGTACACCTCTTACAATGTGGTAACGTACACCTGGTAGGTCTTTTACTCTTCCACCTCTAATTAAAACAACACTGTGTTCTTGTAGGTTATGACCAATTCCTGGAATATATGCTGTTACTTCCATTGTATTAGAAAGTCTAACTCTGGCTACTTTACGTAAAGCTGAGTTTGGCTTTTTAGGAGTTTGTGTTTTTACAACTGTACAAACACCTCTTTTTTGTGGAGAAGATTGATTAGTAGCAGATTTTGTACGAGAATTGTATCCTCTTTGTAATGCTGGTGATTTTGATTTTGTTACTTTATCTTGTCTTCCCTTTCTTACTAATTGGCTAAATGTAGGCACTCTAAGTTCACCTTCCTTTCTTTTTTACTTGCATTACACAAGTAGTTCAATTATACTCTAAAATACGTAAAAAGTCAATAAAAAATAGGAAATTTATAAATTAATGTAACATAACATTTACATTTGGTTCCTTTATAACAATAGCACGCTCATTTAATACTTTATATGTGGTGTTCTTTAAAAAAATAAAGGTAAAAGTTATATTTAAAGATGTTTATATACAATACATTTTAATGTATAATCTTATTGGTGGTAATATGAAAAGAAAAGAAGAGCAAAATGTTATAATAGGAAGAAAACTAAAAGAATACAGAGAAAATAGAGGATACACACAAGAAGAAGTTGCAAAAGAAATAGAGGTAAATCCAAAACATTATGGAAGAATAGAAAGAGGAGAGAATTCTTGCACAGTTTCAAACCTTATAACTCTATGTAATTTACTTGGTATCAGTACAGAAGATCTTATGGGGGCTCTTACGTACACAAAACCCGATAACGGAATAGGTAACGACTTTCAAAAATTAACCATTGAAGATAAATTATCTGTATCAAATTATATAGAATTTTTAATTTCAAGATATAAAAAGTAAAATTTCTTTTATTATGGAGGAATGTGTATAGTGTTACTAGATGTAAAACAAACTATATCAGAGAAAAAAACGAATTTGAAATATTGTATGAGAATAAGAGTATATACACTGCAACTCTACCTTTTATAGACATAATCGGAATTTTTAATTTAGAAAATCTTAGAAAAATAAAAGTATATGACAAAAATAATAATTTAAAATATAAAACAGAGTATAATTATGTTGATAATCAACTAGAAGAATTTATTCCATTTAAATATTTAATAACCCATTCTCAAAAATTTTATCAACTAAAGTTCATTAATCAAAATAATAATGAAGATGATGTGTCAATTTTTTTGAAATGAAGGAAGTTTGGAATGGTTATTATGTAATTAAATACAAAGATGTAATTTATAAGTATTTTTCAATTGAAGATGGATACATTAGACATATATGTATATATAAAGATGAAATTCAAATAGCTGAATTATTAAAGCCTAATATAGTAATAGACGGGAAGGACGAATATAGAATTTATTTAATGGATGAATATAATTATTTAAGTGATTCTTTATCATTATTTGCTTTATATTTAGATAGGACCGAATATAATTCAAGTTATTTAAAAAAATTTTAGAAAAAATCAACTTATTGCAAACCAATAAGTTGATTTTCTTGTTATAAATTAACGTCTATATTAGGAATACTTACTGAAAGACTTACCTTTTTATCTCTGTATGAACACTTATATTGATAACTATTTTTATTGTTACCATCTAAGTTGTTATATAGCTTTATTCTTTTAACATCAATATACTGTTGATTTCCTCCATAATTACTATCATATACTTCAAATTTAATATGATTATCATCGTTTATATCTATTAAAATTTTCTGTAAACATACTGTGTAATTATCATTTAAAACAATTAATGGTACTTCGCCTTTATTCATAATATCTACAATATAATTAAAGGTTTTATCAGGTTCGCTTTCAAGTGACAATCTTTCATCTCTATTTTTTAAGATGTCAAGCCTATAAATAGCATTTACAAACTCTTTATCTTCATCTTCAAGGGTACTTTTATCTTTTTCATTTTGATTTTCATCATCTGAAAAATCATTATTTAAAATATAATTTTCATATTTTTTGAACCCTGAATTAGAATCTGAATAATCTAAATAGTAATATGAGAATCCATATTCATTCAAATCTTTTTTATAATCTTTAGATATTTCAAGCACTCCATTATTTACAGATGTAGACATGAAATCTTTTGGAACACTTTTCATGAAAGATAAATTTTCTAAGTCATAATCATAAAGTAAAGAATATTTTGTATCCTTAGCTACTTCGATTTCATAGCCTGAAGCTTTTTCAGTTTCTCCAGTTTCTCTATTTTTTATAGATATACTACTCATTTTTGAAGGTAGTTTATTTTCAAAGTATAATTTTGAAAATAATGACATTCCATAAGTAGCTCCATAATTATTAGTCGTAGTTGAAAAGTTTTCTATAGGCATTCCATTCTTTTTTGACAAGAATTCATTATTTTTATATATTATATAATCATCATTTGAATCTTTATCAAAATCTACAAATCCATAGTTTATATCTGATGCTATAAGTTCAAACACATCTTCAAGGACTTCTGAACTTGATGCGTAATAATATTTTCCTCCTGTTTGGTTAGATATTTTTTCTAAAACCTCTGTGTCAAGCTCATCTCCAAGTCCAATTGTAAACACCTTAACTCCTTTTGATTTAGCATCTGCTATAGCTCTTTCAGTTTTTTTCTCATCATATCCTGATACTCCAGTAGTATCTTTACCATCTGTAAGCAGAATAATATATTTTCTTGTATCATTATTTATTGTATTAAATTGTTTTAGTCCTCCTTCAAGTGCATTTCCGATATACGTTCCTGTAAACTTTTCTGTTAATGTTTTTATACTATTTATTTTTTCTTTAACTTTTTCTTTATCATTTGTTAATGGACAAAGTTCTTCATACTCATATGTAAATTTGCCAGCTCCAAATTTATAATTACCTTTTAATTTATCAATTATTCTATTTGATAAATCTACTCTTTTAAACTGAGTATCATTTTCTTCACTTCCATCAACCATTTCTTGAGGGTACATTGAACCAGAATTATCTATAACAAACATTAACTCCGTTGAAACATTTTCTTTCATTTTTGAAGAGTCTGCTATAAAATACTTTCCTGAATCAGTTATACTCGCTGTTACTTTACTATTTGCAGTATTAACTTTAGAATTTTGTTTTACAAATTTATTAGAATCTATATCAAGTTTATATATTGATAACGAATTTTCATCTAAACCTTTGCTAGATACTATACTTTTATCATAATTAATTAATAGATTAGCTGTATTTATTGTACCATAAGTTTTTACACTATAGACTTTAGAAACTACAGCATCAACTTCATTTATAGTTTTTAAATCATACATATCAACTGTAGTATTAGCTATATTATCTGTTCCACTAATTTGAACTTCAGCCCCTATTTTTTCCAATTTTAAATCATAGCTTAGATTTCTTTCATCATCTTGAATTCCATCACTTTTACTTTCTTTCTCACTTGGATTTAATCCTAATACCGTCTCAGTTCCATCATTTACAATATCGCCATCTGTATCTGAGCTATTGGCATCTGTATTTGATTTTTCATTTTCATAAGTATCACTTAATCCATCTTCATCACTATCAATATATTTAATATTTTCGTTACTTTGTAATGTAAGATCTCCTAATTTATTAGTTAAAACTGTAACATTTTTAGCTTTTACTTTATTTCCCGCTGTAACTTTAATTGTGTATGTTCCCTCTTCTTTTGGAAGCTCCCAAATAACTTCACTTCCCTTTGTTGTATTTAATGATCCTGCTGACACTTGCCAATTAAGTTCAAATTTATCTTCAGATTTATTTTTAGCTTGTGCCCCAATTTTTATTTCATTAGACATTGTTGCAATTATTCCTGAATCATCACCCGTGAATGATATTTTTATTGGGTTATATACTGCTGAAAAAATAACAAGTCCAAAAATTAAAGCTGCTATACAACCAACAATAATTAAAATTATTTTTTTATAATCATCCCATATTTCTTGTATTATTTCCATAATTTCCTCCTACTTATTTGCAAGTAAAATATATGTGTTTAAAACGTTATAATAGTTAAATCTACTTGCATTTTTATCTACATATTTTTCATATTCATCATCCTGAAATACATAAACCATTTTATCAGGAACAGAATTTACTTTTGAATCTACAGCAAATTCAATCAAGTTATCGTTTTCATTTTCATCTAAAATCTTTTTCAATTTAGAAACAAAATTTTCTCCCGAAGCGATATACTTTCCTTTTTTTATATAATAATTATATTTATCTGAATTTGCATGTGGTAAATTTTCCTCCTTATCAATAGTATTACTGCTCTTTATTTGTTCTGTTGTTATGTTAAAATACGAATGAATAATCTCTTCAGAATTATTTGTTTCATTTTTCACAGATTTATTCGATGTAATATCAACATGATACCACTCGTCATCTAAATTTACCATATTCCATTCATGTGCTTGATCTTTAATATATCCTGTGATAACTATATTTTTAATTCCCACTTTATCTAATGCTATCATTAATGTTTTAGATAATCCATCACATACAGCTTTATGTGATACTAAACATCCATATATACTATGACATTCGTCAGGCACCTGGTTTATATCTGTATATTTATAATAAGTAGCAATTTTACATATTTGGTCATGCAAATATAATTCTGCATCAAATTTATCCATTGTTTTTGCTTCAGAAATAATTGGATTTAATATACTATTTATTTCTGCTATTTTTTTATTTAATTCAATTTCATCTGAAATGTTATAATTAATTTCAATTTCTATCCTTTTTGAACTGACTAAATCAATAGTTGAGACTGTATATTCGTTATTTACGTAAAAAACCTCAGGATGGTCTAAAAAGAAATTTTCCATTGCTTTTTTTGCATCAGTCATAATATTATTATCATCAATATAATTATATTCTTTTACTTTTGCCTTTTTATTTAAGTTTTTTACAGCTATTGCTACTGCTTTATATATATTTTTTTGATTTTCATTTAATAAATTATAGTAAAAAATAGAATTTTCAGGTTGCAGTTCATTAATCTTAATTTCACTAACATCCTCTGGTATTTCATAATCCCCTGTCACTTTATCATACACATCTTCAGCACTTATCACTATTTGATTTGCGAAGTTTTTATTTAATAAAATAAAAGCTGTAAACAAAACAAAAAGGAGTGTAACTATAATTGTAAATATTTTTTTAATCATATCTTCACCTACATTATATATTTTAATATATAATTAAAACAAATTCAATAATTTATCAAAATATATAACAAAAAGATGGACTTTTGTCCATCTTTTTGTTATTCAACTTCGTCAACCAATTTTTCATCTGGTATAATATATTTTTCAACTTTACTATTTTCTTCGTTCTTTATGCTTTCTAAAGATTCAACTTTAATATCACTGTAATCTACAACACCAGTTCCGGCTGGAATTAGACGACCGATTATAACATTTTCTTTTAATCCTTGTAATTTATCTACTTTTCCTTTAAGAGCTGCATCTGTAAGTACTCTTGCTGTTTCTTGGAATGAAGCAGCAGATAAGAATGAATCAGTTTGAAGTGCAACTTTTGTTATTCCAAGTAGAGTTTTCTTACCTTTTGCAAGTTTCTTTCCTTTTTCACTTGCAAGTTTATTTTCAAAATTAAAGTCTGTCATATCAACTGTTGATCCTGTTATAAGATTAGTTTCACCTGAATCTTCAACAAATATTTTTCTTAACATTTGACGTCCAACAATCTCAATATGTTTATCATTAATATGAACACCTTGAGTTCTATATACTTTTTGAACTTCTTCAATTAAGTAATTTTCAACAGCTATATCGCCTTTTATACGAATAATATCATGTGGATCAAGAGAACCTTCTGTAATTCTGTCTCCAGCTTTTATTTTTTGTCCATTTGATACAGATATTCTCATTCCAAATGGTATTACATATCTTTCTGTATGTTTATCATCAGATGTAACTATTACTTCTTTATTAGTTGAATTATTTCCTATTGTTACAGTACCGTCAATTTCAGTTACCATAGCAACACCTTTTGGTTTCCTTGCTTCGAATAATTCTTCAACACGAGGAAGACCTTGTGTAATATCTGAACCTGCAACACCACCACTATGAATTGTTCTCATTGTAAGCTGTGTACCTGGCTCACCTATTGATTGTGCAGCAATTATACCGACTGCTTCACCAGTACTAATTGGCTCACCTGTTGCAAGGTTTTTACCATAACATTTACTACATACACCTCTAACAGATTCACAAGTAAAGGCAGAACGTATTTTAACTTTTGTAATTCCATGTTTAGTAATATTTGCAACAATATCAGGAGTTACATATGTATTTCTTTCATATAATACATTTCCTTTTTCATCAAGAAGATCTTCTGCAAGATATCTTCCCTCAATTCTTTCTTCAAGTTTTTCTACTGGCTCTCCACTTTCCATAATTGCTTCAACTTCAAATCCATGATGTGTTCCACAATCATCTTCAGCAACAACAACATCCTGGTTAACATCAACAAGTCTTCTTGTCAAGTATCCAGAGTCAGCTGTTCTTAAAGCAGTATCAGCAAGACCTTTTCTAGCACCATGTGATGCAATAAAGAATTCAAGAACATCCAAACCTTCTTTAAAGTTTGATTTAATAGGTAACTCTATTGTTCTACCCATTGTATCTGCCATAAGTCCACGCATACCACCAAGCTGTCTTATCTGAGTTGGGTTACCTCTGGCACCAGTATTAGCCATCATTTGAAGTGGATTCATTATGTTTGGATTATTCATGATTTCACTTTGAATTTCATCTGTAGCATCAGACCAAATTTTAATAATTTCTTTATATCTTTCATCATTTGATATAAGTCCACGTTTATAATTTTTTAATACCTTTTCAGCCTCTTCTTCAGCTTTAGCAAGAATTTGTGGCTTATTTTCTGGTATTTCTATATCTGATACTGATACTGTTACACCAGCTTTTGTTGAATATTTATATCCATACTTTTTAATATTATCAAGAACTATTGCAGTCTCTGTAATTCCATGCTTAGCAATACATTTATCAACAATTTGTCCAAGTTGTTTTTTCTTAGCTTCGAAATCTATTTCAAGTTTTAGAAGATTTTCTTTTTTAGATCTATCAACAAAACCAATGTCTTGTGGAATAAAGCTATTGAATATTAATCTTCCTACTGTTGCATCTATAATTCCAGTATGAACTTTTCCATCAATTTCTTTTGATACCCTTACTCTTATTGGTGCATGTATTCCAACAACACCTTGATCATAAGCCATAAGTGCCTCATCCATATTTGAAAAGACTTTTCCTTCGCCTTTTTCTCCTTCTAATTTTACTGTAAGATAGAAACTTCCAAGTATCATATCCATTGATGGAACAGTTACTGGTTTACCATCTTGTAATTTTAAAAGATTATTTGAAGCAAGCATTAGCATTTTTGCTTCTGCAACAGCCTCAGGAGAAAGTGGAACATGAACAGCCATTTGGTCACCATCAAAGTCAGCATTAAATGCTGTACATACTAATGGATGAAGTTTTATAGCTCTACCATCAACAAGTACTGGTTCAAAAGCTTGAATACCAAGTCTATGAAGTGTAGGTGCACGGTTTAGCATTACTGGTCTATTTTTTATAACATCTTCAAGTACATCCCAAACCTCAACTGCAGTTCTCTCAACCATTCTCTTTGCATTTTTTATATTAAATGCCATTCCTCTTTTTACTAGTTCCTTCATAACAAAAGGTTTGAATAGCTCTAAAGCCATTTCTCTTGGAAGACCACATTGATAAATTTTAAGTTCAGGTCCAACAACAATAACAGAACGTCCTGAGTAGTCAACCCTTTTTCCAAGTAAGTTTTGTCTAAATCTTCCCTGTTTTCCTTTTAACATATCTGTTAATGATTTAAGTGCTCTTCCACCTGCACCAGTAATTGGTTTACCACGTCTTCCATTGTCAATTAAAGCATCAACTGCTTCTTGTAACATTCTTTTTTCATTTCTAACGATTATATCAGGTGCTTCTAATTCTAGTAATCTTTTTAATCTGTTATTTCTGTTTATAACTCTTCTGTATAAATCATTTAAATCAGATGTAGCAAATCTTCCACCATCTAATTGAACCATAGGACGAAGATCAGGAGGTATTACTGGTAATACTTCTAATATCATCCACTCAGGTTTATTTCCTGACTCTAAAAACGCCTCAACTGTTTCTAATCTTTTTATAATCTTAGCTCTTTTAGCACCAGTAGCTTTTTCAAGCTCTTTCTTTAATTCACCTTGTAGTTTTTTAAGATCAATTTTAGAAAGCAATTCTCTAATTGCTTCTGCACCCATTCCAACTCTAAAAGAACCATAACCATATTTTTCTTCAGCTTCTCTATATTCTCTTTCACTTATTATATCGCATACTTTAAATCCAGTATCTTTTGGATCTAAAACAATATATGAAGCAAAGTATATTACTTTTTCTAAGGCCTTTGGAGAAATATCAAGAAGAAGTCCCATTCTTCCTGGTATTCCTTTGAAGAACCATATATGAGATACAGGGCATGCAAGCTCTATGTGTCCTAATCTTTCACGTCTAACCTTTTTCTTTGTAACTTCAACACCACATCTATCACATATTATACCTTTATATCTTACTTTTTTATATTTTCCACAGTAACATTCCCAATCCTTAGTTGGTCCAAAAATTTTCTCGCAGAATAAGCCATCTCTTTCAGGTTTAAGTGTTCTATAATTTATAGTTTCAGGTTTTTTTACTTCCCCTTTTGACCATTCTCTGATTTTTTCAGGGGATGCAAGAGCTATACTTAATCTATCAAAATTATCCATATCTTGCATGTTACATATTCCTCCTTATACCATTATTCTATTTCTGGTAAATCTTCTTCGTTAAATTCCTCAAGTTCATCAACTTCTTCATCTAAGTTTTCGTCTCCATTTTCCAAGCTCATTCCAGACAAATCCGAATCTGACATTTTATGTCCATCTTCAAGTGGTTCACCAATAAGTTCTGGATCTATACCATCAGGATCGTCTTCCATTGATTCCTTAAGTTCTAACTCTTCCTCTTCTTTATACATTTTCAAATCTAAAGCTAAACTTTGAAGTTCTTTAGTTAAAACTCTGAACGATTCTGGTATTCCAGGTTTTGGAATACTTTCACCCTTAACGATCGCTTCGTATGTTTTTAATCTTCCAACTACATCGTCAGATTTTACAGTTAACATTTCTTGAAGAGTATATGATGCACCATATGCTTCAAGTGCCCAAACTTCCATTTCACCAAATCTCTGTCCACCAAACTGTGCTTTACCACCTAATGGTTGTTGAGTTACTAGCGAATATGGTCCAATAGAACGAGCATGTATTTTATCATCAACTAAGTGATATAGTTTTAGCATATACATGTATCCAACTGTAATCTTAGCATCAAATGGTTCACCAGTTCTTCCGTCATATACAGTTAATTTACCTGTTGGATCTAGACCTTTATCTTTATATAATTTTTCAATGTCAACTTCTTTTGCACCATCAAATACTGGAGTCGCAACTTTCCATCCATACATTTTAGCAATATATCCTAAATGAGTTTCTAGTAACTGTCCAACATTCATACGAGAAGGTAGTCCTAGAGGGTTAAGAACAATTTGAAGTGGTGTTCCATCTGGTAAATATGGCATATCTTCTCTTGGAAGAATACGTGATATAACACCTTTATTACCATGACGACCAGACATTTTATCACCAACAGATATTTTTCTTTTTTGTGCTATATATATTCTTACAACCTTGTTAACACCAGTAGCAAGCTCATCACAATTATCTCTTGTAAATATTTTTACATCAACAATTGTTCCTTCTTCTCCATGTGGAACTCTAAGAGATGTATCTCTTACTTCTCTTGCTTTTTCACCAAAAATAGCTCGTAAAAGTTTTTCTTCCGCTGTAAGTTCTGTTTCACCTTTTGGAGTAACTTTACCAACCAATATATCTCCAGGTCTTACAACTGCTCCTATACGTATAATACCATTTTCATCTAAGTCTTTAAGAGCATCATCACCTACATTTGGTACTTCTCTTGTAATTTCTTCTGGTCCAAGTTTTGTATCACGTGCTTCACAATCATAATCTTCAATATGAATTGTAGTTAAAACATCATCTTTAACTAAATCTTCAGATATTAAAATGGCATCTTCATAGTTGTATCCTTCCCATGTCATAAATCCAACTAATATATTTTTACCTAATGCAAGCTCACCATTTTGAGTAGATGGTCCGTCAGCAATTACATCACCTTTTTTAACAGCCTCACCTTTTACAACTATTGGTTTTTGGTTTATACAAGTACCTTGGTTTGATCTTTTATATTTTATTAAATGGTATTCATCTTTACCTTTTTTAGTTTTAATTATTATCTTATTTGCATCAACATAATCAACAACACCATCATTATGTGCTATTATTACTATACCTGAATCTATTGCAGCTTTATATTCAATTCCTGTTCCTACGATTGGACTTTCAGATCTTATAAGAGGAACAGCCTGACGTTGCATGTTAGAACCCATAAGAGCACGTTTTGCATCATCATTTTCTAGGAAAGGTATCATTGCTGTAGATACTGATACTAATTGTTTTGGAGAAACATCCATTAAATCAACTTTATCTTTATCCATTTCAAGTATTTGATCTTGATATCTAACCTTAACTCTCTTATTCAAGAAATGATTTTCTTCATCTAAAGGTTCATTTGCTTGAGCAACAATGTAATTATCTTCTTCATCTGCAGTAAGATATACAACTTCATCTGTTATAACTCCATTTTCTTTGTCTATGACTCTATATGGAGATTCTATAAATCCATATCTATTTATTTTTGCAAATGTAGAAAGTGAAGAAATAAGTCCAATATTTGGTCCTTCTGGAGATTCTATAGGACATAATCTTCCATAGTGAGTATGATGTACGTCACGAACCTCAAATCCAGCTCTATCCCTTGTAAGTCCTCCAGGTCCAAGAGCTGATATTCTTCTTTTATGTGTAAGTTCTGCAAGTGGATTAATTTGATCCATGAACTGAGATAATTGCGAACTTCCAAAGAATTCTCTAAGTGATCCAACTACCGGTTTTATATTTATTAATGTTTGAGGCGTTGCAGCATCTAAATCCTGTGTTGCCATTCTTTCACGAACAACTCTTTCAAGTCTTGCAAGTCCAATTCTAAATTGGTTTTGAATTAATTCACCAACACATCTGACACGCCTATTTCCAAGATGATCTATATCATCAGTCATACCCATTCCAAATCTAAAATTAACAAAATAATTTATTGAAGCTATAATATCATCTAAAGTTGCATGTTTTACAACTAATTTTTCTCTATTTAATCTAATTTTCTTTCTTAATTCTTTTTCATCAACATCGCCAATTTTTTCAAGCAATTCTTTTAAAGCAGGAAGATAAACTTCCTCTTTAATTACTTGTTTGTCTATATCCATTCCAAGATATTTAGAAATATCTACAGTATTATTTCCTATAACTTTAACTTTTTTGCCTTCTTTTTCAACATAAACAACATTGATACCAGATTGTTTTATATCTTCAGCTATTTCCTTTGTAAATACTTCTCCTTTTTTTATAAGAAGTTCTCCTGTTTCTGTATTTACAACATCTTCAGCTGCTACTTCATTTACAATTCTATTTGCTATACTTAGCTTTTTATTATACTTATATCTTCCTACTCTTTCTAGACTATATCTTCTATCATCATACAATAATCCATAAAGTAGTGATTTTGCAGCATCAACATGTAAAGGTTCCCCTGGCCTAATTTTCTTATATATTTCAAGCAATGCTTCATCCATAGTCTTAGCAGGATCTTTATATATAACTTGATTTATCAAATCGTCTTCAAACAAATCCATAATTTGTTCATCAGACTCAATACCAAGTGCCCTTATAAGTGTAGTAAGTGGAACTTTTCTAGTTCTATCAACTCTTACATATAACATATCTGTAGAGTCTGATTCCATTTCAATCCATGTACCACGATTAGGCATAATAGTTCCTTCGTATAAAAATTTACCTGTTTTATCTCTTGATGATGAAAAATAAACACCAGGTGAACGAACTAATTGAGATATAATAACTCTTTCTGCTCCATTTATAATAAATGTACCTTTTTCTGTCATTAAAGGTAAATCGCCAAAGAAAATTTCTTGTTCTTTTATCTCACCAGTTTCTTTGTTTATCAAACGAACTTGTACTTGTAATCTTGAACAATAACTTGTATTTCTTTCATTTGCTTCCTCAATTGTATACTTTGTTTCATCTTCCAATCTATAATCAACAAATTCTAATAATAGATTTCCTGAAAAATCTGTTATTGGAGATGCATCTGAAAGTACATCTTTAAGTCCTGATTTCAAAAACCACTCATAAGATTGTTTTTGAATATCAATTAAATCAGGCATTTCAATTACCTCTTTAATGTTTGAAAAACTCATTCTAGTTGCTTTTCCATTTTTTACTTCATGAACCATTTTTATACCTCCAAAAAATATATTAAAAAGACGACAAAAAGCCAAATTAGTTTACATAATTTGAAAAACTAATTTGATTCTTATACTATTTTATTAACTTATTTTTTTACATTTTACCACTATTTCAACCACCTTTTGAATTTGAGTTTACATAGTATTTTGCTTTTGAAACAATTTATAATATTATAACATATGTCTTAAAACAAGTCAATAGCTTTTTGTCTTTTTTATAAAGACTTTAAAAATTCAAAAATTGAATATTGAGTATTATATATACACAAATAATAAAATATCAAAAATAATATAATCATAAATACCAAGCATGCAACTATTGTTCTACTCGCAATCAGTTTTGATTCATCAGTATTATCAATTTTCATAAATATAATTCTTAAAATTAAACTTGTAATCAATATAACTCCTAACAAGCCAAAACAAATAACAGTAGTTTTTATTAAATTATCCATAGTTACAGTTGTAATACTTAATATTCCATCAGTTCTTAAAAACTTAATTATAAAAGTTACTAAAGATACAATAAACGAAATAATACTTAAAATTTCTAAAATCAATGTTATCTTTTTAAAATCAATTTTTTTCATATTATAATGCCCCTTCTTTTAACCTATCTGCCTTATCTGCCGCTGCAAGAGCATCTATCATTTCATCTAAATTACCATTTAAAAAGCTCTCTAATTGATAAATTGTAAAATTAATTCTATGATCAGTTACCCTACTTTGAGGATAGTTATATGTCCTTATTTTTTCACTTCTTGCACCGCTTCCAACTTGAAGTCTTCTTTTATTTGTAAGTTCTTTGTTTTGTTTTTCTTGTTCTATTTCATATAATTTTGATCTAAGCATTTTCATTGCAGTTTCTCTATTTTGAAGTTGTGACCTTTCACTTTGGCAAGCAACAACAACACCAGTTGGTATATGTGTTATACGTATTGCTGATGAAGTTTTATTTACATGTTGGCCACCTGCTCCACTTGCTCTATATGTATCTATTCTTAAATCATTTTGGTTTATCTCAATTTCTACATCTTCAACTTCTGGTAGTACTGCAACCGTAACTGTAGATGTATGAATTCTTCCACTTGCCTCTGTTTCAGGAACACGTTGAACTCTATGTACTCCACTCTCAAATTTTAATTTACTATAAGCACCTTTTCCTTTTATCATAAATGAAACTTCTTTAAGTCCACCTATACCTGTTTCATTTATATCAATTACTTCAACTTGCCAGTGTTTTAAATCAGCATACATTGTATACATTCTATATAAGTTATATGCAAACAAAGCAGCTTCTTCACCACCAGCTCCTCCTCTTATTTCAATAATGACATTGCTATCATCATTTTCGTCCTTTGGAATTAACAAAAATTTCAACTCTTCCTCTATATTTTCAAGTTTTTGTTTTGAAGAATAAAATTCTTCTTCAGCAAATTCTTTCATTTCTTTATCGTTCATAAGTTCTTTTGCTTCATCCATATTTTCTTTTACTTTTTTATATTCTCTATACTTTGCAACAACATCTGTTAAATTTGAGTGTTCCTTCATATACTTTTTAAAAAGTGATTGATTAGATATTATATCAGGATCAGATATTTTTGCAGTTAAATCAACGTACTTTTTTTCAATTTCTTCAAGTTTATCAAACATAAATTACATCCTCTCTTCTTTTACTGGTATATTTTAACACATTTTTAGCACTCTTGCAATACATAAATAAATAAAAAGGTCCAAAATATACATTTCGACCTTTTTATTACTTATTTCAAATCTTCATCTTCATTTAAAATTTTTAATTGTGCTTCAAGCATAGAACTTACTCTTATACGATAAATTTGCATTTGTTTTTTCTTATCTTCTAATAGTTCTTCTTTTCTTCTTATTTCATTGTTAAGCTCTTCAATATGCCTTCTTGCATCCGCTTCTGCTTCCTGTTTTATAGTTTCAGCTTCTCTTTTTGCAACTTCTTTCATATTGTCAGCAGTTGATTGTGCATTTTCAATAGTTTTATTAATACCTTCTTCTACTGATTTATAATAAGAAATTGATTCTTGCATAGCATTAAACTTGTCCTTTATTTCTGCATTTTCTTTATATAATGCTTCATAATCTGCAAGTAACTGTTCAAGAAAATCTTCTACATCATCAATATCATAGCCTTTCATTTTAGATTTTTTAAAAACTTTGTTTTCAATATCATTTGGTGTTAACATATATATAACCTCCTTTTTTAATAAAAAGCAGACCAAATTTAGCCTGCTTTAAGTAAAGTCTACTTAAGCCAAGAAAAAGACATTTTCTGCTTGTATTGGCTTTTTTCAACATCATTTTGTATTTCAACATCTTTTGGTGTTAGTAAATAAATAAGATTTGACACTTTTTGGATTGTACCTTCAACCATAAAAGTAGCTCCTCCTAAGAAATCTAATATTCTTATTGCATCTTCTTTTCCAACATTTTCTAGATTAATAATTACAGATTTTCTTAATTTTAAATACTCTCCTATTTCCTCAACATCAGCATAGCATGTTGGTTGAGTTATAACCATTTTAGATGATGATACGGCTGTATTCATAGGTATAACTTTAGTTTGATTATTACTTTTAGAATATGGATTTGAAGATTCAATATCTCTAAAACTTCTTCTTGCTTTTGGAACTTCCCTATTTTCTACCTCATCTTGTTCTTCTTCATCATAGCAATCTACTTCATCATCATATTCGTTATCTTCATCATTTTCTCCTATTCCCATCATACGCATAAACTTATTTACTATTGCAGCACTCATATCATTAACCCCCTACGATAAAATCATATTTACATTATCTAATAAAAATAAAAATAAGTCAATAGTTTTTTCATATTTTTTGCTTTTTATGTAATATTTTTTGTTTTTTAGTTAAAAAATTGCATTGGATTTACAGCACTTCCATAAGAACTACTCTTTCTTACTTCAAAATGCAAGTGAGGTCCTGTTGAATTTCCTGTGCTAGCTGTGTATGCAATTAATTGACCTTTACTTACAGATTGACCTGCTGATACAACTTTTTTATATTGCAAATGTCCATATAAAGTATAATAATCTCCATGGTCTATCATAACATAATTTCCATAACCATCTCTGTATGAGCCATCATAATTACCTGTTAAATAATACTTAGAAACTACAACTTCCCCCGCTGCTGCTGCATATACAGGAGTACCAACTGGAACACCTATATCAATTCCATCATGTCTTGTACCATCAGAGTATTTTGGAAATGTAGCAGTAATTCTATTCTTACCATATCCTTTTAATGGCCAATCAAATTTTCCATTAGAAGCTACAATTGATGATGATCCATCAGATCTTGATTTTGATTCAGATTTCTTTTTTTCTCTGGCAGCTATTTCAGCTGCAATTTGATTATTTAAATCTTCAGCTTCTTTATTTAAAACAGTATTTACAGCTTGTAATTTTTCTTTAGATTTATTTAATTCATTAACTTTAGCTTGTTTTTGTGATTTTGCATCATTAAGCGTTTTAGTTGCCTTTTCAACATCATATTTTAGTTGATCAAGTTGAACCTTTTGAACTTCAATGTCACTTTTTACATTATCAATATATTCCTTTTCCCCATCTATATTATTTACCATTGATTTATCATACTCAACTACACTTTGATATACATTTAATTTAGAGAAGAAATCTGTTATACCTTTAGATTCAAAAAGTATATCTATTACATTTGGCATGCCATTTTCATATATTGATCTAAGTCTTACAGCATACAAATCTTCTGCACTACTGTATCTTTGAGATGAATTTTGTAAATCATTTTCATATTCTCCAATCTTTTTATTTACGGCATCAACCTTATCCTCAAGATTTGATAAGTTATTCGTATATTCAGATATTTTTTTATTTAGTTCATCTACCTGCTTTAAGTACTCCGTTGCTTCACTTTCTGTACTAGATATTTTTTTATTATTGGTTGTTATTTGATTTTGAATATTTTGTTTCTTTTGTTGCGCATCAGATAAAGAGTCAGCACTTATACAATTAATACTTGTCCACATTAATATTGTGGCAGATGAAGCTGCCATAATTTTTTTTATATTTTTACTGTACATTTTCATTACTCTCCCCCCTTTTCTATTATCTATAATCAAAGCTAAGTGATGGATACTGTACTAATGGATCTGTTATCTTTCCATTTATTCTCATTTCAAAATGTAAATGCGGTCCTGTTGAGTTACCGGTACTTCCAACATAAGCAATCGTTTGTCCTTTAGTTACTTTATCTCCTTTTTGAACAGCTAAAGCACTTGCATGTCCATAAAGAGTTATATAATTATTTCCATCTTGCGTACATTTTCCATGATCTATCATAACATAATTTCCATAGCCTCCAGCATTATAACCTGCAACTATTACTGTTCCAGATTCTGCAGCAACTATTGGTTTACCAAATATATTTGCACCAGCAATATCACATCCTGTATGGGCACTTCCATTTGGATTAACTAAATAATAAACAAAACCAAAAGTTGTTGTTATTGTGTTATACCCAGGTGCTGGCCAAGCAAAATTACCTCCTGTAAATTCTGTAGCTGCTCCTGTACCTCCTTGATTATTATTTGAATTTAAAGATGCTCTGTATGCTTTTTCTATTTCATCGTCTATTTTCTTTAATGCATCTTCTCTTTGCTTTGCTAGTTCTTCTGAATTTGATTTTAATTCACTTTGTGAATTTTGTAATCCATTTACAACTTTTTGTTTTTCTTCTAATGTTTTATTTAACAATTCTATCTTTTTATTAACATCACTTTCAAGTTGCGATATGTCCATTTTTTGTCTTTCTACATTTTTTTTAACATAGTTTATATAGTTCTTTTTACCTTTTGCGTTTGTTACAATATCTTTATTATACTCTAAAACATTTTGGTATGTATTCATTTTTGTAATAAAATCAATTACATTCTTTGATGAAGCTAAAAACTCAAAAATGCTTGGGAAACCATTTTCATATACTGTTCTTAACATATCTTCATATGTTTTTTCAACCCTATCATATAATTTTGTAGAATCTGCTAAAGCTTCTTGATTTTCCTCTAAACTTTTATTCAAGTTGTCTTTTTTGTTTTGAAGATCAGCCAGATCAGATGTTGCTTCCATCATTTTTTCATCTAGATCTGCAATCTCATAGTTATACTCCGCTATATCCTTTTGTATTCCAGTTAATTTACTAGCATTTTCTTTTTCCTTTTCTTTAACCTCTTGTAATTCTTTATTATATTTTGATAAAGTACTTTCTGCATTTATATTAGTTAATGTTGTTAAGAAACAGCTAAATAATGAGACAATTAAAACACTTCTTATGATCTTTCTTTTTTGCATTACTCTCTCCTATGCTTTTAGATACTTCTTTATTGATATACTACTTCCAAGTATTCCAATAAATAGTCCTAAAATTATATATATTGCAAGTATCATCCACCATAATGATGTGTATGGTATAAATCCAAAAACACCTAAAGATGATCCTACTTTTGGAATTCTTGCGTATATAACTACATAGGCAATTGATATTAGCATAAATGAAATTAATGCTGATACAATTCCCATTATTGCTCCTTCTATGACAAATGGTTTCTTTATAAATTTATTTGTTGCTCCAATATATCTCATAATAAATATTTCACGTTTATTTGAATATACTGCAAGTTTTATTGTATTTGAAATTATAAATATACTAACTACAAGTAAAACAACACCTATTCCAAGTAAAAATATATTTACTATTTTTGATATTGAAATTACTGCATTTATAGTAGATGAATTATATTTAACTTTATAAATTCCATCAATTTTCTCTATTTGAGATTTAATATTATCTGCTTTTTCTATATCTGCAAATTTAACAACATATGATGCTGGAAATATTTGGACCTTATCCAAACCTTCTAAAAAATATTCCTGATCTTTAAATACATTTTTTGCATCTTCATAAGCTTCGTCCTTACTTATATAACGTATTTCGCCAACGCCATCAATTTTTTTTATTGCATCTTTTATATATTCTATATCAGCATCTGTTGCTGTATCTTCAATAAAAGCTTGTATTCCTTGTTCAACTTTTACTGTTTCAACATTTTTGTTAACATTTGTAAACAGTATCATAAAAATTCCAAGAACTAACATTGTGGCACAAATTATAAGCATAGTTGAAAATGTTTTTGAACCATGTTTTTTTAAGTTTTCATACCCTTCTTTAATTAAATATGTATTTGTTGTCATCTTTAGTATCCTCCCTTCATGTCATCTTTTACGATTCTTCCATGGTCAAGGGCAATTACTCTTTTCCCCATTCTATCTACTATATCCTTTGCATGCGTTACTACAAGTACTGTTGTTCCTCTAGCATTTATCTCGTTTAACGTTTTAAAAATATCTCCTGCAGTAGCTGGGTCCAAATTTCCTGTTGGTTCATCTGCAATTATAATTGGTGGCTTTGTTGCCATAGCACGTGCTAAAGCAACACGTTGTTGTTCACCACCAGATAATTGATTTGGATATGCATTTTCCTTACCTGTTAATCCTACCATTTCAAGTACTGCTTTTTTTTGAGTTTTTATTTCTCTTTCAGATGATTCAATAACTCTTAAAGCAAATTCTATATTTTCAGCTACAGTTCTATCATATAATAATCTAAAATCTTGGAATACAAATCCTATCTTTCTTCTAAGATATGGTACCTCTTTTGGTTTAAGTTCACTAACATTACTTCCGTCAATTATAACTTTTCCTGAAGATACATCTTCCTCTCTTATCATTAGCTTCAAAAATGTTGATTTCCCTGAACCAGATGGCCCAACCAAGAAAACAAATTCTCCTTTATTTATCTTAATATTAATATTATCTAGAGCTTTTACTCCGTGATTATATTCTTTATTAACATTTATAAACTCTATCATATGTTTTTTCCTTTCATATTCAACCCATATAATAATACTATTATACCCTTAAAATCATATCATAAAACATAATTTTTGTCTACATTTTTTTACTATTTTTGCATTTCTTTTAATATTAACCTAATTATATCTTCAACCTTTTCATCAGATATATTTATTCTTTCTATTACACCAGTTATTTCACGTTTTGAATATCCTAAAACTTCCAAAGCAGTTATAGCTTCATTAATATTTTTAGCATTTTTTACCTTTATATTTTCTTTTTCTGTTATATTAGTTAAATCCTCTTTTTGAACTTTGTCTTTTAGTTCAAAGATTATTTTTTGTGCCATCTTTGGGCCAATTCCAGGAATAGATTTTAATACAATAATATTTTCTGTTGCAATTGCTACACACATTTCCTTTGGTGTGATATTAGATATTATGCCAAGAGCCATCTTTGGACCAACCCCACTAACATTTATTAATTTTTTAAAAAAATTCAAATTATTACTTGATTTAAATCCAAAAAGTTTCATATCATCTTCTCGTACATGTAAATATGTATATATTTTTATTTTATTTTTTTCTTCCTTTAAACTTAATATCTCACTTTCAGGCATATATATTTCATAGCCTATGTCATTTACATCTAAAATTATTCTATCTTCAAATATTTCTTCTATATTTCCTTTAAAATGTGAATACATAAAAACACCTCTTTCGTATATATTTTATACAAAAGAGATATTTTTGTCAATTATATTTTATTTCAACATTGCTTGCTAAATCATAAATATTAGAATAATCACCATTTTTTAATTTATTGATTACATCATTATAATTATCATTTGTAAATTCTGTTAATTTTACAATTATTTCATTATTTTTTTTAGTTCTATCAATATAATAATATTTATTATAAAACTTACAATTATTTTGTTCTACAATTGTAACCATCGTAAAAATAAGTCCAAAACACGCAAAAAAATAAATTAAAATATCTATAAACTCCATAATTATCACCTATTTTATTATATTAATTTTATAAAAAAACGTTATAATGCATTTATATTATTTTTAGATAGGTTTAGCATATATTTCTTTACCATTTTGTGTTTTTATAGCAAACCATCCTGTTTTACCATTATATACAGTTTTTCCCCAATACCAATTATTTCCATTATAAAATTCACTTACATCAACTTCAGTATTGTATGGAATAGCCGTAATTTTTGCTGAATTTGTTGAGTAACTATTTCTTAAATTAATTCCTAACTTTGTTATAATTTTATATTTATTAGTATTTGAATTGCCACTTCCTGTTCCAATTCTATAATTAGCGCTATCAATTGTTGTATAAGTATTTGGAACACCCATATATGATGCTGAATTTAAAATTTTAATCAATTTACCATTGTTATTATATTCTCTTATTTCAACATGAGTATGAGGACCAGTAGAAAATCCTGTACTTCCCATTGTACCAACAATAGTAGCATTATTTACTTTTTGTCCTGCAGTAACATTTATACCATTTAAATGTGCAAGAAAAACTTTCTTAAAACCACTTTGGGTTTCATCAAATTTTATGGAAACATATTGTCCAAATCCTTGCTTTTTGTTATTTACATTTTCCCAACCGGCATAACTTACAACACCATGACAAATAGCATATACATTCTTGTTATTCATACCAACCATATCTATACCCTGATGATATCCACTTTTATAATTATTATCTTTTACACCATATGGATATGTTATTTTAATTTTACCTTCAAAAGGTAATTTTGTAATATAACTCATTTTTCAATATCCTCCATTTCTGCGAAATCATCCATTTTTTCTATTTCACTATCCATGATTTATCAATCCTTTCTAATTATTTTATTTCGTTCTTCATTTTCATTTTTTTGGTACTGTGTTCCAAAGTAAAAAGCAATTATTGTAGTATATATAGTTAAAAATTGTTCTTGTATTTGCCCTTTTAAAGCCATTAAACAAAATACAATTGTTAGAGATATTGTAACAATTGATTTAACGTCAATTAATTTTTTTATTTTATCTAACATTTATCTTTTCTCTCCTCTAATTTAACAATTTTGATTTCTTGTTCTTGATTTTTATCTTTTACAGCTTGTAAATCTTGTTTTATTTGATTAATATCACTGCCCATAGTTTTTATACTGCTTGTAAGAGAAGTAATAGAGCTATTAAGTTTTATAATTGGAGTTATAACTGCTATAAAACTGGCTAAAAAACCTATTACAATTATAATTATATTATCTATTTTTATCCCTCCAAACTGCTTTATTTTTTACATAGCACATAAATACATACATAATTCCTTAATATATATTATGAATATAGATTATATAATGTGAAAAAACGGGCCCAACAAGAGAAGTTGGACTCGTATAAAAAAAAGAGAGGTATTACCTCCCTTG